>Ga0126371_10002879_pt1 | contig 14955 bp, 12 predicted proteins | sample PanSoiMetaPlot_4_FD_110145 | JGI IMG/M metagenome (GOLD analysis project Ga0126371, IMG submission 110145) | Tropical forest soil microbial communities from Panama - MetaG Plot_4 | ecosystem: Environmental > Terrestrial > Soil > Tropical forest > Bulk soil | place: Panama | collected 2016-02-17 | reverse complement strand
CTTTGCTCAGTGTTGAATGCATCCGGATCCGAAAGGTTGTCATGATTGTGCAGCCCTACAAAGAGACCGTGCTTCCGAGGAAATGGCACGAGACGATGCGCGATCTGCAGCCCGTATGAGCCCACGCAGCCCTTGGCTCCAAGAGTTTTGGCGGCCTCGAAAGTCGCGTCGATTTCGGCATCGGTGTCGGCATCGCTGATATTTACGTAGTAGGTGAAGATCGTGATGCCGGCATCGTCGAATTCGCGCTTGATTTTCCGGTAGTAGTCCGAAGGCGCCGTCAAGCGCCAGTTGCGCAGTTTCTCGCGAGCGTCCTGCGAGCTTACACCCGGACCTTCGAAGCGCGGCTCGCACCAGGTGGCATGGAGTTCGACCATGCCCATGCCGTTCTGCACCAGGCGGCGGACTAACTCGGCGCGGTTCTGCGTGTTCATCGCCAGATCGTGATAACAGAACGGCTGCAAGCCGAACTGGACGCCGTTTATGTAGGATCGGTTCGGGTTGGTTCGCGCCTGGGCCGCGGCGCGCGAATGGAGTTCGCCGAGCCCGATGAGCGCCGGAATGCCGGCCGAGGCCCATTTGGTAAATTCGCGTCGGGATGTGTGCATGGAGATTCCCCTTTACTGCTGAACGCGGAATGCGTACAGCGTATCACCGGCGGCTGCTAAAACATATTGCACGCCGTCGAGCATGTACGTGATCGGGGTGTTGCTCATGTCCCGATCGAAGCTTGTGTGCCACAATTGCCGGCCGGTTTCCGGATTGTAAGCGACCAGAAAGCCGCCGGGCGCTCCGGCGAAGAGAAGGTTGCCGGCGGTGCTCAGCAATCCTCCGAGGTGCTCGGGGCGCGGCGGATTCCACTCCGTGCCCGCGTACTTGTGGACCCAGCGGAGCTTGCCGGTTCTGGGTTCGATCGCTCGGAGCGAAGCTTCGAGTCCTCCGACCGCTTGCGAGGTATGGCCGGAACTGCCGAATGACGGTCCGCCGGTTTGGTACTGATAGTGAATCTCGTACCCCTGTGCGGTGTTCAGATACAGCAACTCCGTGTCCGGATCGTAAGTGGGCGGAGTCCAATTGGCTGCGCCGCCGTTGTTCGGAGAGATGAGAGTTCCGCCGGGCTGCGAATCCTTGTCCGGGTTCGGAACCGGCTGGCCGCGCTCGTCGATGCCTTTGAACCAGTTCGGCGACTCGACGAACGTTTTCGTGACCAGGTTCTTCCCGTTCGTCCGGTCGAGCACGAAGAAGAAGCCGTTGCGGCTGGCCTGTGCCAGGAGTTTCCGCCGCGTCCCGTCGATGTCCATCTCGAACAACACGGGCACCTGCGCGGCGTCCCAATCATGCGTGTCGTGCGGCGACGACTGAAAATACCAAGCGATCTTCCCCGTATCCGGATTCAGGGCTACGATGGAAGCGGTATAGAGGTTCGCGCCCTTGCGCAGATCGCCGCGGTAGACCGGGTTCGGATTGCCGGTAGTTACGTAGATGAGGTTGAGATCTGGGTCGTAGGTGACCGGCTGCCAGGGCATTCCGCCGCCATGCTCGGCTGCGTACGGATCGGGCCACGTCGCGATACCCGGCTCACCCGCCCGCGGCGTGGTAAACCATTTCCACTGAATCTCGCCGGTCTCGGGGTCGCGCGACTCGACCCATCCCGGCACATCCAAGGCATCGCCCGAAAGCCCGACGATCACATGGTTGCGGATCACGACCGGCGGCGAGGTGGCGAAATACTCGGCCCGCACGTCGGCAATTTGTTTGTGCCAGCGCTCCTTTCCGGTTTCGGCATCGAGGGAAACGACATACCCGTCTGGCGTCTCGAGGTACAGCCAGCGGCCGTACATGCCCAAACCCCGGTTGCCAATGTGATCGCCTCCGCTGGTTTTCCAAAAAAAGTGCCAGATCTGTCTGCCGTTGCGCGCGTCGACAGCCCAAGCGTGGTCGGGCGCCGAGAAGTAAAGCACGCCGTTTACCAGCAGCGGCGTCGATTTGAGCAGACCTCCAGCGAGGGCCCCAGGCCCGAGGCGGATCGGCACGGATTCCGGAACCGATCCGCCGGTCTCGGCTCCCTGCGGATTGGTGTTGGCGCGATAGAGCCAGGCAAGACCCAGATTCTTGACGTTTGTCTGATTGATCTGGCTGAGCGTGCTGTAGTGGCGGCCCGAGTAGTCGCCGTGATATGTCGGCCAGGAATCCACTGGCGGCTTGCCGAGCAGTGCCTGGTCCAATTGCGGCTGCGCCAGGGCGATGGCCGCGAACACGATGGTAACGGACAGGAGGCGAGGGAGGGATCTCATTTGAGGGTCACCAGATACGCCGTCAGATCGTGCATCTGTTTGTCAGTGATCTTCAGGAGGTTGTCCAAGTGCGCCTGGTAAGGGTCGGTGATCTCTACTTTGGGAACTTCATTGTCCCGGGATAACGAGCGGCGGACGCCGGCGTCATCGATCATCGTCACCGAGAAATCGTCCACCGCGACGAGGCGGCCGGAGACGGTTTGGCCCGAGGGAAGCGTGACGCGCACTGTGCTCGGTCTGATGGGGCCGCGTCCTCCGCGCGGATTGATGATGCGGCCTTGCAGCACGAAGGGATCATAGCGCGCGCCGATACCTTTGAAATCAGTATCGGGATTGTGGCAGGCGCGGCATTTGCCTGCGCCATTGAAATACGCGGCGCCGCTGGCGGCATTGCCCACGACAATAGCATTCACGTCCATGGGACTACGCGCGCGAGATTCTTCGATCTTAGTGTGCAAAAATGCCGCGAGGTCAGCGCTTTGCTCCGGCGAAAGGCCGGCAAAAGCCGGCATTCCCGAATCGGGGCGCCCACTTCTAAGGAACGCGCCTAATGCTCTGCCGTCTGTATCCTCCAAAACGACCAGCGACCGAGCCAGGTCCGGAGCGGCGGCGCCCCGGGCGTCGACACCATGACAGAAGCCGCAATTGGGGCGATAGACCTGGCTGCCACGTTCGACCGCGGGTGGCTGACCGAGAGCGGCCGTCGCGGCCAGGAGAGCGATGCCGATCTGGGGAGCAGGTTTACGCCAGGGCATTTTTCATATACTCGAGGTCTTTTTGAGTCTCTTCGAGCGCGGCGCCGGCACTTTGGAATTCCCGCTCCACGATGCAGTAGATGGGATACCGCTTGTCGCGGATCAACGCCAGGCACGGTTTGATCGGCGTGTCGCCCGTACCCCACTCCACGTTCGGCCCACCGTTTCGTTTTCGGTCCTTGACATGAATATGAGTGATCCGGCTGTGGTGCTCACGGAGGTAGGCGACGGCATCGTTGTTGCCGGCGGTGAAATGGCCGATGTCCAGACATATCCGGAACTCCGCGGAGAGTCGCAATAGCTTCTGCAAGCTCTCGACCGATGCAATTTCGTTCGGATCGTTCACCTCGGCATGCGTGTGGAACGCCGGGCGTATTTTGTATTTTTCGACAAAGGGAACCAACCGCGAGCCCATCGAGACACGGGTCTGATTGGTTTGAAAAAGGCGAATCCGCAGGGCGTGCATCTGGCGGAACATGGCGTCGATCTCCGTGGCGGTAACATCGTCGGCGAAGGTGTTGGACATGGAGAAGAGATTGATGCGGGCATTGTCGAATTTCTTTCGGACTTCGCGCGCGCGGTCCAACGCGGCAGGGGACATGCGCCACGCGCGCAACTGCTCGCGCGAGGCCCGGTATTCCGGAGTGATTTCTTTTGGAACCTGGCCGCCCACCGCGGCTCCTTGCAACGCGGGGCCGAAAAAGCCCGCGGCTAATTCGACATTTCTGCATCCAAGTTGCGCGCACTCTTCAACAATCGTGTCGAGACGATCCTTGCCCGGGATTTCCGGTAGGGGATTCAGGGAGCCGGTGGTGATTCCCAATTTCACACCGCGCTCGGCGCCGGAAGCCGCAAGGACCGGGAGGCCGGTCAGCGCGGCCGCCCCGGAGAGGATCAGCCTGGTGAAGTCGCGGCGGGTGTGGTTCATCGAAGCGATCCGCTCAGGAGTTGAGAACCTGTTTCAAATAATCCATCTGCGCCCTGGTCTGCTCGACGGCGTTGCCGGGAGCATCGCGATACTCGCGCTCGATGATCCCGTAGATGGGCCATTTGTTGTCGCGGATCAACGTCAGACATTCCTTGATGGGCGTGTCCCCGGTTCCGAGCGCAACATTGGGCCCGCCGTTCCGCTTGCGGTCTTTGATGTGAATGTGGGTAATCCGGTCGTGGTGCTTCTTCAGGAAATCCGCGGCGTCGTTGTTGCCTGCGGTGTAATGGCCGATGTCGAGGTTGATGGCGAAGTGCCGGGACAGCGCCAGGAGTTTTTCCAGGCTCGCGGGCGTGGCCACTTCATTCGAGTCGTTCACCATCGCATGCGGGTGCCACGCAGGGCGGATCCTATATTTTTCGGCGAACGGCACCAGGCGCGGCGCGACGTCCACACGGCTCTGGTTGGTGCAGAAACAGGTGACCTTGAGCGCCTGCATCTGCTTGAAGACGGCGTCGATTTCCTCGTCGGTGAAATCGAGATCGAAGGTCATGACGTAGGAGAAGAGGTTGAGGCCGGCGTAATCGAACTTCTTGCGGATGTCGTGGAAGCGGCTGGGGGGCGTCTTGAGGCGCCACTCGCGAACTTCGGCCCGCGACTTCTCGTATTCGGGAGTCATCGGGTTGGGCGGGTGACCAAAGCTGACCGCGCCGACAAGACGCGGCTCGAGCAGATTGACGAGTTCGATGTTGGCCGCGCCCACGGCGAGGCAGCCTTCGATGACCGTATCGATGACATCTTTTCCTGCGGGAGTATCGGGCAACGGGTTCAGCGATCCGGTAATCAGCCCCATTTTGACTCCGCGAATGGTGGAGTCGATTTTGGCGGCGCGCAGCCGCGGCAGCGCCGCCAGAGCGATTCCGCCGAGCGCCATCTTTCCTATGTGTCGTCTGGAGTACATCGTCTTTTGTCTCCCTCATCCAAGGAATGCAATTGCTCTCCCGGCCCATCCCACACAAAACCACAATGTGAGCGAGACGGCGGCAACCATCGCGGCCCGCCGGGGCGGCTTGTCCGCGCGCACGACTTTCCGGAAAACCGTGAAATGGAAGAGAATCGCTGCAAGCAGAATCACGAGCTTAGTTTTGAAAGCGGTGTTGGCCGCGTAGCGGGCGGGGTCGGGGAGGAATACCAGGATCCCCGTCGTGACGGATAGCAGGAGGCCTCCCACCATGAGCCGCCACAGCTGGCTGGTGATCGCCGGCATAGAAAGCCTATTTACGCCGAGGCCGAGCAATCGTAGATTGAAGACCACGGTACTGCCCAATACCAGGGTGAGGCCGAAAAGATGAAACGACTGAATCAGCGGAATGGCGTACTTGGCGTTGCGGAGAATGTCGATGGTCTTCGAGCTATACGACCACTCCCAAATCTGCTGAAGAGACATTTAGACTCCGGCTCCGCTACAGTTCATACGCCATAGTTCGGCCGAGCGCGATGACGCACGCCCAGATGACCAACGACAGAGCGCCCGAGAGTCGCGCGCCCCAGGGCACCACGCCGCTCTTATCCCACTCCGCCATCTTGGGATAGAACTTCACCTGGTAAAGCAAAGCGTTCAGGCCGGCGAGCACCAGAAGCGCCAGCTTGAATCGAAAAAACGAATTCTGATAGACCTTCTCCGCCTGCGCGATAAACAACAGCAGGCCGGTGGCGAACATGGCCGCGAAGCCGGGCAGGGACAACGGAACAAACTGTTCCATAATACGGGACACTGGTTCCGCCGCAAACGCGAGCCGCAGCAGCCGAAGATCGAAAAGCAGGATCAACCCGACGGAAAGCGAAAGCGAGATGATGTGGCTGCCCTCGATCAACGGAAACAGGAGATCCGATTGGCGGATGCCAGCTGCAAACGGAGTGTTTTGGAGCCAGTGGCACCAACTGAGGAACGGCATGAAGGTGCGAATTCCCTAAGGGTTCGAGGAGCCTTCGCCTTTCGGCCGGGCGATGTCATGATAGAGCCGTTTGCCGTCCGGCAAGATCACATAGAACAGCGAAGCGCCTTTCGTTCCGTCCTTCATCGGATGTGCTACCACCTTCACATGGTCGCCGGCTTTGAACGTGGCACGGTTCCAGCCTTGCCTGCCCATGATGTTGGTGGCACCGCCTTCGATATCCCAGGTGCCGACCGTGGAGGAGTCCGCGACGCCCGGATCGACCTTGACGATGATGTGCGTGTGCGGGTTCTCCCAGCGATACTCCTGCACTGTCCCCTCGTACGTGACATCTTTCGTCAATTCAAACATGGCGAACGAATGGTGCGCGTACGCCGGGATCCCAATCACCAGCAGGCAGCTCAAACCGAAGATTTTGATGTTCATTGTAAACTCCAAACTTCAAATGTCCCAATCACTATTCGACGTGCATGGATCGACTATCTGCCCGGCGCCTCCAACAAAAACTTAGCGCGCTGGGAATCGTTGGCATCGCAGTCGAATTCGCGGGCTTCCATGTTTTGGGGCGATCGGTAATACCGGAATTCGTACGTGTGCGGCCGGGCAAAGACCTTGGGGTCTTCCCATGTGAACGTAACGGACAGACGCTTGCCGCGATCGAGCAGGCGATAGTGCTCGACCAGGTGCGAAGTCGTTGTGCGGCGTCCCCCGCCTGGGATTCGGGTAAGCCCCTCCTCGGAAAAGCCGACGGTATCCACGACCAGCGTGTCGCCTTCCCAATGTCCAATCGAGTGGCCGTTGGACACCGGGTCGAAGATGTTCGGATTCACATGGCTGCGGCCGTCGGTGTAAATATGGCGCGCCGGCGTGCGCAAAGAAGAGGTGATGATGACTTCTTTGCCGTTCCGGTTCTGCAAAATGTCGATCGGGGAACCTTCCATGGAGTATGGAACGCCCATGAAATGGCACCAGCGGATCTCGGTCATGTCCTTCCTGTGCTGGACGGCCGGATCCTCGGCTGCGACCTCGGGCTTGAGAGATGGCGGCGGCACATTCCTGCTGTCGAAATGGAGTTCCCAATACCCGGAAAGAGTCGGGTTCGTTGCCGAGCCGTCGCTGGTTCCGTTCGCATTCTGCGCCGTGGCCGGCAGGAAACAGAGCCCGAGAGAGCAAAGTATCGCGGAACCGTGAATAGTGATCTGCGGAAGCCTCATAGCGCCTATTTCTGCAGCGGCTCGATCACCGAGCCGCCCTGCACCGGGTCGTCCGCGTGACAATACTCTTCAAACGCGTAGGTTCCCGGATCGGACTTGTGATAGGTCAATTCGTAGGTGTGCGGGCTGAGATAGATCGACGGATCCTCCCACGTGAACGTGACGGAAAGCATCTTGCCGCCATCGCGCAAGCGAAACCGCTCGACGAGATGAGACTTCGGGCCCACCCGTCCGCCGCCCGGCGTTCCCACTCCGCCCACGAACCCAACGCTGTCGACGACCAGGGTATCGCCCTCCCAGTGCCCGATGGCGTGTCCGTTTACCGAAGGTTCCAGGTGCGCGGCGTCGGGATGCGGCCGCCCGTCCAGGTAGATATGCCGCGGAAAGGTGTGCACCTCGGGCACCTGGACGATCTCGTTGCCGGTCTGAACAATGTCCCAGACCGCAGAGTGCTGCATGAAGAACGGGTATTGATTTGTCTGGCACCATTTCGAGCTGAGCGAGACCACATCGCCGCGGGCCTGTCGCGCCGCCGCCTCGCGATTGGCGGCCATAATTTCGGGCTTGAGCGCGGCTTTCGGGATGCGCTCCAAGGTTCCGCCAAAGCTGCCGCTCCCCGCATCGTCTTTGCGCTCCCAGAATCCGGAGAGATCGGGAGCCGGGGAGTCGGGGCGGACACTCTGTCCAACCGCCGCGCCGCAGCCAATCAGCGGGATCGCCGCCAGAATCGCAGATTTGAGCCGAAGTCTACGCATTGTTCGACCTCTTTTATAGACTACTCTCCCATCGAAACAGATTCCCGCTCCTATCAAAAAACGAACTTCAACGCGAGTTGAATATCACGCGGGGTGTAGAACGCGTTCATGCTGGTGATCTTTCCGAAATTTCCCGCCGTCGTAGGCACGGCGGCGGCGCCAGTGCCCGCCCAGGAAGCGATGTTGGTTCCCGGCATGCCGAAAGAGGGTTTGTTGGCCAAGTTAAATGCCTCGGCGCGGAACTGCAGCCGCTTCGATTCTGTAATCCGGAAATCTTTGAACAACGAGAAATCCACGTGCTGATTGGAGGGCATGAAGAAAACATTGTGCCCTTCGTTGCCCTCGGTGCCGAACGGCTGCTGGGCAAAAGCCGCGATGTTGAACCATTGATTCAGCGATTGGGTGAAGCTTCCTTGCGGCAGCACATTGGGGCGGTCGGAGGTGATGCCCGTGTTCTGCTGCGGCGCGCCCTGGTTGAGCACCGTGAACGGCTGACCAGTGCCGTACGCATAGATGCCGTTCACCTGCCATCCCTTGAGGACGTGGCCGGCAACGCCCTTCAGCGATTTGCCGAAGGGAAGCTCGTAGTTGGCGGTAAGGGTGAAGCGGTTGCGAACCATGAAGTCGCTGGGGCCGTAATCGCGTCCGAGATCACTGAGCACCTGCGCGCAGCCCGTACAGGCGCCTCCCGGCCCGCCCACATCGGAAAGGGCGCTGGCATGCGTATAGTTGATCACGAACGTCAAACCCTTGCTCGTGCGCCGCTGAAACTGGACCTGCAGGGCGTTGTAGTTGCTGATGCCATTCGTTTCGGCAAGCTGGATGCTGCTCACTAGCGGCAATTGCGAATAATACGGCTGGCATGGATTAGGGAGACTGATCGCCGTCGTCACGCCGCAGCCGCCGGGGCCGAGAGGAGGCGCGGGGATATCCACGTTCGGAATCACGCGCGGCAAGTGGCGGACCGGCTCTCCGACGTATCCGACGGTCAGAACATTGCCGGCGAATTCCTTCTCCAGCATGATGTTGAGCATGTAGATTCTCGTGTACTGGTAATTGGTGACGGTGGCGTCGGGAACGCTCTGCACGCTGGCATTGCCGCAGGCGGCGGACAAACAGGTGGACGCGGGGGCGACGGCGGGCACGGGGTTCGTAAACAGCAGGGTCGGGTTGCCCGGAGTCTGGTTCAGCGTGTAGTTGGCGGTGAGCGGCGCGTTCTTGAGGTTGAACGGGGAAGCCACGTTGTTGGGCCAGTAGCTGATTCCGAACCCTCCGCGCAGGACCATCCCACGCCCCAAAGTCGCCGCAAATCCGACGCGAGGCTGAACTTCGCCGAACTGCGTCCCGATATTGAGCGTGTCGCTCAACCCGTTGGTTCCGGCGAGCTGAATTGTTCCCGCCGCCAGCATTGCCGGATTCGTAGGATCAAAATTCGAAAGATGGTTATGCTTCTCTTTGAACGGCGTGAAGAGGTCGTAGCGCAATCCCAGATTCAGAGTAAGCCAGCGCGTGGCCCGCCAGTCGTCCTGGACAAATTCGCCGATCTCCGAATCACGGTACTGAGGCGCGACCAGCGACAAGTTGCGCACATCCTGGGCCGGGTAACCGGCCAACAGGGACGCGAAGGCGTTGCCACCCGTGCCGCCGGCAGCTCCCGCGGTTGAATTGGTCTGCGCGGCCGAGAAAATGAATTCCGCTTTGAACAAGGCCTGGAAAGTGCTCCAGTCGCGTCGCAGGAAGTTGGCGCCAAACTTGATGGTGTGCGCACCTTTGGTCCAGGTGAGCGCACCCGAGTATTGATAATTGGTATCCCAATACGCCGTAGGCAGGGCGAAGGCGTCGCCGATTCCGGCGTAAGCGCCGTTGAAATTGAGGAACGCCAGGCCCCCTGTGCCGGGCAGGCCGGTGTTCACGTTGCCAGGGCCGCCGAACGCGGTGTTCACGTTCAAGGACGCATTCGGGCTCTCGGAATCGGTCACGTAGCGAGCCAGCTGCGCATGGAAGTCGAGTAGAAGCGTCGGCCGGAGAATGTGAACGTCGCCGAACGAGAGACTCTGCTGCCGCTGGTAGGCGGCGCTCGGAAACCCCGCGTTGAAGTTCAGACCGTTCGGGTGAACCGTCAGGCCCGCCACGTTGACCACCGGAAGCGCGTCGGGCGTGACCGTGTCGGTATTGTTGAGCGAATACCGGGCGTAGAAGCTATTCTTGGCGCTGAAGTGGTGATCGATCCGCACATCACCGACGTGGGCAAATTGGGTCGCGCTAAAGCTCGAAATAAAATTGCAGTTGATGCCCTGGCATGCCGCGGCCGGCAAGGCGGGGTAGAGCGCCGCGTAATTCTGCGAAATGCCGCTGATGGCACTGAGCGGGATTACGTTATTAGAGAACGGACTGTGCGTCTGGGCGTTATAGATCGGGGTGGAAGAATCCGAGAAATTGCCAATCTGCGTAATTCCATTGCACGCGGTCCGGCCTAACTCGCAGGCCGTCGGCACGGCCGCCTGTTGGGTTTGGCCCTGGATACGGCGAAACCCTTCGTAGTCGACAAAGAAGAAGGTCTTGTCTTTCTTCACGGGACCGCCGAAACTGCCGCCGAACTGATTCTGGCGGAACTCCGGCTTCACGCCGGCCAATGGATTGCCAGGCTGCGGGACATTGAAGAAGTTCTTCGCGTCGAGAAGATCGTTGCGGAGAAACTCAAACAGCGTGCCGTGAAATCCGTTGGTGCCGGATTTTGTGATCATGTTGATGACGGCACCGCCGGCCCGGCCTACCTCCGCCGAGTACATGTTCGTGTCGACCTTGACTTCCTGGATCGCGTCGATGGAGGGTTTGACAATGATGGTCGCGATAGCGCGTTCGTTATTGTCCATGCCATCGAGCATGAAATTGTTGGCTGAATCGGTCTGGCCGTTGGCGGAAACGACGGATGTCTGGCGACGGTCATCGGGACGGGTGCCTCCACCGAGAGAACTTTGCACGCTTTCTGTCGCACCGGGGGCCAACTGGACTAGGCGGATGGCATTTCGTCCGTTGACCGGCAGATCTTCCACCGCCCGATTCGTGACCAGCGCGCCCACGGTCGAGCTGTCGGTCTGGAGGGCGGCGGCCTCGGCCTGGACTTCCAAGGTTTCGGTTATGGCCCCGACCTGCATCCGGGCGTCGACGCGAGCGCGGTCGCCGGTGGCAAGCGTGAGGCTCGGAAACGTAAACGTCTTGAACCCAGGCACCTCGACGGTAATCGAATAACTTCCGACCGGCAGGATCGTGAAGGCGTAGTCGCCGCTGGCGTCCGTTTCGGCTGCCCGCGTCAAACCGGTGGCGAGACTCCTGGCGGTAACTTTCGCGGACGCGAGGACTCCGCCCGTGTTATCTGTAACCGTACCGACGATATCACCTGTGCCCTGGGCCAGTAAACACTGCACGGCAGCCCCGAAGACCAATAGAACAACCCAGCTCCCCATACCCTTTTCTGAGCGCAAATGCGACATGGTGAAACCCCTCGACGTGATGCGGCACCGTGCCGCGGATTTGACAGTAGATAACGTCGATTTGGCGGTAATTGCAAGCGCTCTACCGTTGCGATACGAGAAAAACGGATAAGTTACTTAATTTCAAAAGGCTTGCGTCAATTCGGGAGGGACGTATCAAGCCGTAGCGATACGCCTTCTGCGTGGGAACCGGAGCGGTTTACCAGAAATGTGCGACGACAATTTCGGGTGGTCCCGAACTGCGCCCCACCACGTGGGCCCGGATCACGATCTGCATGTTCCGACGTTCCCAGCCTTTCGGCGCCTGCCGGGAGATCTGCTCCAGGTACGCTGGATTCGTCAGGAATTCGCCGGCCGCCTCGGTCCCAAACTTCGCGAGGCCCGATGCAGTAACCACTACGCGCCCGGTCGTCGGGTCCACCACCCGTGAAATGATCGCATAGTCCTCCTGCACCGTGGTGTAGGGAGCCGCCATCTGATGCGACCACTTGATGACCGTGGGGTTGTCCCGATCCTGGATCCAACTCACGTGGGTGTCCGGATTCCGGGCAAAACTGAAACGCAGTTCCCCGGTAAGGCGGAGTGTCCAACTATTGTTGAAAGCGCCGATAAAAACAGCCGGGCCATCCTTCAAATCATCCACCTTGGCGGAGATTTGTAGCCGCGTCCGGTAAAGCTTGTGATGCATGCTCATCAAGGCAATAATCCGGGCAAAGGCGGTGGCGTCGGCGTAGGCCACCCGCTCGGAATTCTGCAGATCCGTGAGACTCACCGGCTGCGGGGGCACCTCCATGGAATAGCCGCCGATGTATACGAAGAGCGGGTCCGGTGAATCGAGTACTGGCGCCCAGAATTTTTCTAAAGCTCCCTGCGGGCTCCAGAACCGGACGGCCGCGAAAACGATAAGCAGTAGCCCAACTGCCGCGGCAACCACCCACCAACGGCTGCGCGGTGGCTCGGGCTCTAAAGCCGGCTTAAGCGGATGACGAAACTCGGGAAGGTACGTGCCCGGAGGAAAATCAATCCGGATTTCAGACTCATGCACAGCCTCGTTGTAATACTGCGCGATTCGCTTTCGGATTTCCACCGCCGATGTGCGGACAACCGGATCGAGATTGGTGTCGTAGTCGGGCTCGCGGCCAAAAACCTCTACTCCAAGAGTTCTCTCTTTGACGTGGCCGGAGTGCCCCTCGAGCGATCGTTCCACTACGTAGCGAAAGAGGTTGGGATATCGTTTGCTGTTCTTAAAAAGCGGACTGCTGAGGATGCGTTCCAACTGCTCCCGGATCGCCCTCCTTTCCGCTTCTGTTTCCGGCACCCAGACATTACTCGCTGAACGATTCGAATCGACCGTTGGACTTGACGTACCCTGCCCCCTGTTTACGGGATTATATCACTGGCTCCCAGGAAGAAACGCGTCATAGGGAGAAACGCGTCACACGAGGACGCCCTGATTCGTGTCGCGCTCCTCCGATGCGAACTCACAGAAGCCGAGCGCGGTTTCGTGACTGGATACGCCGTCTATTTCCTCGTTCCGATTTCGGGATCAGAGCGACCACCGGACCAGATCCGGCCGGCCCGCCACCGGAAACAGGGCAAGCCGCTGGATGCCGCGGCATTCACGAATCCAGTTCTCGACTTGCATAAGGTAAGGGTTGATGTTTTCTGCGAAGCCCGCAGCTTTGGAGTGGTGGCCAGGGACGGCATCCCACTGCATTCGACCAATCTCCTCCGGCATCACGCTGACATTTCCCCCCACCTTGTAGACCGGCCGCCCGTCACGCTGGACGGGAGTCAGGACCAGCTTGCCAACGTGTCTGGCCAGCGCCTCTTTGGCCCGCTGCACATTTCCAGAGCGAGCAGTCTCATGGAGGTGCATGAGCGCGTTCGTCACGCGGTCGCGCAGGCCCTCGATGGCGACTTCCGGCGTCATCGGACGGTGGGTGGCAATGGCATGATCCAGGCTCTTGATCTCGTTCTCTAGCTTCCGGGATCGCTGGATAAGGCTGAGCAGGTCCCCACCCCCAAGCTCGATGGCCTTGGTGAGCCGGTCCAGCCGGACCTGCATCTCATCACGCTGCTTCTTCAGTGATTCCATGCTCGTGACCGACCCGTTCCTCTGCATCTCAGCCAGCCGCCGCGTCAGTTCCCTTTCACAGCGGGCTACTACACCATCGAGAATAGCCGGACTTAGCACCTGCTGTTCCAGAGCTGCGAGGAGCTGCTCCTCCAGTCGATCTTGGCGGATCATGAGCCGGTTGCGACAGATGCCCGTGTGCTTGTGGCCGTGGCAGCCGTACTTCACGTAGCCGCGCCGTCCTCCGCCAGCAGAGATGACCATGCTACGCTTGCACTCGCCACATACTAGGATGCCGCTGAACAAGTACGTCCGGCTGCGCTCAGTGCGCGTTAGCCCTCCGCGCTGGTGGAATGTCGCTTGAGCCATCTCACGCCGGGCCTCCACGGCCCGCCACAATTCCTCGGAGATGATCCGCAGCTTGGGAACCTCCACTCGGCGGCACCGTGACTCCGGTGTGCGGCGGCTGATCCTTTTTCCGGTCTCCGGGTTGCGGCTCTTCTTGGTACGACCCCAAACGCTTATCCCCCGATACAGCTCGTTTCGCAGCATCTCGTGAATCGTGTACTTCGACCATCGGCCCCTTGGGCCCGGGACGCCCTCTTGGTTCAACTGAACAGCTATGGCTCCCTGCCCCATGCCTTGCGCGTACATAGTGAATATACGAATCACAACAGCCGCCTGCTCAGGGTTGATCTCTCGGTCTACGGCTTTGACCGCGGGCCGTCCATACTTGCTATTCCGGGTCGGGTCTTCTATCGGCACGTTGTTGTACCCGTAGAGCCGCCCGCCCGTCGTGTACCCGAGCAGGGCACGGCCCTCTTGGCCCCTGTGCACCCTTTCCGAGAGTTTCGTGAGGTCGTTCTCGTCCATCATGCCGTGCATCGTCAGCAAGGTCCGCGCGTTGGCGTCGGCGGAGTCAATGCCGTTGCTCACGGACACGACGGTCACATTATAGAAGTCGAGTATTCCAAGGGTTCGCAGTGAATCCGCGAGGTCACGAGCAAGCCGGCTGGTGTCGTCGATCAGAACGCAGTTGAAAGGGCACCCCTTGCTCTTGGCGGCCGCTACTAAACGCTGCAGGCTCGCGCGGCCTGCGACTGAGCCACCCGATTTTGCTCTGTCTGCGATGACCCACGCCTCAATGACAATCCACCCCCGCCGCGCCGCATACTCCCGGCACCGGCGGATTTGGTCTTCGATCGAACTCTCCCGTTGCAGATCGGAGCTATACCGAGCGTATATTGCGCATCGCCGGATCACGCCTTCCTCCCTTTCGTGGGCTCCTCTTCCAGGAGTTGCCTCAAATATCCGCGCAGGACTTCACTCGCCGTCATCTGGCGCCGCTCCGCGTACCGGCTGAGCGCCCGGTGCTCCGCCGCTGTCAGAAGTAGTTGGAGCCGATACGTTCGTCTCAGCCGGGCAGGCTTGGGGGGCCGTCCCCGCTTCGTAGCTCTCGCCATCTGCAGTTTCCTTCTGGATTATT
>Ga0126371_10002876_pt1 | contig 14965 bp, 10 predicted proteins | sample PanSoiMetaPlot_4_FD_110145 | JGI IMG/M metagenome (GOLD analysis project Ga0126371, IMG submission 110145) | Tropical forest soil microbial communities from Panama - MetaG Plot_4 | ecosystem: Environmental > Terrestrial > Soil > Tropical forest > Bulk soil | place: Panama | collected 2016-02-17 | reverse complement strand
TCGACGCCACCCGCGTGAATATCGAGCGTCTCGCCCAGGTACTTCATTGCCATCACGGAACACTCGATATGCCAGCCCGGCCTGCCCGGACCGATCGCGCTGTCCCAAAACGGCTCGCCGTCCTTGCGCGCCTTCCAGAGCACAAAATCGCGCGCATTAGCTTTGTCGTACTCGTCCACGTCCACACGCGCGCCGGCCCGAATGCCACTGAAATCGTTATGGGACAGCTTGCCGTATTCCGGAAACTTCGAAATGCGGTAATAGATGGAGCCTTCGCTCTCGTAGGTGTAGCCTCCGCGCTCCAAATCCTGAATCGCCTGGACCATCTCCGTGATGTGCTCGGTGGCCTTCACCAGCCGCTCGGGCCGCTGGAGGCGCAGCGCTGCAGTGTCTTCGAGAAAGCCTTGCGTGTACTTCTCCGTATACTCGGTGAGCGATTTGTGCTCCGCAGACGCATTCCGAATGATCTTGTCTTCCACGTCGGTAATGTTCATCACGTGGTCCATCTGATAGCCGCGTGCCTGCAGCCAGCGCCGGAGGATGTCTTGAGCGGTGAACGAGCGCAGATTCCCAATGTGGACGTAGTTATAGACGGTGGGCCCGCAAGTATACATGCGCACAACGTTGTCGTGCAGCGGAGTGAACGGCTCCACTCGCTGTGTAAGGGTGTTGTAAAAGCGCAGTGCCATCTGAAGATAGTTTGATGAATCAGGGAATCGGTCGATCTTTCCACATCGGGCAATCTTTCAACGAGTCTAATTTCCTGATGAGTTAATCTCCTATGTTACCGTGTGTGTGGCGCACGCACTCGTGCGTGCCGCCTCGACAATCGTGTCGACGCTTTGTCTCAAACCCCCACAGCGTCCGGGAGAGCGAGATCTCAGCATTCGCTCGAGTGCGAACGCTGCTCCTACGAGTACGTGCGCCACAGCGTGCTACTTGAGGGCCTGTTCCTTTTTCGCTTCAGCTTCGACCGCCCGCATCACACGCAGTGTGTTCCCCCCATAGATCTTCCGAATGTCATCAGCTGAATAGCCCTTCTCGAGCAACACACGCGTGAGGTTCGGAAACTTGGACACATCCTCGAGGCCCGTGGGCGTGCAAAAAACCCCGTCGAAATCGCTTCCGATGCCGGCCGCGTTGACACCTGCGATCTTCACGATGTGATCGATATGCGAGACAACATCGGCTAGCGTCGCGGGCGGGACCTTCTTCTTGTACTCGGCGGCAGTCGCATCCTCGCCGCGCATCCCAGGTATCGTGCTCGGCTTCACGTTCTTCCCCGCCTCAGCAGATTTTTCTGATAGAAAGCCGCAGTTGAAATTCACCTGGACCACCCCACCCTTCTTGGCAAACGCGACGATCATGTCGTCAGTCATATTGCGCGGAACGTTTGCGAGCGCTCGGCAGGAGGAGTGCGACGCAATCATCGGAGCGCTGCTGACGGCCAGAGCATCCCAGAAGGTTTTGTCGGCGACGTGCGAGATATCCACCATCATGCCGAGCCGGTTCATCTCACGCACCACGCCCTTGCCGAAATCGGTGAGCCCGTTGTGATGCTGGATCTTCGGATCGTTGATGTCGCCGGACGAGTCTGCCCAGTTGTTGGTGTTTGAATGCGTCAACGTCATGTAGCGGATGCCGAGCGCGTAATAATCTCGCAGGAGCCGGAGGCTGTCTTCGATCGCGTGCCCGCCCTCGATACCCATCAGCGCGGCGATCTTTCCCTCGCGATGAATGCGCTCAATGTCGTCGGCGGTGGTGGCAAGCTCGAAATCCTTCGGATACCGGCCCACGATATCGTGCCGCACCGTGTCGATCATCTGCAGCGTGCGATTCGCGGAATGATTGCCATTCACGTATTCGGCCGAGACATACACGGCGAAGAACTGTGCGCCCACGCCGCCTTCCTTCAGAGCAGTGACGTTGGTGTGCCCGTCATGCTTGGCCTCGCCGATGTCGTAGCCTTCAACGGTCCTGCTAGTGATGTCGTTGTGGGTGTCGATCAGGATCGCCGAACTGTGGACGCGTTTCACCTCGGCATCAGAGACAGAGCGGGTCTGGGCGAAGGCCATAGAGATGAGCGCGGCAGCGGCGCAAATAATTCGCATGATCAATTGTCGCTCGGAACACGCTCGCAGTGATCCACGACGATGAACTCAACCGGCCCCTTCTTCGACACTAGCCGTAGCCCGAGCTGATCGCGCAACGCATCGGCAAGCCGAGGGCCAGCTTCGCCCTGCGACGCGTCAACGAAAACGTCTCCGGCCCAATGAAGATCGATCTCGTACTTCCCGTCCAAGCCGGTCACGTCGCGGACGGGCCCACGGAGCTGAGTCACCATCAGGCCCGCCAGTCGCGCCATGGTCATCTCCGATGCGTAGAGGTGGCACAAACCGCGATTAATCACGAGCCCTTCCCGTCGTCGCCCCACATCATTGACGGCTGCCTCGTCCGCAGCGGCAGCATTGCCGTCTCCCGATGTAGCTTTCGTTTTGAATTTCGGACCTCCCTTCGCCAGCGCGAGAACATACGACTGAATCTCTCTCGTCTCCCTGTGGATCCCGAGTTTGAACCGGTCAGCCAGCATGTTCTCCCACATACTCCCAAGCTGCGTCTTGGCGGTTCCCGGTGGAACCCGAGCGCGTATGTCGAACTGCGTCTCTTTCATCCACTGCGGCGTGGAAATTTGGAAAGAGTTGACGCCGTAGGCACTCCCAACCAGCCCTAGCAGGCTCAAATTCTGACAAACGAGCAGTGTTCGATCGTCGGTTCCAGGCCCCCCGTGGCAGCCGATCTTCGGTCCCCTTCCATTCGACGGCGCGGACGGCTTCACAGATACCACCTCGAACTCCAGCTTCTCCTGACACAAAACTGCTAAGGGGCAGATCAACAGCAAAACGATTGCGCGCATTCATCACTCCGAACGCATCGCGCTGACGGGATCGATTTGTAAAGCGCGGCTCGCGGCGAAAACACACGCCGCGAGCGCCACAATTGCCAGCAACAACAGCACACCGGCGAAAGTCGCCGGATCTTCCGGGACGATTCCGAACAAAAATCCGGACAACACGCGCGTCAGTGCGAGCGCCCCCGCCAGGCCGATCGCAAGACCGGTCCCTATCATCGTGAACGCCTGCCGCACGATCATTGCGAGCACGTTGAACGACCGCGCCCCAAGCGCCATTCGGATCGCGATCTCGCTTGTTCGCTGCGACACCGACCACGCCACCACGCCCGCGATCCCAATCATCGTTAGAACCAGCGCCAGTGCCGCGAACGATCCAATCAGCGTGGTCCGCAGCCGCGGCTGCGAGACGGATTTCGCAATCACTTCGTCCATGGTTCGGATATTCGCCACCGGCTGCTCGGGGTCGATCGCGAGAATCTCGCGCCGCGCTGCCGACGCGACGTTTGACGATCCGCGCGTCACCAGGAAGACCGTCAGAAAAGGCCGCTGGCTGTAAGGGACGTAGATTTCGTTGTCCGGGGTTTTCTCGCCGAGCCCGCCGAGCTTCACGTTCGCGGCCACGCCAACGATCTCCACGCGAATCGACTCCCGCGCGTAGATCAAGTGCTGGCCGATCGGATTCTGGTGGGGCCAGTAGCGGCGGGTCAATGCCTCATTGACGATCGCGACCGGCGGGCTGTCGGCCGTATCGGAACGCGTGAAACCGCGACCGCCCAGAAGTGGAATGCCCATCGTCCGGAAATAACTCGGGCTGATGCTTTGCAGCCACGCCGTCGGAGCTTTGGTCGATTCGAGCAGCGGCCGCCCCTCGATGTTGAAGAAGTAACCGATCCCGCGTCCGTTTGGAGGAAGCACATTGCCGATGGCCGCGCTCTGGACGCCAGGAATGCCGCTGACCCGCTCGAGCACGCGATCGTAAAAGGCGCTGCGCTGCACCGGTTGCGGATAACGCGCGCTCGCCAGTCCGATTCGCATCGTGAGAAGATTCCGTGGCTCAAATCCAGGCGAGACGCTCTCCAGCCGCAGGAAGCTGCGCATCAGCAACCCCGCGCCCGCAAGCAGGATCATCGCCAGCGCAACCTCGCAAACGATCATCACGCCGCGCAGCCGCCCACCGCCTGAAAAGCTGCGGCTCGAAGACTTCAGCGCTTCGTTTAAATCGGCCCGCGAGGCATGCATCGCCGGGCCAAGGCCGAACACGTTTCCGGTCAAAAGAGCTACCGCGATCGTGAAAAACAGAACGGTCGCATCGATCCGGATCTCCGATGCGCGAGGCAGAACCGCCGGGTCAATCCGCCTCACAAAATGCATACTCCATACAGCGAGCAGAACGCCGAGCGCGGCGCCGAGTGCAGCCAGCATCAGGCTCTCCGTTAGGAACTGCACCAGCAGTCGCCCGCGGCTGGCGCCGAGCGACGCGCGAATCGCGACTTCCTTTTGCCTCGCCATGGCGCGGGCGAGCAGCAGGTTGGCCACGTTCGCCGATGCGATCAGCAGCACGAAGGCCACCGCACCTAACAGCACCATAAGCGTGCGGCGAATGTCATTCACCAGAAAATCGCGCAGCGGCATGACCTGGATCGCGCGCCCCGTATCGCCGAAGCCCTTGTGCGAAGCGTCGTACTGCTGACTGAGCGCAGAGATCTCGGTCTCGGCTTGCTTCGATTCGACACCATCGGCCAGCCGGCCGTAAAAAAACAAGTAACTAGCTCCGCGTTGAATTTGCACCGGCGTTATGACCGAATGTTCGAAGAATCGTGGGACCCAGATTTCGGATTCCGCGGGATCATCGAAGCCCGCCGGCATCACGCCTACGATGGTCGCGGGCGATCCGTCGACGTCGATGCTCTGGCCGATCACGTTGGTATCGGAAGCGAAACGGCTCTGCCACAGCGCGTGGCTCAGCACTGCCACCGGCTTCGCACCCGGCTGGTCGTCACCGGGCAAGAAGGTCCGGCCAGCCATTGGCTTCACTCCGAATACGCGGAAAAAATCGGCCGACACGCGCGAGCCGGCGACTTCGATCGGTGCGTTGGGAGGCGAACTGCTGATCTGGAATCGCCCGCCGCTCTCGGCCGCGATCGCTTCCAGGCCGCGCACGTTGGCGTGAAAAAATCCAAACTTCGGAAACGAAGACGTGATGAATGCCCCCGCCCCCGGGATTATGTCAAGAACCTGGACGATGCGCTCAGGCTTTTCGTACGCCAGGGGTCGCAGCAGTACCGAGTTCACCACGCTGAACATGGTGGTGTTCGCGCCGATACCCAGGGCCAGCGTCAGCAGCGCAAGCGCCGTAAATCCCGGCGACTTGAGAAGCATCCGCACACCGAAACGAGCGTCGTTCAGCATGGGCGTTGGAGGTAGGTTAGCGCATTTGGCGCATTTACTCGGGAATCTCGCGAACTCGGCGCAGCGGCGAGGCAATCAGCCACAGCATCGACAGTGCGACACCGCTCACGCCTGCCGCGAGCGTCGCGCGAATGCCGATATTTTGCGCTAGCACGCCGGCGGCAAGCGCACCAAGCGGATAGATACCGCGTGTGAGCAACTGCATGGCCGCGTTCACTCGCCCCAGCACTGGACCGGGCGCGACCGATTGGCGTAGCGCCACTTCGTGAATATTAAATGCCGTGAACGCAGCATCGCCTATGAGCTGCTGCGCGACCAGGAACGCAAGCGCCAGGCTCACTGGACCATGCGCCAAAACGACAAGCGTCTGCGAGCATACAACAACGGCGATCGACACGATGAATGTGCGGCCCAGCCCAAGGGCGCGTCCGATGTGCGGACCGAACGTCGCGCCGAGCATCGAGCCCCCGCCGCCGGTCGCGATCGCGAGTCCGAGTGCGGCCGGCGGCAGCGACAGAGTCCGGATCGCGTAAAGAACATACAGTGTGCCCATCGCCCCGAAGCAGAAAAATGCACAGGCTGAAAAACAAGCCATCGGCCGCAGCAGCGGATTACCGAACACAAAGCGCAATCCAGCCACGGTTTCCTGCGTCCAATGATGCTCGGACGCAGGCTGGACCGGCGGCTCCGGCTTGCGGATGGTACAAACCGAGAACGCTGACGCAAGAAACGAAAGCGCATCGAACAAGATCGCGATGGGTGCGGTGATGAGCTGGACCAGAACGCCGGTCAATCCCGGCCCGGCGATTTCGGCGACCGCGTTGCTTTGCGCCAACTTACTATTTCCTTCGAGCAGCTCGTCGCGCTCGACGAGCGACGGCAGATAGCTTTGATACGCGACGTCGAAGAAAACGGTACAGAACCCGGTCAGCGCGATCACGCCATAAAGCTGAGCCATGGAAAGCCGATGAAAAAAGGCGGCCAGCGGGATTGTCGCGAGCAGTACCGCCCGCACCAGGTCCATCGAGATCAGGATCGGACGTCGCCGGACACGATCCGCCCACACTCCGGCCACCAAGCCGAATAGGAGCACTGCCGCCGCGCCGGTAGCCGCGAGAAAGCCCATCTCGGCCGGCTTTGCGCCCAGAATCAGAACCGCCGTCAACGGCAGACCTTCGCGCGTGATGCGCGAGCCTAGCTCGGAGATGGTTTGCCCGGTCCAGAGCTTCAGAAAATCCGGGCTATGCCAAAGGCTCGCTCTGCGCGAGCGCGCGGCGGCGTTAATGATAAAATCCACCCTTCAACATGACCCTCATCGCTGAACTGCTTGCGGAGTTTCTCGGAACCATGGTCCTGATCCTGTTTGGCGACGGCGTCGTCGCCATGGTGGTGTTGTTCAGCCACCACATCCCAGGCGAAATCGTGAACGGCGGTTACACCAACATCACGCTGGCCTGGGGACTGGCGGTCACCATGGGAATTTACATCGCGGGCAGAATTTCAGGCGCGCACCTGAACCCGGCCATCACCCTCACACTGGCGGCGCTGCGGGGATTCCCCTGGCGAAAAGTGATTCCTTATTCTATCGCCCAGACCGCCGGTGCATTCGTCGCGGCTGCTCTCGTTTTCTGGAATTACCATCCCGCGTTCCTCAATGCCGATCCGAATCTGGATCACACCGCGGGTGTGTTCACAACGTTTCCCGCCTTCCCCGAAATCCCATCCGCCGGCCTGCTCGATCAAGTCATCGGGACCGCGCTGCTCCTGCTTATGATTTTTGCCGTCACGGACGAGCGTAACCAGCCGCCGGCGATTCTGCAACCGCTCATGGTCGGCTTGATTGTGGTCGTCATCGGAATGGCGTTCGGGGGCATGCACGGCTATGCGATCAATCCCGCGCGCGATTTCGGGCCGCGGCTTTTGACCGTGGCCGCCGGGTTCAAAAACAACGGTCTGACCGACGGCCCGCGCGTGTTCTGGGTCCCGATAGTCGGACCCCTCGTGGGCGGCTTGATCGGCGGCATCCTCTACGACATCGGCATCCGCCGTTTCCTGCCCAAGCGCTAACCCAACTCAGGGAACCGCATTTGCGACTGCTCATCTGGCCGGCACTTCGCGACCACCAGCGTGATATCATCCTGCTGCTCGCCGCTGAATTCGTGGACGCATTCGACCACGGATGACAAAATTTCGGCGGGGGCGAGCGATTGCGACCGGCTCAGCGCTTCGATCAGCCGCCGCTCGCCGAAATCATCACCGGAATCGTTGAAAGCCTCCGTGATTCCGTCTGTATAAAGCGTTAGCGTGTCGCCAGTATCGAGCTGGCATTCCTCCACCGGGCAATCCCAATCGGAGAAAACACCCAGCACGGTAGTGGTGGAATCGAGCCGCTTGACGGTCCCGTCCCCACGCAGTAGCAGCGCAGGCAGATGGCCGCAATTCGCGTAGCGCATGCGCCGGGAGCGGTCGTCGTACTCCGCGAAGAACAAGGTCGCGAAAGATGCATCCGTTGTGTTCGCGCAAAAAAGCTGGTTGACTGCCTGCAAGAAGCATTCGGGCGCGTCGATGGCGGTCGCGCATTGGCCGCGCAGATTGGCTTGCAAGTTCGCCATCAGCAACGCTGCCGCGATTCCCTTCCCCGAAATATCGCCGATCACCAGCCCAAGGCGCTCGCGGCCAAGATCCATGTAGTCGTAATAATCCCCACCGACCTGTCGAGCCTGGACGCAGACGCCCGCGTAATCCAGAGTCTTGAGCGCAGGCTGCGTTTGCGGGAAGAGCCGCGCCTGGACCTGTTTCGCAATCTCCAACTCCTGTGCAGCGCGGCGCTCGGCCTCCAGTTGCTCTTCCCTCCAGCGCCGCTCGGCGTCGATCTGACGCGTAACCTCGTCGAATCCTACCAGCTCAAACGAATTGCCGTCGAGATCGCGGAAACGTGTAAATACGCCGCCCCAAACCGGTTCCGGTACGTTCGACGCCGGCCCCTTGTCATAGTGGATCTGGATGCGCCTCAGCCGAGGCGTATGCGTAAAACGCACGCCGCGCTCGCGCCACTCCCGATACTTCGCGGTGACATCGTCGGTCAGCAGAACGATACGAGTGGATCGACCAATGAGATTATACTCGGGCGAGTCCGGCTTCGGCGCCAACAACCCAAGAACGGCGCTGCCGTCGGGCGGCGATACAGCAACCCAGCGATCCCCCGCTTGCGTCTTCGCGTCAAATGCCAAAACGAACCCAAGCTTGTCGAGATAAAACCGCAGCGCTTCATCGTGATCGCGAACATAGACATTGACCGCATGAAGCCGAAGGTGCGGATTGGGTCGATTTTGCGGGGAGATACCCAAGCCGTGATTATAAAACGGCCAAAACGAACCCAAGACGCGACAGTCCTGAAGACCGACGATCTTACTAACCCTCGACCGATCCGCTCCAAACCTGGGACAATCGCAGAGATGCCAGACCTGAGCTTGAAAAAGACTGGGCAGCCCGGTTTGATCCGCCTCAGGCCTCTGATGCACACCTGGGTTAGAGTACTTGTCCGCACTTGGCCAGGATCTTCTGCTTTGGATGTTGCAGCGTCCTTTACATGATTGGCGCCAAGGCTCTTACGGCCATCCGCGACCGATAATGCTGGCGGACTGTCTCTCACCACATTCGCGGGGCCGGGCTGTTATTGACTCGCTTCGCGGTCAAATCACGGAAGAACCGTCGACAATGCCAGGATTAATATTATTTATGAAAATACCCTCTTGCATTTGCCCTAGCACCTCAGGTACTCTGGTTTCACAGTGATCAACCGAGGAACAACTGGCTTCGTCTTTGCCCAACCGGGCCTGCGAACCGTCCTTTCGGTTGGTCTCATTCCGGAGCTTCTGCCTATTATTACGGTCGCCGTACCCGGCCCCGCCTGACGGGCTTCGGAAAATAGAATCCGAAAGGCCATCGGCGGGGAAAACGAACCCAGCCGATGGCCTTTTGCTTTAGCAACCAGGTTTATCAGACGAATGAGGGAGCAACCAATGTCGACGAGTCCAGCGCATCGAACCACGGTGGCCGCAGAGACCAAACTCATGTCCGGAGCCAGGATCCTACTGGAGTGCCTGGCCCGTGAGAATGTAGACTGTATTTTCGGATACCCAGGCGGCGTGACGCTACCGCTGTACGACGCCTTCTACGACCATCCCATTCGCCACGTCCTGGTGCGGCACGAGCAGAACGCTGCGTTCGCGGCGGAAGGCTACGCGCGGTCGACCGGCCGCGTTGGTGTCTGCTGCGCGACGTCGGGGCCGGGTGCGACGAATTTGGTCACGGGCTTAGTCGATTCGATGATGGATTCGATTCCTATCGTCGCGATTACCGGCCAGGTTTCGACGAAATTGATCGGGAGCGATGCGTTCCAGGAAGCGGACACATTCGGAATTACCCGATCTTGCACCAAGCACAATTTCCTAGTGAAGACGATTGCAGAATTGCCGCAGGCGATCCACGAGGCTTTTTACATCGCCTCGAGCGGGCGTCCAGGGCCGGTGCTGGTTGACATCCCGAAAGATGTTTTCCAAGCTCAAGCGCATTACGCGCCCGTCTCGTCGATCCATTTGCCAGGGTACAAGGTTTTCACCGAAGGCCACACGGGACAGATCCGGCGCGCTGCCCAGATGATGTGGGAAGCCAAGCGCCCGTTCGTCTACGCGGGCGGCGGCGTGATCGCGGCCGGAGCGTCGGAAGAACTGCGCGAGCTGGTGGAAATTCTCGACGCGCCCACCGTGAACACGCTCATGGGACTCGGCGCCCTGCCGGCCGAGCATTCCAACTTCGTCAGCATGCCCGGCATGCACGGAAGTTACGCCGCCAACATGGGCATGAGCAATACCGACCTGCTGATCGCGCTCGGCACCCGCTTCGACGATCGCGTGACCGGACGGCTGTCGGCATTCGCCCCGCATGCCAAAGTAATTCACGTCGATATCGATCCGGCCGAGATCGGCAAGAATCGGGCGCCCGATTTGCCTATAGTCGGCGACGTCAAGCGCGTGCTGCATAAGCTGAACAAGGTTCTTGCCGAGCTGGCTGACGATCATCGCGCGCGTCACGCCGATGAGCGCCGAGCCTGGTGGGTGCAGATCCGCGAATGGCAGGCCGAGCATCCGCTAACGCCTGAAGTTTCGGCCACCGAGATCAAACCGCAGCACGTCATGCGCGAAATCGACCGGCTCTCGGCCGGCCGCGCCATCGTCACTTCCGATGTCGGGCAGCATCAGATGTGGGCCGCGCAGTTCATCCGCTTCAACGAGCCTAGGCTCTGGATCAACTCGGGCGGATTGGGGTCGATGGGCTTCGGGCTGCCGGCGGCCATCGGCGCGCAGTTCGCCTGCCCGCACAAGATGGTGTTTTCGATTGTCGGCGATGGTGGGTTCCAGATGTCGATCCCGGAGCTTGCGACCGTCGCCAATCACGCGCTTCCGATCAAAATCGTCATCGTCAACAACGGCTACCTCGGAATGGTCCGCCAATGGCAGGAGCTGTTCTACAACAACCGGCTTTGCCAGGTGGAACTGAGTTCCTTTCCCGATGCCAAGCAGCTCGCGGGCGCATACGGATTCAAGGGCCGCACCATCGAGAAGCCCCAGGAATTGGCGCCGGCGCTCGAGGAAGCTGTGCGCGAGAATGGGCCGTACCTGCTAAACATTCGCGTTTCGCCATACGAGAACGTCTACCCGATGGTTCCGGCTGGCGGCGCGATCAATGAAATGGTCCTGGGGCCGCCGCAACCGGTGGAGGCGTAGGATGGTGATCCGTTGCTTCTTGGTAGTTGAACCTTGTGGCGCACGCACTCGTGCGTGCAGCGTTCACACTCGTGTGAACGCCAGATTTCAATCGACCACGCCTGTTCCGCGAGAGCGCGAACACGGCACGCACGAGTGCGTGCGCTACGGTGTAATATGCTTCAAGTAATTTCACTCCTAGTAGAGAACAAACCCGGTGCACTGATGCGCATTACAGGTGTACTGAGCGCGCGCGGTTACAACATCGAAAGCCTGACAGTCGCGCGCACGCTCGATCCTGGGCTCTCGCGCATGAGCATTGTGGTCGACGTCGACCCGCAACTCCGCGCGCAGGTGATTAAGCAGATGAACAAGCTGATCAACGTGTTGCAGGCCACCGATCTCACCGACTCGCCGGCCGTGAAGCGCGAGCTGGTTCTGGTCCGAGTGCGAACACAATTGAACAGCCGCACCGCGATCCTGAAAGAAGCAGAAATTTTCGGCGCGCGGGTCGTGGATTCGTCCACCGAAGGCTTCGCGCTCGAAGCGACCGGCGAGTCGGAGAAGCTCGACGAATTCGTCGACGTGATGCGTAGCTACGGCGAAATCGAAGTCACACGCTCGGGCACGGTCGCGGTCTCGCTGGAAGCGAAGAAGCTGCGCCTTTCGCCTCCGGTGCCGAAGACGGCAACTGCTGAAGCCGGCACGATTCGAAATTAGAGGAACAATGGCAAAACGATTCTATGAAAAAGACGGCAACCTTGCGTTGCTGAATGGCAAGACAGTCGCGATCATCGGCTATGGGAGCCAGGGTCACGCGCACGCGCTCAATCTGCGCGACAGCGGCGTGAGCGTCATGGTCGGGCTCCACGCGGGAAGCAACAGCGCCGCAAAGGCGGCGGCCGCGGGACTCAAGGTGGTTCCCGTCAGCGAGGCCGCTCAGACCGCAGACGTGCTCATGATCCTGGTGCCCGATCACATCCAGTCCGACCTGTACGCCAAAGAGATCGCCCCGCACATGAAGTCCGGCAAGACGCTCATGTTCGCGCACGGGTTCAACATTCACTTCGGACAGATCCAGGCGCCGGACGGCGTCGACGTTTCGATGATCGCGCCCAAAGCCCCCGGCCATCGTGTGCGCGAGCTTTTCACCGAAGGCGTCGGCGTTCCTGCTCTGATCGCGGTCCATCAGGACGCATCGGGCAACGCGCATCAGAACGCCCTGGCATACGCCCTCGCGCTCGGGTGTCTGAAAGCCGGCGTGATCGAGACCACGTTCAAGGAAGAGACCGAGAGCGACCTGTTCGGCGAGCAGGCCGTGCTGTGCGGCGGTGTCAGCGAGCTGATCCGCGCCGGGTTTGAGACGCTGGTGGAAGCCGGCTACGCTCCCGAAATCGCCTATTTCGAGTGCCTGCATGAATTGAAGCTGATTGTCGATCTTATTTACGAAGGCGGCCTCAGCTACATGCGATTCTCGGTATCCGATACGGCAGAGTACGGCGATTATTCGCGCGGCCCTCGCATCGTCAACGCGGATACGCGCGAGGAGATGAAGAAGATTCTCGGCGAGATCCGAACCGGCCAGTTTGCGCGCGAGTGGATCAACGAAAACAAAACCGGGCGCCACAAGTTCCTTGCGATGCGCGCCGCAGCACAGGATCAGCCGATCGAACGCGTGGGCCGTGAGCTGCGCCAGATGATGCCATTTCTCAAAAAGAAGAAAGAGGTCGGCGTGCCGGCGTAGCGCACGCGCCCGTGCGTGCAGTGTTCACACTCGTATGAACACCTTAAAGAGATATACCTTATGCGCATCCAAACGTTCGACACAACTCTCCGGGACGGCACGCAGGGCGAAGCCGTCTCATTTTCCGTCGACGACAAGCTCGTCATCGCACAGAAGCTGGACGAGTTGGGGATCGATTACATCGAAGGCGGCTGGCCGAACTCCAATCCCAAGGACAAGGATTTCTTCCATCGCGCCAAAAATGTGAAGCTGAAACGTGCGCGCCTGACCGCGTTCGGGTCGACGCGCTTCGCCAAGAATAAAGTCGACCAGGATCCGAACGTTCGCGCGCTGCTGGAAGCCGAAACACCGACTGTTTCGATTTTCGGCAAAAGCTGGGAGCTGCACGTCAAACGTGCGCTCGGCGTTACCGAAGAAGAGAATCTGAAGCTGATCTCGGAAACGGTGAAGTTCTTGAAAGACGCTGGGCGCGAAGTGGTCTACGACGCCGAGCACTTCTTCGACGGCTACAACGTCAGCCCGGATTTCGCTCTGCGCACGCTCGAAGCGGCAAAATCCGCCGGCGCCGATATTCTCGTGCTGTGCGACACCAATGGCGGGAACCTGACGCATCGCATAATCGAAGTAGTCACGGATGTTCGCAAGCGTTTCGACGGCGTGCTCGGCATCCACGTGCATAACGACTGTGACGTTGCTGTCGCCAACAGCATCGCGGCTGTCGAGGCGGGATGCACGCACGTGCAGGGCTGTCTGAACGGCTACGGCGAACGCTGCGGCAATGCCAACCTGGCTTCGATCATCGCGAATCTGGAGCTGAAACTCGGCCACACGACCATCGGCCGCGAGAATCTCCAAAATTTGACCACCGTGGCTCGGTACATCGCTGAGCTTGCGAATCTTCCGATGCGCAACGATCAGCCGTACGTCGGCCACAGCGCGTTCGCGCACAAAGGCGGTGTGCACGTGAGTGCTGTGCTTAAGGACTCTGCGACCTACGAGCATGTGAAGCCGGAGATGGTCGGAAACCGGCAACGTGTTTTGCTAAGCGATCTTTCAGGGCGAGGCAACGTGCTCTACAAATTGAAACAGCACGGCCTGGGCGAGCGGCTGGATGCCGAGGCGCGCCGCCAATTGCTCGATCGCGTGAAGCACATGGAGTTTCAAGGGTACGAGCTCGAAGCCGCCGAAGGCTCGTTCGAGCTGCTGGTTCGCGAGGCGCTGCATCCCGGTTGGAACCCTTTCGAAGTGGTTAGCTATGAGATCACGACGCGCATGGTCGGCGGAACGACTGCCACCGTGACGCTGCGCATTCAGGACAGCGTCCACACCGCGACGGCGAACGGCAACGGCCCAGTGAACGCGCTCGACCTGTGCCTGCGCCAGTGCTTGTCCACCGTCTATCCGAACATCAAGAACGTGCGACTCACCGACTACAAGGTCCGCGTGCTCGATTCGAAGAAAGGTACGGCCGCCAAAGTGCGCGTGTTGGTGGAATGGTCCGATCACCGCCGCAGTTGGTCCACTGCCGGCGTGAGTGAAAACGTAATCGAAGCAAGCTGGCTGGCCTTAGTCGACGCGATCCGCCTGGAGCTGATGCGCCTGACCGAGCAGGACGAAAGCATCGACAAAGTAGTCGAAGACTACTGCTGGGGCGTGTAAGCCCCTCCGGAGTCCTACCGTTGGCAGAGCCAGAAGATCCCGTCTCGTTTTTTGGCCGCTCACATAGTGCTCACGTCCGACGCCGGAATTATGAGAGCCTTGCAATGGACTCCGCCAGCTCGCACATTACTAAGAAAATGGCCCCGTGTGACGTACAATTCACGGTGAGGCGACCACTTGGCGATCTACGAGCTAACTCACGACGCGATCAAGGAGCGTGGGGATCCTCTACGCTGGTAAAGCAACAGATGGAGGTAATCGCACCCAATACATTGAGCATCGCTGAAGAGTCTGCGAATGGGAGGACACTAGGCGGCGAGTCGATTTGCTTGGAATTGATGATGCCAACCTCGTCGTAATCGAGCTGAAGCGGACCGAAAGATGGCGGGCACATGGAACTTCACGCCATTCGATATGCAGCGATGGTTGCGGCCATGAGCTTTTCTAAAGCGGTTGAGGTCCACGCGCGTTATCTAT
>Ga0126371_10002875_pt1 | contig 14966 bp, 15 predicted proteins | sample PanSoiMetaPlot_4_FD_110145 | JGI IMG/M metagenome (GOLD analysis project Ga0126371, IMG submission 110145) | Tropical forest soil microbial communities from Panama - MetaG Plot_4 | ecosystem: Environmental > Terrestrial > Soil > Tropical forest > Bulk soil | place: Panama | collected 2016-02-17 | reverse complement strand
GGGACTTCGAGTATCTCGCGCGTCAGATCGATGGCGCGCTTGAGCTTGGCCTTGCCGATCTTGGAGCGGTGCGAGCGGGCGAGGACGGCGTCAGTGAGGGCTTGCAGGCTCCAGCCGGGGCGCTTGGCGCAGGGGCCTGACGAGAAGTGCGGCACCAGCGGCCGCACGGAGGGCATCGCGACAGTCATGATCTATCCTTGCAGATAGGCGCCCCTCGGTGGGGAGGGGTGTCCCGGGGCGGACTTAAGGAACTGCGGGCGCGCCGTCAAGCGTCGACCCGTCGCAGGCGTTCAAAGAGCCGTCATCACCGGCGGCTCGAGGGCGGCGCGGCTTGCGTACCTCACCCGGAGACCGAGGTGGGCGATGTTGAGATTCGAGGTGATCCTCATGACCGGCGACAACGATATGCATTCGTAGGCGTCGACGGAAGAATGATTGAACTCCACTCCGACGATCGCCCGATCGAAACTGCCAGTTGTAACCTACGAAACCGAGTCGGCGGCGAATGCCGTTGTGTTGATCACTGCCGCCGCTCCCGCGAGCGCCAGAATCCGTACACCACTCATGACTTCATCCTTTCGTCCTACTCACATGGGATCCAACGAAGCCGGGGGTCCCGGGAAACCGTTAAATGGAGCTTAACCTTACCTTTTAACCCTGAACCTTAACCTTTTTGATTTGATCACGGCGGATGTTTGTTTGCTCGTGGCCACAGTTCGAGACGCACAAGCCGAGCAGCCCGCGCCGCTCAGACCATGCGGACCGGTGTTTTGAGGAAACCACCACAGCCTTCATCCTGAGTAGCCCGCGCAGCGGGTGTCTCGAAGGATGGGCAAGCACGAAGGTCGCCGTTTCAGGCCGTCACGTGGCTGAGCGCGCTGACGATGCCGTCGACCACTTCCTCGACCAGGTGGAGGTCCTCTCCCTCGCCCATCACGCGGATCACCGGCTCGGTGCCGGAGGGGCGGATGATGAGGCGGCCGTGACCGTCGAGGCGGCGCTCGGCCTCGCGGATCGCGGTCTTGACCTTGGCGGCCTCTAGCGGCTTGCCGCTGCGGTAGCGCACGTTCTTGAGCACCTGTGGCAGCGGATCGAAGCGGTGGCAGATTTTCGAAATCGGCTGCTCCAGCTTTTGGCGCACCGCGAGTATCTGCAAGGCTGCCAGGAAGCCGTCACCCGTCGTGGTATAATCCGAAAGGATGATGTGCCCGGATTGCTCGCCGCCGACATTGTGGCCGTACTCGCGCATGTGCTCCAGTACATAGCGGTCGCCGACCGGGGTGCGCGCGAGCGAAAGGCCGATGCCATCGAGATAGCGCTCGAGGCCGAGATTGGACATGACGGTCGCGACGACGCCGGGCCTGTGCAGCCGGCCGTCCTCCTTGAAGCTGGCCGCGATCACTGCGAGCAGCTGATCGCCGTCGACCAGATGACCGCGCTCGTCCGCGATGATGACGCGGTCGGCATCGCCGTCGAGTGCGATGCCGATATCGGCGCGCATCTCCTTGACCTTGGCGCACAGTGCCGCCGGCTCGGTCGAGCCGCACTCGCGATTGATGTTGAAGCCGTCCGGGGCGACCCCGATCGGTACTACGTCGGCGCCGAGCTCCCACAACGCCTCGGGAACCACCTGATAGGCCGCCCCATTGGCGCAGTCGACGACGATACGCAGCCCCTCGAAGCTCATGGCACGCGGCAAGGTGCGCTTGGCGAACTCGATGTAGCGGCCGGAGGCCACATCGATGCGCTTGGCGCGGCCGAGGTCCGCTGACTTGGCGAGCCGCTTGCTGAGATCGGCATCAATCAACGCCTCGATCTTGGCCTCGACCTCATCGGAAAGCTTGTAGCCGTCCGGTCCGAACAGCTTGATCCCGTTGTCGTCGTAAGGATTGTGCGAGGCCGAGATCATGACGCCGAGGTCGCAGCGCAGCGAGCGGGTGAGCATCGCGACCGCGGGGGTGGGCAGCGGGCCGGTCTGGAACACGTCAACCCCGACCGAGGTGAAGCCCGCCACCAAGGCCGTCTCGATCATGTAGCCCGACAGACGCGTGTCCTTGCCGATCACCACGCGGTGCCGATGGTCGCCACGGCGAAACGTCAGGCCGGCGGCTTGCCCGACCCGCATGGCGAGTTCCGGCACGATCACGCCATTGGCACGGCCGCGAATGCCGTCAGTGCCGAAATATTTTCGCGCCATCTCGCCTCACGCCCCGTTGATAGCCGCCCTGTTGGGGCCCGCACCCTAAGCCCTTGATGGGCCCTTATCTATGGACATATTGCTCAAAAAATATAGCCGAATGTTACGCTATAATGAATGCAGGCACCAGGCGCTCGGGCCGCGCTCAGGCGTCCCTTGCATGCCTCTTTTGGTCGAGGACGGTTGGCGGCGGTTGGACGACGTTGATGGCATCGGAGGCCGGAAAGGTATTCTCCAGGCCCTCCTCCAGGGATTCTTCGAGGCGGCGGCGGCGCTCGGCCCGCTCTTTCTCGGAGGCTGGTGCGTCCTTCTTTACCTTGGTTTCGTTGCTCATACCCATGGCTCGACTCCTTGTATGATCTCAACAACACCTGGGACGGCCCGGGCGTTCCGCGACAGTTTCGACTGGCGCGCTGGGACAGGAGGAGCGGCGATGCGGGTGATGGCATGCATCGAGGACATGCGGCGCGAGGCGCGTCGGCGCGTCCCGAAAATGTTCTTCGAGTATGCCGACCACGGTTCTTACGCCGAAGAGACGCTGCGAGCCAACCGCACCGATCTCGAACGCATCAAATTGCGGCAGCGGGTGCTGGTCGACGTCGCGCAACGCGATCTATCGACCACCATCCTGGGCGAGCGCGCGGCGCTGCCCATGATACTGGCACCGATCGGCCTCTGCGGCATGCAATGGGGCGACGGCGAGATTCTCGCCTGCCGCGCCGCGCAAGCGGCCGGCATCCCGTTCTGCCTCTCCACGATGTCGATCTGCGCCATCGAGGATGTGGCGGCCGCGGTCGACAAGCCGTTCTGGTTCCAGCTCTATGTAATGAAGGACCGCGGTTTCGTACGCGCGCTGATCGAGCGGGCGATCGCCGCCAAGTGCGGCGCGCTGGTGCTCACGGTCGACCTGCAGGTACTCGGCCAGCGTCATTGCGACCTGCGCAACGGCATGACGGTGCCGCCCGAGCCCAGGCTCAGGAACCTAATCGACATCGCGACCAAGCCCGCCTGGGCCCTGAGCGTCCTGCGCGGCAAGCGCAAGACATTCGGCAACCTCTCCGGCTATGTGCGCGGCATGGAGAACGTGCGTTCGCTGTCACAATGGATATCCGGGCAGTTCGATCCCGCGCTCAGCTGGGCCGACGTCGAGTGGATCAGAAGCATCTGGCCGGGCAAGCTCGTGCTCAAGGGCGTGCTCGACGTCGAGGACGCAAAGCTCGCCGCCAAGACCGGCGCGGCCGCGCTCATCGTCTCCAATCACGGCGGCCGCCAGCTCGACGGCGCCAAATCCTCGATCGCGGCGTTGCCCGGGATCGTCGATGCGGTCGGCGACGAGATCGACATCATGTTCGACGGCGGCATCCGCTCCGGGCAGGACATGATGCGGGCGCTCGCGCTCGGCGCCGGCTCCTGCATGATCGGCCGCGCCTACCTCTATGGCCTGGGCGCCGGCGGGGCCGAGGGAGTGGGCCGGGCGATCGAAATTCTGAGGAAAGAGCTCGACGTCACCATGGCGTTGACCGGAACGCGCCGCGTTGCCGATATCGGGAAGCACGTGCTAGAGGGAGCGTGAGGCCCGCCCCTTCATCCGATTGTCATCCGACTCACCTAAACGAAGCGGTTCGGCCGCCTGCGGCTTCCGCCGCGGGCTCGTGTTTCGGTGCGCGGATGTCCCACATGCTCAGTCCGATCGCCACGACAGAGCGCGCCACCAAGGCGAGGCTCGCGGCTGCGGTTCACCGCAACAAGATGTTCTCCCGCGAAGGGATGCTTGAGCGCATTTTCACGCTGGCGTTCCGCGGCCTCGTCTATCCGCAGATCTGGGAAGACCCGGCAATCGACCTCGAGGCGCTGCGGATCAGGCCGACCGACCATGTGCTGGCGATCGGCTCGGGCGGCTGTAACATCCTCAATTATCTCATCGCCGATCCGCAGCGCATCTCGGCGATCGACCTCAATGGCGCCCATATAGCGCTGATCCGGCTCAAGCTCTGCGCGCTGCACCGCCTGCCGGATTACGATTCCTTCTTTCGCTTTTTCGGCTGCGCCGACAGCCGCGCCAATCTCGCCGCCTACGATCAACATATCCGGCCGCATCTCGACCTCGTCTCGCGCCGCTATTGGGAGGCGCGCACCATCACGGCGCGGCGGCGGATCGAGTCCTTCACCCGCAATTTCTATCGTTACGGATTGCTTGGCCGCTGCATCGGCATGGGCCACCTCCTGGCGCGCCTCTATGGCTGCAATCCGCGCAAGCTCCTGCAGGCGGGCTCCATGCAGGAGCAGCGCGCGATCTTCAACACCGAACTAGCGCCGATATTCGACAAGCGCTTCGTGCGCTGGCTGTTCAACCAGCCAGCCGCGCTCTACGGGCTGGGCATTCCGCCCTCGCAGCACCGTGCGCTCGCCGGCGCCACGCCCGACGGCATGGCAGCGGTGCTGCAGACCCGCGTCCAGCGGCTCGCCTGCGATTTCGATCTGAGCGAGAACTATTTCGCCTCGCAGGCGTTCGGGCGCCGCTACGACACCGGACCCGACGCGCCACTGCCGCCCTATCTCGAGCGGCGCAATTACCAGGCCATCAAGCGCCGCTGCGACCGCATCGAGGTCTCCCACGTCTCCATGATCGAGTTCCTGCAGCGGCATTCCGACCGCAGCATCGACTGCTTCGTGCTGCTCGACGCGCAGGACTGGATGAGCGGCAGCGACCTGACGCAGCTGTGGACCGAAATCACCCGCACCGCCCGTCCGCGAGCGCGCGCCATCTTTCGTACCGCCGCTGAGCGCAACCTCTTGATCGGCCGCGTGCCGAGCCAGCTCCTCTCGCGCTGGTGCTACGACGAGAGCCATTGCCGCGAGCTGACGCGGCGCGACCGCTCCTCGATCTACGGCGGCTTCCACCTGCTCAGCCTGAAGGACGATTTGCAGTGACGGACGCCGCCGTCCGCATGGACCGGCAGTATCGCTGGCAACGCCACTTCTATGATCTGACGCGCAAGCCTTATCTCCTCGGCCGCGACCGCCTCCTGGCAGAGCTTGCGGCGCCCCCCGGGGCTCGAGTGCTGGAGATCGGGTGCGGCACGGGGCGTAATCTCATCTACATCGCGCGGATGTATCCCCAAGTCGAATGTTTCGGCATCGATGTGTCCAACATGATGCTGGCGACGGCCCGCCGCTCGATCGCCGGCGCCGGCCTCGCGCGGCGCATCACGCTCGCGCAGGCGGATGCCGTGACTGTCGATCCAGACCGGCTGTTCGGGCGCCCCGCCTTCGAGCGCGTGATGATCTCCTACGCGCTCTCGATGATCCCGACCTGGCGGCAGGTCCTGACCCATGCCGCCTCGCTGCTCGCCCCGCGGGGCTCGCTGCACCTCGTGGATTTCGGCGACCAGGCCGGGCTGCCGAATTGGTTCCGCGCGATGTTGTTCCACTGGCTCGAGTGGTTCCACGTCACGCCGCGCCTCGACCTGCGGGAGGAGCTGGAAGCGCTGGCGAAAGCGACGGGTCTCCAATTGCAGTTTCACGATCTCTATCGCGGCTACGCCTTTTTCGCGAAGCTCGAGCGGGCTCCTCACTGACGGAAGTAGATATAGGCCTCGCGCAAGCCGAGCGCGACGAGCGCCAGCGCGAACGGCGCCACGAAATAGAGAAGCCGGTACAGCAGCAAGGTGGCGACCAGTTCCGCGCGGTCGAAGGCGGGCAGGCCGATGAGCATCGTGGCGTCGAGTGCCCCGAGCGAGCCGGGCGCGTGGCTGAGAAAGCCCAAGAGCGTCCCGAACACCACGATCACGGCCAGCGGAACGAAATCGACCGCCGGCAGGCTCGGCATCAGGAGGTACACCACGAGCGAGCAGCAGCTGAGATCGGTGAGCCCGATGCCGATCTGCAGCAGCGTCATTGTGCCCGAGGGCAGGTTTACGCCGGTGCCGTTCACGCCCACGAACGGCCGCTTGCCCCAGACCCACACCAGATAGGCGGTGAGCGCGATCAAGACGCCGGCGCCGATCAACCGATTGCTCCATTCCGGCAACTGGTCGATGGCGCGCGCTGCGGCCGGCATCGAGGTCATGCCGGCGCTGAGCGCCGTGATGTTGCCGAGCCAGAAGGTCAGCCCGGCGATGAAGCAGATCTTCAACACGTCGACGACACCCAATCCCCAGCGCGAGTAGATACGATAGCGGATCGCTGCGGAGACGAACGCCATCGCGCCGAGGCCGTGCCCGATCGCATAGCTCGTGACCCCGGTCAGCGCCGCCACCCGCCATGGCACCTGCCGCGCCCCGATGGTGCGCAGCGCGAACCAGTCGTAGAGCGTCAGCGTAACGTAGCCGCAGCCGACGAAGAAGGCGGCGATCGCGATATGGACGGGCGAGACGGCGGCAACCGCGGCCGCCACCGCGCCCCAGTTCAGGCCGCGCAGCCGGTGGTAGAGAACGATGCCCGAAACAAGGAGTATGGTAGCGCTCACCGCCAGCCCGACCCCGTGCCAATTGATCCGCGACAGCAGCGTTGAGGAGGCGGCGGGAGGATCGTGTTCGCGTTGCTGCATTTTTTGGACAGGCGGCTCAAGCATCGGCAACTTGACAATCAGCGACCGGAATGAGAGCCGGCGAGCCGGCCCGGCGACTCATGTCACCTCCGTGCAACAGAATGACGACGCTGAAAATTGCATGGAAATTAACCACTTAGGTCACCGCACCGGGAACCAGCCCGGCCGTCACAATGTTGAGATACGACTCACGTATCGATCGGCACAATCGAGACGATTCAGTGGAATTCGGCATCGTGAACGTGGCTGAAGCAACGCGACATTTTCGCGCGCTTTTCATTTCCGACGTGCATCTCGGCTCGCGCGCCTGCAAGGCCGAGCAGCTGCTGGACTTTCTGCGTCACCATGATGCCGGCACCATCTACCTGGTGGGCGACATCGTGGATGGCTGGCAGCTACGTTCCGGTTGGCACTGGCCGCACACCCACAATGACGTCATCCAGGTGCTTTTGAGCAAGGCCCGCAAGGGATCGCGCCTTATCTACGTTCCGGGCAATCACGACGAGTTCCTGCGCGACTATTTCGGCACTCATTTCGGTGGCGTCGTGGTCACCGAGCAGGCCATCCACGTCACCGCCGACGGCGCCCGGTATGTCGTGACCCATGGCGACCAGTTCGACCGCACCATCGGGCGCGGGCGGCAGTTCGCGGCCTTGGGCGACTACCTGCACATGTTGCTCGCGAGCGCCAACGTGACGGTCAACATCGTCCGCAAGGTCCTCAGTCTGCCGCGCTGGTCGCTGTCGCAGTGGGCGAAGTACAAGGTCAAGGATGCGCTAAACTATGTGCAGAGCTTCGAGCAGGCGCTGGCCGCGGAGGCACGGCGCCGCCATGCCGAAGGCGTCATCTGCGGCCATGTGCACCAGGCCTCGATCCGCGATTTCCCGGGTGCCCGCTATGTCAATTGCGGCGACTGGGTCGAGAGCTGCAGCGCCGCCGTCGAGCATCTCGACGGGCGGCTTGAGATCGTGGCCTGGAAGGCGGAGCTCGGTCGCCAGGCCGCCGACGTAAAGATCACCGAGGCTCACGCAATCTGATGCGCGTTCTCATCGCCACGGACGCTTGGTACCCGCAGGTCAACGGCGTCGTCCAGACACTCACCTCGGTCGGGCAGGCGCTCGAGCGGATGGGCGTTGAGGTGAAGTTCCTCACGCCCGAGGGCATACCCAGCATTCCGTTGCCGACCTATCCGGACATCCGCCTGGCACTGCCGACGGCGCGCGCCATCGCGCAGCGCATCGACGCGGCCGAGCCCGACATCATCCACATCGCGACCGAAGGGCCGATCGGCCACCTGGTGCGCCGGCACTGCCTCAAGCGCCGGCGCGGCTTCACCACGAGCTTCCATACCCGCTTCGCCGACTATGCGGCCGCCCGGCTGCCGATCCCGCGCAGCCTGAGCTGGCGCTGGCTGCGCTGGTTCCACAATGCCGGGCGCGTCACAATGGCGTCGACGGATTCGCTGTCCAAGGAGCTCCTGGCGCGCGGCTTCCGCAAGCTCATGCGCTGGCCGCGCGGCGTCGACACCAACCTGTTCCAGCCCCGTCTGGGGGCCGATCTCGGCTTGCCGCGGCCGGTGTTCCTGAGCGTCGGGCGGGTGGCGGTCGAGAAGAACATCGAGGCGTTCCTCAAGCTCGATCTACCGGGCAGTAAGGTCGTGGTCGGCGATGGACCCGCGCGACTGGAGCTCATCAGGAGGTATCCAGACGCCGTCTTCCTCGGCACCAGGAAGGGCGAGGCGCTTGCCGAAGTCTATGCCAGCGCGGACGTGTTTGTGTTCCCGAGCCGCACCGACACATTCGGCCTGGTGCTCCTGGAGGCGTTGGCCAGCGGCCTGCCGATCGCAGGCTTCCCGGTCGACTCTACGCGTGATGTTGTCGGCAGCGCGCCGGTTGCGGTACTCGACGAGGATTTGCGCGCTGCCTGCCTGCGCAGCCTCACGGTTTCGCGCGCGGCCTGCCGCGCCTACGCCAAGACCATGACCTGGGACGAGAGCGCCCGCTGCTTCCTTGGCAACCTGAAGAGCTCGGGCGCGTTGTTGGTGAAGCCGGACGCGACCTTACTCTCCGCATAAGGCCTCCCGGCTTCGGGAGAAGCGCGATGCCGACCAGGCTGCCGGATGCCGCCGCCCGCAGTCGCCATCAACGCCAGCGCCTGCTTGCCGAGCTCTTACCCGTCGTCGTAGCCGCGATCTATCTGCTGCTGCTTGTCTGGAGCGCGAGCGGCCTGGCGACGGATGTGGGCGTGCTGTTCGCACCTGATCAACGTGAGGACCGGCTCAGCGGCGCCCCCGCATACATTCCGGTGGAGCCTGTCGGCCGCCGCCCGCGGCCATAAGGCGATCAAGAAAAAATGGCCGGCTGGGACTGACAACGCAAACAACGTCACCAGCCGGCCAGACCTTACGGAGCCAATCGAGGGGTCGGGGGACAGGCGCTCCGCAGGTGTCTAGGAGGGACGCCAGGGGCTAAATACCAATTTCAGCGTCCATGGTCTTATTAGCCCCCGTGGATTGCGTTTTAATGACGCTGTTGCGAAATGTGCTCCAACAAATTGGCCGACCCGCCAGGCGGGTCGGCCAAGAGCAGGCGCCGCTTGAGAAAAATTAGTTCGGCACGACGCCGTTGAGGCCGACATTGATGCGGCCAGTCTCGAAGGTGCCGTCTGCCTTCTTGGTGGCGGCGACGATGCTGATTGCGGCGCCTGGCTTGAGCGCGCTGTTGTCGCTGATCTGATACTGCACGATGGGCGTCGTCGGCGAGACGATGAGTTTCTTCTCGCCGCCCTTGTACTTGACCATCAGGGTCAGGCCATCAACGCCGGTCACCGGGGCGCCGGCCTCGCCGTTGGTCATGGTGCCGTTGGGGGCGCCGGGCCAGCCGTCGCGGTGACCGTCGCCGGTGCCGCGCTGCGACTCGGCGAAGATGTGCACCTCGACCGCCTTCTGGCTGCCGTCGGCCTGCGGCATCGCACCGCTGCCGATATAGGAGCCTTCCTTGATGTCGGAGAGCGACGCCTTGGTGACGCCGACGATCAGCGCCTTGTCGGTCAGCGTGACGGTCTGCTCGGCGCCATCCTTCGCCTTGATCAACAGCGAATTGCCGTTGACCTTGTCGATGGTGCCGGCCAGGCGTTGCGCCGGCGGCTGCTGCGCCGAGGCCGAAGTAACCGCGAAGCCCACCAGGGCCGCGCTCGCGAGGATTCCAAGCTTTCTCATCTGCATCCTCCCAATGGTTTGCCCTTACATGGGCGGGGTCATGCCGTCTTTGCCGTAGGAAATGTTGGCCACGTCGAGCGAGCCGTCGGGCAGCTTCGGCGCCGCCGCCACGAAGACCTTCACGCCGGGTTTGAGCTCAGCCTTGGTCGCCGGCTCGTAGGTCACGATGGCGGTCTTGGGCGTGACCTTGATCTGCTTCTCGTCCGTCTTGTCGCCGCTCTTGTACTGCACGGTGAGCACCTGCCCGTCGACCGCCGCCACCGACTGCTGCACCGGCCCGTTGGTCATGAACGTGTTGGGCGCCAGATCCCAGTCGAAGTGAGCGGCGTTGACGTTCTGCTCGGGCGCGAAGATGTGTACCTCGATGGCCGAGAGGCTGCCGTCGGCCTGTGGCGAGGAGGTGATGCCGACCTTGCCGCCGGCCTTGATGTCGGTGAGCTTGGCCGGAATGACCGCGCGCACGGTCGCGTTGTCCTTGAGCTTCAGCTTCAAGGTCGCACCGTCGCGCGACTTGACCGTGACCACCTCGCCGTCGACCGCCTCGACCATGCCGCGCACGCGCACCGGCGGGGACTGCTGGGCGAAGCTTGCGGAGCTCCCGAGCACGAAGGCAATACCGGTGGCACCGAAGGTGCGCCGCGTGATCATGTGATTCATTCTATCCTCCCAGGCTTGCCGATGCTGCCGGCGCTCAGTGAACAAAAAAAATGTCGCGCTCCCCGGTTCCGTCCGGGCTTGCCTGGATCATACACCAATCAGATCGGCCTCCACCAGGGCGCGCAAATCCGCGGTGACCTGCGGGCGCGTGCCGAAGAAATGCGCAAAGGCGCCCGCCGCCTGGTGCAGCAGCATCCCGAGACCATCGACCGCGGTTAGCCCCCGCGCGCGCGCGTCGGCCAAAAGCGGCGTGATGAGCGGCGAATACACGATGTCGGCGACGATCGCGCGGGAGCCGAGCCGCGACAGGTCGATGTCGAGCCCGCCCTGCCCGGCCATGCCCAAGGTGGTCGTGTTCACCAACATGCCGGCACCCGCGAGCAAATCGTCGCGTTGATCCCAAGCGGCCGGCACGACCCGCTCGCCGAATCGCGTCCGCATGAGAGCCGCCCGATCGAAGCTTCGGTTGACGACATGGATGTGACTCAGCCCTCGCTGCAGTAAGCCGAAAGTGATCGCGCGTGCCGCGCCGCCAGCGCCGAGAACGAGCGCGGCCTGCACCCGTGATGCCCAGTCCGGAGCTGCGGCATCGAGGCTTGCCACAAAGCCCTCGACATCGGTATTGGTCGCGCGCAGCACTGCGCCGTCGAACCACAAGGTATTCGCGGCCCCGACCGCCTCAGCGAGCGCGTCGGGTGTCGACAAGGGCAGCACCGCCTCCTTGTGCGGCACCGTGACATTCGCACCGACGTAGCCGCGCTCGGTGAGGTGCGCGACGAAATTGGCCAGGCTCTCGGGGGGCACGGCCTCGCGCCGATAGTCGGCCGCAAGGCCGAGCTGGCGCAGCCAATAGGTATGGATGAGCGGCGAGCGGGAATGCTCGACCGGCCAGCCGATCACGCAGGCGGCTTTCTGATCCATGCATCTCCATAGAGAAGTTTCGGCGGCCGCGCGAGCGGGATGGACCAGGCCGACGCCGCGGGTCACAATCCGCCGCAGTGGATAGCGCCAACGACAAGGAACCGACGATGGACCTCAAGGTGGGAAAGCAGGCGATCCGCGAAGCCTCCGCAAAACTACGCAACTGGGGCCGCTGGGGCGCCGACGATCAGATCGGCACGCTCAACCACGTGCGGCCCGAGGACATCGTGCGTGCCGCTTCGCTCATCGTCAGCGGTAAGGTATTCGCGCTTGGCATTCCGCTCGACCGCAGCGGGCCGCAGACCGGCCTGTTCGGCGGGCGCTGGAACCCGATCCACACCATGCTCGCGACCGGCACCGACGCGGTCGCCGGCCGGCAGGACGTGGTGCCGAACATCCGTTATGCCGACGACGCCATCAACATGCCGGTGCAATGCGCGACCCATTGGGACTCGCTCGGCCACATCTTCTATGAGGAGAAGATGTACAACGGCTACGACGCGCGCCTCGTCGACAGCAACGGACTGGGCAAGCTCGGCATCGAGCACGCGAAGGCCAGGATGGTCGGGCGCGGCGTGCTGCTCGACATCGCCCGTTTCAAGGGCGTGCCCTATCTCGAGGACGGCTACGGCATCCCCAACGACGAGCTCGACCGTTGCGCCACCGAGCAGAACACCGAGATCAGGCGCGGCGATTTCGTGATCGTGCGCACCGGCCAGATGGAGCGCTGCCTTGCGGAGAAGAAATGGGGCGGTTTCGCGGGCGGCGATGCGCCGGGTGTCAAGTTCGAGAACTGTTACTGGTGCCAGGACAAAGCGATCGCTGCGATCTGCTCGGACACCTGGGGGGTCGAGGTCCGGCCGAACGAGACCCCCGAGGCGAACCAGCCCTGGCACTGGGTGGTGATCCCGGCCATGGGCCTCACCATGGGTGAGATGTTCTATCTCAAGGATCTGGCCGAGGACTGCGCGGCCGACGGCATCTACGAGTTCTTCTTTTGCGGCCCGCCGCTCGTTATCACCGGCGGCACCGGCTCGCCGATCAACCCGCAAGCGATCAAGTGACACGGCGCTTGCTCCATCGTCCTTGCCGGGCATAGCCCGTCGAAGACGGGCATAAACACCCCGACGACCCGGCAATCCATCGCTCGTGAAAAGCGATCCTTGCGAAAAGGACGGACCATGCGGGTCAAGCCCGCAGGTGACCGGCGCGGTGAGTCATCGAAATCCGATCAGCCCCCGATCGCGGCATTGATTGCCGGCAGAACCTTCTCTGCCATCAAAATCATCGAACGCCGCCCGCGCTCGCGGTCGAGCCAGTCCTTGCCGGCATAGAGCAGCGTGCCGAAATCGCCGACCTGCTCGCGGAAGGCCAAAATCTGGTCCACCACCTTGTTGGGTGAGCCGGCGATGACCACGCTGTCGGACACCGACTCGACCGTCAGCTCGATGTCGGGCTGCTCGCGGCTCACCTTGAACACCTCGGCGCGCTTGCTACGTTTGAGCTTGGTCAGGAGTTGTGAATAGTAGTAGCGATAGGAGCTGTTGGGCGCCGTGACATAGGCCTGTGCGGTCGCATCGTCATCGGCCACGAAGATGCTCTTGGCGACCCGCCAGTTGGCCGGATCAGCCTTGCGGCCGGCGCGGGCGCAGCCTTCGACATATTTCGGCCAATGCGTCTTCACCCATTGCGGCAGCAGAAAGTTGGCCGAGATCGTGTCCCAGCCGCGCGCCGCCGCCTCCGCGACGCCGGCCGAGAACGGCGCCACGGCCGTGACCACGATCGGCGGATGCGGTCGCTGCAGGGGCTTGGGCAGATAGCCCTGCCCGATATGCGGCACGAGCTGGCGCTCGATCGAAATGTTCCAGAACTGGCCCTTGATGTTGTAGGGCGGCTCGCCGGCCCAGATCGCGAGCACGTGGTTGATCGCCTCAAGGAACATGGCGCGGCGGTCAGCATCGATATTGCCGAACGCTTCCGCGTCGGACATGAGTCCGCCCGGGCTGATGCCGAAAATAAAGCGGCCGTCGAGCAGGTGATCGAGCATCGCGATCTGCGAGGCGGTTGCGGCCGGATGGGCGTTTGGCATGTTAATGGTGCCGGTGCCGAGCTTGATGCGCTTGGTGGCATCGACCAGCGTGCCGATGAACACCGCGCAGGAGGTGATGTTCTCCGCTCTGTCGGTCGCGTGCTCGCCCACATAGCCTTCCACATAGCCGAGCTCGTCGGCGAGGATGAAGGCCTCGCGGTCCTCGCGCAGGCACTGCCGCCACTCCTTGTCGAGCGGATGGATCGGCATGGTGAAGAAGCCGAGCTTCATTTAACCTCCGACTAAACCTTTACGGGATACACCGGCGGCTCGCCGCTGAGCACGCGCGCGACGTCGGCGGCGCATTTGGTCTGCAGCTCCTCGAGCGCCTCGACCGAGTAGAAGGCCGTGTGCGGCGTCAAGATGAGGTTGTCGCGGCCGAGCAGAGGTGAATCCTTCGCCAGCGGCTCGATCGCTGCCACATCGAGCGCGGCGCCGCCCACGTGGCCGCTGTCGAGCGCCGCGATGAGCGCCCGCTCGTCGATAAGCGGGCCGCGCGCCGTATTCACGATCATCGCGCCCTTCTTCATCTGCGCGAAGGCCGCGGAGTTGAGCAGGCCACGCGTCGTCGACGTCAGCGGCGCATGCACCGAGATGAAGTCCGACCGCGCCAACAAGGCTTCGAAGCTGACCGACTCGACCGCGGCGGCGGTGAACAAGTCCTTGCTCGCGTACGGGTCGTGCGCGATGACTGTGAGCCCGAAGGCCTTCGCCCTGGGCACGAGCGCGCGCGCAATGTTGCCGAAGCCGATGAGACCCAGCACCTGCCCGGCGAGGCGCCGCAGCGGCACCACCGCCGGCATCTCCCAGCGGCCTGCCTGCACCAGCTTATTGGAGAGCGGGATCTTCCGCGCCAGCGCGAGCAGGAGCGCCAGGGCGTGGTCGGAGACCTCCTGCATGCAGTAGTCGGGCACGTAGGTGACCACGATGCTGAGCTCGGCCGCAGCCTTGATGTCGATATTGTCGACACCGAGGCCGAAGCGCCCGATCGCCTTGCAGCGGGTGAGCTGCCGCAGCAGCTCGCCCGGCAGCTTCGCGTAAGTGACCAGGATGGCATCAGCGTGGCGCGCCACCGCGAGAATATCCTCCGCCGCCACGCTCTTCGCCATGCGGATTTGTGGTTCGAGACGCGCCAGCGCCGCCATCGCGGGATCGAGCGAGGGAAACACGCTGTCGGTTACGGCGATGATGGGTCGGGTCATGGTTCGGTTCCTGTGACTTCAGCAGAGCCAACGCACGATGCCGGCGACGCCGTCGACCGCGACCTGTGCGCCGTCGGGAATTTTCCGCGTCGCATCGAGCACGCCGAGCACCATTGGGATGCCGCGCTCCCGCG
>Ga0126371_10002873_pt1 | contig 14970 bp, 13 predicted proteins | sample PanSoiMetaPlot_4_FD_110145 | JGI IMG/M metagenome (GOLD analysis project Ga0126371, IMG submission 110145) | Tropical forest soil microbial communities from Panama - MetaG Plot_4 | ecosystem: Environmental > Terrestrial > Soil > Tropical forest > Bulk soil | place: Panama | collected 2016-02-17 | reverse complement strand
GGCCGACCGCGAGATCACCTTTCCGCTCGGCCCCAACAACAAGGGCCATATGAAGGGCGACGACTACCTCAACCAATTCGTGCTGCCGAACTTCTATTTCCATCTCACCGCCGCCTACGCGATCCTGCGCCACTGCGGCGTCGAGATCGGCAAGCGCGACTTTTTGGGCGCCATCCCGCTGCGGATGACGTAGAGCGCTCTTCACCCTCCCCTGCAGGGGGAGGGGCATAGGCGGCCTTGGGCCGCCGTTCGTTAAGAACGCCGATGCGAAGCATCGGCTATGGAGGCGAACGAAGTGAGCCGAGCCGGGGTGGGGTGTGGGCGGCCCAGTCACCCCACCCCGCTCGTCTTCGCTGCGCTCAGACGAGCGACCCTCCTGTGCAGGGGAGGGTGACGCGAGTTAAACGCTCGCCTCCGCGCGCTCCGGCTCCGCCGTGGTCGCGCCATGCGCCGGCAGGCGCAGCGTGAAGCGCGAGCCTTCGCCCTCGCGGCTCTCGACCGCGATGTTGCCGCCGTGCAGGTCGACGACGATCTTCACGAGGTAGAGCCCGACGCCGGTCCCGACCACGCCCGAGACGTTGCTGCCGCGATAGTAGCGCTCGAACAGCCGGCCGATGTCGGCTGGCGGAATGCCGATGCCGCGGTCAGCGACCGTGACGACGATCGCGTCGTCCTCGGCGCGCGCCTCGACCGTGATCGGCTCGTTGCCCGGCGAATACTTGATCGCATTGGACAACAGATTGCTGAGCGCCTGCGAGAGCAGGTTGCGGTCGCCGGTCAACGGCAGCGTCGGTGCGCCGAGCTTCTCCGCGAGGTTCGCCTTCGGCGCGATCTCCCGGTGCATCTGGCACACCTCCTGCAGCACGGCGGCCAGGTCGATCTTGGCGGGATGGAAATAGAGCCCGGCGCCGTCGAGCAGGCGCGCCGCGTTGAGCAGGGTGTCGATCAGGTGGGTCATGCGCCGTACGGCGGCACGGATTTTTCCGGCGCGCTCGGCGACGTCGTCCCCGCGCTGGCGGGCCTTGATCAGGCGCTGCGCGTGGCCGTCGACGATGGTGAGCGGGGTGCGGAACTCGTGCGATGCCATCGACACGAAATTGCGCTGCAGCAGGGTGAGGCGCCGCTCCGCCTCGAGCTTTTCCTCGAGCATCGAGGCCTGCTGGGCGAGCCCGCGCCGGCTCACCATCAGCTCCATGGCGTTGTTGCGAAACACGACGGTGGCGCGCGCCATCTCGCCGATCTCGTCGCCGCGCTCGGTCCCGTCGACGTCGATGTCGGTGTCGTTGCGGGCGAGCCGATGCATCCGCTCGGCGAGATGCAGGAGCGGCGAGGAGATCCAGTTGCCGATATAGACGAGCGCCGCCGCCACCATGATGCCGGCGACCGCGAGCGCAATGCCGATGAGCTTGATCGATTCCCGGTAGACCGATGCGGTCCGGCTGCTCGCCGTCTGCGCGTCGGCGACGTTGCGGTCGGTGAGCTGGCCGAGCGTGTCGCTCGCCTGATTGTAGGCCGCGCGCGACACGGTCATGTAGGTCGTAACCGCATCGGCGCCGCGATCGGCGTGCGACAGCGCCAGGACCCGGTCGACCTCGCGCCGGTAGTCGCGCCATTGCGCCTTGAACCGGGCATAGAGCGCGTTCTCGGCGTCGTCGTGGCGGATCGTCTCGTAGCTGCCCTCGGCTTCGGCGACCGCGCGGTCGAGCGCCGCCATCTCATGCTCCGCCGCGCTCCGCTCGTCGGCGGTGCGCGACAGGAGACTCGTTCCCTCGGCGGCACGGAAATCGGAGGTGAAATTGTTGAGGTCGCCGAGCACGCGGGTGTTGGGCAGCCACAGGTCGGCAACGTCCGAGGCCACCTTGTTGAAGCCGCTCAGCCGCATGATGCTGAACAGGCCGAGCACGACCACCAGCAGGAAAAAGAAGAAGAACACCGCGGACAGGTGGAACCGGATCGAGCGCGATTGCCGCATGGCGGGTCTGGCGGTTGCTTGGGCGGCCCGTCGGGGACTGCCGCAAAGGTTGTCGGCGGTCTATTATCACATCTTGTTCGCGCCCGCAGCGAGCGGTCGGGGGAGGGCGGGCGGCGGCCGGGTTGCGTCATGGCAGAGCAGCGCAAGAAGATCCTGTGCGTCGAGGACGATCACGAGACTGCCTCGCTGATCGCCGAGGAGCTCATCGAGCGCGGCTACGCGGTCGAGGTCGCCCATGACGGCCGCGCGGGTTTTGCCGCGATCCTGAAGAGCACGCCCGACCTCGTGCTGTCCGACATCAGCATGCCGGTGATGTCGGGCTTCGAGCTGCTCGAGCGGCTTACCGCCATCGCGCCGCGCTTCGGCAACATGCCCTTCGTCTTCCTGACCGCGCTGACCGATCGCGACAACGAGCTCAAGGGCCGCCAGCTTGGCGCCGACGACTACGTCACCAAGCCGATCGATTTCGACGTGCTCGACGCCATCCTGAAGGCGCGGCTCGCGCGGGTGGCGCGCACCGAGGTCTGGCCGCAGCGCGTCGAGCTCAACGACCGCGAGATCGAAACGCTGACCTGGGCGGCGCGGGGCAAGACCTCGGCCGAGATCGCGCAGCTGTTGAACCTGAGCAAGCGCACGGTCGATTTCCACATCGAGAACGCCCGCACCAAGCTCGGCGTGTCGACCCGCATCCAGGCCGCCGTCAAGGCGGCGACCGGGCGCCTGATCGAGCCATGATCACCAGACCAAAATGATGCAGATGGCGGCGAACGGGACGAGGACGAGCCCGAGATAGAGCCAGGTGCGATAGGCGCCCGCGTCGCGCGGCGGCGTGAACAGGTGGACGACGATCCAGGCACACGCCGCAAGCCCCAAGGCCAGCCGGGCGAGGTCGGCCGGGGTGTCGTAGGCCGTCCAGATCGTCTCGTTTTGCGGCCGGCTGACGCGCAGGATCACGACGAGCAGCAGACACATGAAGACGCCGCGCGCGACCGCGCCGGCAAATTTCAGGCGTGGCGAGACGTCGTGGGCCGACGGTTTGGCGTCCATCAGTGTCCGTCAGGGGACAGGTTTGCGGCCCGCGAATCATAGACCACTTGCGACGAGGACGTAAGTTCCCCCGCCGCGCCCTGCAGGGTCGCCGGGCGCATCAATTTCCGTGCTTGGGCCGGAAACTCGTCCCGTCGATGCCGGTCGTCACCCGGGCGGCGCCGCCGACGGTGGCGGGTCCGGTCCCGACTCGGCGGATGGTCGTCCCGTTGAGCCCTGTGCCGTGCGGCGCCAGTGGGGTCGGCGGAATGCCTTGGTGGAGCAACGCCATCCCGCCCGCGGGGCCCGTGGCGCCGGTATTCTTCGCCGCCGCGCCGGGGGCAGTGGCTGGCGACGTCACGACGACCGGCCGCGCGATCGGCGGATGATCGAGCGGAATGCCGATCGCGTTGCGGGCCGGGGCTGCGATCGCGAACGCCGGCGGATGCCGGACCTGGCGCGGCTTCGACGCCTCGAACGGCTTGGGCAGAAGCTCCTTGATCGATCGGATCGTGGCGCGATGGCCGGAAAAAGGTCTGACGCCGATCGCGGGCGCATGCGCGGCGCCGTCCGGCGTGTCCTTGCTTGGGTGCAGGCCAGTCCCCACGGGCGCGCCGGACCTCGCGCCCGTGGCCGGATGCGAATCGTGCGGAGGTGGCGCTTCGTTTGCCGGAGCGGCGCCGTGTCGATCGCCGTGCGCGGCCGCCTCGTCGTGCCCCTTCGCTCCGCCGACCTGCTCGGCGGAAGCAAGCGGCGCCGCGGCGAGCAGCGCCAACGCCGCGAGGCTGATGGTTGCGCACCTCATGTGCGCGCGGCTCGCACTCATGGCTCGGGTTCCGCCACATGGGACAGGAGCTCGGCGGGCGGCGCCGCCGGCGCTTGCTGGCGCTCGAGAAACAGGCTCTGCAGCGCCGGAACGACGATCAGCAGCATGATCGGGCCGATGAGCATCCCGCCGACGATGACGGTCGCGAGCGGACGCTGCACCTGGCTGCCGATGCCGGTCGAGATCGCGGCCGGCAGCAGGCCGATGCAGGCCGACAGCGCCATCATCAGGATGGGCCGCATCTGCTGCGACACCACGTGGAACATGGTCTCGGTCGCCGCCATCTCGGGTGTCGCCAGGCGATGATAGGTGGTGATGATCAGGATGCCGCTCATGACCGAGACGCCGAACAGCGAGATGAAACCGATCGCGGCCGAGATGCTGAAATCGAGCCCGGACAGCCAGAGCCCCAGGATTCCCCCGCACACCGCGAATGGAATCCCGAGCAGCGCCATCAGGCTGTCACGCACCGAGTTGAACAGGGCGTAGAGCAGTACCATGATCAGCACCAGCGTGACCGGCACGATGATGGCGAGACGCCGCTTCGCCTGCTGAAGTCCCTGGAATTCGCCCGCCCAGTCGATGCGATAGCCGGTCGGCAGCGCGACGTTCTGCGCGATCCGCTGCTGACCTTCCGCCACGGCGCCGGCGAGATCGCGGTTGCGCACGCTGAACTTGATGGGCACGAAGCGCTGGTTGCGTTCGCGGAAGATATAGGAGGCGCCGGTGTCGAGCGAGATCGTGGCGAGCTCCTTGAGCGGGATATAGGCGGTCCCGTTCGCGGCCTGCACGCCGACCTTGATGTCGTCCACCGCCTCCAGATTGTCGCGAAACTGCGGCGCGAGCCGCACCGCAACGCCGAACTGGCGGTCGCCCTCGAGCAGTGTGGTCGCGACGGTGCCGCCCAGCGCCGCCTGGACCACCGAATTGACGTCGCCGACATTGAGTCCGTAGCGCGCGGCCTTCTTGCGGTCGATCGTGATGTTGAGGTTGGGCTGGCCGAGCACGCGGAAGATGCCGAGATCGGTGACGCCCGGCACCTGGTCCATCTCCTTCATCACGTCGGCGGCGATCCGCTCGAGCGTCGCGAGGTCCGGGCCGATGATCTTGATCGAGTTCGCGCCTTTGACGCCCGAGAGCCCTTCCTCGACGTTGTCCTGGATATACTGGGAGAAGTTGAAGTCGATGCCGACGAACTCCTTCTCGAGCTCCTTCTGCAGGTCGTCGACCAGCTGATCCTTGGTATAGCCGCGCCGCCACTCCTCGAACGGCTTGAGCGGCACGAAGAACTCGGCGTTGAAGAAGCCGGCCGCATCGCTGCCGTTGTCGGGCCGGCCGTGCTGCGACACGACCGTGACGACCTCCGGATGGCGCAGGAGAATCTCGCGGATCCGCTTGACGATCGGCTCGCCGGCCTCGAGCGAGATGGTCGGCGGCATCGAGGCGCGGATCCACAGGTTGCCTTCCTCGAGGGCGGGGAGGAACTCGCTGCCGAGCCGCGATCCGATCAGCGCGACGATCGCGAGAAACACGAGCCCGGCCGCGATCGTGACCCAGCGATAGGCGAGCGACCGGCGCAGCACCGGCGTGAACACCGAGCGCAGTCCGCGCACCAGCTTGGTCTCGATATCGCTGACCTGCTCGGGCACGAGGAGCGAGGCGAGGCACGGCGTCACCGTGAAGGTCGCGATCAGCGCGCCCACCAGCGCATAGCCGTAGGTGCGCGCCATCGGTCCGAAGATCTGGCCTTCCACGCCCTGCATGGTGAACAGCGGAATGAAGGCTGCGACGACGATCGCGGTGGAGAAGAAAACCGCCTTGTCGACCTGCAGCGTGCTGATGAGGATCAGGCGCCGCCGATTCGTCCACAGGCGCGCCGTGACCGCATCGCTCGTGCGGCTCGGGTCCGCGCCCCAGCGCTCGTCGGCCAACTGCTGCAGCAGCCGGCCGCGCTCCTCGGGCGCGGCCTCGAAGTTGCGATAGATGTTCTCCACCAGAATCACGGCTCCGTCGACGATGATGCCGAAATCGATCGCGCCGACCGAAAGCAGGTTCGCGTTCTCGCCGCGCGCGACCAGGATGACGATGGCGAAAAAGAGCGCGAACGGAATATTGGCGCCGACGATGATCGCGCTGCGCAGGTCGCCGAGGAACATCCACTGGATCAGGAAGATCAGGATGCAGCCGAACACGAGGTTGTGCACCACGGTCGCGGTGGTGACGGCGACCAGCGAGGTGCGATCGTAGAAGGGGACGAGCCGCACGCCCGCCGGCAGGCTGCCGTCATGGTTGATCCTGTCGATCTCCGCCTTGACGGCCGCCGCGACCTCGTTGGTGTGCAGCGTGCGGTTCATGATCACGATCGCGGCGACCACGTCGTCCTCGTTGTCGCGCCCGGCGCGGCCGAGCCGCGGCACGTTGCCGACATAGACCCTGGCGACGTCCCTGACGGACACCGGAACGCCGTTCTGCTGCGACAGCACGATGTTATCGATGTCGTCGACGCGAAAGCCCTGCGTGAGGTCCGATGCGCCGCCGTCGTCCATCAGGCCGACGCCGCGGATGTTGACCGACTGCTGTCCGATATTGATCGTCCGCCCGCCGACGTTGAGATTGGCGTTGCCGATCGCGGCGATCACCTGCGGCAGCGTGACGTTGTAGGCGTCGAGCTTCTGCAGATCGACCTCGACCTCGAACTCCTTGGTGGTGCCGCCCCAGGTATTGACCTGCACGACGCCCGGAACGGTGAGCAGCCGGCGCTGCAGGATCCAGTCCTGCACGGTGCGCAGGTTGGAAAGCCCGAAGTGCGGCGGTCCGACCAGCTGATAGCGGAAGATCTCGCCCACCAGGCTGCCGCCCTGGATCTGCGGCGTGATGTTGTTGGGCAGGTTGACGTTCTGCTGCAGGCTGATGGCCGCCTGCTGCAGCGCGAAGTAATAGTCGACGCCATATTTGAACGTCACGCGGACGAACGACAGGCCGTAGAACGAGGTCGAGCGGATGACATCGACCCCCGGCGTCGCCGCGAGGCCGACCTCCATGGGAATCGTATAGTAGCGCTCCATCTCCTCGGCCGACTGGCCCGGTGCCTGGGCGGTGATCTCGAGGATCACAGGCGCCGGGTTCGGGTAGGCCTCGATGTTGAGGCGGGAGAACGCGATCATCCCGGCGCCGAAGAACAGGAGGAGCCCGAGCAGTACGATCGGCCGCCGGGTCAATCCGAACGTGATCAGCGCTTTGAGCACCGGTGGCTCCCCCTGCGTCGGCGCGGCGTCAGCGGTTCGCCGTCGCGAGCGCGTTGCTCAGAAAGAGCGCGCCGTGCGTCGCGACGAGCTCGCCCGGCCGCAGGCCGTCGACGATCTGAACATAGCCGTCATGCCGCAGTCCCGCCGTGACGGTCCGCTTGACGAAGCGCCGACGATCGCTGGTGATCCAGACCGTGATGGTTCCGTCGCCCTCGCGCACCACGCTTTCATACGGGACCGCCGGGGAGCGCACCGGATCGCCGGTACGGATGACGAAATTGGCGAACATGCCGGAGCGCAGCGCGTGCTGCGGATCGCTGATCTCGGAGCGGATCAGCACCCGGCGGGTGGCCGGGTCGACCGCCGCGCCGACGGTCGAGACCTTGCCTTCGAACACGCGGTTCGGATAGGCGGCGACGTGCACGCGCACGTCCTGCCCGACCTGGAAGGCGGGGCTGTCGCTTTCGGCCACATTGGCGTTCATCCACATGGTCGAGATGTCGGCGACCGCGTAGGGCGCGGGCGGGTTGCCGGGCTGGACATAGAGCCCGGGCGCGGCGTTGCGCGCCGTGATGCGGCCGCTGATCGGGCTCGGCACCACGAGCGTCGGATCCGCGGCACGCGCCGCGATGATGTGATCGATATCGGCGTCGCTCTTGCCGAACAGGCGGACCGAATCGCGCGCGGCGCGCAACGCGCCCTCGGCGCTCTGCTGCTCCGAGACGCCCTGCTCGAGATCCCTCTGCGACACCGCGCGTGTCGTGTAGAGGTCGCGCAGCCGCTCGAGATTGTGCGTGGTCAGCTGCAGGACGCCGGCCGCCGCGATCAGCGTCGACTCCGCCTGCAGCAGGTCCGGGCTGTCGATGGTGAACAGGGTCTGGCCCTTCTTCACGTCATCGCCGACCTTGGCGAAGAGACCGACGATCCGCCCCTGGTACGGGGTGAACACCTGAACCGTCATGTCCTCGTTGAATTCGATGCTGCCGACCGCGCTCTTCTCGATCGGAAAGGCTTGCTCGGTTGCCGGCTCGACCTGCATGGACGCCAGTTGCGTCTCCGACACCATCACGCTGTTGGGACTGCCCGCATCGGCGCCGGCCGTCGAATCCGCCGGCAGCGCATTGGCGACGTCGGACGTTCGCTTGGCGGAACCGGCGAGATCGGCAATCAGATAGACGCCGGCGGTCGCGGAGAATACCGCGATGGCGGCAGCGACCGCGATGCTTCGCTTGTCGATGGCCATGGGTCGGGATTTCGCAACAAGCTGTGGACGGTAGTCGGCCGCATGACGATTTGCCGGTCCAACCGTGGACGGTCTACTGTTAAGAATCACAGTTCCGGGCCTGGGTAGCCCTCTCTAGCATCGGGCGTTCACTTGCTTTTGGCGACCCGTGGCGGTGGTGGGTCAGTTGCAGCCGACTGTTGAGAAACGTGATGTCCGTCAGGCGTTTTTCCATGGCCGCCGCCATCTGGGCAGCCACGGCGCTGCTTGCCGGCTGCGCCGTCGGGCCGGATTTCACGGTGCCGGCTCCGCCTGACGTCGACCGCTATACCCGCGAGCCGCAGCCCGCGCACACGGCCGCGACCGATGATGCGCTCGGCGCCGCGCAGCACTTCGCGCCAAACCGTGATATTCCGGGCGAATGGTGGACGCTGTTTCGTTCGCGCGGGCTCAATGCGCTGATCGCCCAATCGCTCGACGCCAATCCGAACCTGCAGTCGGCGCTCGCGGCCTTGCGGGTCGCGCAGGAGAACAAGCTCGCGCAAGCCGGCAAGTTCTTTCCCACCGTCCAGGCCAATTTCACGCCCACCCGGCAGCTGACCTCGCAGTCGCTCGCGCCGGTGCTCAATTCGGGCGAAAATCCCTTCAATCTCTACACTGCGCAGGTGATGGTCTCCTACACGTTCGACGTCTGGGGCCAGAACCGCCGCGCCGTCGAGGCGCTGCAAGCGCTCGCCGACGTGCAGCGCTTCCAGGTCGAGGCCGCCTACCTGACGTTGATCTCGAACGTGGTGGTCGCCGCCATCCAGGAGGCGTCGCTGCGCGGCCAGATCGAGGCCACCAACGAGCTCATCGCCATCAACGAGAAGATGCTTGCGACGCTGCGCACCCAGTTCGACTCCGGCTTCATCAACCGCAGCGATCTCGCCGCCCAGGAGGCGGCGCTCGCCCAGATCAGGGCGACCTTGCCGCCGCTGCGCAAGCAGCTCGCGGTCGAGCGCGATCTGCTGGCGGCGCTGGCCGGGCGCTTTCCGAGCCAGGAGCCGCTCGAGACGTTCCGGCTCGCGACGCTGCATCTGCCGCTCGAGATTCCGCTGAGCGTTCCGTCGCGGCTGATCGAGCAGCGGCCGGACGTGCGCGCCGCCGAGGAGCAGTTGCACGCGGCTGGCGCGCAGGTCGGCGTCGCCATCGCCAACCTGCTGCCGAACGTCACGCTCAGTGCCGGCGGTGGCTACACGGCGACCGAGCTCGCCGGCCTGTTTTCCCCGGTCAACAAGTTCTGGACGATCGCCGGCAGCGCCACCCATACGCTGTTCGACGGCTTCTCGCTGCTGCACCAGAAGCGCGCCGCCGAGGCGACGTTCGAACAGGCCGGCTGGGCCTACCAGGCGACGGTGATCGCCGCCTTCCAGAACGTCGCCGATGCGCTGCGCGCGCTGCAGAGCGACGCCGACGCGCTCAAGGCGGCGCGCGACTTCGCCCGCGCCGCCAAGGTGAGCCTCGACCTCGCACGGCAGCAGTTCACCGCCGGCCACGTCAATTTCATCGTGCTGCTCAACGCGCAGCAGACCTATCAGCAGGCGCGCATCGCCCTGGTGCAGGCGCAGGCCAACCGCCTCGCCGACACCGCGGCGCTGTTTCAGGCGCTCGGCGGCGGCTGGTGGAATCGCGACGCGCTCGTCGAGCGCAAGCTCGACCTCCCGACCATGCAGGCGGTGCCGCTCGAAGACAAGCACGACCCGGTTGCGACGGAGCACGCACAATGACCAAGGCGGCGATCTTGTTGGGATGCATCGGATGGTTTGGCCTCGCCGGCGCGCAGGCCGGCAGCCTGGCAGCCCTGCTGGCGCAGAGCCGTCCGGCCGATCCGGCGGCCATCACCCGCGTGGACTGGCAGGATCCGGCGACGCTGCCGCCCCGGTTCCGCAACCATTGCAGCATCGATTCCTGGTCCGGGCGTCCATATTGCGCCGATCATTGCGGGACCGGCTACCAGCTCTACTACTGCACGCCGGAGTCGTTCGGGTGCTGCCGCGTCGGCTTCGGCTACTGCGACTGGCACGGGCACCTGCGCTGCCACCCGTGAGCGGCGCGGAGGACTGTTCAGAATTGGCTGTGCAGCCGCGCCGCGATCACCGAGACCGGGCCGCGGTCAGGATTGTAGCCGGGATTGTCGATGAACTGGTAATCGAACGTCACCCGCCAGGCATAGAGCGGCAGGCTGTAGTAGGTTTCGATGATCCGCTCGGAACCATAATGCGGCAGCATGCCGTCGCCGACCAGGATACCGAGGCCGCCGGCATTGAAGAACGCCTGGTGCACGCTCGATATTCCGTTGACGACGCCCGCGACGCCGATGGTGTCGTCCGGCCGGCCCCAGCCCTTGCCCTTGAGCTGAAGTCCGGCCGCGGCGGTGCGGTCGACGTCGGTGAACTCGTACGGCTCGAGATTGCCGTTGGCCCAGCCGGCGCGCGCGAATATGCCAAGCTGGTCGGAGATCTCCTGCTCGAAATTCGCGCTGACGCCGCCCCGGCTTGTGTATTGGCGCACAGCCGTGATGTCGGCCGGCCCGCCGGTTGCGAGCGCGAGCTCGATCGCGTCGTCGAAGCGGCCCATGCGGCCGCGGGTGAGGAATCCGGTGACGGCGATCTTGCCATCGCGTCCCCACAGCTTGTGCCGATGCTCGAGCTCGCCGATCCATTGGACCTGGCTGAATTTCGCATCGAGATCGGTACTGTTGGGAATTACCGAAAGATCGAACAGGCCGCCGCGCAGCGTCCAGTCCCCATGGTACCACTCCGCCGCGGCGCCGTAGGTATAGCCCCAGGCGTCGGCGGCGTAGTCGAAGGTGCCGGTGTCGATGAGGGCCCAGTTGAGAAAATCGGCGCGGGGATCATGCGCGTATTTGTTCGTGTCGAAGACATCGACCACCGAGAACTTGCCGACCGTGAGGACCAGCCGGTCGGACGTCTGTGATCCGGCGAACTGGTTGATGCCGGCATCCACCTTCTGGGTCTCGCCGCCGAGATCGAAGGTCTGGCGGATGAACATGCGCGGGAGCCGCGCATACGGGTAGGCGTCGCCGAGCTTGTAGGCCTCGCCGCTGGTGAATCCCGCGACGCCGAGCGTGCCGCTCAGCCCGAAGCCCTGGTCGATCTCCGGATTGATCCACAGCTCGGCGCCCTCCCACAGCCGAAAACCGGCATAGAACGTCACGTCCCAGGTTTCGCGGCCCTCGTTCGACCTCAGGCTGTTCGGGCCGAAATAGGGTGCGCTGAACGGAAAGGCGTATTGCTCGATGAAGGTCGTCTGGGCGTGGAAATTGAAATTGTCCATCTCCGGCGCAGACGGTCCTTGGGCGAGGAAGCTTTTCGCCGCGTCGCCGTTCACGTGATAGTTCAGCCCAACGCGAACCGATTGCAGCAGCAGGTCGGAATTGAATGTCTGCGCCCCGGTCGGAAAGGTCACGCTGCTGCGGCCGAAGCCGGTCGCGAGATATTCGATCTTCGCGCTCCAGTTCGACGCGAGCGAAAGCTCGGCACCGATGCCGGCGGCCCAGCCGAGACGCCACAGCAGCTGGGATTCGGCATCACCAGGAGCCGCGCTGCCGCCGATCGGAGTGCCGCCGAGTTGGGTGCGCGTGAGCCGGTCATAACTCCAGGCAAATCCGCCGGTGCCATAGAAGAGCCAGTTGTCCCATGTGTGCCCGAAGCGGCCGCGCACCGTGCCGGTCTCCCGCACCGTGTCGCTGTAGTCGGCGACCCCGGCCGCGGCGGAGGAGAATGTCTGATGCCCGGTGAGCCCCGTCGGAGTGGCCGGCGCCGAAAGGTCGCCCTCGATCCCGAGCACAAAGTTCGACGGCAGGGTAAAATTGTAGCCGGCCTGGAGACCGGCGAGGTAGCTGCCCGTGCCGTTGAAGGCATTGTAGCTGTTGAAGAGATCGAGCGTGCCGGCGAGCGGGGCCGCCCCGGGTTGCGTTGCGGACCAGTCCGAGGTTCCGGTCGCGTAGCCGAAATGGCCGCCGAAATAGAATCCATCCCAGTCGAACGCGATCGGCTTGGGCGCGGCGGCGGCCTTGGTGGGCAACGCCGAAATGTCAGCAGCGGCGGCTGGGTCGCACAGCGCAAGCGCGGCGAGCGCCGGCGCGCCGACCAGAAAGCTGCTCCCCCTCATCGACCCAGTCCCCGCGGTCGGCGGCAGTAACGCCCTTCGATCCGAATTGCCGAGCAACACCATCTTGTTGCATGGGAATATGACCCAGCCGCAACAGTCAATATGACACGATCACTCGCATCCCGTTGCCCACATGAAGCGGGCGTCCGAGATCCCCGTGCGAACCGCTGATTCAGCCTTCACTCGGCTCAAGCCGCGCAGATTATGTTGCGTCAGGAGGGCTTTCGGTCCCGTCTGAATCGATCTGGACGTCGGCCTGCCAGCGCGCAGCCGATACCGTCGGCTCGAGACTCAGGCGGCCGACGATCTTTTCGACATCGCTGTCGACGCGCTGGTGAGCCGTCAGATAGGCGGTCACGGCCACGCGGTCGGATCCATTGACGTCCTTGCTCTCGAGCCGGCGAAGCGCAAGGCCACCGGCCGCAAGCCCCTGCAGCAGGAGCGCACGCACGTGCGCCTCGTCGGGGCTGCGGCAGGTCACCGAGACCACATAGGAGATCTCCACCTCGGTCGACAGCAGCGGTTGGCGGTTGATGAAGCTGACGATCGGCCGCAGCAGCAGGTTGACGAACACGACGAACGCGGCCGCCAGCGCCGCATAGATCGGGAATCCCGCGCCGGCCAAGACCCCGACCGCGGCCGAGCACCAAAGCGTCGCCGCCGTGTTGAGCCCGCGCACGCTCAACCCTTCACGAAAGATCAGCCCGGCGCCGAGAAAGCCGATCCCCGAGACGACCTGGGCGGCGACGCGAGTGGGGCTGTCGCCAGGAATGAGCGCCTCCAAGGTGACGAAGCTCGCCGCGCCGAGCGCCACGAGCGTGTTGGTGCGCAGGCCGGCGAGGCGGTTTCGCCACTGCCGCTCGAATCCGATCACGGCGCTCAGCCCGAGCGCCACTGCAAGGTTGACCGCCGCGGTGGCAATCGTGATCGTCACGGTAAGCCTCCATCGGACTGAAGCAGGTGCGCGGCCGCAGGTCTAGGCTTGGCCTGTGTGCTGGCGGTTGCGTCGCGGGGGCTCGGCTCGCCGCGCGGTGCGGCGGAGGCCAGAACCGCACGGGGTCTCTGCATCGCATCGAGCGCTGCCGGCGCGCCGGCGCCCTCGGCGCGCCATGCGCAGACCGGTCGGCCGCTCGCCGGATCGAGCCGCCATTGGCAGACGAGCGCGGGACGGCCGCGCGCTGCGGCTGCAATCGGGCGAACATCGTTGCGGTGGTCGGGAAAGGCGGCCGAGCGCCGTGCGCCACGGCGGCCGACGGCCAGGGTTGTTGCGATTTTTGCGAACATCGCTCACCTCCTTGATCCGCTGATCGCGGCAGGTCGGTGAGCGCTGGGAAGAAGCCGCCTAGACGCGGCCGCTCGCCATCGCGCAGCCGAAAGCGCCGCGCAGGATCGTCATGTGTTGCGGCGAGACCGACGCGATCAGGATCGGGTCAGAGTCGCCAGTGCGGGTACTGCCCATTTGCTCTTTGGTTCGATGAGAGAGGATTTGTCGTCAGACTCTCGGCCGAGCGACGGGCTGCACGTAGTCACCGCAACCGGCCGAGTCAAGGAAGATCCCGAGCGAAGGATGAATTCTTATCTCGGCGAAAGAATAGCGTGGCAGAAGTGCAGTGCCGTTTGAAGCGCGCCGCGTGTGATCACTGGTCGTGCCGCAAGCGGACCTTCGGCGCAACGCCCTTCAACGCAGGTCGGCCGGGCCTCGGCATTCGTGGGTCTGCGCGTCGCGATAGCGCTTCGGGCCGCAGCCGCCGATCAGCAGTCCAGAAGGATGCGAGGCGGTCTGCAACGTCGGCGGGGAGGGTGCAAGGCCGTCGTGAAACGGCTCCAACTGCGGCGGCCGCATATAGCCACCCTTGGCAAGGGCCCAGCCGGGAGCAAGGAGTGTCACCAGCACAAGGCCGATCGATCTCAATTGCCGACCCATGGCAATCATCCTCCGGCTGCTGCGCCGGTCTTTGCTGCCCCGTGGCGCAGTCTTCATCTAAGCAGACTGAACCATGCACTCAGGGGGAATTTGCGGCGAAGGGGCTGAAATTGGCACGATGTTACGGTGGCAACCGGACACGCTCGTAAAATCGGAAGCCACCCTCCGATAATCTGCCGACAGTGCCCGCACGCCGTGCGGATCGGCCCGCTAGCAACGGTGGAACTCGCGCCGCGGCCCGGCGGAATTCCTGAGCTGAATCATCCGCCGGCCGTCGGCGCTGAACTTGGCAAAGTCGGTCGTGTAGCTTTCGCCGCGGCTGTTGTCCCGCCAGACCACGGTCACCTTCTTGGCATGGAAGTGGTAGCGCTCGATCGGATAGACGCGCTGCGCGCCGGTCTCGGCCGGAGTCGCGGTCAGCGTGTCGCGGTCGAACTCCTCGGTGCCGCCGCTCGTGCACCATCGACCGGCAATGTCCTTGAACTCGAGCGCCGTCGCGCCGCCGCATGCGAGAACGCCGATGGCCAGCAAGGCCGATCCGGCTGCCCAAACGTTACAATGTCGCGTCCGCATCCTGCCCCT
>Ga0126371_10002872_pt1 | contig 14972 bp, 14 predicted proteins | sample PanSoiMetaPlot_4_FD_110145 | JGI IMG/M metagenome (GOLD analysis project Ga0126371, IMG submission 110145) | Tropical forest soil microbial communities from Panama - MetaG Plot_4 | ecosystem: Environmental > Terrestrial > Soil > Tropical forest > Bulk soil | place: Panama | collected 2016-02-17 | reverse complement strand
TAAAGCAAATGGCCGTCGCCGGAAAGCGTGATCCCGTTGGGCACGAAAATCGGGCGCGGAAATTTCAAGGAAGTGAACCGGTGGAGCTTCCGGTCGAAGCCGTAAACCAGGTCTGCGAAGGAGTCCGTGGTGTAGACTTCCCGATGGCCGAGCAGAACCAGATCGTTGAGGTCGCGACTGCCCGTGCCGGGGGCAGGGTATCTTTCGAGCAGCTTTCCTTGTGCATCGAAGTGCAGCAGCTCCGATGCTTGTGTCTCACCGGGATCGCTGGCCGCCCACACGTCGTGGCTTACCGGATCGATCCGGATCCCGCCTACCGGGTTCAAACCATAGAGGCCCTCGGGCACAAAGTCGGAGACCTCACCTGACGTCGTAATCTTCACGATTTTCTTCCGGTGCATACTGCCCATGTAGAACAGACGCTTCTCTCGATCCACGGCGAGCCCTTCCGGAAAGAAGTCCTTGTCCGGAACGGTAAACACCACGTGCGCGTGATGCACCGGCGGATAGCGGCGAAGCGCCTGCTCGACGAGTTCTTGAAATTCGGCGTTGTCTTTCAAAACCCGAAGTCCGCGTGCCGCGCCTGGATCGAATCCTTCGTCCAGTGCCGCGCACTCTTTCAGCAGCGCCAGAGCCTTTGGCAATTCGCCCAGCCGCGCGTAGAGCCGCGCCAAGAAGAACAACTTCGCGCCATGTTCGGGAAATTGCTGCGGCAGCGCCTCGATCGCTCGAATGTCAGAGCGTATCTTCTCCGAGTCCCTAGGGGCGACCGGCGCGGGTGCGCTTTGTTGCGCTGTGCTTTGCTTTCGCCGTGTCGGCGTCTCGTAGTTCGTAGAGGCATGGCTTGTTTGCACTCGCCGCAGCCGAAGTGCCCGGTCCGTCGGGAACCCGGTGCTCCGGGCGGACAACCCTGAGTGATCAGACAAGGCACTGACGCCGAACACGACGATCAACACCAACACGATAGTCCGGAGCGATGGCACACTTGACCTCTAGGCCCACAGACGCCTTGTCGGGGACGAAGTTAGCGGCCTTCCTTAACCGTCTCGTGAATCTTGATCTCGGAGAAAGTCTTGATGGGCGTCCATTGAATTGGCATTCTGACTACGGCGGTTTTCCATCGGCTTCCAATTCGTCTTGTTTCTTTGCTGGCTGCATTCTCGGCATGCGCAAAAAGGGAGAGCGCCACGACGCGGTCCCGCCTCGCCAAAGCATGCTTAGCAAATGTGCAACATTGAGGTTTGGGAAGGGGGCTAAGTGCGAAGTGGAATGGCACCAGTCCCGCCCGTCTTTTCGATTCTGTATACAAATAGGTTATAATCTGGCAACTCGCATGCTCACCTCAGGCGCCCTTCATGTCTGCTAGCGGAGCACCTATCGGTCCCAAGGGGTCCGTGGGGTCGCCCCTCAACGACAAGAAACTCGTTTCTTGGAAAGAGATTGCTGTCCACCTCGGCCGAGAAATTCGCACAGTGCAGCGCTGGGAGAAGACCGAAGGCCTTCCTGTCCATCGCCACGAGCACCAAAAGAGATCGACGGTCTACGCATACGCCAGCGAGCTGGATGCGTGGTTTAGGAAGCGCCAGCCCGCAGACGACCCCGAAGCCGACGCGGCTTTCGAGCCTGAGCCCGAGGATAGCGAATTCCTCCAGCCGGAACCACCGCCGCCGGAGACCGATGAGACTAGCAAACGCCAGAATCGTTTAGGGCGATGGCTGGGCGCTGCGGTGGTGGGCGGTTCGCTGGTTGCCTTTTTGGCCCTCGGGTATTTCGCAACGCGTTCCCTGCTTCTTCACACCGGCAAGAAAGTTCGTTTGGTCGTTATTCCGTTTACCAATCTGAGCGGCGATCCCAGGCAGGATTACTTCAGTGCTGGCCTGACCGACGAAATGATTACTCGGCTCGGCAGCCTCGACCCGCAGCATCTCGGCGTGATTGCGTCCGCGTCCTCCACCGCGCTTGCTGGGAAGCAGATCGCTGAGATTGGCCACGCCCTCGACGTCCAGTACGCTTTGGAAGGAAGCGTCCGCCGTGACGGCAACCGTGTGCGCATCGACGTCCAACTCATTCAGGTCAGCGACCAAACGCACCTCTGGGCCGCATCCTATGATCGCGACCTCGACGACATCCTGCGCGTCCAGGACGACGTCGGCGCTGCTGTTGCCAGCCAGATTCCCGTCGCGCTGAACCCGTCCAACAGTCGCGCCGCCTTGGCAGTCACAAAACGCACCGTGAATCCCGAAGCTTACGATGCCTATCTCCGCGGCCGTTTCTACTGGACCAATCGAGGCGACCTGCACAAAAGCATCGAAGCCTATCAGCAGGCCATCCGACAAGATCCGCAGTATGCCCTGGCATATGCGGGCCTCGCGAACGGCTACGCCTTGATGGGGCAAGTGCCTTACGACGATTTGCCTCCAGCCGAGGCCAAGCCCAAAGCTCGCGAAGCTGCGGAACACGCGCTGCAACTTGATCCTCAGCTCGCCGAGGCTCACACGGCCCTCGCCAACGTCGCGTTCAACTATGACTGGGACTTCGAGACCGCAGAACGCGAGTTTCAGCGGGCCGTGGCTCTCGGCCCGAATGATCCCACTCCTCACCTTTGGTATGGCCATTACTGCATTGTGCGCAACCGCCTGCGACAGGCCTTGGAGGAAAACTCCCGCACGTTGGAGCTCGACCCAGTTTCCCCAGTGTTCAACACTGTGCGTGCGCAGATCGAATACAGCGCAAGAAACTACGACGCAGCGATCGCCCAGGGGATGCGTGTCGTCGAGCAATACCCCAGCTATTGGTTGGCCTATATTTGGCTTGGCTCGGCTTACCGCCAAAAGAAGATGTATCGGGAGGCCTTGGATTCCTTCTCCCAAGGACGCCGACTCTCCGGCGATCACCCCGCCATGATTGCGTTGTACGGGCACGCTCTCGCGGTCTCCGGCGACGCTGCAGGCGCACGCAGAGCCTTCGCAGATCTCCAGCACGTCGCTCAGTCGCGCTACGTTTCTTCCGTCTACTTTGCCGCGATCCAGTTGGGCCTCGGCGAAAAGAGCAACGCTCTCGATGGGCTCGAGCGGGCCTATCAAGAGCGCAACGACTACCTCGCCTACCTCGGTGTGGACCCCATCGCCGACCCGCTGCGCTCCGAGCCTCGCTTCACCGAGCTCCTCCACAAAATCGGCGTCCCGTAGCAACGGCTTTGCACCGCTGCGCCCATTCTACTCCGGCGGAGAAGAGGCCGTTCGCGAAACGGCGGACGAGCAGGGAAGTAAATTCCCTCCGCAATTTCGCTAAGGCCTCTTCCAACCTGGACAAAATCAGGTCAGGCGCGAGCGCTCAAATCTCAGGAATCGTCGGCTGCAGATTTACGCCCATGGGAATGGTGCTGTAGATGGCGTCAACGCCCAACGAGGCGAAGAAGTTCCAGTCCGCCTCGGTGTTTGCAGGATCGGCAACCGCGCGCATGCCTAGTGAGTGCGCCGCTCCCACGAACGCGGCGCCGCTGCCCGGTTGTTGCTGCTCGGCCGGCCCGAGAAAGTCCATCTCTGCGCCAACTACACGGACGCCGGTTACGATTCCGGTGATCAGGAATTGCTCTGGTGACGCATAGCCCGGCAAGCGAAACACGGGCCCAATCTCCGCCCACGCCAAGCCCAGCGAGATTTTCTTGTTGATGATGGTGACCGGTAACCCCGTTGCAGCGGTGACTTGTGCCGGAGTCAGCAACTGCAGACCATCCAGGTCCAGCTCGCGCGGAATCTCCGGCGCCACCTGCGACGCCAGATACAGCAAGGCTGGTGAAAAGGAATCAAACATCACCTGATGCGCCATCTTCGCCTGACGCACTTCGTTGGCAGCCGCCGTTACCAGCGGCAGCTCGAATTCGTCGGCAGGATCGCAATGCGGCGAGAACGCCTTTAGTTCCACAATCAAGATGCCGCCGAGGTCGTCACCCGCTTTTTGATTGACATGACGGGCGACGTCCAGCACCTGGTACAACTCCGGCACGAACGGCAGCTGCGCCTGAAGCTGATCGAGCGTCAGCGAATGAAGGCAGGTGAAGTCGCTCAGAAAATCATCATGGAAAACGGCCAGCTTCCCGTCCTGCGTAAGCTGTACATCGACCTCAACGACTCGCGCACCCAGGCTATAAGCCAGCTTCACGGAGTCGACCGTGTTCTCGATGGGCAAGCCAGGATTGGTGGTCGGATTGTACGGGCCAACGCCATGATGCCCAATGGCAATCGGCCCCACACTCAGCCGCAGAAAATCATCTACGGTGCTGACCCGCTGATCGTTTTCGCCGTCGGGCCCCTGCGCCGCCGACGGGGTGGGGCCTCCAAACCAGGTAATCAGGGTAATTAGGACCGACTGCACGATCGCCTTCCTGAACCCGGTTTTCGCAAGCGTTCCGCATCCTGATGCCTTCGCTTGGCGTTCCATCCACGTGCTCCTTTTCCTGCCTGACGTTCCGGTTTACCTGGCCTAGGCCTGACCCGCTAGGCTCGGTCCGCTCTTGCCGCCTTCGAGGATCCGATGTTCTGAAACGCCCTTCAAGCGACAAGGAGCGACGGTGGGAGAGTCGGCGCATTTGTCGCCAGTTGTCGCTTCCCCGGCATACCCAATTCGGCAGGGAAGTGGCCTTTTCGAGATTCTCCTGCCGGTTGCCCAATGCCCTTTTTCAACGTCATTCAGCCGCGAGGATGGCAAAATGTGAGATCTTGCTTTTGCCGTTATCACAAACAGTTGGGAGGAAGCAATTCAGGAGTTCTCGTGGACGGTGTCGCTGGCCCTTGTAAGTAAAATGGTGCACCCCCGGCGAGGTAAACCTGCCTTTTACCTACCCATCCGTTGACCACGCGCCAGCCGCCCTGGATTGGGAGCAAAAACGAGGAAACCCGTGAAAAACGGCAAAAAAGGCACCGACACGTAGGGTCCTATAAGTTATATTATGTTAACTAAGAAGCGGGTGCGGTCAGGATCCGGACTTGACTCTACGGTGAACACAGAAATAGGAAACGCGCGAAGCTCTTTGCTCCTACTGCCCCGCGGCACTCTGAGGAGGCGTTTATCGTTTGTCGGCGGACTTAGTGGAGTTCAGTTTGGCGAGCTCGTAGTTGATGTACTGCTCGAGCAGATGTGGGTCTGCGCCGACCATCCGCCTGCCGTTCACGAAAACGGTCGGCGTACTGTTGATTTCGAGCTTTTGGCCGTTGGCGTGGCTCGCGTTGACAGCGGCGGCGGCGTCCGGGCTGGCCAAACAGCTCTTGAAGGACGCTGCGTCTAGCCCGGCCTGAACCGCGTAGTCGGCCATTTTGGCCCAGGCGTTTTCCGCGGAGATGATCTCCTGGTTGTCGTAGATGAGATCGTACATTTTCCAGAAGGCCTCGGGCTTTTGCTGGTACGCGCAGCGCCCGGCGATGGCTGCGGTTCGCGCCCAGGGATGGAGCTGTTCGAGGGGAAAGTCCTTGAAGACGATCCGTAGTTTGCCCGGGTAGTTTGGCAGGATGTCTCGGAGCGTGTCATGTAGGCTGCGGCAGACCGGGCACTCGAAATCGGAGTATTCCACGATGGTCACCGGGGCCTTGGGGTCTCCCATCGTCGGCGCGTCGCTCATCCGGATCAGTGCCAGGTTCTCGGCCAGCGGGTCCTTGGTCATGTCCGAGAGTTCGCCGCGAAAAAGATATCTCCCGTCCTTGCTCACATAAAACTTGGCGTTTTGCTTGTTCTCGCCGACGGTGACGTTAATGTCTGTCTCCAAAACCCCCTCGACCTGCGACTCGTTTAGCGGCCCGACGACCAGCTTCACGTCCGGCCCGAACGCATAGAGATTCCGCAGATAGGCTTCGATATTCTTTTGCGTCTGGGATGTCGGGGCTGAAGCTGCCGACGGCGTCCCCCTTGCGGCGGGCTTTTGCTGTTGCGCGTGGGCACTCAAAGGAAGCAATAGCGCGGAGGCAATGGCGATCGATTTTGGGAGATTTTTCACAAAAGACCTCTTCTTATTGGTGTAGGACAGGCATGCTTGCCGGTCCGCTTTATGACCCTTACGGAATAAACTTCTGCGCAATCGGGAACGGCCGCCCAAATCCAAACGCCCGCGAAGTAATTTTCAGTCCTGGTGCCGCTTGCTTGCGCTTGTACTCATTGCCATCGACGCGCAGCGCAATGTCTTGCACCAGTTTCAAATCAAACTCGTAGTGGTCGGCAATCTCCTGCGGGCTGCGTAAATCCTCGATATAGGCCTTCAGGACGCGGTCTAACACCTCGTAGGGAGGCAGGCTGTCCTCATCCTTCTGGTTCGGCCGAAGTTCCGCCGAGGGCGGCTTTTCGAGGGTCGAGCGGGGAATCACTTCCCTTTCGCGGTTGATCCACCGCGCCAGTTCATACACCATCAGTTTCGGCACGTCCGAAATCACCGCCAAACCTCCGGCCATGTCGCCGTACAGCGTGCAGTAACCAACGGCGATCTCCGATTTGTTTCCCGTGCTCAGGACCATGGACCCGAATTTGTTGGAGAGCGCCATTAAGTAATTGCCGCGAATCCGCGCTTGAATGTTTTCTTCCGTGACGTCCGCGGGCCGATCGGCAAAAGCGGGCGCCAGGGCCGCTTTGTACGCTTCAAATACTTTGCTAATCGGCAAGGTGACGAACCGCATGCCGAGGTTCTGCGCCAGGGTGTGCGCGTCGGTCTTGCTCCCTGGCGACGAAAATGGTCCGGGCATCGAAACGCCCAGCACATTTTCCGATCCCAAGGCATCCACGGCGATGGCCGCAACCACTGCGGAATCGATGCCGCCGCTTAGACCAACCAGAACCTTCTTGAAACCGCATTTGCGCACATAGTCGCGCGTCCCGGTCACCAGGGCGAGGTAAGCATAAGCAATCTCTTCGTGCGGCTGTTCGTGAACGTCGCCTTTTCCGGTTGCCGTATCGAAAATAACCAAGTCTTCCTCAAAAGCTTTGGCTTGTGCGGCTACCTTGCCGTCGGCCGTCAATGCGATGCTTGCCCCGTCGAAAATCAAGCTGTCGTCACCCCCCACCTGATTTACATAGATGACCGGGCGTTTGTGTGTCAACGCGATGGAGCGCAGCATCTCGAAACGCAGCGCACGCTTGTCGAGGGCGTAAGGCGAACCCGAGAGATTCAGCAACACCGTGCTTCCCTGCCGGACAATCTCGCTGACCGGGTCGCGCTCGTACAGTTGCTTGGCCCAGAAATTCTTGTCGTTCCAAACGTCTTCACAGATGGTGATGCCAAGCTGCTCTCCGTCCAATCCAAAAACGTACTGGCGATCCGCGGGCTGGAAGTACCGCGTCTCGTCGAACACGTCATAAGTCGGCAACAGCATCTTGCTCTGCTCGAAAACGACGCGCCCGGCGCAAATCAGCGCGGCCTTATTGGCAATGGACTTCCCGGTGCCGTTTTTCACGCGTCCCGCGTACCCGACAATCGACGGCACGGGAATCTTGGCCGCGAGCTCCTTCAGGTGCCGGTGATTGCGCTCGATGAAGGCCGGGCGCTCGAGGAGGTCCAGTGGAAAGTATCCGCACAAGCAGAGTTCAGAAAACACCACGAGCCCTGCTCCGCGCTGGTGTGCTTGCGCCGAAAGGCTCAGTATGCGAGACGAATTCCCTGCAAAATCGCCGACGGTGGGATTGAACTGAGCGAGAGCTATTTTCATGCTCGAACTAAAGCATACGAACTGTCGCCCGAGATTGCAAACCATGCCCCCTTCACAAAAAGGCTCGCTAATCTCACGATTGACCCTGGCTGCGGCCCTGAGGCTTGCGCGCCGCAAGGCTGGCAATTCCCTGCTCCGCGCGCAACTCGCGGTAAAAAACCGTCTGCAATTCCGGGAAGGCCCTCCGGAGCTCGCCCCTATCCAAAAGGTGCGCCGGATTCCGCGGTCCACCGGAAAAATCCAGCTGCGCTTTCGTGTAGGTCTCAAACAACAACATTCCTCCAGGACGCAAAGCCCGGCAAATCTGCGAAAACAGCGATCGCTGCAGATATCGCACGCACACAATCAGGAAATAGCGATTCACTCCGAGCTGCGCGCTTTCCAGATCCGCCTGTACCAAGTCAATTCCCGTGCGCGCGAGCTGTGCGTCTTCTATCCTCTGAATTCTCCGCACCGGGAGACGCAGCGTTTGTGCGCGCTTTTCCAGGAGGTCCAGCGCCGCCTGTGACCAGTCCACCGCCGTAACCGGTCGACCGTGCTCCGCCAGGAAGATCGCGTTTCTTCCCCTGCCGCAGGCCAGGTCCAGCGTGGCCCCCGTGGGCAGCAGCGGCCGCAACTCGGCCAGAATCCCCGCGGGAGCCTCCGCAGCTTCACTCGCCGCCAGGCTATGCTTGGCGTCCCAATCGGCTTGGCTTGGGCGCATAAAAAAGGCCCCTGAACATTGTCGTCCAGGAGCCTAGAATCTTACAAAGGGCGTGGGCGCTTCCTTGCGGCAGATTAAACGCTGAACGAGCTCCCGCAGCCGCAGGTGCTCTTCACGTTGGGATTGTTAAACTTGAATCCAGCGCCTTCCAGTGTCTCGATGTAATCGATCTCCACTCCGTCCAGGTACATCGAGCTCATTTGATCCACGGCCACCTTCAAGCCATCAAAATCGAAGATCTGGTCCGCCTCGCTGGTACTGTTCTCAAACGCCATGTGGTATTGGAAGCCCGAGCAGCCGCCACCGACCACCGCCACCCGCAAGGCAACCGGCACAGGGTTCTGCATATTCATGATTTCTTTCACCTTGGAACTCGCAACAGGCGTCAAACTCAACATAATTGCTTTGGCCTCCGCGCCGCGGCTAGTGCCGCAGTGCTAAACTCAACTCCATTATAGCAAAACGTCCGAACTGCAGCACCCCTCGTGTTGCTGTCGAAAACACCGGTTTTCGAGCGCCGTTTCGACATCCAAAAACGCTTCGCATACAATGAGATGCAGCCATGAAGCACCTAGTTACCCTCATTCCCGGCGAAGGCATCGGCCCGGAAGTCGCGAGCGCCACGCGGCGCATCCTGGCTGCCTCGGGCGTCGCAATCGAGTGGGAAGAAATCTCCGGACGGGCCGGAGAATCGAGCGATCAAGGTCAGCGCGTCAATCAAGCCGCCATCGATTCCGTGCGTCGCAACCGCGTGGCCTTGAAAGGTCCCATGGCCACGGCGATTGCCGGAGGCCCGCCAAGCGTCAACGTGGCGCTCCGAAAATCGCTGGATCTTTACGCCAATTTACGGCCGGTGAAGAACGTTCCCGGGGTGAAATCCCACTTTGAGGGCGTGGACCTGATCATCGTCCGCGAAAACACTGAAGATTTGTACTCCGGCCTCGAGCACGAAGTGGTTCCCGGAGTCGTGGAAAGCCTGAAAATCATCACGGAAAAGGCCTCCACGCGCATCGCGCGCTTCGCCTTTGATTATGCCCGCCGCCACGGTCGCAAGAAGATTCACGCGATCCACAAGGCCAACATCATGAAGCTTTCCGATGGCTTGTTCCTGCGCTCGGTCCGGACCGTGGCCGCCCAATTCCCTGAAATTCAATACAAGGAATTAATCGTCGACAATGCCTGCATGCAGATTGTGATAGACCCTCTGCGGTTTGACGTGCTTTTGCTGCCCAACCTCTACGGTGACGTGATGAGCGACTTGGCTGCGGGGTTGGTCGGCGGCCTGGGCGTAGTTCCGAGCGCCAATATTGGCGACGATTGCGCCATGTTTGAGGCTGTCCACGGCACCGCCCCTGACATCGCTGGGAAGGGCTTGGCGAATCCCACCGCTCTGCTCATGAGTGCCCTCTTGATGCTTGATCACCTAGGCGAACACTCCGCCGCAGAGAGGATTGAAGCCGCGCTGCTGAAGACCTACCGTGATGGTATCTACACGACGAGGGACGTTGGCGGGAAGGCAAACACTGAGCAATTCACGAACGCCGTCCTCGATGTCCTCGCCGCCACGACCTCCAAGTGAATGAAATTGTAGCCAAATCGCAAAGAGTACTAGGCGTTCCAAGCCTTTATTTCCCTTGCCTTTCCTGACTTTCCATGGCAATATCCCCGGCAATCAATCTGTCCCGTTGCAAAGGCGTTTATGCAGAGAACCCGATACCCGGAGCGTCGGCGGACGGTTCGGCTGCCGCTTCAGATCCCCGTGAAAGTGCGCTGCCGCCTCCCGGAGGGCGAAAGCATTGATTTGCAGGCTGCCACTTACGTGGTCAGCGCCCACGGGGCCCTGCTGCTGATGGATACGCCCCTCATCCCTGGGCAGAACGTCCGTATTTTCAACGAGATGACTGCCGAATCGGCAGAGTGTTCTGTCACTTCCCTGCGGGAGAAGCGAGAACGGCGCTTCGTTGGGATCACCTTCACCTCGCCAAACATCGACTTCTGGCATATCGTTTTCCCGAAAGCCGGTACGCGCCAGGCGGTCCGCTCTCCGCAAACCGGAGCACTGGTCCCCCCCGGCTTCCACCCGGACGACACCCAGCTTTAGCGGATTTCCGCGCCTGGCTTGGCTCTTCAGTTCAATTTGCGACCATCTGCTGATCCATCGAGGGGCCCTCCTCGCTTGCTAACGAATTCTTTGGGATCTTCCTGAGCGGCGAGAAATCAGGGTTGGAGGCGAACCTACAGTTTTTTCCCTTGAATGCCATGTATACGGCCGCCGAAAACTCTTCGGTCAGGAAAGTCCAGGCGGAGAAGCTTTGAAGTTTCTTTTTTTATCGGAAGTCAACCCACAACCACCTTTGTCGGCCGTCACCGTCATCTCGGTGCGTAAATCTGATACACCATGAAATAGATGATTACTCCCGTTACCGACACATAGAACCACAGTGGCAGCGTCCAACGGGCAAGGAGGCGATGCTTATCGAATCGCTCGAGCCAGGCGCGGCGCAGCGTCACGATAATCAAGGGCACAATTGTTGCCGCCAGGATCGTATGTGAAGTCAGGAGAGTGAAATACACCGGGCGTATCCAGCCCTGCCCCTGAAACAAGACCGCTTTTCCCACACGAATGTGATAAGTCAAATACGAAATCAGGAAAAGCAAAGATACGCCTACCGCCGACAACATGAAGGCTTTGTGTATGTCCTTTTTTCCTGCGCGTATTGCTGCGTAGCCGCATGCCAGCAGGATTCCGCTCAACCCGTTCAGGCATGCATTCAGCGCCGCATTGGAAATCATGGTCACCACTCGTCGGAACCAAGCGTTTTGCAGCTTCAAACAATCTCGATCAATCGGATCATCGCGGGAGCTTATCGTAGATCATCAACCCGAGCAGCAGGGGAATATGCAGAACCGTCGCGTGCATGAGCCACTTCGCGCGCACATTCGTTTTATTGCTCGCGGCCCACAAGCAGACCTGCACCAGGCCGGTGCACACCACCAGCGCTCCGAAGAAATAAACCACTCCGGCCAGGCCAAGCACGGCAGGAAGCAGGCTCACGCCCACAAGCGCTGCGGCATAAAGAATGATTTGTCGGAAGGTGCGGGTGCCTTCCCGGTCGACCACCGGGAGCATCAGGATTCCCGCGCGCGCATAATCTTCGCGGTACATCCAGGAAATGGCGTAAAAGTGCGGAAATTGCCACAAGAATAGAATCCCGAACAACAGCCAGGCTCCGCGGTCCAGCGAGCCTGTGGCTGCGGCCCAGCCAATCAAAGGCGGGACCGCGCCGGGAAACGCCCCGACAAAAGTCGCCCACACGGTGCGTTTTTTCAGAGGCGTATACGCCAGTAAGTAGCTGAGGCAGGTGAGAATGCCTAGTCCGGAAGGGAGCAGTCCCGCAGCCAGGTAGAGGTCCACGGCGCCGGCAATTGCCAGCGCCACGCCGAACGCCAGCGCCTTGCTCGGCTGCAAAGCCCCGCTCGGCAGCGGCCGCGAGGCTGTCCGCCGCATGTAGCGGTCCGATTCGCGCTCCGCGTAATGATTCAGCGCTGCAGTTCCCGCGGCGATCAGCAGTGTTCCAAAAATCACATGGGTCATGTGCAGCCAGCTAACCGGGCCGCGTACGCCCATGTAATAACCGGCAGCCGTGGTGATCAACACCAAAAACGACACGTCCGGCTTCGTCAACGCGACGTACGCATTGGCGCGCGAAGCCAGTGTCAGGTCGGCGGTCGAAACCGTGTTCATCCCGAGACCTCAGATGCCGCCGTGGCGGTCACTTCCCCGCCGCGCGGCACCAAGCGGTAGCACATTAAGACTACCAGCACCGAAAACGCAAACAGAATTGCCCCCACCACCGTGTGAACCACCGTCAACCACACCATCAACGGTAGCGGTTGCGGCGCTTCCGTCGTGGTCAGCCGCGACCAGTAGGCCAGGAGCCCCAGCAGAAATTGAATGCCGAAAATGGCGTGGAGCAGGATCCGCGCAACACCAGGTTCCCGCGACGCCCCAAACCGCTTGCGCAGCGCCACCGCAGTCCAGGTAACCGTGCCAAGCACCACCAACGCCCCTGCGGCATGCGGCCAGATCGGAATATCCTTGTGCCGAAATCCCGCGCCAAGGATCACCTGCAAGTAAATCACCGCGGCATTCAGCGTCGCCACAAGATGAATAGATGGCGAGCCTTTATCTTCGAGTTGCGGCCTCTCGGTGACCCACCATTTGCTGGTGAATATCGCGATAGCCAGCAACGCGGCAAAAACGATCTGCGCAAAGCACGCGTGAATCACCGGGAGCCAGTAGTGCAGCAACTGAATCACCACCTGGCCTCCAAGGATCGCCTGCACCGCCACCCCGAGCACGGCGATCGCACCAAGCCAGCGCAACCACACCCGGCGCTCGCTCACGAGGAGCAGCACCGCCAGCAGCAGCGTAAAGATCCCCAGGCCGCCGGCGACAAACCGGTGCGAGAACTCGTAGAAGTCCCCTCCCTGCAGGGAACTCAATGGCGGCACCCATGAGCCGTGGGATTTCGGCCAGTCGATTACGGAAAGTGCCGCGTCTTTGGACGTCACCAGCGCTCCCGCGACAAACAGCAGGATCGTCCAGCAAACGGCGAAAACGGCAAATCGGTGAAGTCCCGGATGATAGGTAGATGTCATTCGAGAAGGCCCAAGCGCGAATTATACCTTGAGCGGGAACGCTTTTGCCAAATCGAGCTGCTTTGGGGCTCCGAGCAGTGGCCCTCGGTTTCACCATCACGGGCGTATAATGGCCATATGGACCATAGCAAACTTGTGTTGGTTCAGGCTTTTGGATCGCCGGGCGACGCGGACCTGGCCAAGAGCATGCTTGAATCTGCTGGCATTGACGCCATGATCCAGGCGGACACGGCGGGCGGCATGCGACCACACATTGCCTGGAGCGGTTTTGGGTTCAAGGTGCTCGTCCGGGAGGAAGACGCTGCTAGCGCTCGCGAGGTACTTCATCCTCCCCATAAAGACCCCGAAGGTAAGTTGGTCGTCGCTCAAACCTGCGGAACGCGAAATGACGCTGACATTGCCCAGGGCGCGCTCGAGTCCGCAGGCATCGCGGCGGCTATAGAAGCTGTGCCCCTTGGGAATACGAACTCACCCTTACTCCTTACGGAACCTGTGTTCCGCGTCATGGTCCGAGAGGAAGACGCCGAGGCGGCTCACGTCGTACTTGATGCGTCGGGCGAATCGCAGGGAGGTTAGGTAGGAAACCCCTCAAACAGATGGACTGTCCAGTTGCGCTGCGGTTGGCGAAATCGATGATCCTCCTGCCTCGACGGCCCTCAGCACCAGATCCTTGAGCGCGGCGATGAACAGCGGCGAATCTCCCACTGCGGGCATCATCCGGAACGTCTCGATTCCAAACTTCTCCGCTTCTTCGCGTGCCTCGATATTGATTTCGTGAAGCGTTTCGATGTGTTCGGTCACGAACGAAATGGGCACCACCAGCATTTCCTTCACACCTTGCTGGCCAAGTTTCTCAAGGGTTTCTGTCAGTGCCGGTTGTAGCCATTTTGCCGGACCAACCCGGCTCTGATAGCAAAGCAGATGCGTCCTCGGCCACGAATCGTACTGCTTCCTCCCCAGTTCGCACACCGCGCGCAGGGTACCCTCGATCTGGCGGGGATACGGATCTCCTTTATCGACCAGGCTCATGGGCAGTCCATGCGCGCTGAACACCAGATGGATGCTCGCTCCGTCCGCGAACTGCCGCAACACCGACCCAATCCGCTCCACCAGCGCCTGAATGTACAGCGGATGATCGTAGAAATGGTCAATCGTACGCTCCGGCGGCCCGCCGTCGGGCTCGCCATATACGCGCCGCCATTCTTTCAGGCTGCTGAGGGTCGTCGCGAACGAATAGTGCGGATAAAGTGGCAGAAGCACGATTTCATCGAGCGGTCCCGCCTTGCCTAGCGACTCGACCGCTTCACTTGTCAAAGGATGCCAGTAACGCATCGCGGTTACGGCTACAGCATCGATATGCGGCGAGAGCGCCTCGACCAGTGCCACTCGCTGCCGCTCGGTGAGCGTTCCGATGGGCGAGCGCCCGCCGATCTCGGCGTATTTCTTCGAGACGGGAATCGAGCGCCGCGAGGAAATCCATTTTGCGACGGGACCCCGTAACCATCCCATCGGCCCCAGCGGAATGATGTCCGGATCGAGGAACAAATTCAGCAGAAACGGCGCGACGGCCTCCAGCGAGTCCGGCCCGCCAAGCTGGAACAATACGATCCCGACGCGCTTCTTCCCCTTCAAGTTATTTCCCTTTGGTCAGCAGAGCCTTCAGCCGTTCGACTTCCTCGCGCAGGGTGCTCAGGCGCTGAGCGACAGAGATGTAGTACACGAAAAAAATGGCCCAGCCGGCAAGATAGGCGGCGAGCACGCTATCCAGGTTTTTCATCGAACCTCCGCCTCCCTTCGCAAATCTTCCACGCTGGCGCGCAACGCTTCCAGCCGGTACCGGGCGCTCAGCAGCAGAATCAGCAGGCCGGTCAGCGCGCCCCACATCAGCAAATAGGAAACGCGCATCCGCGGCTCCAGCCCCGAGC
>Ga0126371_10002871_pt1 | contig 14973 bp, 5 predicted proteins | sample PanSoiMetaPlot_4_FD_110145 | JGI IMG/M metagenome (GOLD analysis project Ga0126371, IMG submission 110145) | Tropical forest soil microbial communities from Panama - MetaG Plot_4 | ecosystem: Environmental > Terrestrial > Soil > Tropical forest > Bulk soil | place: Panama | collected 2016-02-17 | reverse complement strand
GGTCGCGATCGAGCGCGCGCCGGAGTGACGATTCGAGGACCTCGACGAGGTCTGTGCATTCCCTGCCGCAACGTCAATCAGCTGGGATCTTCCCGCTTCGGAATCGCGTGGAACTCGCGGCGGGCCGTAGCGGTTTCCGAGGCATGCGACGCCCGGCTCTCATTCTCCTGCTCCTGCTTGCGTCCTTCTGCGACGCGAGCAGCCTGTCAGCCCGCCATGCGGCACGGCACCGAGAATCGGGCCTCGATGCTGCCGCCGTGAATGCCGCCGAGCCCGGCAAGGGCCGCAAGGCGGCGCTGATCATCAAGGCCGCCGTGTTGCTCGATCGGCTGCGTTTCTCGCCCGGGGCGATCGACGGCGTCGACGGCGAGAATTTCCGCAAGGCGCTCGCCGCATTCCAACAGGCGCGGAACCTGCCCGCCACCGGAACGCTCGATGCGGACACCTGGGCGGCGCTCGCCGCGACATCCTCCGACCCGCCGCTCACGCGGTACGCCATCACGGAAGACGACGAGGCCGGTCCTTTCGTGCGCAACATCCCGCACGACTTCAGCAAGATGGCGAGCCTGCCCGGGCTCGGCTACGGCAGCCCGCGCGAAGAGCTCGCCGAGAAATTCCACATGAGCGAAAAGCTGCTCGCCGCCCTCAACCCGCACGCCGCGTTCGAGCGCGGCGGAACCGAGATCGTGGTCGCCAATGTGACGCCGATGCAGCTCGCACCGAAGGACACGGCGCAGGGCGCCTCCCGCCGCAGCGAACCGAAGAGCGATCGCGCCACCACGGTCGAGGTCGACAAGCAGGCGCGCCTCGTGCGCGCCTACGACAAGGACGGCAAGCTCCTCGCCGTCTATCCGGCATCGATCGGCAGCACCGAGAAGCCGGCGCCGAGCGGCACCTTCAAGGTGCGGCGCGTGGCGCGCAATCCCGACTATCACTATGACCCGAAGTTCGCCTTCAAGGGCGTGCATGCCAAGGAGAAGCTCACGATCAAGCCCGGCCCGAACAATCCGGTCGGTCTCGTCTGGATCGATCTCACGGCGCCGTCCTACGGCATCCACGGCACGCCCGAGCCGGACAAGGTGAGCAAGACGGAATCGCACGGCTGCATCCGGCTCACCAACTGGGACGCGCTCGCCCTCGCCGCCATGGTCGATCGCGGCACGGTCGTGAAGTTTCTCGATTGACGGTCACACCCTGATCCTGGCGAAGAAACACTGGACCTCGTCTCGGGCGCTTCGAGGGCCGGCGTCGTTTTTGCGGCCTTGCTGACCGCGGCGGCCGAGTCCAGACTCGGCAGGCTTCACCGAGGACACGCGGCCGCCTCATGTCGACATTGCTCCGCTGGTTGATCGCCGGAATCAACCTTCTGCTCCGGCTGGTCGCCATCACGTGGACCACGCTCGCCATCTATTTTTCGAATCTGCCGTGGCCCCAACTGAGGCTGGGCCTGGCGGTCCTGTTTGCGATGTTCGCGATCTGGGCGTTCTGGGTGTCGCGCCGCAAGCGCATGCCGCTGGCGGCATACGCGGCGGTGCTCGGGGTGATTGCCTGGTGGATCACCATCGCACCCTCGCACGATCGCAACTGGCGCCCGGAGGTTGCCGTCATGCCGCGGGCGTTCATCGCCGGCGACCACGTGCACCTGACCGGCGTGCGCAATTTCGACTACCGCAGCCGGAATGATTTCACGACGCACTATGAAGAGCGCGACATCGATCTCTCCCATCTGACCGGCCTGGATTTCATCGTGTCCTACTGGAGCGAAGGGCCGGTCGCGCACACCTTCGTCAGCTTTCTCTTCGACAACGCCCCGCCGCTGAGCATCTCGATCGAGACCCGGCCGCAGGTCGGCCGCGGCTTCGAGCCGATCGCCTCCATGTTCAAGCAATTCGAGCTGATCTACGTGGTGGGCGAGGAGCGCGACCTCGTGGGTGTCCGCGCCATCCACCGCCGCGAGACGGTGTACCTCTATCACCTCAACACCGCGCCCGCCGACGCGCGGCGGCTGCTGATGGTCTATCTGGCGCGGATCAACGAGCTCGCCGACCGGCCGGAGTTCTACAACCTGCTGACCAACAGCTGCACCATCAACATCATTCGCTACGCGAACGCCGTCGGGCGAAAGGGGCGGTTCGACATCCGCCATCTGTTGAACGGGCTGATCGACAGCTATCTCTACCACTCCGGACGGGTGAACACGTCGCTGCCGTTCGAGGAATTGCGGCAGCGCTCCCTGATCAACAAGGCCGCCGAGGCGATCGACGGCGCGCCCGAGCCGGAATTTTCCGACCGCATCCGCGAAGGCCTGCCGCCGGCGCGCTGATCTACACCGCGACCCGGGCGAGGAAGCTCTCGACCTCGCCACGCAGATCGGCGGCCGCGGTGGCGACCGCGTCCGAGGCTTCGAGCAGCGTCTGCGCCGACGCGCGCGCCTCGCCGGCGTTGCCGGCCACCTCGCCCAGCGCCGCCGCGATCGCGCGTGTGCGCTCGGCCGCGCTGCTGACGTTGTGGGTGATCTGCCCGGTCGCGACGTCCTGCTGGCGGATCGAGGCCGCGACCGAGGCCGCGTCCTGCTCGATCTCCTCCATGCGGCCGGCGATCCGCCGGATGCCGGCGACCGCCGCCGAGGTCGCCTCCTGCACGGCGGTGACCTGCTCGGCGATGCTCTCGGTCGCCTGCGCGGTCTGCACCGCGAGCGACTTGACCTCGGAGGCGACGATCGCAAAGCCCCTGCCCGCCTCGCCGGCGCGCGCGGCCTCGATGGTGGCGTTGAGCGCGAGAAGGTTGGTCTGGCCCGCGATCGCGCGGATCAATTTCACCACGTCGCCGATCTGCTGCGCGGTCTGCGCGAGGCCGCCGATCTGCTCGTCGGTGCTGTGCGCCTCGCCGACCGCGTTGCGGAGCATCCCGGTCGTGCGCTCGAGGCGGTGGCTGATCTCGGCGATCGCCTTCGACATTTCGCCGGCCGCGGTCGCGGCGGTCTCGACATTGGCGGATGCGGTGTGCGAGGCCTGCGCGGCGCTCTCGGCGCGCTGCGAGTTCGCGCCGGCGGCGCCGGCCACGGCGTCCGCCTTGCCGCGCATCGTCGTGGCGCGTTCGGTGGTGGATTTCAGCAGGTTCTCGGCGCGCTCGCGGAAGGCGCGGATCGCGCCCTCCATCTTGCGGCGCTGCTCCTGCTCCTGCTCGGCGGTGCGCCGCATGGCGGCGCGGCGGCGCTCGGTGATGTCCTCGTGGGTGTCCACCCAGCCGCCGTCGCGCATCACCCGGCTCGCAAGCGCGATGATGCGTCCATCCTTCATCTCGTCGGCGGTGCTGATCGCCTTGCCTTGCGCCGCCCGCGCGATGCAGTCGCTCACGTATTTGTCCGCGTCGCCCGCGAACGTGCCCTTTTGCCGGCGAAGCTCGAGCACCTCGCGCAGCGGGCGTCCCGGCGCGGCCTGCTCGGGCGCGAGGCCGAAAATCTCGATGTAGCGCGCGTTGCACAGCATCAGCCGGCCCGACGAATCGAGCATGCCGAGGCCTTGCGGCATGTTGTCGAGCGCGGCCGATATGAGCCGGTTGCGCCGGTGCAGGCGATGAATGAGGAACGCGGCGGCGGCGCACAGTCCGAGGAGGACGAGGAGCGCGCCGTCGGCCCAGGCGGGAAGCTCGGGCGCAAGCGAGGGTCCGCTGGCCTCGGCCGCGTCGGGAACGAGGCCGCTGCCGATCGCCGCGACCGTGATGAGCTTGAGCCAGCGATTGCGCACCGCCGGCGATAAGTGCGCTGTCAGCATCTGCCGTACTCGGAGTGTCAACGGAAAGCAGCCCGCGAGGGTTTTCTTCACGCAGATGCTGCGCGCCCGAATCACGAAGAAAGCATTAACGAGGAGCCGGATGCGACACATGGACACGCACTCGACGGTGCGATACCGCAGGGCCGCCAAGCCGTTGCAGCCGTTTGATGCATCGAAAGCTCAGAATCAGCAGATGAGGCGGTTTTCGCTCGTTCTTTGCCTGCTCGCCTGCGCCGCCGTTCCGGTGCGCGCCCAATCGGCGGCGCGCGCCGACGATGCGCGGACCTGCGCGACGCAGAGCGGCTCGGCCGCCATCGTGGGATGCACGCGCGCCATCGCGTCGCGCCGCTTCGCGCATCGCGAGCTGGCGCTCCTGCACTATCGCCGCGCCATGCTGTTGCGGGAATTGAACGAGCTCGACCGCGCGATCACGGATGCGACGACGGCGATCCATCTCAACGGCGAGGCCATCCCGATGGCGGCCGACGCCTTCGACCTGCGGATCAGCCAGCGCGCCGCCTACGCGTTGCGCGGCCGCACGTTCGCGGACAAGCACGACTACGCGCGGGCCCTCGCCGACTACGCGACGGTGCTCGCGGCCGATCCGCGCGACGTGTCCGCCCTGACCGCAAGGGCCGAGATCTTCGCGCAGCAAGGCGCGTGTGCGCGCGCGCTCGCCGACTACGACGCCGCGCTCGCGCTCGATGCGAAAGCGTCGGACGGCTATCTCGGCCGCGCGCGCTGCCACGCCCGGCTGGGCGAGCGCGAGCGCGCCATCGCGGACTATCGTGCCGCGCTCGCCGCCGGCGTGCCCGACGCGATCAAGGCGCAAGTACTCGATGAATTGCAGAAGCTCGGCGCCGCGCCGTAGCCGATGCGCTACCCGTGCGTGACCGTGCAGGCGAGCGGGTGGTGCTTGCCGAAATCGAGCTCCGCATCGCCGCGCCGGCCGTCGACCCAGACGCCGCGCGTGATGTAGCGATAGCCCGCGCCCATCGGCACGAGGCGGATGTGGGCGCCGCGGTGGCGCCCCGTATAGAGATAGCCGGTGACGAGATCGCCATCGACCGTCACGGCGCGGGCGCGGATCGGATAGCTGCGCCCGTTCTCGCACGACAAGACGAAATCGGCCGGGTGCGCGATGGCGGCGAACGGGCTTGCGAGCGCCAGCGCGAAGGCCGCGCCGATCATCCGCGTCAACGATCGTGTCTGCATGGAATGTCCCCAGCTTCCCCGCAAACCTTACGGTAGGCTCGCGCGAGCGGCAAGGGAGCCGCTCACGTCGCAATGTCGTTCCCGAATTCATCGCGATTTTCAACCGGCCCCTGCGGCCGATTTCCCGCGGAGCGTGTAGGCGCGCCGGCGGGCCGCGAGCCCACCTTCCGTCCGGTCGGAAGGGTCCCGCCCGAGTTCCCGGCGAGCGGCTGACCTGGTCATCCCCAACCCGGGCCTGGCGGCGTCCGGTCGGGGCGGAATGTCTACCTATCGCCCGCGACGCGCGACGGCACGACGGTATCTTTTTCTCCTGTCCGGTCAGGAGGTAAGCCGGGAAGCGCCCGAAAGGCCATCCGGAGGGGCGTTGCCACTTAACCACTGTCCCCATTAGTTCGCGCCGACGGGCCCGACTTCGTTGACGAAACAGTAGTCTTAAGAATAGCTTAACGGCGCAGGGGGGCTCAAACGCAAGGCGGCCGGAACGTCACCTGCGGCCGCTGCAATTTCCGCGTGCGACGCCCTGACGATCGGAGCCGCAAGGTCTCCGAGTAGTGCTGGTTGATTCAGCGAAGGGTGTTGCAATGGCCGGATCGTTTGTCGTCGCACAGAATACCGCTGCGCCGGGCGCCAACCCTCCCCCCAAAGTCGTCAAAGTCCTCAAGCCTGACAGCAATCAGGCGATTACCATTCACCTCGACGGGTCGACCAAGCTCGACCTCTCGGCGATCGCCAACGAGAACATCACGCTGGTCCATGTCGGCGACCGCCTGATCATCCTCTTCGCCAACCACGCGCAGATCACGATCGACCCGTTCTACAGCGACAGCGGCCAGCCGCGGCCGGACATCACGCTCGAGCTCGGCCCCAACCACGACGTCTCGTCCTCGCAGTTCGCAAGCGACTTTCCGATCACGACCGACCCGTCGGTGCTGCCGGCGTCGGGCGGTCCGAACTCGGTGTCGTCGGGCGCAAGCTTCACGTCGTTCACGATCAACGGCCTCGGCACGACCGGTACCCCGCTCGACCTGCTCGCCGGCGAGCAAGGCAACCAGAATGGGCAGGGGCAGAACGAGCAGAACAACGGCCACGAGGTGCGGCCGCCGACGCTGACGGCGGCCGAGACCGGCGGCAGCCTGACCGAGGGTGGCCTCCTCACCGATACGTTCAACGCGCACGGCGGCAACAGCCAGGGCGCCGGCTTCACGGTGCACGGCGTCACCGGCTCGCTCAACGCGCTGGTGAGCTTCGGCACCGGCGGGCCCGCGAGCCCGGCGTTCCAGTTCGTCTCGCATGCGGCGGCCAACACCTGGCTCGCGCATCTCGGGCTGACGTCGCACGGCTCGCTGATCGACACCTCGACCATCACGGGCAACACGCTCGTCGCCAGCACCGATGCGGGCCAGCCGTTTCCGCACAATGTGTTCTCGCTCACGCTCGGCACCGACGGGTCGTGGACCTTCACGCTGCTCAACCCGCTCGATCATCCGGACGGCCACGGTGCGAACTCGCTCGCCATCGACGTCTCGGGCCTCGTCCAGGCGGTCGACGTCGGCGGCCTGTCGATCACGCTGTCGAAGGACTTCACGATCACGGTCACGGACGACGTGCCCGCCCTCACGGCGGCCATCTCGGGCGGCACCGTCGACGAAGGCGCGCTCGCCGGCCCGGCATCGCCGGGCGACCTGTTCGGATCGGGCAACGAGCAGGGCAATCCCGCCTTCCACGCGTCCTTTGCGGGCACGCTCCAGGATCTCGTGTCGTTCGGCGCCGACGGCGGCGCCGACAAGGTCAGCGGCGCGAACAGCCTGGCGAACGGCTTCCAGTTCGCGGTGGCGAACGGCGCGACCCACGATTTCTTCGTCCAGTCGCACGGCCAAGAGGTCGACTTCGTCCAGATCACCAACAACGCGCCCGGCGCCGACGGCGTGTCGCAGACGCTGACCGCGTGGACCAATGGCGGGCCGGCGAACGATCCCACCAGCCACGAGGTGTTCACCCTCACGCTCAACGGCGACGGCACCTACGTCTTCACGCTGATCAATCCGATCGACAACGACATCGGCGACGACACGACCAAGTTCACGTTCGACCTGTCGTCGCTGGTCAAGGCGGTGGACTTCGACGGCGACGCCATCCCGCTCGCGGGCGATTTCAGCATCACGGTCACCAACGACACGCCGCAGTTCATCGCTGCGACGCCGGTGGCGGTCAGCGTCGACGAGGGCGCGCTGACGTCGGGCACGGTCGGAGATCAGTTCGGCAGCGGCAACCTCGGCGGCCATTTCTCGATCACCGGTGCGGTGAGCGCCGCCGTCAACTTCGGCGCCGACGGCCCCTTCGTGGTGAACGGTGTCAACGAGGCGGTCCGCTTCGCGATTACCGACGGCACCGCGAACAGTTCGCTGATTCCGCTGACGTCGCACGGCCAGCTCATCAGCTTCTTCACGGTCGACACGGCCGTGGACAATACCTCGCAGACGCTGACGGCCTGGGCCGGCGGGTCGCAGGACGACGGCGGCCACGCGGTGTTCACGCTGCTGCTCGACGGCAATGGCACGTTCACGTTCACGCTGATCAATCCGATCGACAACGTCGATTCCCTCGGCAACCCTACCAGCGCGACGACGCTCGACCTCTCGTCGCTGATCGCGCTGACCGACTTCGACGGCGATCGCGTGCTGCTGCCCACGGGCAGCCTGGAAGTCACCATCAACGACGACGTGCCGCAGCTCAACGGCGCCGCGGCGCCGGTTTTGGCGCAGGTCGACGAGTCCGGCCTCGTCTCCGTCGCGAATGGCGGCTCGGACACCCACGACGACGGCACGCAAGCGGGCCTCGCCGCGATCTCGGCGAGCGGCCTCACCGGGTCGCTCGCGCCGCTGGTGAACTTCGGCGCCGACGGCTTCGGCAAGTTCCAGCTGGTCGACGCGACCACGGCCGGCAGCGCGCTCTCCACCCAGAACCTCACGTCGCACGGATTCCTGATCGACCACGCGACGATCGATGCCGGCACGAGCACCCTGACGGCGCTCGATACCAACAACGACAAGGTGTTCACGCTCCAGCTCAACGGCGACGGCTCGTGGACGTTCAACCTGCTCGAGCCGCTCGACGACGGGCCCAATCAGGGCGTCAGCTCGAAGGCGATCGACCTTTCCGGCCTGGTGCAGGCGGTGGACTTCGACGGCGACGTCGTGACGCTGTCGAACGACTTCCGGATCACGGTCAACGACGATACCCCGACCGTCGCCGCCGGCGCGTCGTCATCGGCGACCGTCAACGAAGGCGGCCTCACGGGCGCCACCGATCCGTTCGGCACCGGCAATGAGCCGGCCTCGGCGACGCTCCAGGTCCACGTCAAGGGCACGCTCGACACGCTCGTGCACTTCGGCGCCGACGGCGCCAGCGCGACGCCGTTCCAGTTCGTCAGCAATGCCAGCACCGTGCTTGCCAATCTCGGCATCGAGTCGCACGGCGTTGCGGTCGACTTCGCCTCAATCAGCACGGTTCCCGGCGGCACGGATCTCACTGCCTTTGCGGGCGCGAACGAGGTCTTCTCGCTCGCGCTCAACAACGACGGCGCGTGGGCCGTCGCGCTGCTCGCGCCGATCGACCACAACGGCCCGCAGACGTTCGATCTCTCCGCGCTCGTGCAGGCGGTCGACTTCGACGGCAGCACGGTCGGCCTCGCCGCCAACGAGCTGCAGCTCACCATCACGGACGACACGCCGGTGCTGGTCGCGGGCGCGACCGGAATGACGGTCACGGTCAACGAAGGCGGCCTCGCGGGCGGCAACGAGCCGGCCTCGGCGACGAGCTCGGGCTTCGGTGTCGGTCATCTCTTCCCGCTGGTGACCTTCGGCGCCGACGGACAGAACGCCGCGCCGTTCCAGTTCGTGGCGAACGCCAGCACGGTGCTGGGCGATCTCGGCATCACGTCGCACGGCGTGGCGGTCGACACCGCCGTGATCACCACTGGGGCCATTGAGACGCTCGCGGCCTTCGCGGGCGGCACCGAGGTGTTCAAGCTCAACGTGCTCGGCGACGGCTCGTGGAGCTTCCAGCTTCTCGCCCCGATCGACCACAACGGGCCGCAGACGTTCGACCTCTCCGCCCTCGTGCAGGCGGTCGACTTCGACGGCAGCGCGACTACGCTCGCGGCCGGCGACCTCCAGGTCACCATCACGGACGACACGCCGGTGCTGGTCGCCGGCGCGACCGCGCTCGCCGCCACCGTCAACGAAGGCGGCCTGGGCGCGACCGATCCGTTCGGCACCGGCAACGAGCCGGCCTCGGCGACGACCTCGGGCGGCCTTGCGGGCTCGCTCGACACCCTGGTGCACTTCGGCGCCGACGGGCAGAACGCGACGCCGTTCCAGTTCGTCAGCAATGCCAGCACGGTGCTGGGCAACCTCGGCATCCTGTCGCATGGCGCGACGGTGGATTTCGCGGTGGTCAAGACCGGCGCCGGCGGCACGGAGCTCGAGGCCTTCACGGGCGGCTCGGCGAGCGGCACCCATGTCTTCGATCTCACGCTCAATGACGACGGCTCGTGGAACGTCCAGTTGCTGGCGCCGATCGACCACAACGGGCCGCAGACGTTCGACCTCTCCGCGCTCGTGCAGGCGGTCGACTTCGACGGCAGCACAGTCGGCCTCTCCGCCAACGAGCTGCAGGTCACCATCACGGACGACACGCCGGTGCTGGTCGCGGGCGCGACCGCGCTGTCCGCCACCGTCAACGAAGGCGGTCTGACGAGCCCGCCAAATTCGTTCGGCACCGGCAACGAGCCGGCATCGGCGACGACCTCGGGCGGCCTCTCGGGGTCGCTCGACACGCTGGTGCATTTCGGCGCCGACGGCGCCAACGCGACGCCGTTCCAGTTCGTCTCGAACGCCAGCACGGTGCTCGGCAATCTCGGCATCACGTCACATGGCATCGCGGTGGCCTTCGCCCAGGTCAACACCACCGCGTCGGGCGTGGAGCTCGACGCCTTCCAGGGCCACGTGCCCGGCGGCGACAAGGTGTTCTCGCTGACGCTCAACGACGACGGGTCGTACAGCATCACGTTGTTCCAGCCGATCGACCACAACGGCTCGCAGACCTTCGATCTCTCCGGTCTGGTGCAGGCGGTCGACTTCGACGGCAGCGCGGTCGGCCTTTCGGCCAACGAGCTGCAGCTCACCATCACGGACGACACGCCGGTGCTGGTCGCGGGCGCGACCGCGCTGTCCGCCACCGTCAACGAAGGCGGTCTGACGAACCCGCCGGATTCGTTCGGCACCGGCAACGAGCCGGGATCGGCGACGACCTCGGGCGGCCTCGCCGGCTCGCTCGACACGCTGGTGCATTTCGGCGCCGACGGCGCCAACGCGACGCCGTTCCAGTTCGTCTCGAACGCCACCACGGTTCTCGAGGGCCTCGGCATCAAGTCGCACGGCGCCGACGTCGCATTTGCCCAGGTCAACTCCACCGGGACGGGCGTGGAGCTCGACGCCTTCCAGGGTCACGTGCCCGGCGGCGACAAGGTGTTCTCGCTGACGCTCAACGACGACGGGTCGTACAACGTCACGCTGTTCCAGCCGATCGACCACGATGGGCCACAGACGTTCGACCTCTCCGCCCTCGTCCAGGCGGTCGATTTCGACGGCAGCGCCACGACGCTCGGGGCGAACGAGCTGCAAGTCACCATCACGGACGACGCGCCGGTGCTGGTTGCCGGTGCGACCGACCTCACCGCCACCGTCAACGAGGGCGGCCTGCCGAGCGGCAACGAGCCGGCCTCGGCAACGAGCTCCGGCGGGCTCGCGGGCTCGCTCAACACGCTGGTGCACTTCGGCGCCGACGGCCAGAACGCCACGCCGTTCCAGTTCGTCGCCAATGCCAGCACGCTGGTCGCCGATCTTGGCATCACGTCGCATGGCGTCGCGGTCGACCATGCCACGACCACAATCAACGCGAACGGGGAAACGCTCGAGGCCTTCGCGGGCAGCATCCCGGTGTTCGCGCTCACCGTCAATAATGACGGCTCGTGGAGCGTCGCGCTGTTTACGCCGATCGACCACAACGGACCGCAGACGTTCGACCTCTCCGCCCTCGTCCAGGCGGTGGACTTCGACGGCAGCGCGGTCGGCCTCTCGGCGAACGAGCTCCAGCTCACCATCACGGACGACACGCCGGTGCTGGCCGCAGCACCCGGGCTCACCGCCACCATCAACGAAGGCGGCCTGACCTCCGCGACCGACCCGTTCGGCTCCGGCAACGAGGCGGCGTCGGCGACCGCCTTCACGGGCACGGCCGGCGCGCTCGACACGCTGGTGCATTTCGGCGCCGATGGCCCTGGCGCGACGCCGTTCCAGTTCGTGTCGAATGCCACCGCCGTGCTGAGCGGCCTCACCATCATCGATTCGCACGGCGCGGCGGTGGACTTTGCGTCGGTCTCGGGGAACACGCTGACCGCCTGGACCGGCGGCGGTCCGAACGATCTCAACGCTCATGCGGTGTTTTCGCTCACCGTCAACAACGACGGTTCCTGGAACGTCGACCTGCTCGCGCCGATCGACTTCAACGGATCGAAGACGATCGACCTGTCCACCCTCGTCCAGGCCGTCGACTTCGACGGCAGCGCCGTGGCGCTCACGCCCGGCGACCTGCTCGTCACCATCACGGACGACACGCCGGTGCTGACCGGCAGCACGGTGTCGGGCAGCGTGTATGAGAGCGGCCTCTTCGACGGCACCCATCCTGGGAATGCGAACTTCTCGACCGCCGCGAACGGATCGCTCGCGTCGCTGGTGGACTTCGGCGCCGACGGCCCGGGCTCGTTCAGCATCGTCGGCGGCGGCTCCCCTGTGGTGAATTACCTCAACGCCCAGGGGATCACATCGCACGGCGCCCCGGTCAAATTCGCGTCGGAGTTCATCGGGCTCGGCTTCGACATCCTGACCGCGTTCGACCCGAACTTGCACGAGATGTTCCAGCTGACGGTCCACACCGACGGCTCGTGGATGTTCCAGCAGCTGGAGGCGCTCGACGACGGCCCGAATCAGGGCGAGAGCTCGAAGACGATCGACCTGTCGGGCCTGGTGCAGGCGACCGATTTCGATGGCAGCACCGTCCCGCTGTCGAACGACTTCAAGGTCACCGTCACGGACGACGCGCCGGTCTCGAGCGGCCTGTCGCTGAACCGCACCCTCGAGGAAGGCCCGCTCGAGTCGGGCCATCCGAATCCGCCGCTGCAGACCACGGGCGACGTCGCCGGAGCTCTCAATCCGCTGGCGCTCTTCGGCGCCGACGGCGCCGCGACGACGAACTTCTTCAAGCTGGTCGACAAGACGGCCGCGGACGCCTGGCTCAATTCGCTGCACCTCACGTCGAACGGCGTCGCGGTCGACCACACGGTCATCACCGGCACGAGCCTGGTCGCGGAGGATCACAACAACAACGTCATCTTCACCCTCACGGTCGGCGGCGACGGCTCGTACAACTTCAACCTCAATGCGCCGATCGACCAGGCGCCGGTCAACGGATCGGCGCAGATCGACGTCTCCGGCTTCATCGACGCGGTCGATTTCGACGGCAGCGCGACCGCGCTGTCGTCGGGCTCCTTCACGATCACGGTCGACAACGACCGTCCGGTCGTCACCGACGCGCAGGCGAGCGGCGAGGAGTTCACGCCCAATCCGCCGAGCACCAACACGCCGGGCACGCAAACGACGGTTCAGCTCACGCTGACCGAAACCGACAACGCCCCCGGCGTGCTCGTCGGGTTCGTCCTCACCAGCCTGCCGGCGGACGGCACGCTGTACCTGAGCGACGGCACCACGCCGGTCGTGACGTTCACGCCTTATGCGGCGACCGCCGGTGCGCTGGATCTGGTGTTCAAGCCCGATCCGTTCTTCGCCGGCACCACCACCTTCCAGTTCAGCGCGATCGACACCAACAACGCCACGAGTCCGTCTCCCGCGACCGCTACGATCGACGTTTCGCCGATCGCCGATCCGCCCGTGGTGACGACAAGCACGAACACCGAGCTGGTCCCGGCCGATTCGACGACCCCGCTGTGGACCGAGACGGTCGCGCTCGCGGGCGGCGGTTTCGTCGAGATGTGGCCGGCCGCGACCAGCAACGTCGGGACCGTCTACGCGCAGATCTTCAATGCGTCCGGCCAGACGGTCGGCGCGCCGACCGTGGTCGCGGACAACATCCAGGGACCGTTCGGTGGAGCGTCCCAGTCGAATCCGCTGCTCGTCGCGCTCGCGGGCGGCGGCTTCGCGGTCGCCTGGATCGACGGCGGCCATGCGTTCGAGCAGAGCTTCAACGCCAACGGCTCGCCGGCCGGCGCGGTGACGCAGATCGACGACGGCAGCAGCAACCAGAACACCGAGGTTGCGCTGCTCGCGGTCGGCAACGGCTTTGCGGCGCTGTACGAGCACAACGACGGCGGCGGCAATCAGGCCGTCTATACGCGCGTGTTCGGCGCCGACGGCGCGCCGGTCCTGGGCAGCGAGACCTTCGTCGGTGAGGGACAGGTCGGTTTCCAGAACGGCGAGTTCACAACCCCCTCGCCGCTGCAGATCGCCTCGCTCCCGAATGGCTACGCGGTCGGCTGGTCGGCGCTCGAGAACGGCCAGGACGTCGTGATGATCCGGGCGTTCAACGCCGACGGCTCGGCGGCCACGGCTGCCATCCAGGTCGACACGCCGCCGGCCAATACCAACGACATCGGCTTCATCGCCAACGGCACCAACGCGGGCGCGCTGATCGCCACGCAGCCGAACGGCGACATCATGGTGGTGTGGGAGCGCCAGTCGAACGTCGACGGCTCGACCCAGATCATGACCAAGCTGTTCCACGCGGCGGACGGCTATGCCAGCGCGACCGAGGTCAACGCCGGCGCGCCCTCGGCCGACAGCGGCGAGCCCGACATCGCGCAGCAGGTCGTCGCGCTCGACAACGGCGGCTACGCGGTCCTGTGGAGCCAGGGCGACCACAACTTCAGCAGCACGGTCGACACCTACATCCAGATCTTCGACGCCAACGGGCACGTCACCAATCCGGCGAACGGCGATGGCATCCTGGTCGACGGCGCCGTGACCGGCGCCGGCACGAGCCTGCCCGAGCAGATTCTCGCCTTGCCGGACGGCCGCCTCGCCGTCATGTGGGGTGACAATTTCGGCGGCGGCGATCTCTTCGTCCGCGTGTTCAACCAGGACGGCACGCCCGCCGACGGCAGCGGCGTCCAGGTGAACCCGACGCCGGCCGACGCCAACACGTCATACACCGGCGTGCAGATGATCGAGTTCGCCACCGGCGGATTCGCGGTCATCTACGACCAGTTTGCCGGCAACGGCCTCGGCGGCAACCAGGATCACCTGTTCGTCCAGCAGTATGACGCGACCGGCCACGCGGTCGGAACGCCGCTCGAGCTGTCGTCGAGCACGCTCGGCAACCTCGGCGCGACCGAGTTCTCGGGCTTCTCCGATTTCCGCGCGGCGCTGTCCGATCAGGGCATCCTGCTCACCGGCGGTACCACGCAGGACGCGGCTTCATCGGCGGACTTCACCAACGACAACGGCTCGTTCGCCATCAACCTGACGGCGCTCGACACCGCGACCGGCGTCGAGAACAAGCCGATCGCGCTGCTCAATGCGTCGATCCCGGCCGACCCGACCGAGGTGCTCAAGGTGACGATCACCGGCGTGCCGGCCGGTGGCAGCTTCGAGATCAACGGCGTCGCGGTCGGCCACGCCGGCGCGACGCCCGGCACCTGGGTCATCGACGATGCGGCGCAGACCGCGCTCCTCGCCCACTCGCCGCTGCAGTTCGTCTCGTCGACGGCCGGCACCTTCGCGCTCGGCGTCGACGTGCAGTCGATCGACAGCGCGACGCTGTCGACCGGACCGGCGACCAGCACGTCCGACAAGACCGGCACCATCACGGTCACGGTCGCGGATGCGAACGACGTGGCGCTGAGCAATCCGGC
>Ga0126371_10002870_pt1 | contig 14979 bp, 11 predicted proteins | sample PanSoiMetaPlot_4_FD_110145 | JGI IMG/M metagenome (GOLD analysis project Ga0126371, IMG submission 110145) | Tropical forest soil microbial communities from Panama - MetaG Plot_4 | ecosystem: Environmental > Terrestrial > Soil > Tropical forest > Bulk soil | place: Panama | collected 2016-02-17 | reverse complement strand
CCGCAAAGCAGGGCGCCAGGCACATTTTCATTTCCGAATAGATGCAACCAGGAAAATCTGGATCGCGCCGTATCTTGATCTGGCAACGGCGAATCTTGAACAAATCGAGAAACGCTTCCGCGAACCCATCCGCCGCCTGTCGCGATGCAAACGGTCCGAAATAGAGCCCGTTGTCCCCGCGAATCCTTCGGGTCACGTAACATCGCGGATATTCGCTGCGAAGATTGACCTTCAAAACCGCGGGCGGACGGATTCGTGCGATTTCGCGATATCTGCCGGGGAAATGAGCGCACGCTTGCTCATAATGCGTGACTGTCTGCTCGAATTTGGATCCCGTTATTCGGTAGCGCACCCGCGCGGCCACCTGCCGCAGGTTGAGCCGGTTCGGCGGTTGCTCCGCCTCGCCCAGGAGTCGCTCCGCCGCACGCCGCAGGTCCGCTGTCCGCACAAGGTAGGGCTCTGCGCCGGCCTGGCGCATCTCCACTAACAGAACCCCCGGCCGTGCTGGCAGCGAAGCAAAAAATTCGGCACCGTGCGATGTCTCGAATTCGGCGGCGCCGTCGAGTTCCAGCATCCTTCAAGCATACCGCCTGTCAATCGCGCTATCCTAGGCCTCCCGATGTCCTCGGAGGAATGGATGTCTTCACAGTCGCGGCGCCGCACCGATCGTGTTTCTCTGACCATTTTGCTCGATGTCGCCGGCGCCGACACAAATGGTCAGGAATTTAACGAGCCGGCAAAAACGCTTATGATCAGCCGTCACGGCGCAGTGATCGTTCTTGCGCGAGACCTTCGGCCCGAACAACAGATTCAAATTCGGCGTAAAGCACCGTCCGAGTCTCACCGGCAAAGCCCTGTGCGCGTCGTAGAGCGAATGGACCAGCAAGAAGACGGATACGTCTATCGCGTCGCACTTCTTGACTCCAGCATGGATATGTGGGGGGTCGATTTTCCGGCTATTTCCGAGAGCGCTGAGGCGGTGGCAAGGATGCTGCTTGAGTGCACCTATTGCCGCCAGCGCGAAGTCGCCTACCTTACTGAACTCGAGTTGCGCGCCTTCGAAACCAACCGCGGCATCGCCCGGCATTGCAGGAAGTGCAATGTCCCTAGTATTTGGATTCAAGTGCCGCATGAGCAGGAAAAACGGGCTTCCTCTCGAGCCGCGAAGGGCCGCCGCGCAGCCGACACGGTCGATGTGAAGTCTCCGGCGGCCGAGCAGCGCGCGCGCCAGCGCCTGCGCTTGCGAACACGCCTCTCGGCTTGTATTCGTCAGCCGGGGCAGGATGATGAGTTAGCGGTATGTGAGGATATTTCGCCGATCGGCATGTGCTTTCGCAGCAAGCGCCGTTTCGATGCGGACGCTCTGGTCGAAGTCGCCGTTCCTTATGCCCCGGACGCCGCGAACATTTTTCTCCCTGCTCGCGTTGTCTATTCTGAAGCTCTTCCCAAGGCCGGCCTGTTCCGCCACGGAACCGAATATCGCAGGGAGGGGAAACAGCTCGCAAGCGAGGGGCTCGATTCGGAGGGAAGCGTTTGCTAACCGATCGGCACTGGCGAGTGCTCGCCAAAGCGCCGGGTGTGATAGTGCATGGCCACATTCAGGTAAACCGCGCCGGCTGGTGTGCGGAATGACAGTATGGTCGCTTCCTCGTCGCGCCCCACTTTATCGCATTGCGCTTCGCTCAAAAGCGACGGCGGCAGGACCTTGAACTGAGAACCTTGATCGTTCAATTGCGTCACGGCGCTTCCAATAACCATATTCGCGAGTTCGCACACGCTTTCCGGAACGATCGGGTCCGAGGCATTCATTTCTCCGCCTGCCAGGAGGCCCGCAATTTTGGCCGCCACACCGGGATCGACATCTAACACCACGCGTCCGTCGATCTGACCCTTGAAAATCACGACCGCGGCGATGCCTTTTCGCCGGTAAGCTTCCTCTTCCATCGTTACGTCCGCAATTGTAACCGGCGCCTTCAACAACTCCGCCAACACTGCATCCAGCGAGCCGATGAAAGGTTGCAGCAGATCTATTTTCATTTTGAACTCCCTCCAGGCGCCGGAACAGGAGCCGGCGCTTCCTGGGCCAGCACGTATCGCAGCACTTCATAGAGCGTTTCGGCGTTTACCGGTTTTTGCACGAAGTGTCGTGCTCCTTTGTGCAGCGCGGCCAGAATGTTGTCCTGATATCCCACCGAGGAGACCATCACCACACATGCGTGGGGAGCTCGTTGAACGATTTTTTCCACCGCTTCGATCCCTTCCATTTCCGGCATGGTGATATCCATCAAAACCACATCGGGATTCGTGCGCGCGTACTCGGCGATCGCGGCCCGGCCGTCGGCTGCTTCCCCTGCCACCTTGCCGCCAAATGCTTCCACCATCTTTTCCAGGCTTTTGCGCGCGAATACCGAGTCGTCCACGATCAAATAACGCACGGGCTGGCCGTCCTGCGGCCGCTTCAGCGGCGTGAATTCGTTCATAGCCATCTCCTCCGAAACGCAGGTTCCTCGGTACCTTTTTCTTGGCTGGCTGACGTGCCCGGCAAACCATCCGGCGGTCCGGCGGGGCTTGCGCAAATTGCCTGAAGAACGCCGGCCAGCCGGTCCAGTGATACGATGCGCATTGCAAAATGTCGCTCAATTGCCGCTTTCGGCATGCTTTCGACCACGCAGGTGTCTGGACTTTGTGCGATGGTGTAACCTCCCGCCGCGCGAACCGCTCCCAGGCCCGATACTCCGTCCTCACCCATGCCGGTCATTAGCAAAGCCGTAGCTTCTTCCCGGAATTCCTCCGCCAGGGATTGAAAAAGAACGTCCACCGAGGGCCGGTGTCCCTTCACCGGGGCCACGTCGATCAGCGAGACCACATCTCCGCGCTCCATGCGCCGCACTTTGATGTGCCGGTTTCCCGGGCAAATCAACGCGCGCCCGCCTAGCAGCAAATCTCCCGATTGCGCCTCCTTCACTTCGATTTGCGAAGACTCATGCAGGCGGCGGGCAAATGTGCTCGTGAATCCCTCAGGCATGTGCTGTACCACCACCAGGCAGCCGGGGAAATCCTCCGGAAGCTGGGAAAACAAATATTGCAGCGCGTTTGGCCCGCCAGTGGAAACTCCAATCCCCACCACATGCGACGCCCGGCGCGGTTGAGTTCTTGGCTGCTGAAGAGGCCGCTTGCGTTCGGCTCCTTCGGTGATGATCAGCTTCGGAGCGCCGGAGGCGGCCGCAGCCTTGATCCGCGATGCCAGCTCCTCGGCCACCTGCTCCAGATTCCCCGACGCCGCCTCTTGCGGCTTGGTCAGGAAGTCGAACGCTCCCGACGAAAGCGCCCGCAGCGTGCAGTCCGCTCCCTCTTCGGAGCGGGCGCTGAAAACGATCACCGGAATGCGGTGCTTTCGGGTGATGCGGCGAAGCATTTCCATTCCATCCATCCGCGGCATTTCCAAATCGAGCGTGACCACGTCGGGATGCAAATCTTCGATCCGCTTCAATCCAATCAATCCGTCCATTGCCGTGCCCACCACTTCGATGGAAGCATCGCGCAGCAGGGTCTGTGGAATCAGCTTCCGCATCAGCGCGGAATCGTCCACCACCAGCACCCGGATCTTTCGGCTCATGCGCTCGCTCCCGCCAGAACGCTTTTGGCAAAGTGCGAGATCAGCGAGGATATGTTCAGGATCAGCACCACCGTGCCGTCCCCGAGAATCGAAGCTCCGCTAATGAGCTCGGACGCTACCAGTTGATCCTCCAGCGGCTTGATAACCAGTTCCTCCTCGCCCATCAGCCGGTCCACCGCTAGGCCGAACCGTCGGCCGCCCGAACCGATCACCACGACGAAGATTCGCTTGGGTTGTTCTTTCTGCTCGTGTGCCTCAACTGGATCCAGGCGCACCAGCGTCAGCAGCTGGTTTCGCAGCTGGAAAATTTCCTGTCCTTCGATGCGGTGAATCTGCTCGTTCGAAATGCGCGTAATCTCCACCACCGACGCGATGGGTACCGCGTATAAACGCTCGTTCACGTAAAAGAGAAGCGCTTGAATGCTCGCCAGCGTCAATGGCACCAGCAGCCGAAACGTCGTGCCGCGGCCCAGTTCGCTTTTGACTTCGATCGAGCCCTTCAACCTGTCCAGCACCGCCTTCACTACGTCCAGTCCCACCCCGCGCCCGGAAATTTCCGATACTTCCTGCGCCATGCTGAACCCAGCCCGAAAAATCAGTTGTTGCGCGTCGGATTCGCCGATGCGCTTTGCCTCCTCTGCCGTCACGATTCCGCTTTCCACCGCTCGTCGCACGATCCGTTCCCCATCCAGCCCCTGCCCATCGTCGGACACTTCGATCACCACGTGATCCCCTTCGTGATACGCGCTCAACCGGATGACCCCGCGCGCCGTTTTTCCCGCCGCCTGTCGTATTGGCGGCGACTCGATGCCGTGATCGGCGGCATTGCGAATCAGATGGGCCACCGGCTCGGCCAGCGCGTCCAGAATGCTCTTGTCCAGGTCCGTGTTTTGTCCCCGCAGCTCCAGGGCAATTTCCTTGTTCCGCAATCGGGCCACGTCTCTCACGATCCGCGGAAATCGCCGGAAGAGTTGCTCGACAGGGACCATGCGAATCTTCATCACCGATTTCTGCAACTCGCCGAGCACTCGCGACTGGAAGGCCAGCGCATCCGTCAGCCTTGCACGAAGCGGATCCTTGGTGTACCGCCGCGCAAAGTCGTCTGTCGCTCGCTGCAGCATCGATTTGCCGATAATCAGCTCCCCCACCAGATTCATCACCGCGTCGATCCGTCCCGGCTCGACACGCAGGCTGTTTTCCGACGAAATGTGAATTGAAGGAGCAGCGCCGCCCGAACTGGCCGTCGCCTCGGCCTCAAGCAGCACCTGCAGCGCGTCGCGCGCCCCCTTGGACCGAGCTTCAAGCGCTTCGACCGATATTTCTCGTACTACCGACGGCACAAGGCATCGCTGCTTCACCCGTTCGGCGGATTCGGTCGTTGACAGCGCCGCGTGAATCAATGAATTCTTTGCCGCCGCGCTAAACTCCGCCGGGCTTAGCGCTAAAAGACGGCCCGCGTTCTCCAGCGCCTTTCGCGCCAGCTCGAATCCCGCTGCTTGTGTCTCTGGGTGTAGGCCTATTCCCAGGTGATACACACACTCCCCTCGTCCGCGCGCCTCTTCGATCAGCAACCGCTCGTATTCGCTCCATTGCGGTCCGGCTTGAGCCGCTTTATCCGCGCTCGCTCCGGCGTTCTGCAAAACGTTTTCGATCTGTTCCCTGATTCTGTCTGTCGGGGGTGGCGCCGCATTGTTCCGGTACGCTGCCAGCATTTCCTGAAACGAGTCTGCCGCGGCAAGAACGACTTCCGCCATTTTCAGCGGCTTCTTGCTGGCAAACTCTGGCGTCAGCACATCTTCCAGCCGATGCGCCAGTTCGCTCAATTCCCGAAAACCGCAGGCGGCCGAATCTCCCTTGAGCGTATGCACCGCGCGGCGAACGTATCGCAGGTTTTCGAGATCGCCGGGGTTGGCCTCGAGCACCAGGCCTGCCCGGTTCAATTGCTCCACGATCTCGCCGGCGCTCTCGAAGAACACCTTGAGCAGTTCGGACGACTGTTGGTTGGGTGGCAGGCTCACTCCGCGGCCCTTTCTACGCGCTGGTAGGCCGTGGCCCCGTTTTCGTGGATAGCCCGGAATTTGTTGGTGATTTCCCCCAGGTTTTCCGCGTGCCCCACGAACAGAAAGCCGTCCGGATTCACGCAATAATAGAGCTTTTCGATCAGCCGGCGCTGTTCAGCCGCATCGAAATAGATCATGACGTTTCTGCAAAACACGATGTCGTTGCGAAGCGGCAGAAACTCCGTCTTCAAGTTGTGAAAATCGAATTGAACCAGATTCTTCAATTCCGGCTTGATCACATAGCGCTCGCCAGCCTTATCGAAATACCGCAGCCGGCACGGGTAATCGACGCTCTCCATCTGCCGTTCCGTGTAGGATCCTTGTTTCGCCGTCAGCAACGCGGAATAGTTGATGTCTGACGCCATTACCTCCACATTCCACGGCGGCGGAATTAACGGCCGCGGCATCGAGTTCTGCGCCGACACCCGGCTTCTCAGGTGCCGGTACGCGAACGCGTCGCCAATCAGCATCGCCAGCGTGTATGCCTCCTGCCCGGTCGCGCAGCCCGCGCTCCACACACGCAAACTGAAATCCTTCTGCGCCTGCTTGCGCTGGAGCACTTCCTCGAGCGCCCGCCGCTTGAAAATCTCCAGTTGCGGCCGGATTCGGAAAAAACTGGTTTCAATCACGCTCAGGTTCTCGAGCAGGGCTGCGAGTTCTTCGTGCCCTTCGGGATTCGTTAGCAGCAGATAATAGTTGTAAAAGCACTCGGCGCCGCACGCTTTCAGCCGCTTTTGGAGGCGGTCCTGCAAAAACTGCATGCGAGTCTCATCGAAAAACATCCCGCACTCCTGGTAAATGAGCGTCTGGAGCAAACGCAATTCGGCACGGCTGACCGGAATATCTGCCGCAAGCGTAGGCATCTTTTCTACTGGGCCGGAGTTCGGCGCTCTCCTTTCTGGCCGCTTTTAGCCGTGCCGGCCCTCTCGCCCGATTCCGGGGCGCCCCTGGGTTCGCGTACCGCTTCTCCCCCGATGATCTTGCTCAGGTCGAGGAGAATCACCAGGCGTCCGTTCAATTTGCCAACTCCCGATACATAGTCCGCTCCATTCCCCGGAAGAACTTCCCGCGGCTCTTCAATTTCAGATGGGTTCAGGCGCAGCACTTCCGACACGGAATGCACAATCAAACCCACTGCTCTCCCGTCGGCTTCCACCACCACCACGCGCTTCCTCGAGCTCGCCTCTGTGGCGGCCACGCCGAACCTTTTCCCCAAATCCACTAACGGAATGATTTGTCCCCGCAGGTTGATCAGACCCTCGATATATTCCGGAACAGTCGGCACTCCGGTAATTTCCGGAACTCGCACGATTTCACGCACGACGGAAATTGGCAGCCCGAATATTTCGCGCCCCACCCGGAATGCCACAATCTGGAGCTCTTTTTCCATGGCCCGCCCCGGACTCAGGAGCCCATCGCCTCGGCGTACTCCGCTTCTTCCTCCGTGGCTGAAGTCAGCGTCCCTCCCGGGCGCCCTGCGCGGCGAGCTTCGCCTGCCTTTTCATCGATCGAAAACCGGTCCATCGATTCCAGCAGCGCGCGGGAAAGTTTCGACATCTGTTCCGCCGCCGCGGCCAGTTCCGTCGAGCTCGCCGTCGACTGCTGCACCATCTCGCGCATGCGGTCCATCGCTCGCGCCACCGCCTGCACTCCCGCGGCCTGCTCCTCCACCGACGAATTGATCTCGTGCGTGATTTCCGTCAGGCGGTTCGTGGCCTTGGCGATCTGCGCCGAGCCGTTGGATTGCTCGGTCGTGGCCGCGCCGATCTCCTGCGAAAATTTGTAGACCTCCGACACCACATCCGAAATCTTGTCGAGCGCCACGCTGAGGTCCTTGTTCAGCAGCAATCCGTCCTGCACCATGGCCGTGCTCTGTTCCATGTTCTCCACCGCCTCGCGCGCCTCTTTCTGGATGCCTTCGATCAACTCTGAAATTTCCTTGGTCGATTGCGTCGACTTCTCCGCGAGTTTCCGCACCTCCTCGGCCACCACCGCGAAACCCAGCCCGTGCTCCCCCGCCCGCGCCGCTTCGATGGCCGCGTTGAGCGCCAGCAGATTGGTCTGCTCCGCCAAATCGTCGATCACCTCCACGATCTTTCCGATGTCGTCCGCTCTTTGGCCCAGCGCGTCGATGATTTCCGAAGACGATTGAATCGATTGGCTGGCGCGATTCAATCCCTGCGTGGCCTTGTCCATCGTCGACATTCCCGTCTTCGCTTCTTCCCGCGACCGGTGCGACATATCCAGCAGCAGCCGCGCCGTATCCGCCACCCGCTGAATCGACGTCACCATTTCGTCGATCGACGCCGACGTCTCCGCCACGCTCGACGATTGAATCTGCGTGTTCTTCACCACGTTCTGCACGTTGATGCTCATCTCGTGCATTGTGCTCGTCACTTCGTCGATGGCCGACGCAGCCCGCACGCTTACTTTGGCCGATTCGTCCGACGCCCCGGCCATCTGGCCCGCTCCCGACGCCACCTGCGACGCGCTGTCCCGCACCTGCCGCACCAACTCGCGCAGTCCCCGCATCATCCGCGCGAACGCCGTGGCCATGGTGTCCCTCTGCGATCGCGGCTTCACCGCCACCGACAACTCTCCGCCCGCGATCGCCTCGGAAACCGACGCCATCTCCCTTAGGTGTACGATCATCTTGTTCAGATTCTCCGCCAGCATCCCCACTTCATCGCTGCGGTGCAGGTCGATCGTCTGATCCAGGTCGCCCGTTTCTCCAATCTTCCGGGCCACATCGATGAAGTAGTGCAACGGCTCCTGAATCGATTTGGCCGTGTAAAACGCAATGAGTCCCCCCATCAGGATCGCCAGCAGCGTTCCCACCGTGGCCACGATCGCGCTCCACATCGTTGCCGAATCCGACGACTCGTTCGACTTCTCCTGCGCCCGCCGCACCGCCCGGCTGGCGTCGTCGAGAATGCCATTGGATTTGTTGACCCACGCTCCTGGGTTCTGCTGCAGGTAATACGACTCTAAGTCCGAGATCTTCGCTTGCCCGGCGTCCACTTGGTGCCGCTTCGCCATCATGGCTTTCGCGAACTCATCGGCCCAGCTGCGTTCGTTCTGCTCTACCTGCGAAAGCGCGCCCCGCAGTTCCGGGTCTCCTGCCATCCCTTCGCCTTGATGCAGAAGCTGCCGTAGATCGCTGACCCCCTTGTTGATCCTCTCCTCGTCCCGCCGATCGCCGCTCAGTAGGTAATCCCCGAGGGCCAGCCGGTTCTCCATGATCTTGTACCGCACGCTTTCGATGGTTTGCACGTCGAACAAGGTCGCCGCAACCGCGGACCGCGCCGTGAATTGCCGCGTCACCGCAAAAATATTCATCACCATCAGCAGCAGCATGATCGCCAGAATTGCCCCGAATCTCAGGTAGAGCTTTTTGCCGATTGTCATGCGCAGAAAACCTCCGCGTGCCGCCCCGCGATTTTTATTCGCCTTCTCGAGGCGCCTTGCCGCGACCACCTGCAACGGTCTCTTACGACCCTTGCTCCCGTTCGCGATACTTCGAAACTCATCTGGCTAGCTCACTCACTTTGTAGACAGAAATCCAACCCCTCGGAACTGCACGGCCAGTGCCATCCCGGCGCATGTTCCAAACCGATACCTGCCCCATCTGCTTGTTTCGGCACAACTTGGGCGGCTGGCTGCTACCATCCGATTCACAAATCACAATCTCGTCTCATTCGGCCGATTCCACCTCCTCCCCATCTCGTTTTTGCGACTGTTTCGCATTGGCACTTACAGCAACGCCTCCACCCGGTTCAATTGACTCAAATTGAGATAAATCCTAACTTCGTAGTTGAACGAACTGCTTCCCGTTCAGCATCGTGCTCATCTCAAACACAGTTCCGCCAAATCGCACCAAACCCCGGCCGAAGCGCTACCTGCCTTTTCCTTTTTGGGATTTTTCTAAGCGCAGTTTCCCTCCGGCGGGCCTGTCTGACATCGCCGTGCTATGAGCGCCGATTTGCGCCTTCGTTTCCTCGTTGTCGACGACGAACAGAGCATTCGACGCCTCTGCATCACCGTCGGCCAGGGCTTGGGCTTTCTTTGCAGCGAAGCGGAAAGCGCTGAGACGGCCGCTGAAATCGTCGAGCAATCTTCCGCGGACGTTGTTCTCACCGACCTGAAGATGCCTGCCATGTCCGGCCTGGAACTTCTCGGCAGGATCAAACAATCCTCTCCTCGCACCGAAGTAGCCATCATGACCGGCTATGGCTCAATTGAATCGGCGGTCGACGCCATGCGCAAAGGCGCCTACGACTACATCGAGAAGCCCTTCCGGGTGGAAAAATTGCGCTTGCTGCTTCAGAGAATGGCGGAGAAGGTGCGCCTGGTTACCGAGAATAGCTTTCTGCGGGAGCGCGTGGAAACCGAGACCCAGCTCGATGGCATCGTCGGCAGCTCAGCGAAAGTCCAGGATGTATTGAGGGTTGTGTCGCGCCTGAAGGACGCCCGCACTCCCGTCCTCATCACCGGCGAAAGCGGCACCGGCAAGGAGCTCATCGCGCGGGCCATCCATTTCCGCGGCTCGCTCTCGCAAATGCCCTTCGTCGCTGTGGACTGCGGCACTTTGGTCCCGACCTTGATGGAAAGCGAGCTCTTTGGCCATCAGAAGGGCGCCTTCACCGGCGCGCTTAAGTCCAAAGCAGGCCTGTTTCAGGCAGCCAGCGGCGGAACGATTTTCCTCGATGAAATCGGCGAACTCCCCCTGGAAATGCAGGCGAAGCTCTTGCGCGTCTTGCAGGAGCGAGAAATCCGGCCCGTAGGCAGCAATGATAATATCTCCGTCAACGTGCGCGTGATTGCGGCTACCAACCGCGATCTCGAAGCGGCCTACCGTTCCGGATCCTTCCGCAAGGACCTCTACTTCCGTTTGAATGTCGTTTCCGTTCATCTACCCGCCCTTCGCGAGCGGCGCTCCGACATTCCTCAACTGGTTCATTGTTTCCTGGACCGCTATGCTCCGGGCGGAAACATCCACGTAACTCCCGCGGCAATGAAAAGCTTCCTCCAATACGATTGGCCGGGCAATGTCCGCGAGCTCGAGAACTGCATCGCTCGCGCTCTGGCTCTCGGCGAAGATAATAAAATCGATATCGAAGATTTGCCTCCGGCCTTTCGCGACACCCAGCAAACCACTTTGATCGTCGACGAAGGTATCGCCCTTTCAACCACCGCTCTGGCCGATTTGGAACGCATCACCATCCAGCGCGTTTTCGAGCAGGCCCGTGGTGACAAGGTCCTTGCTGGCAAGATGCTGGGCATCAGCCGCGCCACGCTGTACCGGAAACTGAAGCGCTACAATATCCCCTTCCGCCTGGAAGCTCTTCCCAACTGAGATTCCGGGTCGCATCAGGCAGGAATCCGGTCTTGCAGCCTTCCAATTTCCAACATCTCACTGGGCGATCCGTCTGTCATGAGACGTCCTGTTTCACGCTGAGACACTTCTCCCTCCCGCAATAGTCGCCATCCGCGTTCGCCCAGAATATCTGCGTATTTTCCTTTCGACACGCGTTTGGCCAAGCTCGTGCATCGTCATCTGCAGCGTTTTACCCGCAGACAGGAGAACCTTATCTTTGCAGTTTGAACAAGGGTGTCTCAGCAAGTTCGGAGTATTGGCCCGATAGGCAGGCCGCCTGCGGCATGACGCAGGTTCCATCGCGGACGCATTCACAACGCGATGACTGGACGAATCGAACCGTGACCCAAACCACTTCGACTGGCACCATGAATCCTGCGGACGTGGCCGGCGCTCCCGGCAAACCCAAGCGAACCGCTGCCGAGCTGTCGGCTCTCTGGAACGAGGCCAGGCTGGTTTATCCGATCTACGCTGCCTTGGCGGCGCAGTTCAATCTCACCCCTCCGCCTTACCCGCTGGGTATCTTGCCCCCGGAACGGCCAACTCGAGCCTCTTTCGACCGCGACCTCCACTGGCTTGATGAAATCGATGCGCATCTGCTCGCCTACCAGCTCCGGCACGGCCCCACCGAGATTTTGAACGGAAGCGAGCCGAATCTTCGCGCGCTCATTCAGCGCCACCTTCGCAAACCGGACAAGACCGCGGTCGATCGGGACAAGCTCGATTGGCTGCTCGCCCAATATTTTGCCCTCTGTGCGCAGGAGGAACTCGTTCGTGGCGAGATTAGTCCCGCCGACGTGGCCGCCGTTCTCCAACCCATCTTTCCGGGCATCGCTCTTTCCAGCGAGCCGAGCCGTCCGCTCGAGAATATTCTTACCCAGCTCGAGAACTGCGAGACCCTGCGCGACATCAGCGAATACGGCGTTGTCGAACAGGGCCGCATGGTAAAAGACGCGGCCGGCGCCTCGTTTTATACTCCCACCGCCCTCGTCGCTTTTTGCCGCTTCAATTTCCTGCTGCGCCGCGCTTTCATTCGCGTGCTTCATAGCGACTTGAAAGCCATGTGCGAAGCCATCGACACCTTGGAGGCGAGAGGGAAGAAGACCGTCGACTGCCGCCGCGCGGGTTTTTCCGCCGCTGAGACCACCTCTAAGCTTCGTCACTTTTGCGTTAACTGGAAACAGCCCTTCCAAAAGGATTACACCGAGAGCTCGGTCAAACGCTCCCTTGAGCAGCTTCAGGCCCTTCGCGCGGATCTCGAAGACGCGCTTCATCCGGTCCCGTCTCGGCCTTCCCAGCCGGTCGCGCACTTCCAGCCTTCTGCAGCGAGTCAGACAAAGGATCCGTCCCCAGCCGCCCCGCTGCCCGCCGACGCTGCCAACTCCTCGCGCTTCGAGTGGAGCCGCCTGTGGGGCCGCCGCGCCGCCCAGTCAACCGGTCCGCTCTCCCAGGATGCATCGGAAGATCTTCCTATCGTCGAAAGACTTGATCCAAATGGCTGTTCCAGGCGCATCGCCGAGCAATTGGCGGGCGCTCCGGCCATGGCCCCCGGTTCCATGGCTACCGTGACTTTGCAAAATACGAAGTTTCTCCTTTCGGCCTGGGAAGCGAAGGCTTTTGTTTCCGAAGCGACCTTGAAATCGGAAGATCTGCGCCGGGCCGTGGTCGCCCGCGCGCTCCTTGCGGTGGCCGTCGATCAGCGAAAGCACTCCGGTGAGGAAGCCCCGCTCGCCGCCGCGCTCTCCTTCGCCCGCAGCGAGCAAATGTATCTTCAGGGGCGCGTCGAAAACGCCAAGCGCACCAACAACACCGAGTCGGCCGTCAACCTCGGCATCAGCACCAGGCGCCTGCTTTCCAGCATTGAAGAGGCCGAGCAACTTCAACCGTGAACGAGACCAGAGACCTGCGCGGTTCTACGGATCACCCGAGCCTTTTGATTCTCTCGGATGATCCCGAATTTGCGCGGTCGGTGACCCTCCGCTGGCAGGCCGAGCGTTCCGCTTCGGCTGTCTCCGTCGCCACAACTCGCCACTGGCGCGCCGCCACCGCCGCCGGTCATGATCTGTTGGTCGTCGGTTCCCTCGCGGCCGAAACGCGTTCCGCCATTTTCGCCGAACTGGGTGCTTTCAATAAACCCGTCATATATGTCGCTGCCGCCGAAGGCGAAGTCTCCGCTTTGCGTGCGAACCACCCGCACCTCCTCATCGTCGAACATGGCGAGGGATGGCTCTCCACTTTGATTCTCCTGGGCATGGAAATCTTGCGCCGTGTCGAAATCCTGGGTCGCGCTCACCGCGCTGAGCGCCTGGCTGTGGAATCGCAGTGCTACGCGGTCCTGGGGCGTTACATGCTGGACATGCGCCCCAACGTGAATGACGCTCTCACTTCGGTCCTGGGGAATGCCGATCTGCTTCTGCTCGAGCCCGGACAGGAAGCCGAGAAAACCCGCGAACAGATCAAGACCATCCACCGCATGAGCATCCGTCTCAGCGAAATCATGCAGCGGTTCTCTTCCTTGGCCTGCGAGATGCAAGCGGCCGAAGAGTTCCAGCCCGAATCGGTCCCCGAGCCTCGCCGCTCACCCCTGAATTCTCGCCCGCTCGCCTGACCACGAACCTCGCGGTGCTTCTCAAAACGCTTTCTTCTGGGTAAATTAATTTCCAGTCGCAACTTACGGAGTGGCCGCCGGGGAAACCGTGAAGCAGGCCAGAAAAATGAGCAGGGCGACGACAGCCCACAATTTTCGCGACGCTCCCAGCTCCTCCCACTGGTCCAGCACCGGCGGATGCCCAAAGCGCAGCGAAAGAATCAGTAGAATCCCGCCCCACAAATACCAGCCGGACCACGCGTAGCGCCCCAGCGCCAAAAGTCCCAGCGCCACCACAATCGAGATCCGGTGATGCTGCCGGCTGTTCAAACTGTAGACGATATGCCCGCCGTCCAGCTGCCACAGCGGCAGCAGGTTCAGCGCCGTGGCAAAAAAGCCCACCCATGCAGCGCGTCCCAGGGGGCTTAACAGCACCCAATTCGGGTTCACATGGGGATGAAAGAGCTGAATGAAGAATTGCATCAGCGGCGGATGTCCAAATACGATCTGCGCCGTGTTCTGCACTCCCGGAACCACTCGCGATGTGGCGATGGCGAAGGCCATGGCTGGCGCGGCGATCAGAAATCCCACCACCGGCCCCGCGATGCCCACGTCGAACAACGCGCGCCGCGTGGTGATCGGCGATCGAATGCGAATAAACGCTCCGAACGTGCCGAAAAGGGTGGGCGCGGGAATAAAATACGGGTAACTCACATCGATGCCGTAAATTTTGCAGGCCACGTAGTGCCCCATCTCGTGTGCAAACAAAATCCCCAGCAGCGTGAACGAGAACGGAATCCCGAGCAGCAGCAGTTGCGGATGCTCAAACGGCAGAACCAGCGCCATCACTGGGTCGGTTCCGTCGGAAAAGGGTTCGCGATTCTGCACGTAGGAAACCGCGAATTCCGATCCCACCGCGAGCGTCGAAAGTACGGTGAGCGCGAACAGCAACACCGCCGGCCAAAGCGGCCGCTTTCCCGGCCGGCGCGGAGCTTCCTGGACAGGCCGGAAATTGATGTCGAGAATCTCCACCGGCCCTCGGCCCTGGCCGTTTCCCGGAAATGGGTTGCTGCTCATCCGGAAGATTGGATGCAGAATGGCGCGGGATTGCTACGATGTGGCTTCAAGCCGGGCCCCCGCAATTTAAACTTCCCTTGCCTAAAGAACTTCCACTGATCCAGATGCAGTTGGTTTGTTGACTTCCGAGTGTTTGTATTTGTCATCAGGCAGCATGGAAACGTTGGCTGTCTCAATACCGTAACATGACTATCCGTTCGCCTACATTGTCATCGGTTTACTTCTTATAGCCCCCATGGGAGCACCGATGAATCGGCGGTTG
>Ga0126371_10002868_pt1 | contig 14982 bp, 15 predicted proteins | sample PanSoiMetaPlot_4_FD_110145 | JGI IMG/M metagenome (GOLD analysis project Ga0126371, IMG submission 110145) | Tropical forest soil microbial communities from Panama - MetaG Plot_4 | ecosystem: Environmental > Terrestrial > Soil > Tropical forest > Bulk soil | place: Panama | collected 2016-02-17 | reverse complement strand
CTGCCCTCGGCGAAGCTGGGACGATGCACGCCCTCGGCCTTTGAGATGCGCTGCTTTCCGCTGCCGTCGAGCTTCACCGACCAGACCTGCGACTGCTGCGGATCGCCCTCGTTCGAGGTGTAGTAGACGGTATTTGTCTTCTCCTCGATTGACTCGATGGCGCCAACCTCATAGTCGCCGTTCTCAAGCTGCCGGACTGGCTGTGCCGGGCCATCGAGCGGGTTTTCTTTGTTGTAGGTGTAGTAATAGATGTGCGTGTGACCGTCGCGCCAACTGGTGATGAGGAACTGGCCATCGGCAAAAAAGTTTACGTCATAGACTGCATCAAAAAACTTGTCATCGCTCTGCGCCAGCACCAGCCGCGAATCGCCGGTATGCGCGTCGGCGAAGTAGAGGTTCAAGTGCTTATGATCGCGTGTCAGAACCTCAATCCAGACTACGTGCGGATTGATCCATCCAAAGCGCGGAATATAGTCACTACCTTCATCCATCGGGACTTTCATCCAGTTCGTCTTGCCGCCGTTGGCGCTGACTACGCCAACACGCACGCCCGGGTTCGGATCCCCCGGCTGTGGATAACGCTGTTCATCGATGCCCGCATGTGTCGGAATCCAATCGACAATCGGATACTGCGGCACGGCGGCCTCGTTCATCTGCAGGTAGGCCAATTGCTTTGAATCGGGCGACCAGAAATAGTTGCTGCGTACATCCAGCTCTTCGAGATACACCCAATCCACTTCACCGTTCAACAGCGTCGGTTCATGTGTGTTCGTGACGGCAGACGCAGGTGTCGCTGGCCGTCCTACATACAGATTGTGATCGTGCAGGTAGGAGATGAACTGACCGTTGGGCGAGAACTTAGGATCGTCACCACTGCCTTGTCCTGTGCGGCCTATCTCAACGCCGGTTCCGTTCTCGAGGTGGTAGACCCAGAGCGTGCCGTTGGTATCAAAGAGCAGATCTTTTGAGTTCGGAGTCCAGATGTAGTCGGGCTCGTTGTAGCGCGCGCGATGATCGCGGTCTTTCTCGCTGAGCTGCACGTTCATGATCGGCGCGAGCTTTTCGTGATCGAGCAATTTACTGGTCTTGGCTGTGGCGGCGTCGAGCTGCATCAGGTCGCCGTGGTCGCCGATGTAGATGGCGCGGCTCGCGTCCGGCGCCCAGGTCATCTCGCCCGGACCGCGCTCAGAGAGGTTGCCGTTGCCGTAGATATCGGCAACGGTCCACTGTTTTTGTGCCTGGGAATGAAGGCAGGAAATCAGCAGCAAGGCTGAGGCATAGGCAAGCAAACGGCGCACGTCAGAACCCCCAATATTATGCTTACGCCGGCCCGGGACAATTCGATACGCGGCGAAAGAACAATTCTAGTGCCTCGGATGCGCGGTCCTGGAACAAATCGGCATTGGCACGGTTACAGAACGCAAGTCGCACGGGGATCGCTATTGTGATTATTGCTTACGCGCAAATAACGGGTTTGCTACATTGCTGTCATGCGCAAACGGCTGCTCTTCGTCTGCTTCGCTTTGGCCGTTTCACATGCTTCCGCCCAGTTCACAGACCCCCACACGTATGACAACACACCAGTAGGAACTAATCAGATCGAGCTTGCCTATGCCTTTGCGCGCTCCGATTCATCCCTCGACACGTCACTCATTGTTTCAGGCGCAAAGCTTGACGTGAATCAGGGATCCATTCAGTACGCACGCTATTTCGGCTTCCTTCACCGTCTGGCCTGGGTGCAGCCCGGTATTCCGATTGCCGGGCTCAACGGGTCGATCTCCGGCATAAATATCAGTGGATCGACCGTTGGCACAGGCGACTCCAGCTACATGTTGGCCATGCTGCTCAAGGGAGGCCCAGCGCTCAGCATGGCGCAATTCGAAAACTACAATCCAACGACCGTCATAGGCGCGAGCCTTACCGTTACAGCTCCCACCGGCTTTTACAACTCGAGCAAGCTGCTCAACCTTGGTTCAGACCGCTGGTCCTTCAAGCCGGAAATCGCTCTCTCGCAGCCATTCGGCCCTGAGCAGAAGTGGCAGCTCGATGTCTACGCCAACACATATTTCTACACCGACAACACTTCTTATCGCGGGGTTGAAATCCTGAGGCAACAGCCCCTGGCTGGCCTTGAAGGACACATCAGCTATTCCTTCACCAACAGTGTCTGGGCGGCTGTGGATACGCGCTATTCCTTTCGCGGCGAGACATTGGTCAACGGCGTGGACCAGAACAACTCACAGCAGAATTTCATCCTTGGCAGTGAGGTGAATGTCTCTCTCAATGCCCGAAACTCGCTCGTGTTCGAATGGGCCAGGGCGCTGGCGCATCAAAATGGCCCGGCCATTTCCGGCTTTGCCGTAAAGTACGACTACAGCTGGGGCCGGGGCTATCGATGACTCTATGCGCCATCACAGCCCCGTGAGAATCATCCGTTCGTGCTCATGGAATGGGCTCTGAAACGACTTCAATTTGTTGTCGGCGCGTACCGCCCGGGATATCCAGCGATCCCAGAACAAGCGGCTTGCCCTGCGCCAGGGTTGATACAACATCCAGGGTCGTTTGACGGACAATTGGGTCTTGCGTGCCGATGCCGGATTTCTCGTCGGCAACACTCGACTGCTCAATTTTTGAATGCAATCTCAATCCATCGGAGTATGCGTCGAGAGACGCATCGACGTTCAATCCCACGTCAAGATATTGCACTTGAGAGTTGGCGTTGGAAGACCCTTCGTTGTAGCTTCCTGTGACTATGGGCACTTTGTCGCCCTGCTTCAGTTGAGTTTTTCCTCCCGCCGCGACAACGAGAGTGAAATGTTGTGTTCCGGCGGCCTTGCCTCCGTCCGTTTCGGAGACGGTGTAAGTGAGACGATACGTCTTCCTTGGCCTGTCAATGTCCGAGAGAATCTTCTGTGCAAGTTGAATCTCGTCAGAAGTGGCGCGCACAGAGATGGCATTTTGCGACGGCACATAATACAGCCGGGCTTTGGGAAGCATGTTGCGGAGGTCAGTCACAATATCATTGGCTTCCTGCTGCTGGGTGACGCCGGACAAGTAAAGAGTCTGATATGTTTCTGCATTGGCTTTCGGTTCGGCTGGTCCGGACTCCTTTGCCTGTGTCTGCGCGCCCGCGCTTGCTGCGATGAGCGCCAGGGTCACCGTCAAAAGAGCAAATATCCCAGCGGAATTCATTGTCTTGTTTCCAGTATCGTCACAATTCAGTCTCATTACGCGCCTCTCGAAAAGTCTTGACCAAGGGCCATCAGGCTGTATCGCTCGATCACCCCGATAGGCCTTCTACCGAGACGGACGCGCCATGTCTGCTTCCGCTCGACAAATGTTTCCGTCGCCCGGCTTAGTCGAGTTAGAGAGCCGCGTGCTAGACTGCACTTTTCAACGATGGACGCCTCTCTCGAACACCTTATCCGCCTGCAGGAAGCCGATGTAGAAGTCACGCAGCTGCGACAATCGATTGCCGCCTTGCCCGGTCATCTGGCCGCGATTGAAGAAAAATTGCGCTCGCAGACGCAGACCGTCGAAAAGGCGGACAAATCAGTCCAAGCGGAGGAAGCCACGCGCCGCCGCCTTGAAAGCGACATCAAGGATCAGCAACAGAAGATCGCTAAGTTCCGCGACCAATCGAGCAGCGTCAAGACCAACGAGCAGTTTCACGCCTTGCAGCATGAAATCAGCTTTGCGGAAAACGAGATCCGCCGGCTCGAAGATGTGGAACTGGAAAGCATGGAACGTAGTGAGCAGTTCGAGCGCGTTCGCGCACAGGCACGCCAGGACCTGACCAGTCACAAAGCGTTCGTCGAAAGGGAAAAAGAATCAGCGCGCAAACAGACCTCCGAACAGCAGGCGCGGCTCGATGCGTTGAACAAATCGCGCGCCGCGCTGCGCAAAGAAATTGACGAAGACCTGCTCGCCGACTACGACCGCATCGCCTCCTCGCGCGGCACCGGATTGGCGCACGCGCAGGGGCAGCGCTGCATGGGCTGCCAGATGTTTCTCCGCCCGCAGATGTGGAACCAGGCCCGCCAGGGCGAGCGTATCCACTGCGAAAGCTGCGGCAGGCTGCTTTACTACGATCCATCGCTCGAACCCATTCCTGAACCTCCCATCGGCGAGCCAAAGCGCAAAAAGAAAATCGGAGTGGAAACACCTGAAACTGAGTCATGAAGCGCATCGCCATCGATATGGATGAGGTGCTGGCCGACACGCTGGCCGAGCACATCGTCCGCTACAATCGCGACCATGACGAAGCCGTAACCAAGGCCGATCTTAAGGGCAAATGGCTGTGGGAAATTGTCTCCGCCGACCGCCAGGAACGGCTTGAAGGCTATTTACGATCGGAAGATTTCTTTGAGGATTTGGGAGTAATGGCCGACAGCCAGCGCGTTGTCAAAGCGCTCGCCCAGCAATATGAAGTGTTCATTGCCACTGCGGCAATGGAATTTCCTAATTCGTTCGGCCCCAAGTTCCGATGGCTGCGCAGGCATTTTCCATTTCTGCCGCCCACGCATTTTGTTTTCTGCGGCGACAAGAGCATTCTGCAAACCGACTATCTCATTGACGACCAGCCACTTCACTTCCGGCGCTTTTCCGGCGAGGGAATTCTCTTTACCGCCCCGCACAACCTGCACGTCACCGGATATCGCCGCGTGGACAACTGGCGGCAGGTGGAACAGCTTTTTCTTGCAGATTAGTGCCGCCCGTTCCCGTGCACCGGAGTTGCTGCGCGCGCCGCAGTTGGATAAGTCTCTGTCTCGGTCTTTATCCCCGGTCCCTGAGCCGGACGCGTTCCTGCGGGCGCTCCAATGGGGCGAAGATGCATCGTGGGCTGTTGGATATGCTGCTGGTGCATGGTCACAATCAGCGCAATGGCCGCAGTTTTGCCCGCGCACCGGTAGGAGTGCGGAGTGCTCGCATCGAAGTACACGCTGTCGCCCGCTCCAAGCACCGTGGTCTTGTCGGCATGGCGAATTTCCAGCTCGCCATCCAGCATATAGAGGAATTCATAGCCAGGATGGACGTGGGGCCGCACCTCGATGTTCTTTTTAAGTGGAATGAACTCCGCATAGTAGGGATCGAGATGGCGGTCGGGCACCATATAGCCCAGGCTCTCAAAATAATAGGTAGGGTCGTCGACGCCCGTTTGCGGCAGCCGCACGCGGTCATTCTTTTTATGTACGCGAAAGACTGTATGTGGTTCTGATTCAAAGAAATAGGAGAGATCTTTGCTGAAGACCATTGCAATACGAGCGAGGTTCCGGAGGGTCGGCACCACGCGGCCTGTCTCAAGCTGTGAAAGAAAGCTCGCCGAAAGCCCGGTGTGCTTTCCTAGCTCGACCAGTCCCATCGACTTTTTCAGCCGCAAACGCTTGATGCGCTCGCCTATATGCTTTTCAGCAATAAAGGTTTCCGCACTAACGGGATCTACCTGCTCGTTGCTTTGTTGCTTCATGGCCATAAATGCCCTCGTTCGCGTCCTGCACATTTAATCCGATGCAATCAGCGATATTGATGTTACAGTCACTAACAAATTTTCCGCTGCATCAAACGCCATAAGCCGCCATGATTGTGCAGCTTCCGATCTGCCGGAAAATTCTGCTCACTGCATCCTATGAAATATGACCGGATTGCGTGTCCTGAAGTTGTCATTAAGTTGTAAAAAATAGGACGAATAGCTTCTTGCGGGCCATGACCAGACCGTCTCGAATTCTCGTCAGTGGCGCCTCCGGATTGATCGGTACAGCATTGGTACGCACTTTCACCGCCAGTCAGATTTCAGTGACTCGCCTGGTAAGAAAACCCAAACCGGACAATGAGCAGGAGATTTGCTGGTCGCCGCAATCTTTTCCGGCAATTGGCGATCCATCCCAGCTTGAGGGCTTTGATGCAGCCATCCACCTTTCCGGCGCCAATGTCGCCGCCCACCGATGGACAACCGCCTACAAAAAGGAAATCGCCGACAGCCGCGTTCAAACCACGGAGACCCTGGCAAAATTGCTGGCGGAATTGAAAAATCCACCGCCAATCTTTTTGTGCGCCTCGGCCATCGGCATTTACGGAAATCGCGGTGACGAAGTGCTGACAGAAGCCTCCCCGCACGGAATCGGCTTTCTCGCCAAAACCTGCATCGCCTGGGAAGCAGCAGCACAACCCGCCAAAGATGCCGGAGTCAGGGTTATACATCTGCGCTTTGGCGTAGTGCTGTCATCCGAAGGAGGCGCGCTCGCCAAAATGCTTCCTTTGTTTCGCCTGGGACTCGGAGGCCGACTCGGTTCAGGCAGACAGTGGATGAGTTGGATTTCTCTGCCGGATGTGGTCGCGGTCGTCTCGCACATTATTGCCAGGCAAGAACTCTCCGGCCCCATCAATCTTGTCACCCCCAACCCTGTTACTAATTCCGAATTCACGCGAACACTTGCGCACACCGTCCACCGGCCGGCCGTTTTTCCGGCTCCGGCCTTGGCCCTGCGTGTGATCCTGGGAGAAATGGCCGACGAAGCGTTGCTTGCCAGCGCGCGCGTCATCCCTGCACAACTCACGGAATCCGGATTCCATTTTCAGCATGAGCAGCTAACCGCCGCGCTCGAATCACTGCTTGTGAAATCAACCTGACCGCCTCTGCTACGCTGGATTAGAAACGGAAAAACAACAGGAATGAACCAGCGCGCGCGGGCATCTCTATCTTTTCTATCGTTGGCCGCCGTCCTGCCATTTCTAGTTGCCTGCGGAATGGTCGCGCCGCCCCAGCCGCCAAGCCTGTATTTGCCGCAGCCTCCAACTGATCTCACAGCGACGCGCATCGGCAATGAAGTCCATCTCCACTGGACGATGCCCAAGCGCGCCACTGACCGCGTTCTTTTAAAGGGCGATCAGGACGTGCATGTCTGTCGCAGCGTCGCCAATGGTCCCTGTGAAACGGCAGGCGACGCGAAATACGCGCCGGACGCGGAAGCCGACTTCACTGACCATCTGCCCGGCGCGCTGACCAGTGGCACGTCCCAGCTCGTTACTTACACTGTTGAACTCCGCAACCATCGCGGAAAAACCGCTGGTCCTTCGAATCCGGCCTGGTCCGCCTCCGGAGCAGCACCCGCCCAGGCAGCAGCCTTCGCAGCTGAAATCCACACGGAAGGAGTCCTCCTGCGCTGGCAGCCCACAAAGGACGCGAGCACACTCATCCGCATCGAGCGAACTTTCGTCGCAAAACAGGAACCGTCGCCAAAGCAAAGCTCTGCTCTGCTCCGTAAAGGGGCTGCAACTCCCCCGCAACAGACCCTCGAAGTAACCTATAAATCGGGACACGACCCCGCACGCGCCTATGACAAAGACGCCGCATTCGATGAGACCTACCACTACACTGCCCAGCGCATCGAAACCCTGAGCCTCGGGGAACACAAAATCGAAATCGCCAGCGACCCCAGTCCCGTCGTCACCCTGAATACGCGCGACATCTTTCCGCCTGCTGTGCCCACAGGGCTTGTGGCTGTAGGCAGCCCAGATGAACACGCCATTGACCTGTCGTGGTCTCCCAATACAGAGAACGATCTTGCCGGATACATCGTCTACCGCCGCGAAGCTGGATCAACCGCCGCTCCAATTCGTATCTCACCGACGCAGCCCATTGTCGGACCAGCTTTTAGAGATGCAGCCGCCGAACCTGGCAAAGGCTATGCTTACTCCGTAAGCGCCATAGATCACGACAAGAATGAAAGCCCGCGTTCGCCGGAAGTCGAAGAAACCCTTCCACAATGAGGAATCCATGAAATATTGCCGCTTCCAATCTCAATCAGGCCCGCAATACGGTGAAGTCTCTGACCGCAACAGTGCGCTCTGGATCGAGCGCCTGCTTCCGCCGCCGGAAGAAGATCCGTGGACGAAACTTGCCGACAATGCGACTTTCAGCCCGTTGCCATTCGACCAGGCAACTCTCTTGCCGCCCGTTGTTCCGTCAAAAATCGTCTGCATTGGCCGTAACTATAGAGAGCATGCCGCTGAGTTGGGGAATGAAGTTCCAAAAGAGCCGCTGCTGTTTCTAAAAACACCATCCTCACTCATTGCCCATAAGCAGGCCATTCACAAACCGGCCATCTCGCAGCGCGTCGATTTCGAAGGCGAGCTCGCCATCGTCATTGGCAAACGCTGTACAAGAATCGGCCCCGAAGAAGACGTGCGCCAGTACATCCGCGGCTACACTATCGTCAACGACGTCACAGCGCGCGACCTGCAGAAATCCGACGGTCAATGGTCGCGTGCCAAGGGCTTTGATACCTTCTGCCCCGCAGGCCCTATTGTCACGGACGAAATCGATCCCGAAACAGGCATTCAGGTCGAAACGCGTCTCAACAGTGAGCTGCGCCAGAACGGCAACACCCGCGACCTCATCTTTCCCATTGCCGTTCTGCTGCGCCACATCACGGCCGCCATCACTCTCTATCCCGGCGACTTAATCCCTACCGGGACCCCGTCCGGCGTTGCGCCTATGCAGCCCGGCGACACGGTTGAGGTTACGATAGAAGGCATAGGAACGCTCTCGAACCCGGTAATCGTGGGATAATCGGAAAGCGTATCCTTGCTTGTGGCGTCGCATCTAATCTCATATAGCCCTGAAAATCAGGCCCTGAGACCTAGGAGGAATCATGCCGAAGACCCTGCTCCAACAGCTCCGCGAAATGACCGTCGTCGTGGCCGACACAGGCGACATCGAAGCCATTGAACAAGCCAAGCCGCAGGATGCGACCACCAATCCGTCGCTCATTACTGCCGCCGCGCAAATGCCACAGTATCAGTCCATTGTGGATGGAGTGCTGCTCGACGCGCACAAGCAGCTCGGCGATGGAGCCAGCGACAAGGATGTAGCCAATCTCGCCTTCAAGCATCTGGCCATCGAGTTCGGCAAAAGAATTCTCGCTGTCATCCCAGGCCGCGTCTCGACTGAAGTTGACGCCCGCCTTTCCTTCGACACCGAAGGCACAAAAAAGATGGCCCACGACATCATCGGCCTCTATGAAAAGTCCGGCATCTCGCGCGAGCGCATCCTGATCAAAATCGCCTCTACCTGGGAAGGCATCCGCGCCGCCGAGCAGCTTGAGAAGGAAGGCATCCACTGCAACCTGACGCTGCTCTTCGGTCTGCATCAGGCCATTGCCTGCGCTGAAGCAGGCGTCACCCTCATCTCGCCGTTCGTTGGTCGCATTCTCGACTGGTACAAGAAAGACACGGGCAAAGACTACAAAGGCGCCGACGATCCCGGCGTGCAGTCCGTCACCCGCGTTTACAACTACTTCAAGCGCTTCGGCTACAAGACGGTGGTCATGGGCGCGAGCTTCCGCAATACCGGCGAAATTATTGAACTGGCCGGCTGCGACCTGCTCACCATCTCCCCGCACCTGCTGACCGAACTCGCCACTACGGAAGGCGACCTGTCGCGCAAGCTCGATCCGGAAAAAGCCAAAACGATGCAGATCGAAAAGCTCACCATCGACAAGGCGACATTCGACAAGATGCATGCTGCCGACCGCATGGCAAATGACAAGCTGAAGGAAGGCATCGAAGGATTCAGCAAAGCGCTGGAAAATCTGGAAGTCCTTCTGGCCAAGCGCCTCTGCGAACTGGAAACCCGCGACCTGAAACTTGTCAGCGCAGACTAAGCCTTAACCTGAAACGTAATCCTTCCCGTTCATTTCAATGAAGGGGAAGGATTGCTTACAGCGTCTCCTCGACCAGCCGCCTCATCTCCTCGGCGCTGGGCGATCCAATCTCCGCCAGGCCCTCGACCACCCCGCGCCTGTCAGCCTCCGACCGGTTCTGGCTCACCTTCCACTTACCTTCCAGCCGCTCGATCTTCATCTCCAGCCCGACAATCCCTTTGATGATCGACGCGATATAGTCTGCCGGAGCATCGCTCACCGCCCACGGCTGAGACATTCCCGCTTCATGGATCTTCACCAGGCTCTCCACATGCGCCCGCAGCCACTCGACGTCATCCATCACTTTCAGATGGCCGTAGGCATGAACGACGGCATAGTTCCACGTCGGAACCACCTTGCCCGTCGCCTGCTTTTCCTCATACCACGTCGGAGAGATGTAATGCTCCGCGCCGGAGAAGATAGCCAGCGCCTCGACCTGCGGATCGAAATCCTTCCACTGCGCATTCGCCCGCGAGACATGGCATTTCAGCAGCCCTAGCGGCGCAGGTTCGTCATCGAGAACCATCGGCAGATGCGACGCAAACAGCCCAATCCGTCCATAGGTGACCAGCGAAGCCAGTGGCCGCTCGCGCATCAACTGGTACAGAACCGGAGTGCGCGTCTCTTCATTGAACTTTGGGATATACATGGTTCCACGATAGCGAAAGGTATCAGCGATTGGATAGGCGACTTCGGCGGTAAAACTACCTTAAAAGCCTCTTGTTTCGCAAGGGCACGGCGTCTAGAGGCTACAGAAAAGATTCTCCGGTTTCGTAAGGGCATGGCTTCAGCCATGCCGCACAGGTCTCTTCGTCAAAGGGCTTCAGCCCCTGAGGTAAACGCGATAAAATCGCGTCGATGTCGGCCCCGCCAAGACCCACACATTCTGGAACATTCCTTGTCACATCTGTGACCTACAATCGCAAGCGACTCTTTCAGGTTGTTGCCAACTGCGAGCTCTTCCTCGAAACCCTCCAGCACTACCGGCGTGAAGGACACTATCGATTGCACGACTTTGTCGTGGATGCCCGAACATGTGCATCTGCTGTTGACTCCACAAAATATTCCGCTCGAACGCGCTGTTGGATACATCAAGGGCGGTTTCTCGCGCCGCTTGCATTCAAAAGCTCCGGTGTGGCAGCGGGGATTCACCGACCGGAGAGCGCGCAATCGGGAGGAGTTCCTGAGCTTTCGGCAATACATTCGCATGAACCCTGTAGAGGGCCGCCTCTGTGAATCAGCCGAAGATTACAAGTGGTCCTCTGCATGGAAGGGATGGCAAAGAGCCGTCGCAGGTTGAAAAATTCCATTACCTCAGGGGCTAAAGCCCCGTTCGATTCGAGCGACGTGCGGCATGGCTGAAGCCATGCCCTGACGAAACCAGAGAGGTTTTTTGCAATCTCTAAACAGGCTGCTGAGATTTTTACAGCATCGTAAGAGCACGGCTTCAGGAGCCTGCCCTGAGCGAAGTCGAAGGGTGCCGCAAAGATCCGTCATAAGGAGGCTTTAGCCCCCGAGATAAGCGGAGGTTTAAGCTTCGGAAGGGCACGGCTTTAGCCCCTGAGGTAATTCGAATGGATCTGTGTATCTGCGGGAAGCCCTGCCATGGGAAGCCGGATTTCTTGCCGGAAAGTGCTTCGTGACATATCGCCGTCGTGGAGGCCCGCGACAGGCTCCATTGCCCGATTTTTACATCGGCGCGCACGCGGCGATTGAAAATCTTGCTTTGCTCACGCGTGACGCTGTGGGCTATCGGACTTACTTCCCGAAACTGGAGATTCTCGATCCGGGCACAGTGATCTGAATCGAGCAGGCATCATCCCAGCATCCGGTCGCCCAACAACAGAAGAGGATCAAATCCATTAAGGCGGACGATAGTCCAATATTCTACTTAGACAGCTTCCGCGCTATCATTGCGCAAGTGCTTGCGATGTCTTCATATTGCGTTTGAGGGGGCGTCACACGAAAAACAGAGCGAAGAAACCCAGCGGGAGTTCGCTCGACAGGCAGCAAAGGCACGCCACCGAGAACCTCATTCTCGAACTTGTAGCGAGCGGCGCGGCTTTGGTGGGCGACAGCGTTTCGAATCGTCAAAATCCGATCAAGGGCCTTCTTGTCTGCTTTATCTAAATTGCTGAAGGGTTGCCCCCGACGAAAAAAAGCAAGCGCGCGTTTCTCAGTAAAATGGTACGGGAGCCAATCGATATATGCTTTCCCACCTAACACCACATCTCTTGCAATCACAGTAGACCGAAAATTTACCCTGGGACAAATGTGGCGTCTCGATGTAATCCCGCCAGTCAGAAGCCCGATGAATAGGTCATCCATTAAGGCCTCAAAGGATGTAACAGTTCTTAGGAAGATGCCTTCATAGAATAAGTGAATATCGTGACGAGTTACATACCCATTCAAGAACAGTTGTTCAAGCTTTGCTCGGGAACGCTCAAACTTCCGCAAGCGAGCCGTAAAGTCATCCGAAACTGCCCTCGCCGACCTAGCCATGAATGAGTCGAGACTTCAGATAATCGACAACGGTCTTACGAGAGTCTTTGTGTGTCGTACGTCGCGCGAGCGCGTCTATCACCTTATCTGGTGCCTTTCCCATTTGAAGCGTGTCGCTTACATGTAGAACGCGTGATCTGAAATTGGCTGGAAGATCCACCGCTTTTTTCTTTTTCAGCAAAGAGCCAATCTCGAATGAAGCGTCATAGACCACAGCGAAGAGAGCATAAAAAGCAGCACGATTGGTAAATGCAGTATTAGCCAAATCGGAGCCAACCGTGCGGGCTAGTTCTTCCATGCAGTGCCTGAACCGACGTTCTCCCTCTGCTCGTTCAGACCATATTTCTTCCAGATCTCTGTACAAATTATCGAGAGCTTTTTGAGTTTTACCTACAAGCCCCTTAATCATGATCTGAAGAAATTCACTGGTAATTTCAACCTCTAACATTCGAGAGATCTGTGACTCAGAAAATATTCTCCACTCTCTCCATCGCCGCAACTGCTCCGCAGATATTGCGTATACGGATGTTTTGAACTCACCAAAATATGCGGCGTTGCGCAGTTCTTGTGCATTCAGTTTGAGACCAGTCGCATTCATGCGTGCAAATATTTGCAGCACTTCTCGATCATCAACACTTGATGGGAGAACATGGACACTGAATTGATAATCGAGGATTGTCTGCTTTACGCCAGGCGGCAATTCCTTGAACGCTTTACCAGCAGCTCTTTATTGTGGGCAGCCTTGATGGTGAACTCATCTCGATTGGGATCGAAGTTCTTAACTAAAGCTGGCGTGAGAAATGCCAGTAGTGTCCTAATCCGTTGTTGACCGTCCACAACTTCACGCTTCGGCTCGAGACTTTCAAGGTCAGTTTTTTGTTCCCGCAGGAAGATTATCGGGATTGGTAGACCCCTTACAATCGTGTCTATGAGAAATGATTTAGCTCCCGTTGGCCACACAGAACGACGCTGGAATGAGGGACTAAGAATGAGTGTCCCAGCCTTGGCCCAAGTGATAAAGTCGCTGACTTTGTAGTGGGTCTTACTAACTTGGTGTGTTTTCATCATGGGTTCAAGCGTTAATTGTAAAGCTTCGAATATGGGAGTTCAGTAGCGAATTGAGGGGATGGTTATAGCTGAAACTTTGAGTATGCCCATAGTGCCTTTAAGTCTTAATGCATTGAGCAATGACTGATGATTAACTGATTAGAGCAGGGATCTTTATAGAGAACCTCACTACCCCGCATACCCCATCTCACCCAGAACCTTACGCATGTAGTTGATGCTCTCCGTCGCTCCGGGCATCGGGTCGTCACCGTGGATTTCGTACTCTAGATCGACATAGCCCTTGTAATTGAGCGCAACCAGCGTCTCGAAGATCTGGCGGACGGGCATTTTGCCCTCGCCCACCGGCACCTGGCTCTCCTTCACCTTCATATCGGCGAGATCTTTCATATGCACGTCAAACAGGCGCGGCCCAACCGCCTTGATCGCCTCTACCGGGTCAACGCCTGCGCGCGCCGTATGGCCCACATCGACGCAGCAGCCCATGCGCGGATCCATGTTTCCGACGACCTTCAACACATCGAGCGGCGAGTGCCAGAGCTTGTCCTCCGGCCCGTGGTTGTGGAGCGCGAAGCGGATGTCGTACTCCTTCACAAACTTCTCGATGCGCGGCAGCGTCTCCGGTGTCGGGTCGCCGGCGACGATCACCTTCACACCAGCGCGTTTCGCGTAATCGAAGCGCATGCGCACGTCGTCGTCCTCGTCCTTGGGAAAGTAGACCGTGCCCACCGCGTGCGGCATGATGCCCGCCGCCTTGTAAGCGGCCACCGCCGCCAGCGTCGCCTCGGGCGGAGTCATCGGCAGATGGTCCTTGACGTCCTTGGCATTCAGGCCGGTCAGCTTCAGCTCCTTCATCCACTGAATCACATGCGCCCGGTCGAACTCGCGAAACGTATAGCTGCACATCCCCAGCCGAAACGGCGCCTGCTTTCCGGCCTTGGCAAATAGCGGGTGAACGGCAACAGTGGAGGCAGCAGCGGCAAAAGCGCTGGAACGGAGGAATTCCCGGCGGGTCATGGACATGGACGCCATCATAATTTTCTCGTGGTCAGCGTGTCCAAAGGGAACGTCTCGCGTTGCGGTACGCCTCGCAAGTTTGAGGTCAGGCGTTCAGCCGGGCCCTGGCCACTGCATCGAGAACCCCATTGAGAAAATTGATCGACTCCGGAGCGGAGTAGCGCCGCGCAATTTCCAGCGCCTCATTGATGACAATGGGCGCGGGTGTTCCGGGGAAACCGAGCATCTCGGCAATCGCCATGCGCAGAACATTCCGGTCCACGCTGGCCATGCGCTCCAGCCGCCAGTGTGCCGAATGCTTCACGATCAGGTCGGTCACTTCGGGCTCGCGGGCGACGGCAACGCGGAAGATGTCCTCGGCAAAGCCGCGCACGTCGGCGTCGTCTTCCTCGCGCGCCTTCCAGAAAGTGTTGCGCACCTGGTCGGGAGTGTTCTTGCCCATGTCGAGCTGAAAGAGCATCTGCATGGCAAGCTCGCGCGACTTGCGCCGTTTCCCCGGAGCCGAGCTCATACCCCGGCCCCGATCTTGCGGTGCAGTGAGACCATTTCGATGGCAGCAGATGCGGCTTCGAAACCCTTGTTTCCGGCCTTGAGACCGGCGCGGTCGAGGGCCTGCTCAAGCGTCTCGCAGGTGAGTACACCGAAGGCATGGGGAATACCGGTATCCTGCTGCGACTGCCCGATTCCGCGCGAAACT
>Ga0126371_10002867_pt1 | contig 14984 bp, 15 predicted proteins | sample PanSoiMetaPlot_4_FD_110145 | JGI IMG/M metagenome (GOLD analysis project Ga0126371, IMG submission 110145) | Tropical forest soil microbial communities from Panama - MetaG Plot_4 | ecosystem: Environmental > Terrestrial > Soil > Tropical forest > Bulk soil | place: Panama | collected 2016-02-17 | reverse complement strand
GGGCACCAGGGGGGGGGGGGGGCGCCGGGCCGGGGGCGGGGACCATGGGCGGGGCGGGCGTCGGAGCGCGGGCGGGCACCACGGCGGGGCATCCGGCCGGGTCGGCGGCCCCGGCCCTGGCTTTGTTCCGATTGTGGCTCCGTGGTTTTGCGGCGGCCAAAGGGATGCTGGCGGCGGTCGCGCACCGCCGGTATGGTCTGGGGCGTGGATAGCGGTGACGTGAGCGCGTGGTTTGACCAGTACCAGGACGCCTTTGCGGCCTGCTGCCGGGGCGAGAAAGACACCGTCGTGCTGCTTGGGTATTACGGTGTTCCGCTGTTTGTCACCACCGACGGCGGCAGCCTCGCGCTGCTGAGCGACGATGAAGTCGTCGAAGTGCTGCGCCAGCAGGTCGAGGAGATGCGCGCGGCTGGCTACGCACGCACCGAGATTCTCGGCTCCGAGGTGACCGTCTTGAACGGCACGTCCGCTCTCTACCGGGGGACGCTCTCGCGTCAGCGGGGCGACGGTGCTGAGATCAGCCGGCTTAGGGCGACATATCTGGTGACCGACGGGGCGGTTGGCCGCCGGTTTTCAGTGCTCGCGGTGCAGAGCTCCTGATGCCACGTTCGCGGCCGGCCAGGCGGCTGCTGCTTGCCTCGGCTCGTGTGGCGGGACACCGCAGGCACCGTTAGCCCCTCCGATCACACTCCGCATCTTCGTTTATAACCCACAGAAGTTGCCGTAACTGCGGTGAGACACCCCGCATCGTTCGGCATATACGAAAGAGCGCAACCCGGACGGACGGAAAGTGCCTGCTCAACGCCGCGCCAGCCGACGATTACAGGGGGCTAGTGCAACCTCCGACGGCCGTTCTACGGTGGTCCTCAGGCGCAATCTGCGACGGCGAGGAGGCCGCGTATGAAGATCAGCGTTACCGTCGATGGCGTCCGATATGAGGATGACGTCGAACCGCGTTTGCTGCTTGTGCACTACCTGAGGGACCAGGCCGGGCGGACTGGCACGCCTATCGGTTGTGACACCACTAACTGCGGCGCCTGCACCGTGCTGATGAACGGGATGTCGGTGAAGAGCTGCTCGGTACTCGCCGTGCAGGCCGACGGCGCGGAGATCACCACCATTCAGGGGCTGGCGAACGGTGAGCTGCACCCGCTGCAGCAGGCCTTCCACGACGAACACGCGCTCCAGTGCGGGTACTGCACGCCCGGCATGATCATCGCCGCGGCGGACCTGCTGCGCGACAACCCGCACCCGACAGAAGAAGAGGTCAGGGACGGGCTCGAGGGAAACCTGTGCCGCTGCACCGGGTACCAGAACATCGTCCGGGCGGTCCTCAAGGCCGCCGGGAGCACGGGGGTGACGACATGACCACCGAGACCACCGCCGCCAACGAGATAGGCAAGGCCCGCAAGCGCAAGGAAGACGCGCGCCTGATCACCGGCCAGACCAACTGGACCGACAACATCACGCTGCCCGGCCTCGGGTACATCGCGTTCGCGCGCAGCCCGTACGCGCACGCCCGGATCACGTCCGTTGACCTGTCCGAGGCTAAGGGCGCGCCCGGCGTGTTCGCCGTGTTCTCCGGCGCCGATCTAGCCGCTGAGCAGGGCAGCCTGCCGTGCGCCTGGCCGGTCACCAAGGACATCGTGATGCCGAATCATCCGCCGATGGCGGTCGACACGGTGCGCTATGCGGGGGAGATAGTCGCGGCCGTGGTCGCCAGGGACCGGTACGAGGCCGCCGACGCGGTCTCGCTCATAGACGTCACCTATGAGCCGCTTGAGCCGGTGCTCGACATGGAGGCCGCGCTCGCCGATGGCTCGGTCAAGGTGCACGACGAGGGCAACAAGTCCTTCACCTGGACGCTCGAGAACGGCGACCTCGCCGGCGCGTTCGGCGACGCGGCCATCGTGCTCGAACGCACGTACCGGCAGCAGCGGCTGATCCCGTGCGCGATAGAGCCGCGCTCCGTGGTCTGCGCGCCGGTGGGCGACGAGTACACGATGTGGTCAGCCACGCAGATCCCGCACGTGCTGCGGGTGATGCTCGCCGTCGTCACCGGCATTCCAGAGCACAACCTGCGGGTGATCGCTCCGGACGTCGGCGGCGGCTTCGGCTCCAAGCTGCAGGTGACCGCGGAGGAAGTGCTCGCCCTGCTCCTCGCGCGGCGGCTCGGGCGCCCGGTGAAGTGGACCGAGTCCCGCTCTGAGGGCAACATGGCCGTGCACCATGGCCGTGACCAGATCCAGCGGATCCGGCTGGCCGCCGATTCTGACGGCAGGCTGCGCGGGCTTTCCGTGGACCTGCTCGCCGACATGGGGGCTTACCTGATGCTGGTGACCCCGGGTGTTCCGCTGCTCGGGGCGTTCATGTTCAACGCGATCTACAAGATGGACGCCTACCGGTTCAACTGCACGGGTGTGTTCACCACCAAGACGCCCACCGACGCCTACCGCGGCGCCGGCCGGCCCGAGGCCACGTACGCCATCGAGCACATCATGGACGACCTTGCCGCCCACCTGCACATGGACCCGCTCGAGCTACGCGAGCGGAACTGGATCAAGCACGAGGAATTCCCGTTCAACACGATCTCGGGTCTTACCTACGACTCGGGCAACTACGAGGCGGCGACGGCCGAGGCAAAGGCACTGTTCCACTACGACGCACTGCGGATGGAACAGGCCGAACGCAACGACGCGGGTGCCACGGTCCGGCTCGGCATCGGGATCTCCACATTCACCGAAATGTGCGGCCTGGCGCCATCACGACTCCTCGGGTCGCTGCTTTACGCGGCCGGCGGCTGGGAGCACGCCTCCATCCGGATGCTGCCCACCGGCAAGGTCGAGGTGGTCACCGGGTCCAGCGCGCATGGCCAGGGCCACGAGACCGCGTGGTCGCAGATCGTCGCCGACCAGCTCGGCGTGCCATTCGAGGACATTCGCGTGCTCCACGGGGACACGCAGGTCGCGCCCAAGGGCATGGACACCTACGGGTCGCGGTCCCTAGTGGTCGGTGGCACGGCGCTCGTCGAGGCGTGCGGGAAGGTCAGGGACAAGGCCCGGATCATCGCCGCAGGCATGCTGGAGGTCGCACCGGAAGACCTGGAGTGGACTCCCGGTCGGTGGTCGGTGCGCGGCGACCCGGATCAGGGCAAGAGCATCGCGGAGATCGCCTTCGCTACGTTCGCGGCGCATGCGCTGCCCGACGGTGTAGAGCCGTCGCTTGACTCCGACTCGACAACTGACCCGGACAACTTCTCGTTCCCGCACGGCACGCACCTGTGCGCGGTTGAAGTCGACACCGAGACAGGCAGGGTGAAGATCCGGTCCTATGTCGCGGTCGACGACATAGGCGTCGTCGTCAACCCGATGATCGTCGAGGGCCAGGTGCACGGCGGGATCGCGCAGGGCATCGCCCAGGCGCTGTACGAGGAGGCAGCGTATGACTCCTCGGGCAACCTGGAGACCGTCACGCTGGCGGACTACCTGGTGCCGTCCGCGGCCGACCTGCCGTCGTTTGTCACCGCCAACACGACCACGCCATCCACGACCAACCCGCTCGGCGTCAAGGGCGTCGGTGAGGCAGGCACGATCGCGTCTACGCCAGCCGTGGTGAACGCCATCGTCGACGCGCTCCGCCCGTTCGGCGTCACCGACGTGCCCATGCCGTGCACCCCTGAACGGGTGTGGCGCGCCATCGCAGCAGCCAGAGGCTCGGAAGGAGCGTCGGCATGATCCCGGCGAAGTTCGACTACGTGCGGCCCGACTCCCTCGGCGAGGCAGTCCAGGCGCTGGCGTCCGGCGGCGACGACGCCAAGGTAATCGCGGGCGGTCAGTCGCTGATGCCGCTGCTGCGGATGCGCCTGGCGTATCCGGAAAAGCTCGTCGACCTAGGCGGGCTCGGCGAACTGCGCGGAGTCAGGGACACCGGGGCCGGGCTTGAGATCGGCGCGATGACCACGTACTACGAGGTCACTCGCGATCCGCTGATCAGGCAGCACTGCGGCCTGCTTGCCGAGGCCACGGCAACGATCGCCGACCCGGCGATACGGCACCGCGCCACGATAGGCGGCGGGCTGGCGCACGCAGACCCGGCTGGGGACATGCCCGCGGTCATCACGGCGCTGGACGCCACGCTGGTGGCCACCGGGCCGTCCGGCACGCGGGAGATCAACGCGGCGGACTTCTTCTCCGACTACCTCACGACGTCGCTCGAGCCCGGCGAGATCGTCACCGCGGTGCGGGTGCCCAAGCTCGACGGCTGGGGTTACCGGTACCTGAAGTTCAACGTCACGGCGCAAGCCTGGGCCATCGTCGGCGTGGCGGCGCTCGCGCGGCGATCCAACGGGCACGTGGCGCAGGCCCGGGTCGCGCTGACCAACATGGGTTCGGTGCCCATCAGGGCGCGTGCCGTGGAGGCCGCGGCGGCTGGCGCCGAGGCGACGGCGGCAGCCATGGCGGCCGCGGCGACACACGCTGACGAGGGCACCAACCCGTCGAGCGACCTGCGGGCGGCGGCCGACTACCGGCGGCACCTAGCCCGGGTGCTCACCGGGCGCGCGCTGGCCGCCGCGGCAGGCGCGCCCTGACGGGCGATTTCAGTTGTTAGGCCGGGCGCCCGCGACTCGCGGGCGCCCGGGCCTGGTGCGGGAGGCCGGCGCATGCGCCGGCCTCCCGCACGTTTGACCTATCGCCGGCGCGGAAGAGGCATACGCATAGAATTTCCGACTAGTAGCGGCCCACCGAGAAAGTAGCGTCCTATGGCCATCGAGCTTGACAACTCGTTCACCGTTCCAGTGCCGCCGGAGCAGGCCTGGGATGTCCTGCTGGACGTGGAGCGGATCGCTCCGTGCATGCCCGGCGCCAGCGTCACCTCCGTGGAGGGCGATGAGGTCGCGGGCCAAGTCAAGGTCAAGCTGGGTCCGCTGTCGCTGAGCTACAAGGGGACCGCCAAGTTCACCGAGAAGGACCAGGCCAACCACACGATCTCGCTCGAGGCGTCGGGTAAGGAGACCCGCGGCGCTGGTACCGCGTCGGCGACGGTGCAGGCCGGTCTCAAGCCGGCCGACACCGAGGGGTCCACGGTAGTGAACATCCACACCTCGCTGAACGTGACCGGCCGCCCGGCCCAGTTCGGCCGCAGCCTGCTGCCCGAGGTGAGTGGCAAGCTCATCGCCCAGTTCGCCGCGAACCTTGAGGCTCTGATCATCGCGGACAAGGGCGCGGCGACCGAGACGGCGCAGGAGGCGGGGGCCGATTCCGCAGATGAGGGCGGAAGAGCCGCCGCGCCGCCCACCGCCACCCAGCCCTCGGCGGCGCTGCCGCAACAGGAGGACTCGCTCAACCTGATCAAGCTGGTCGGCGGGCCGCTTCTCAAGCGCGTCATTCCGGTCGCGGCGATAGGCGCCCTGATCGCCATCTTCGGCCGCCGCATCCGCGGCCTGGGGAAGCGCTCTAAGTCCTGATCCTCCGCGTTTGCGGAACCACGCGGAACGCGCGGCTAGGGGACCAGAACCTCCGTTACCGGCAGGGACGAGTCGGCGGGCAGGCCGAGCGAGGACGGCGGCCGGCCGCTGGCCAGGATCTCGGCGCCGAGGGCGGCGACCATCGCGCCGTTGTCTGTGCACAGGCCAGGGCGAGGCACGCGCAGCCTGATGCCCGCTAGCTCGCAGCGCTCCGCTGCTAGCCCGCGTAGCCGGGAGTTGGCGGCGACGCCGCCACCGATTACCAGGTCGGTGACGCCGTGCTGCCGGCACGCGTCGACCGCCTTCCTGGTCAGCACGTCCGCGACGGCCTCCTGGAACGAGGCCGCGACGTCGTCGACAGGGACCGGTTCGCCCGCGTCGCGCCGGGCCTCTACCCAGCGGGCCACCGCGGTCTTGAGGCCGGCGAACGAGAAATCGAGCGTCCCGTCGTGGTACTTCGCGCGCGGGAACCTGATCGCCGCCGGGTCGCCGGCCTTGGCGGCCCTGTCGATCGGTGGGCCACCGGGGAACGGCATGCCGAGCACCCGGGCAACCTTGTCGTAGGCCTCCCCCGCCGCGTCGTCGATGGTGGCGCCGAGCGGTTCCACGGCCCCGGTCACGTCCGGCACGAGCAGCAGCGAGGAGTGCCCGCCCGACACCAGCAGCGCCACGCACGGCGACGGCAGCGCGCCGTGCTCGAGCTGGTCGACGGCCACGTGTGCGGCCAGGTGGTTGACGCCGTATAGCGGCTTGCAGAGCGCGTACGCGTACGCCTTCGCCGCCGCCACGCCGACCATCAGCGCGCCGGCCAGGCCAGGCCCGGCGGTCACCGCGACCGCGTCGATGTCGGCGGGACGCACTCCGGCCTTCGCGAACGCGCCGTCGAGCACCGGGACCATTGCCTCGAGGTGCGCGCGGCTGGCCACCTCGGGCACCACGCCGCCGAACCGGGCGTGCTGATCCATGCTCGACGCCACCTCGTCGGCGAGCAGCTCACGGCCGCGGACGATCCCGACGCCGGTCTCGTCGCAGGACGTCTCGATGCCGAGCACCAATGGCCCGTCGATCACCGCAGCAGGTCCTTCCGCATCACTACGGCGTCTACCCCCGATGGCTGGTAGTACCCGCGGCGCACCCCGATCTCCTCGAACCCACGGCGCAGGTACAGTCGTCTGGCGCGCGGGTTGTCCTCGCGTACCTCGAGGAACACCTCGCCGCAATCATGCTCCCGTGCCGCCTGCAGCAGCGCGGCGAGCATTGCGGAGCCGATGCCCTGGCCCCAGCTCGCCTGCGCGACCGCGATCGTGAGCACGTCCGCCTGGCGGCCGGCAGGGGCGAACATCATCCCGGCGTACCCGGCTATGGCATGCTTGCCGTCTTCGGCGGCGGCAGCCTCGGCGACCAGGTACAGGCGGCTGCTCGGCGGCTGCACGACCTCCTCGGCGAACATCTCGGCCGTCCACGGGTCGTCGGGAAACAGCTCGCGCTCCAGGGCCAGCACCTCGCTGAGGTCGGCGGGCACCATCGGCCGCAGCTTGGCGGCCGCGGTCATCACGGTGTCACCCGCTTTGGCGTGCCGGGTTCGCGCGCGTCCGGCCGCCGCAGGTACAGCGGCTCGGGGGGCAGCAGGACGACGCCGTCCGCGGAACCGGCGAGGGCGGCGGTAACCACCCGGCACAAGGTCGCGGCGGCCGGATACGTTGGCCCGTGCCCGTTCGGAAGGAATGCGGGGTAAAGCAGGCTGCCCTCGCCGACGGTCAGCAGATCGCGGTCGTCTATCGGGATGTCGCCGGGCGCGCTCACCTGGGGACCCGTCATCCGGCGTCCGGCCTTGTCATACCTTGCCCAGTAGAGTTCGCGCCGGCGGGCATCGGTGGCCACCAGGAAGTCGCCGCCGTGTTCGACGTCGGCGGCGATCACGTCCAGGCTGCACACCCCGTACACAGGGATGCCGAACGCGGCGCCGAGAACCTTCCCGGTCACCACCCCGACGCGCAGCCCGGTGTACGGGCCAGGGCCGACCCCGACGGCGATGCCGGTTAGGTCGGCGCGTTCGGCTCCCGCGTCGGCGATCACCTTCGCGATCGCAGGTGCGAGCAGCTCCGCGTGGCGGTGCGCGTCGACGGTGACAAGCTGGGCCAGCGGCTGTCCCCCGTCGTGCAGTGCTACCGTCACCGCGGGCGTGGCGGTGTCCAATCCGAGCAGCAACACGACCTAAAAGGGTAGCCGACGCTGCGCCCGTGCTGTGCGGCGGTCAGCCCACTACCTTGCTGGTGACTTCCTGCGCGATTGTCTGCGCGGCGGAGCGCAGGTCGGACTGCGAGACGGGTCCGTAGTTGCCCTTGTTGGCGTGGTCGAGGCCGTTCAGCACCACGCTGATGATGACGTTCCGGTACCGGACCTCGACGGTGGCCACATCGGTGATAGCCCCGTTCACGTTGAACACCTGGGTGGCGATGAACGCGGATGTGTCCCTGCCGCCGGGCATGCCGGGCAGGTCGGTGACGGTCGCCTGCGGCTGCCCGCTGTGCGGTCCTGGCTTCAGCTTGGCGCTCTCGAACTCGGAGTACGCGTCTTCCGCGGCGAATGTGGCGCTGCCGTCTCCGGACGCGAGGCCGCTCGGCGAGTACGCCTGCATGTTTACCTCGAGCACCCGGTACATCGGCGCCTTGTCCAGCGTCCAGGTGCACTGGCTGTTGGCACCGGTGTTCAGCGGCGGTACCGCCACCTTCAGCTGACCGGGCAGGTACTGGGTGAGCGAGCCGCCGGGCACCGCGCTGCAAGCATTCGGCACCTGCTGGAGCTCGCCTGGCAGGAACGTCGTGACCAGCGAGTTGAGGCCCAGGTTCGCGGCGCCGCCGCCCCCGCCGCCGGTGAGGAAGTACACCAGGACGGCGATGCCCACGGCCGCCGCGCCGCCGCCCATCATGAGAAGCCGCCGGCGCTTGCGCCGGTCTGCCCGGCGTTCCTGACGAGATTCGCTGCCGCGCCTGCGCCAGCGCTCGGAGAACACCTCCATCGGGCCGGAGTCAGGGCCGGCCGGCTTAACTTGCTCCGACGCCGCGGGCGGCTGCGCCGCCGCCTGCTGCGACAGCCAGGCCTCGTTCTCCCACGGAGCCCCGGGGCCGTCGGGCAGCGGGGTGTCCTGTACCCAGTCGCCCTGCGTGCGGCCATCGCGGACGCGCGCTTCCTGGCCCCGGATGGGCGCCAGGTCAGGGAACTCACGCTGGTCCCGCGGCAGTGCGTCATACCCCGCCCATTCGGGCACGTCGTCGTCGGATCGTGCCCGGCGGCCACGTGGCCGGCCGGGGAACGACTCATGCTGAGTCACGGCGTTGCCTCCGGGGGGTTGGCGGTGCGGTTTCGTGACTTACAGACCAGGCAGAACGTACAAACCCGTTTGGTACAGGCCGAACTATAGACGATCAGCGAGGACCGCGGGGTGGCAACTCGATGTCCTGCCAGCGCTCGCCAGTACCGGTAATCCGCACCGTGCGCGGCGAGTCGCCGCCGTCTGCTGCCAGCAGGGCGTCGGCCGGGCCGGGCGCGATCGTGATCTCGAGGCGGTCCGCGGCCAGTCCTTCCGCGAGCCCTTCGCCCCATTCCACGACCGTCACCGAGGTGGCGGCGTCGGTGTCGAGGTCAAGGTCGTCCAGTTCGAGGGTGCTGCCGAGCCGGTACGCGTCGGCGTGCACCAGGGCGGGCCCGCGGCCTGCCGCCCGAGCCGCCCCGGCCGCGGCCGCGAGCGGCGGATGCACCCGCGCGATGGCGAAGGTGGGCGACGTCACCGGTCCGCGTACTCCGAGCCCTTCCCCGATGCCCTTGGTCAGCATGGTCTTGCCGGCGCCGAGCGGACCGCTCATGATCACCACGTCGCCTGCCCGCAGCACAGCCGCGAGTCGCCGTCCGAGCGCGCGCATGTCCGCGGCCGTCGCGACGGTTACTTCCTCGTTCACGAGTACGACCTTGCCACGCGGTTGCCGATTCCGGTGACGATCTCGTAGGAGATGGTGCCGAGGGCCTCGCCCCACTCCTGCGCGGTCGCCTCCCCGCCGTCCCCCGGCCCGAATAGCACTACCTCATCCCCAACCGCCACCGGCTCGTCGCCGAAGTCGACGACAAGCTGATCCATGCAGACCGTGCCGGCGACCGGCCAGCGCCGCCCGCGCGCGAACAGCAGCGGCCGGCCCGTGGCGGACCGCGGCACCCCGTCTGCGTATCCGATGGGGACTAGGCCGAGCGTGGTCGGCGTGGACGTTATGTAGCGGTGCCCGTAGGAGACGCCGGTGCCCGCCGGGACCCGCTTGACCATCGCGAGCCGCGCCCGCAGCGTCATCGCCGGCCGCAGCCACGGCGGTGCGCCGCCGGGCAGCGTGGACAGTCCGTAGATCCCGCCGCCTACCCGTACCAGGTCGTAGCGAGCCTCCGGCACGATCAGGGCTGCCGCCGTGTTCGCTATGTGCCTGACCTCCGGGGTGACCCCCGCCTTCTCCGCGGCCGTGAGCGCCTCGCCGAACGCGGCCAGCTGCTCGCCGACGGACGGGTTACCCGGCTCGTCGGCGGAGGCGAAGTGCGACCAGAGCCCGACCACGGTGAGCCGGCCGGCGGCCTGCGCGGTGAGCGCGGCGTCCACCACGGACGGCCAGTCGGCAGCCGTCGCCCCGCCCCGGCTCAGCCCGGTGTCTGCCTTGAGGTGCACCCGGCCAGGCCGTCCCGCCGCCGCGGCGGCCGCCGCGATCTGGCGCACCATGTCCACCGAGCCGGCGGTGAGGTCCACGTTCGCCTCGATGGCCGCGCGATGCGCGTCAGAGCCGATCGCCATCAGGCATAGCAGGGGGGTGTCGATGCCCGCCGCGCGCAGTTCGAGCGCTTCCGCCACGTGCACCACGCCCAGCCACCGGGCGCCGCCGCGCACCGCCGCGCGTGCCGCGGGGACGGCTCCGTGACCGTACCCGCCGGCCTTCACGACCGCCATCACGGCGCCCGGCGCCACATGCCGCCGCAGTGCCGTGACGTTGGCCGAGATGGCGTCGAGGTCGACGAGGGCCTGCGCTGGGCTATCCATGACCCATCTATGTTAAAGCGTGCGGAAAGCCGCCGGCAGCGCCCTGAGCACGTCGGACGCGCCGACAGGCGCCTCGTGTCCGGCCGTGCCCGGCGCAGCGCCGCCCGCCCCGCCGCGCGCCGGGCCATCGCCTGAGCCAGCACCCGCCGCTTCAGCGCCCGCCGCGGCGAGCCTGGCGGCCAGCCCGTGCAGGTACGCCGCGGCGACGCCGGCCTGCGGCGGCAGCAGCCCTTGGGCGAGCAGCGCGCCGGCCAGTCCCGACAGGACGTCGCCGGTGCCCGCGGTGGCCAGCCACGGCGTTCCCGTGGTGTTGACGAGCACCGGGTCCATCCCGTCGGGCGACGCGATGACGGTCGTGGACCCCTTGAGCAGCACGCTCGCGCCGAACATGGTCGCGGCTCGCCGTGCGTGCTCGAGCCGGCGCGCCTCGACTTCCGCCGGGTCGGCGTCGAGCAGCCGCCCCAGTTCACCCGCGTGCGGGGTGAGCAGCGTCGGCGCCGGTCGCGGCAGCAGGTCGCGCCGCCGTGCGAGCAGCGACAGCCCGTCCGCGTCGACGAGCACCGGCAAGCTGGTGGCGAGGACGTCCGCGAGCCGCTGCGCCGCCTCCGGCGTCAGGCCCATCCCAGGTCCGGCGACCCACGCCTGGACTCGCCCGACGCTGGCGGGGAACCGCTGGTCGCGCGTCTCGGGAAATTCGTTATTTTCTTCTGAACGATCGCGGCTTTCTCCTCCGAGTTCGGTGATTACCACCTCGGGCCAGACCTGGCGGACGGCCGCCGCCGCGGCGGCCGCGGTAACGAGCCGGACCATGCCCGCGCCGCCGTGCACCGCGCCCCCGGTCGCGAGCATGGCGGCGCCGGTAAACCGGTCACTGCCGGCGAGCAGGCCGAGGACACCGCGGCGGTACTTGTCAGATTCCGGGCCCGGGCGCGGGATGATCGCGCGGATGTCGGCGCGCTGCGGCGCGGACGCGTCGGGGGGGTCGAGCAGGTGCGGTTCGAGCCCGATGTCGACGAGTTCGACGACCCCGGCGTACCCGGCTCCCGGGTCGATGAGCAGGCCCGGCTTGACCACGCCGAACGTCACCGTCACATCGGCCCGGACCGCGGGGCCGTCAACAGCGCCGGTGTCGGCGTCGATGCCGCTCGGCAAGTCGACCGCGACCATGGTCGAGCTAGACCCCGCCGCGAGTTGCGCCAGCGTCGCGTACGGCTCGCGCAGGCCGCCCTTGCCTCCGATGCCGAGCATCCCGTCGATGATCAGGTCGGCGTAGCCGATCGCGCGCCGCACGTCGTGTCCGGCGTCGTAGCTGGTCATCGCGTCCGGCCGGGTCTCATCAATCGGCCGCGGCCGTACCGCCGCCACGAGCCGCCCGCCGGCGGCCCGCAGAGCTGCCGCGCCGCCGGGGTGGATGTGCGGCCCGGCCTGGATCGCGGTCACCATGGCGCCGCGCCCGGCCAGCAGGGCCCCCGCGTACAGCGCGTCCCCGCCGTTGTCACCGGTGCCCGTGAGGATCGCGACCTGTGATCCGTAGACCCCGCCGTGGCTCGCGCGCAGCACGGTCGTGCACACCGAGGCCAGCCCGGCCGCCGCCCGCTGCATGAGCGCGCCGTCCGGGACCAGCGCCATCAGGGCGGACTCCGCCGCCCGAACCTTGGCTACCTGGTAAGCGTCACGCACGTTGCATAGTCTGCCCGGTCCCGGCCCGGCACAGTCAGCCGAGGGCGGTGCTATACCCAGCCGAGTCCTGCCGCCGCATCGCCTTCGGCCACGACGACGGCGGTGGCGAGGCCGCTGTCGTGGCTGAGCGATACGTGCCAGCGCCGCACGCCACGCAGCCCGGCGGCGGCGGCCACAGTGCCGTAGACCTTGAGCTCCGGCCGGCCGAGCGAGTCGGTGACCACCTCGGCGTCGGTCCAGAGCAGTCCGCGCGGTCCGCCAAGCGCCTTGGCCAGTGCCTCCTTGGCCGCGAAGCGAGCGGCCAGGGATTTCACCGGCAGGTCGCGTTCACCCTCGGTGAACAGGCGGCTGGCGAGGGCTTGCGTGCGGTCAAGCGCCCGCGCGAAGCGGGTGATGTCGACGACGTCAACCCCGACGCCGACGATCATCGCATGGCCAGCCGGACCGCCTCGGCGAGCTGGCCCGCGAGGTCCTCGGCAAGTTCGGCCTCCCTCGCCTCGACCATCACGCGGATGGCGGGCTCGGTACCGCTCGGCCGCAGCAGGATCCGGCCGGCGTCGCCGAGCTGGCCCTGGGCGGTCTTGACCGCCGAGTCGAGCGACGGGTCGGCCATCGCGCGGTCCTTGTCGCCGCGCACGTTGATCAGGACCTGCGGGTACCTATTCATCATCCGCGCCGCCGCCGACACCGGGACGCCGCTGCGGTTCACCGCGGCGAGCAGGTGCAGGCCGGTCAGCACGCCGTCGCCGGTGGTCGCGTGGCCCATCTGGATGATGTGCCCGGACTGCTCACCACCCAGCACGTAGCCGCCATCCCGCATGGCCGCGTAGACGTGCTTGTCGCCTACCGGGGTCTGCACCACCCTGATGCCCGCCGTGCGCATCGCGTCGTGAAAGCCGAGGTTGGACATCACGGTCACCACGACGGCGTCGCCTGCCAGCTCGCCGGCAGCCTTGAGCTCGGAGGCCAGCACGGTGAGAATCTGGTCGCCGTCCAGCGGGACGCCGTCCGCGTCCACGGCGAGGCACCTATCGGCGTCGCCGTCGAAGGCGAGTCCGGCGTCCGCGCCATGTTCGACGACCGCCGCCGACAGGGTGTCCAGGTGGGTGGAACCGCAGCCGGCGTTGATGTTCAGCCCGTCAGGCGCGGCCCCGATGGCGATGACCTCCGCGCCAGCCCGGCGGATCGCGCGCGGTCCGATGCTGTACGCGGCGCCGTGGGCGCAGTCCACGACCACCCGCAGTCCGTGCAGCGGGGGACGGCCGTCCGCGGCTACCGGGAGGGAGGCTAGCAGGTGGTCGAGATAGGCCTCGTGCTTGGAGTACGCGTCGGTGACCCGGCCGAACCCCGCGGGCGGCTCCCCCAGCGCAGTGCGGGCCCCGGCGCCGACGGTCCCGGCACCGAGTCGTGCCTCGATCTTGTCCTCGACCTCGTCCGGCAGCTTGACACCGCCGCGGCCGAAGAACTTGATGCCGTTGTCCTGAGCCGGGTTGTGGCTGGCGGAAAGCACGACGCCGAAGTCCGCGGCAAGAGCTCCGGTGAGGTACGCCACACCTGGCGTCGGGATGATCCCGAGCCGGAGCACGTCCACGCCGGAACTCGTGAGCCCCGCGACGACGGCCGCCTCGAGGAAATCGCCGGAGGCCCGGGAGTCACGGCCGATCACCGCCACGGGGCGACCCGACCCGATGGCGCCGGGCACGAGGACGGGCACCGCCGCCAAGGCTAGATCCATCGCGAGTCGCGCGGTAAGGTCCCGCCCCGCGACCCCTCGAACACCGTCAGTACCGAAAATCCTGCCCATATCGGCTTGTACGGCTGCCGGCCGACGCTAGCGCTTGGAGTACTGCGGCGCCTTGCGGGCCTTCTTGAGGCCGTACTTCTTCCGCTCCTTGACCCGGGCGTCCCTGGTGAGGAAGCCAGCCTTCTTGAGCGGCGGGCGGTTCTCCGGGTCGACCAGGGTCAGCGCGCGAGTAAGGCCGAGCCGGAGCGCGCCGGCCTGGCCGGTCACGCCGCCGCCGCCGATGCGCGCGATCACGTCGAACTTGCCCTCGGCGCCGAGCGTCACGAACGGCTCGCTGACGATCTGCTGGTGCACCTTGTTCGGGAAGTATGCGTCGAGCGAGCGGCCGTTGATGGTCCACTGGCCGGTGCCAGGGACGATCCGGACGCGCGCGACAGCTTCCTTGCGGCGGCCGGTACCAGAGGCGTGGCCGGTGATGACGGGCCGGCGGGCGCGCGCGGGCGCGGCGGCCTCGGCCGACTCCGTGGTGTACTCCGACGGGGCGTCTTCGCCGTCGAAACCTTCGGCGTCGTAACCGTCCTCGGCGTACTCCTCGTTGAAGTAAGCCGTGTCGTCTGCGGGCGTCTCTACGCCAGTGGGCTCGGACACGTTCCTCTTCCTCAACCTTCCTTGCTGCGCTTACTGGGAAATCTGCCGGATCTCGTACGGCTGCGGCTGCTGTGCCTGGTGCGGGTGGGTCGGGCCGGCGTACACCTTGAGCTTGCTCAGCGTCTTACGGCCGAGCGAGTTCTTCGGCAGCATCCCCTTGACGGCCTTCTCGACCACGCGCTCGGGGTGCTTAGCCATCAGGTCGGCGTAGCTTACCGCGCGCAGGCCACCGGGGTAGCCAGAGTGCCGGTAGGCCTGCTTCTGCTCCAGCTTCGAGCCGCTGAGAGAGACCTTGTCCGCGTTGACCACGATGACGAAGTCACCGGTGTCGACGTGCGGAGCGAAAATGGGCTTGTGCTTGCCCCGCAGCAAGACCGCCACAT
>Ga0126371_10002866_pt1 | contig 14985 bp, 8 predicted proteins | sample PanSoiMetaPlot_4_FD_110145 | JGI IMG/M metagenome (GOLD analysis project Ga0126371, IMG submission 110145) | Tropical forest soil microbial communities from Panama - MetaG Plot_4 | ecosystem: Environmental > Terrestrial > Soil > Tropical forest > Bulk soil | place: Panama | collected 2016-02-17 | reverse complement strand
TTCGTCTGCGTCTTTTTTTTGGCCACATCCCAGCGACACTTCCCCGAGTAAGAACTTACTTCTTGCCGAATCCAGAAACGGCGCAAGCCCGTCTTGCGTAAAGACCAAACCGTTCACGGGAGAACCAATGGACTTCGAAGCCGCGAGCGCATCTTTGCAATGGTTTGTTTGCGCGAGTGCCAACGCGCGCTGCAAGTTGACCTCAATCCATACCTGCCGAACGTTGGTGCCCCCTTCTTCCCGCCCAAAGAAGCGGTTCCCGAACAAGTCCAGCGCCGCCTCAAAATTCCCTTCTTCCGCGCGATTCAAAGCAAGCTCGTACACCAACGAAGTGGGCATGCGGCTCAAGTTGGGATACCGCTCCAGCACTTTCGCTCGGTCGGTGGGCGGTTTCCCAAGCAGCGTCATGGCAACTACTGCGCCCGAATAATTCACTGGGTTTAAAGAGTCGTTCGCGATTCCCTCTTCGAAAGCATTTAAGGCCGCGGCGAATTCGTGTTTTACGTGGAGCAATGCCAGGCCCGTGCCCGCCTGCAAGACGGGAATTTGGGGATTCAGTTCGCGCGCGCGATTCCATTCCAAGAGAGCTGTATCCGTCTGTCCACGCGCAAAGTGCCATGTTCCCAGAAGATAGTGCGCGATTGCGTCTCTTTCATTCTTTCGAATGGCGGCACGCAGCGCCCGCTGCTCTTCGACGCGACTCGGGAAAATGTACAGCGTCGAAAGGCGAGAGGCTTGCGCGTAATCTTTTTCCGGAGACTCGCCAAGCTTCTCGCGGCAATACCCACGAAAGTAGGCAACCAGCGGATGGTTCTGGGGCACGACGGAGCCAGGTTCAGTTTGGTCGGGTCTGACGGCAGGATACTCGCGGCTAAGGACCTCCAATGCTTTTCGGTAGAGCCCTAGCCGCGCATATTCGTAGGCAATGTTTAAGACGCGATAGGCGTCGCCGGCTAAATGTGCAAAATCTGGTTTTCCAGTCTCTTCACGTAGGAAATCACTCAGCGGAAAGCGTGCGAGTTCCTCATTGGTAAGAGTTTCCGTCTCTTTGCTTTCTCCCAACGTTTTTCGAATGGCTGCCAGCTCTTCTACGACGCGCAGATCTTCAGGAGCGGATTGCAAGCTCAGCGCCAACAATTCCTTGGCTTTCTCGAGCTTGCCTGCGCGAGCCTGCAATTCAGCGAGACGCAGGGCGGCCGCAGCGCGAAAGTCGGGGAGCCGCAGAGCTTCCCGGAAAGCGTCGGCCGACTCTTCCTCTCGTTCGAGTCCTTCAAACGCAATTCCCAGATAGTAGGAAATCTCCGTGTCACTGGTGTTTCGGTCATGAACCTCAGCAAGCCGCGGCAGTGCTTCCTCAAAGCGATTCAGGCTGGCGTCAAGTCGTCCAGCAGCTTTCAACAATTCAAAGCTGCCAGGAAATTTCTGGAGGGCCTGCTCATAAGTTTGAATTGCAGCCAGCAAGTTGCCATTCAGATCTTCGTCTTTCCCCAGTTGAAGCCAATCGTCCGCAGTTCTTTTGCTTTCTTCCGGTGTCTTGTAAGGAACTTGACGTCCGAGCTTAATCTGGGATTCTGACAGCCAGTCGTACTGCCCCTCCGTCTGTTTTAGAAGCACCGTGCCGCTTCCGTCCAGGAGTTCGAATGTAAGGCTCTCTGCCCCGCCGGGAACCGGAATGTCTTTCTTCCAGACATGCTCGGGGACGAAGTCGGCTTTTTCTTGCAGCAGCGAACTAGTCCCGTTTAGGACAATAACTGTCGCCGCGGGTATTTTGCAGTTGGCGTTGAACGCTACCTGCAAAACGCCGTTGTTCCGCTGCAAATGAACCGCGCCAGTAAGGTTGGCTCGCGAAATCCCGCCGGTGTCTCGAACAGGCACCCAGTATTCAGTGAAAGAGATCACTTGCCGCGGCTCCAGGAACGCGTACGTTTCTTGGTTCCGAAATAAACCGGCTTGCAGCTCAACGTAGGCGCTGTCATTGTCCGAGAGAGCCTTTCGCCAATCGAGGCCATCTGCGTCCACGCCCCAGGACCAGATTTTCTTCGCGGGAACCTGCAGGTACTCGGCAAAATGCGCTGTGCCCGTGTTGCTGTGGGGGTTCCACACGCCCATGAAGTCTTCCCTGCTTCCATAAGTGAATAAGGAGACGGGTCCATCGGACTGGTTTCGAATGACGCTCAGATCTTTGCCTTGGGCATCCACCGGCCAGCGCTGCACCTCCGCGAATCCGTGGGCAGCGGCAAATCGCTGAGGGTATTGAATTCGTGAATCATCCCAAACCTGCACGCCCGCGTTGTTCCACCAATAAAAACGATGGCGAACGTCGCTGCGGTTGCTGAGGGTGACGTGCTGTTCCAAAACTGTGGAGCCCGAGCGCAGAGTCAGCTCCACCACCCATTCCATCCCGTAAACTCTGTCGATGTTGCCCACAGTGACCGATGCGCTGCCGTCCGGATGTTCCGCGAACGCAAAGTTCACTGGCGACATCGAAACCCAGTTGTGAGAAACAGGAAAATTGAACTCGACGCCGAAGGCCGCCCAGGCTCCTCGATAGCCTATCCGGGCTTTTTTGATCGACGGATTCGCATAGAACATCGGCTGGCCGCTGATCTTGTCAACGCAGGTGTAAAGATGTCCGCCGACGTCCGGAAGCACGGAGCATTTCAAATATTCATTCTCGAGGTAGATAGCCCGCCAGGCATGTTCCACGCGCGTGTTCGTGATTTCATTTCGCAGCGTGTAGGGATAGTTGAAGCGTCCGGTCGAAAATTGATCAAAAGGAGGATTGGGATCCGGCGCTCCCTCCTCGTAAGTCGGAAGCCTTAGGACGCCTTCCCACACGCGCACCTTCCCGGAAATCGGAATCGAGGAAACTAGCAAGAAGACGAAAGCAGAGGCCCAGTGCATTGCTCTTACTCCGGACAAAGAATTTCTCTCGAACGGCTGTGAAACCATCGGTCCCCCAGCACTTATTTGTTCGTGTTTGTTTCTTGTTTGCCGCAGCCTTGCACTAGAACTGCTTCATGAAGGAGCGTGCAAGGGAAATCTCTCCACAACTCGGTTGATGATTCCTTCCTCAGAGGGAGAATCGGGAAGAAGCGCTTCTTCCAGGCAGCGGAAAAAAGCCAAGAGCTGCGTCACGACAACGTGAATCGCCAGGTCATCGTCCTCGCCAAGTTCGTGCAATCCTCGGCATTCGATTACCTCATCGTTGTTTCTGACCGCGGACTCCGGGATGTTTTCCCCGACGATGACCTTAAGCAGCCCAAGCCTCTTTCGATCCAATTCTCGCAGCAGATCCAATTCATAAGCGCGAATCATGCGATCGGACGATAGGAGACACACGATCAAAGTGTCGTCCTGTACGTAACTCATGGGTCCGTGACGAAAGCCCAGGTACGTTTCACAAACGGTGGTCACTCGACCCGCCGTGAGCTCCAGCATTTTCAACGCGGCCTCGCGCGACGCCGCGAACCGCGATCCGCTACCCAGAAACACAGCGCGTCGGAAATCCGCGGCGGCAACCCGGGCCAGCGCATCGAACTTCGACCGGATCAATTCGCTGGCAATTTGGCTCAACTTCGCGCACTGCGAGCGGTACTCATTCGCTCGCTCGAGCATTCCCAGGAAACGCACGGCCAGCAGCAGGTTCGTGAAGCTACTGGTCATGACCAAACTCTTATCAAGCGTTTCGCTGGGAAGCGTGATGACCCGCACATTCCTAGCCTCTCGCCTGGCACTGGCCAATCTTCCTTGTTCGTTGCACGTCACCACAACGTGCCGAATCTGCGGCTCCGTGCGTAGCAGCAATTCAACGACGCCGCTGCTCTCCGGGCTGTCGCCGGACCTCGCCACGGAAACAAGCACTCCGGGCCGGCCGGGAGGAAGAGCCTTCCCGCCATACATCAACAGAGCGCCACCGCTGATGGATTCCGTTGGCACGCCCAGCGCATTCTGTAAAGGGAGGCGAACACATTGCGCGGCATACTCTGAACTGCCGGAGCCGGTGAGCGCCAGACTGCTGATTCCTCTAAGGTCTTCCTCCAGACTATCGCGTGAACTGACCAAGCGATCGCAGGTGCACATCCAGGTCCAAGGCTGCTGGCAGATTTCCCGAAGCGTGTGGAAATAGCCGAGCCGGTGCTGGTCTTCCTCAGAACGTCCAAACAGTTCTGCGGCTTTGCCTTGGTCTCTTACCAAGGCGCGTTGCCATTCGTCCTGACTTAATAGGTGCGCGTCGTCCATGCAATCCCGCGATCGAGCTTGAAACTGCTGATCCGCGCGTCAACGTCCCGGTTGTAGCTGCGGAGTCACAATATCGAGCGGGCGATCCTCTCCGTCCACGGAACCATACCAAACGCCGCCGCCAAATGTCGTGATGTAAACCTTCTCCAGGTCTTTTGGATCGGGAATCACGCGATGTCCCCACTTGAAATTGAAGCCTGGTATGCGCGTCCAATGCTCGCCCCGGTCGCTGGACCTCCAGGCAGAAGATTCGAATCCGGCAGCATACAGGATGTTTGCGTCGCGAGGATCTAGCGTGACGTCGTAAATGTGGCGGTCGCGTTCAAGCACCTGCCTCCACGTCTTGCCCGCATCTTCTGACAAGAAAATGCCTCCGCCATCGCCGTGTCCGCCTTTATCCCGGGCCCACGCCGCAAGATAGAGGCGATTGGGTTTCTTCGGATCCACTGCAAGACCGTTCGGAGCATTACTTCCTTGCGGCATGACCATCGGCGTCCAATGCTCAGCGCCGTCCGTAGAACGGTAAATCGCTCCATCACCATCGTTTCCGATGCTTCCGTCTTCGGACCGCCGCGCAACTAGAACATAAAGCGCACCCATAGCATCTCTGACAATTCTCCAGGCAAATGGCTCCTTCTGAACAATGCCAGCATTTTTCAGCGTCCAGCTTTTCCCGCCATCCGTGCTTTTGTAGACACCGCGCCCAAACGCGGCAACATAAAGGACGCGCGCATCCTGTGGGCTCGTGGGATCCAACAAAATATGGGTGGGCGCGGTCAGCTCCATCCCATTGTTCGATTTCGTCCACGTGCGTCCGCCATCGTCGCTGCGGCAAACTCCACCGCGATAATCCAGAGTCGTTTTTCTTCTCCACATTTTCGGCCGCGGCAAATCATGGGTCCAGCTATTGACGCTCCACACGCGCCCCTTCACGTCCGGGTCAAATACAATCCAGTATGTCGTATTCATCCACTCCCTGGGTACGCCCTTCGTCGAACTCACCCAGGATCTTCCTCCGTCTTCACTGCGGAAAAGGCCGATGTCCGTTGTGGAGATGAACTGCCGATTATGATCAAACGGGTCAAAATGGTATCCGTAAGTCGTCGTAACATCGAGCCCCGTACTCACCCATCCATCTCGTTCGGACTTTCGCGAATACACGGCCACCCAATTTGCGCCGCCGTCCGTCGTGCGCATGGTTCTTCCCAAGTCCGTGCCAATCGCGACATTTGGGTTCTGGTCAGCAACGGTGAGCGCCAGCGGGTTTTCTCCCCAATCCGTCCCAAATCTTTCGGTAATCCACGCGTCGTGAATGTTAGAGCCGGATTTCGCAGCTGGATTGCTGTCTTCTTTCCAAACCAAGCTCCATGTGCGTCCCGCGTCGGTCGTCTTGGCGACTCCCAGCCATTTCACACCACCTTCTTCCAAATTGTTGTATGAGACGTAAGCTGAATCAGGGTTTTGGAGACTCGTGGCGATGGCGCGCAACTTTGCATTCGCCGATCCCAAATTCACTTTCTGCCATGTTGCCCCGTCATCGTTGGATACAAACGCCGTTTCGTCCCCAATCGTGTAAACCACCGGTTTTCCTTTCTTCGTAAAACCGGCAGAAACATCCGAAATGGTTTTTACGGAAGGCGGTGGAATCTTTTTCGTCCCCGACGGTGTTATCTCCTCAATGAAGTGCGGGCCCGCTACGAGCAGCATCCTTCCGTTTGCCGGAGAACCAGGGTTCACCCACACTCTTTTTGCCAATTCGGGCAAATCCGCTTCTTTGGTCCAGCTTTGGCCTCCGTCTCGAGAGACGAAAAGCGCCGAAGTTCCTTTCTTTCTATCTCCTGCAGTCACGTAAAAGACGTTGGGCTCGGCAGGATCAATGGCCATCGCGGTTATCGCGCCCAACGGATTCGGCTCCGCAATTATGTCTTCGTCGGAATGGTCCGAGCTCATCTTGACGCCCTTGATCGACAAAGGCTTTGGATAGACTAGGCTCCATGTCGCTCCCTGATCCTGGCTTCGCCATAGGCCGGTCGCCTGCGCGTAGATTACATTCTTGTCCAAGGGGTCGAAAACAAAGAATTCCACAACACCCCGTAGGTTAAACATGCGCCATGACTTGCCGCCGTCATGACTAATGTAAGCGCCGGTCATGTCGCAACTGACCAAGACAGTGTTCAAGTCGTGCGGACTGACCGTAGGGTGGAACATAGCACCGCCGCCACCCGGGCCGATGACCCTGAAATTACCGGGGCGCGCGTCTCCAAAGCCACTGGCAAACAAGAGTAACCCCAAAAACGCCCGAAGAAAGAAAAGCGCCATCTCTTTCCTTTGCTTTCCTTGCGATTATTTGCGCTTTCTTTCTTGGCAGAAACTCCCTGAAATGTCAATCCTGAAAAAACTGCCCTCACATGCTGACCCGCAGAAGCTGCGCGGCGTTCTCGTAATAGACTTTCTTGAGGATTTCATCCTGCAATCCCAGGCCATAAATTCGCCAGCGCCCCTGAGGCGGCACCTTCGCCGGCGCGTAGTCGAAATACTCGTCTTCGGTTTCCAAGAACCGGTAATAGATTTCGTACAGCAAGTCGGTGAAGACTTGCTGCGGCGTGTCCGTCCCGTGAGGAACGGCGTCCGTTCCAAACAAAATTCGATCCTGATATTTTTCAAAGAACTTTCTGGACATGCGCGGCTGGCGGCCAAGCTCTCCTATGCGGGCGCCCATCTCCACGTGCATGTTGGGAAAACGATCCATACATTCGCTCACGTAGGGAAGGTTTTCTGCGTCGTTGCCTACGTGAAGCACGATGAACTGCGTCTTGGAATGACGCTCCAACACACGGTTGCGTGCTTCCAGCAGTTCCGCGTTACTCGGAAAATCTTTCCCATGGAATGACCAGTCCGGATGATTGTTCAGCTCCTCGAAGCGCTCGTTGAAACGATCAATGGGCAGAAAGAAAGCTTCCGGATCCGAGACATGGATCGCCACGGGAATCCCCAGTGAACCGCATACTTCCCACATGGGATCGAAGCGCCTGTCATCCACTTTGACGAGTGGTCCCGTGGAAATTTTCTCGCGCAAATACAGACCTAGCGTTTTTAGGATTTTTAATCCGCGCGCGCCTGCTTTGTGCGTGCGCTCAATTTCATCTGCCTGAAATTGGCTGTAACCCGGTTGATTGGAGCGCTCCCACCAGGGTTCCGTAAAAGTCAGAAAACGGTCCGGATGAGGAGTCTGATATTTTCCAATCGCCTCCACCAAACCTTTTCCAACTCCTCCGGTGAGATTCACCATAATGCGGATGTTTTTCCGGTCCATCAGCGGCAGAATCTCTTCAACTGGCGCGGAATATTCCATTTCCTCGCCGATGCCAACGCCTCCCGCGTGTCTGGCTTTGGACGAAAGGTGGGTGTGTATATCTATGACCGGATAGCGTGACCGCGGCACTTTCGTTTCAGGCACGTGCAGCATGCTGTGTGGTTCAAAATCCTTCAACTGCAACGGCAGAGGCTTTCCCGCTTGGTCTGCTTCTGCCGACGGCGTGCCGACTCCACCAGCGGAAATCCCGCCCGCGGCTAAAAGCATTCCCGCGCTTTCCAGTAGCCGTCTCCTTCCAATTGCACCCATAGCCCCTCCTAATACAAGATTCTTCCTGTTCTGTTGTTCCTCGGCTTCGTTTTTCTATATCGTTTACTTTTCGTTGTCAAAGTGCCATAAAACGGCTGGGGATTACTGATGTTTCCTTCCAAAACTCGCTTTTGTCTCTTTCTGAGCGCGGCGGCATTTGCGATTTTCGCTTCTTTCCCCATGCGCCAAGCTGCTGGCCTGCCGGAACAAGCCTACTCTGGCAGCATACAAGCCGAAACAAAACATTCTTCGGCGGACTTCGTGCCCGATGGGGATCTCACCAAGGCCTTGTGGAAACAGGCGAAATGGCTGGAATTTGACAACGATGCGGCAGGCAGGCTCCATTATCCGGAAACGGCGACGCGCGTCGCGTCCCTTTGGACCGAAATGCATATCTACTTTGCTTTTTCCAGCCGCTACCACTCGCTAAACACTTACGAAGGAGAAGACCCTAAGCCGGAGCGATGGCAACTTTGGGACCGCGACGTTGTCGAAGTTTTCCTGAATCCTCAGCCCGAGCGCGTGAATCACTATTTTGAGTTTGAGGTGGCTCCCAACAATCAGTGGATTGACTTGGAAATTGACAAGGCCAAGGACCCGTTCAACGACCCCTCGTGGAATTCCGGTTTTGAGCACGCCACGCACATAGACGCGGAACATCGCATTTGGACAACTGAGATGCGCATACCACTTGCCGCGATGAACGCGAAAGGTCCGCGTCCTGGCGCACAATGGCGGGTCAACTTTTTTCGCGCCGCGGGAAAAGGCGGGGACGATCACCGTAAGTTTCTTGCCTGGAGCGTCATCCCCGAAGGAAAGACCTTCCACGTTCCAACGCGATTCGGAATCTTGAAGCTGGTGAATTAGGCCGAGCAGGTCGTGCGCGCAGCCAAGAACGCCACGATCGAAGCGCTTGTCTAATGGAGGTAGGCTCCTCCGGGCAACAAAAACTGAATTGGCCAGCTCTCTCTTTTTTGCTCCACGATTTCAGACCATTTCAAGACTTTCCCGTTGGACTCAGGTAAGAGGGCCATGTCAGGCAGTGTTTCAGCGATGCCGCTTGCCAGCGTGTAAGCATCGCCGGGGGCGGTTACAGCAACCACGTTCGCACCCAACTTCTGAGCAGCAAACCGTTTGGCAATTTCCGCGTCCTCGATCATCTGCAGGAAATAGGGCCTCCCGGTCAACAATGAATTGTAAACATAGTTCGCCAGCACTCCGGAAATCGGATTGACGTAAGCATGATCGAAGTCAAGCTTACCTAGCAACGGGTCGTCCGGCGAAACCGCTGTGTATGGCATTCGCGTCTCACCGAGCCCGCGAAAGTCAAACGTGACAATTTCAAAGCCCTGATTCAGATATTTGTCGATTTCGGGCCAGTCTTCAGCCGTTGCTTTGCCATTTTCCTGGAACCACAAGACGGCCTTTCGTTCGCTGGCCCCAGATTTGTGAATGTACAGCAGCGGCATTTCCAGCAACTCACTATGCCGCAACAAGTAGCGGTCAATCGTCACATCTTCAGTTTTCGAACTGCCGGCGGCCTCCCACGCAATTTCGCTCGCCTGAGGCAAGACTTGTGCGTATTTGCTCACCCGCCAATCCTTCACGCCGCCGTATTTCTCTCCGTAATATTCCTGCGCCAGTGTCCGTGCCTTTCCGCTTTTGTGCTCTTCGTAGTACTCGCGAATCAGGTCCGTCAGTGGCCTCCCATCGCCGTAGTCAAGCAGGATCTGACCTGTCCGCGTACAATTCAGAGTCTGGCCGTCCAGATTCTTGACCGGAGGAAGGCCGGTTCGCGCAGGCATTCGATTGAAATGGTCGAGAAAATCGAGCGCGACCTGCTGATTCTCCGGGGAATACTGATGCCCGTGATAGCCTTCTACCATTGCGGTGCGATCCCCATGTCCGAAGCGCGTGTAAACCTTTTGTAATTCGCGAAACGTTTTTCGCGCCCCTTCGATCGGGAAAAAATCCAGCACCGCGGCTGCCACCATCACTGGGCGCGGATACATCATCAACAGCAGGCCCGGATGGTCAACAGCGTTGGAAATCATGCCGAACAAATCCTGTTCGGGATCACTGTCCGGGTCCGCGAAAATTCGGTTCGAAATCCGCATCGGCAAAGACGTGATGTAGCACGAGGGCACTGCAACCTTTATGCGCGGATCCAGCGCTGCAATCAGAGCAGTCTGCGTTCCGCCGCCGCTGGTGCCCGTAATGCTGATTCGCTCGCCATCCACATCCGGGCGCGTCAGCAAATAATCCACTGCGCGTATGCCGTCCCACACTTCCCATCGCGCAAGATTTGTTCCCGCCAAGTAAGCCAGGTTCCCCATCACTGCGTGTTCCGCGCAAATCAAGTTGTACCGGCTCTTTTGCGCTTTCGCGTCCCAGAACTGGCTGCGCTCGCCTTGCCCGACGGGGTCCCAGGAGATCACCATGTAGCCGCGCCCCGCGAGCCTCTGGCTCAACGCCTGGTAGTGAAATTTGCCGTCAGCCGCATGACCCGCAGGCACGAGCACGGCCGGATGTTTGCTCGCATGATCGTTCGGAACGTAGACCAAAGCCGTGACGTAAGCGCCTGGCAAGCTTTGAAAAACCAATTTCTCGATGGTGAACCCTTCCATCGGTATCTTGGCGGTGATGACCGCGTGCAGGTCTGTCTTGATCGTGGGCAGGCCGCCAATCATCTCGAGAAGCTTTTGCCGCAAATCATCTTGCAACCTGTGCAGGCTTGCTTCGTCGCGGAGGGCGTCCCAGGCTTTTTGGCGTGCTTCGTCTTCCTTCCACGCTTGTTCCGCTTGATACCGCAGGAAGGGCGTAATACGCGGTCCCGATGACAAGTTCTGGTTCATCACTCGGAAAAACTCGGGCGGAGGCGGATCGGTTGCAGCGAGCAAACAAAATGTGCTTGCGCCTGACAGCAAAACTCCGATACAAGCTCGAATCACTGCGCCTTCACCGTCAGCGAGCCCATTGCATACCATCCATCTTCCTGCCGCCCCTCTACCGCCAGCCGAACGGCGGGCTTGCCGGTCCTGGAGTCCAGCATGGCGATACGAACTTCGTAGTTCCCTTCCCCGAGACCTTCCGGGACATACAATGTGCCGTCGTAAACGGCGTCTCCAGGAAGCCACTTGCGAATGTCCACCGGAAGGGGAATCACCGTGGCCATTTTCGAAGACCGCAATTCCATCGCCAGTGTGAACTCCTTGTAAATCGGCGCGACTCCTTCATTCAGCCACCACATATGAACCGGCATCAAGGTTCCCGGTGCGACCACTTTCGAGTATTCCAGCCGCCGCAAATTGAACCGGTAACCGATTTTTTTCTGAAACGCTTCAAATGCAGCTTTCCATTCGGTTGGGATTGGTGCGGACTTGATGTTGACCGTGCTGACGTGCCAGCGCAATGCTTGCTGAAGAATGTAATCCAGGTCGTAGCCTCTTTCTTTCCACCCGGCTACGGTGTAGCACGTCTCAAGCGAAACGGGCCTTCGTTGCCAAACGTCCTGAATCCCCGCACGCACGATCTGCTGCGGATAAATCTCCAGCATCTCCGCGGGAAAATAAACATTTGTGGAACTCGTTCGCATGTCGCCGAGGCAATCTAAACGCCACCCTGCACCGTGTTCCGTGCCGTAAGTGAGCGCTTGCTGCTCGTCAAAATTCATCAGCAGCGTGGTTCGCGGAAAGGCTTCAACCCAGATATCAATCAATTGCTGTTGAAACGGAAAGGCGGGCATGTAGGGGCTCCAACCTTCGCCCCAGTAACCCACGGAAGAAATGTCCACACTGTCGAGATAAGGATTCCCGTCGTAACGTTTCCCCGCCTCGGCGACGAGTTCGCCCCAATACTTGAGATACAGCGGATCGCTGAAGTCCGGCTGCCAGATCGCGCCGTCTTTGTTGGTTGGTTTGTTGGCGCGCCGCGCGCCTGAATTCCGGTACCACTCTGGAAGCGGATCCTGATTCGAATACGGCATGAGGCGAATGGCGAGCGTTTGTCCATGCGCCCGCGCCTCTTCCAACGCCAGGTCCACGACTTCCCAATGAAACTTTCCCGGCTCCGGTTCCAGAACGTTCCAATACCAACGGCAGTAGGAAACGGACGTGTCGGGAAAATCCGGCTTCGACGCGGCTTGGGGCAACTTCCTCACCGGCCCGATTTCGGACCACTTCAGCGGCGGATTTGGTTCCTGCCCATTGAACCGCTGAAACGTGGTGATGCCCATTCCGGGATTCACGAGCACGTCATGAATCGCTTTGGGACGAATCACTACAACATTCGTTTGAGCGCTCGATGCATATGGAATCGCAAGCGCAGTAAGAGTCAAAAACCGAAAGGTGTTCACAATTCTGACGGGCAAAGTATTTACGTCAACGCGAAAGGCAAACACTCTCATGGACCGAGGCACCCCGAGTTCTCCGTTCTGACGAACAAGCTCGGACGCACACTCTATCATCTCTTCAATTCACAAAGGAATTCCCCTATTTATCTGGAAGCGCAAATGCAACGAGGGTATCGGACACTTTGCCGTTAAAATACCCGCCCCCTCCGGCAGCGATCACGACAAACTGCTTGCCCGTTTTCTTGCCAACATAGGTGATAGGAGTCGCATACGCGCTTGCCTCCAGTTCGGTGGCCCACAGTTCTTCTCCGGTTTTTGCATCGAATGCACGAAAGCGGCTATCTGATGCTGCGCCGATGAAGATCAATCCACTTGCCGTCACGATCGAGCCGCCGAGGTTGGGCGTGCCTGTTTTCTCTTTCAAATCATTGATGCTGCCAAGAGGTACTTTCCAGACGATTTCTCCCTTGTTCACGTCCACAGCATTCAGCGTTCCCCAAGGTGGCTTCTGGCACGGCCATTGGTTTTGATCCCAAAAACGCGCGTATTCACCAGCTTTGGAGCCTCGCCGGTATTTTTCCGGCGTACCATCGCCTTGCGGCAGCATCGCGCCGACGGCTCCGAACTCGTTTGTGTTCACAAACAAATAGCCCGACGCCTTCTCAAAAGATCCTCCCGACCAGTTCCCACCTCCAAGCGTGCCCGGTATCACTAGCGTTGGCTCGACGCCGTAAGGCGTGTACATTCCGCGTGTCTTAAGCGAATGAGCAAGCTCTGCGCAATATTCGTGTGACTCTTTTGTGAAGTCGGTGACGTCACTTTCGCTGAATGTCTGTCGCACGAGCGGCGCCGGTTTGAGCGGAAAAGGCTGCGTGGGCCACGCTGCCTCGCCTGGCACATTGCTCTCGGGAACGCGACGCTCTTCCACCGGGAATAAGGGTTCTCCCGTCAGCCGATCAAGAATGAATACGAATCCCATCTTCGTTACTTGCGCAACCGCAGGAATTTTCCGGCCATCGCGCTGTACGGTGATCAGCACGGGTTGCGCGGGCATGTCGTAATCCCAAATATCGTGGTGCACCATCTGAAAATACCAGCGAAGCTTTCCCGTGGCGGCGTCGAGCGCGACCAAGGAATTGGCAAAGAGGTCCATGCCTTTGCGGTCTGCTCCATAGAAATCGTAAGAAGCGGAGCCCACAGGCAGAAAAACCAGGCCGCGCTCCGTATCCACGCTCATGATGGACCACACGTTGGCTCCGGTGCGATTCTGCCACCCATTTTCTTGCCAAGTTTCGTGTCCCACTTCTCCCGGTTGCGGAATCGTGTGAAAAGTCCAGACCAGCTTGCCGGAACGAATATCAAAGGCGCGCACAACGCCGCTGGGACCCCGCGAGGGATATTCAGGGACCGCTGCCCCTGTAATCACGAGGTCTTGATAAATGGCGGGCGGCGAAGTCACAGAATATTCCGCACCTGGAAAAGCATCGGCCACACCAGCGCGCAGATCGGCCGTTCCGTCTCTGCCAAAACCACGGCACGGTTTTCCAGTTTTTGCGTCCAAAGCGATTAGGCGCCCGTCAAATGTGCCGAAAAGAATTCGCCGGTCGTCACCACTCTTGCTCTCCCAGTAAGAAACGCCGCGATGCTGGAAGAATTGCCGCTGTCCGCCCTGCCCAGCTTGTGGATCAAACTGCCAAATCTCCTTGCCACTATCCGCATCGAGCGCAATCACGCGATTCGAAGGAGTCGAGAAGTACAGAACGCCATCAATCACCAGCGGGGTGGATTCGAACGGAGCCACGTGATGCCGGCCCGTTTCACTGCCCCCGCGAGCCGTTTCGCCCATGTGATAAGTCCACGCTCTCTGCAATGTCCCAACCTTGCTGCGATTGATTTGTTGGAGCGGAGAAAATCGCGTGCCCCCAGCGTCGCTTCCATAGAAGCGCCATTCCTGCCCGGAGAGCACAAACGGAAGTAATACCAGACAAATCACACGCGCCGTTATCCTGGAGACCATGATCCTCAATGTAAAGCAAGTCCGCGGTTTACTTTCGCGCTCTCTCCCGGGTTTTTCGACCAGCCGAGAGCGAATCCGAAGCGCGTCCGTCGTCTGCAATGGTCGCTGCTAATGTTCCTCGCGATAGCTTCCACTGCGGTGACGATGTAGGCTATCACGTTCTTTCTCCACAGGACCGGCTTTTGAAGCCGTTCACTTTGAACATTGGTGCCAAGGCTCTCGTAAGGTGGAACACGCAAGACACATGTAATCGGGCCAATAAGTCGGATGACAAAAAGCGAGGCCGACCCAAGTTCCTCACTGTTCGAGCCAAGGGAATGCTTTTGCCTCATGAGCAGCTGCGATCCGGTCACGCTTCACTATCACGGCCAATTGGCGAGGAGGAATAGAAAGGCGCACGGGCAGGTGAGCGCCGCGTTCAGGATTGAACGGAGTGGCGGTGACGATGTCTCCGCTCACGCCCTGGAATCTGACTTCGGCCGATTCCGAGGCATCGCCGAAATTTACCACCACGCACGCCAGGCTAGCATCATTGGCTTTGGACGACCTGAAAACGGAATAACGGATATCGGCGTCTCCCTGCACTGTGGCGCCTAGGGTGTCGTTAAATCGCCCATAGAAGAGAAGATCCTCGTATTGCTTGCGGATTCGGATGAGCTCGCTCACATAGCGAGCCAGCGGCCGCGTGAGAATCTCATCCACAGAATCGTTGTAGTGGCGAGGCGCAAGAGCCCAAACCATGCCATACCTCAT
>Ga0126371_10002865_pt1 | contig 14992 bp, 13 predicted proteins | sample PanSoiMetaPlot_4_FD_110145 | JGI IMG/M metagenome (GOLD analysis project Ga0126371, IMG submission 110145) | Tropical forest soil microbial communities from Panama - MetaG Plot_4 | ecosystem: Environmental > Terrestrial > Soil > Tropical forest > Bulk soil | place: Panama | collected 2016-02-17 | reverse complement strand
CGGCGTACCCGGAGCAACAGGGATCTCAACGGGGCAGAGCGATTTCAAATAGTAGATGATGCTGAACTGCTTCAGAATATTGGGGAGAAATGGGTTGATCGCTTCCCAAATGAGGGCAACGGCGGCCGGGAAGATCGGGTTGCGAAACAGCATTCCGGCAACCAGGAAGAAAGCGCCGTATCCGATGCAGGCAAGTACGGTAACGCCTGCGTAGATTGCGGCATACTCCAATCCGTGATTGTGATAGAGGTATAAATCCTGCTCGCTCGCGGTGAAGTGCCAAAGAAACGCACATGTTTGAAGAATTTCGCTGGTCACAAAGATCGTGCAAGTGGCAAGCAGCCCTGCGAGGAATTTCCCGGCCATTAAAACATCGCGACGAATGGGAGCAAGAAAATAGAAGTGCAGACTACGATCCAGGATCTCGCCGCGGAAGAGATTCATGAAGATTCCGAGGCAGCCAAAAAATACTGCGAGACGTAGAAAGAAAAACTGGAACACTCCGGCAAACATTACAGAATCCTGGCCGGGGTTGTCATAGGTAGTGAGATTCAGGCTGGCGACTTTGCCATCCGCTAAGCCCACGTCCAGATCATTTCGGCCATCTGAATATCGGTAGTCCTCATGGGCGATCTTTACATTAGGTGCTCCAACCATCGGCCGTTCCTCGACCCAATCACTGGCGACCGGAGGCTTGCCGAGAATCGATATGACCTCGTCCTTTGCCATGCCGGGCTTTATGGATGCGAGATCCTGATAGGCCAACCTTTTCTCGCCATGACGCGCGAACCTCTCCGATCGATTCTGCCGATGTCCAACCGAGAACGCGAACGCAATATAAAGAAGCACTGGCAGCAGGGCCAGGGCATAAATCCAAAAGCCACGCCGGGCGAAAAGAGTCTTCTTGAATTCGAGACGGATGACCGCTTTAATCTGCGCCCACCAAACGCGGTTCATCGGACCACCTCTTCACTTCCGATCAAATATTCGTAGACAGACAGCACATCGTCATCGGCCGGTGCGATCGATTCAATCTCGATTCCGTTCAGAGCCAATTCATTCAATGCAAGATAGAAGCGGTCTGCGTCGCGCGTTTTCAGGAGAAGTCCGCGCTCATCTTTGTGAATCGAGACCTCAATTGCCTGCTCGGATGTGAACATTTTTGCCGCAAGTTCACGCGGCCGATTGCAGCGAATCATAATCTGCGAGGGATGTTCCTGGATCTCGCTGCGCACGTTTTGGATTTGACCTTCGGCGACCACGTAACCATTGCTAAGCAGGACGACCTGATCGGAGATGATGTCGACCTCATGCAGGATGTGGCTAGAGATGATGACGTAACAACCTTGCGACGCGGCGGAACGAAACAGTGCGATCATCTCGGCGCGTGCCAGAGGATCCAGCCCATTGAGAGGTTCATCGAGCACTAGAACTTTCGGATCGTGGGCTAGCGCCTGCGCGAGACGAATCCGCTGGCGCATTCCCTTGCTGTAGCTCGCGACATTTCGGTGGGCTGCTTCGCCCATGTTCACGCGTTCAATAGCCTGCCACGCGAGCCGCTGGGCTTCCGACGAGGGCCTTCCCGAAACCATTAGGTAAGAGAACAGGAATTGAAAGCCAGTTAGCCCTTTCGGAAAGGCATCGAACTGCGTCGAGTATCCAACAACCTTAAAAAGACTCTCGGGATCGTCTGTTCGATTACCGAGCACATGAATCTGGCCGCGCGATGGCTTGACAAGGCCGGTCATAAGATTCATCAGCGTGGTTTTGCCCGAACCATTCGGCCCTACGAGGCTGGTAATGCCCGGAGGAATCGAGAGGTTGACACGATTGACGCCCAGGATCTCTCCGTAGAACTTGGAGACGTCTTCGAAGATGATGCGATCGTTCATCGAATCACCTCGTAGGCGCGAACCTTTCGCAGCAGCAGCCACAAGCAAACCGTGCAGTACACCAGGATCGCCACCCACGCTTGCGTGATCGAGATTGCCTGCTCCATATCAACTTGAAACAGGGCAATCCAAACGGTTCCCATCAGGTATGGAAGATTGAAGAAGTATCCGAAATCCGTGCGCAACACGGCGTTGACCGCCTGACCGAACCCTGCGCCGAAGAACATGACGGCGAGCAACAGAGCGCCAGCAACGATTCTCCACTTAACCCAAGCGGAGAGTGCCATGGCCAGCAAAGATAGGACTGCAATCCAGAGCAGCGAAGAAAGGATCAGACTTCCGGCGATCCACAGATTGCTCCACGCCCAACTCGCACCCGCGAGACTCGCCTGCATCACGAACAGGATGACGCCTGGAATCCACGTAATTTCCGAGAGCAGAACAGCCAGTACAGCCGATTTTCCTAGTACATACTCAGAGCGCGAGAACGGGCGACAGAAGAAGAGTGGGAGTGCGCCGTTCGCAAGATCTGGTGATACCAGGCCCGGGCCGACAAATGCTGTCAGAAGAAACGCCAGAGCACCTTGAACGCTCATGAAACGGAAGAAGAATTTGCTGTCGATGGAAAGGATTTGAGCGGGAATGCCAATCTTCGCTAGGAAACTCGCGCTATGTGCTAGGTAAATGAGAATGAGACATGCAAGCGGGAAAAAGAAGCAAATCACGAACAGTCCGGTTTGCACCTTCGAGCGGAAGACACTTCGGCGCGAGTAGCGGAATAACACGAGGAAGCGGGACCATTCTGGTGTGAGCGTACCCGCGTACGGTTTGTAACTTCGTCTGTAGACTGCCATTGATCCTCGGCTTCTGCCTTCAGCTTTCCATCGCTTTCAGGAAGATATCTTCGAGCGTGTCTCTGCGAAAATTTAACCGGCGAATTCGAACATTTTGTTCCGCCGCCAGCCGGAAGATATCTCGCGTTTCGATACCGTCAGCCAAGATCATCTTCATGCGATTGGCCGTTACCGCACATTCGCACCCGAGACTCTCGATAGCAGACGTGAAATCGCCGTTGGCGCCGTAGGTCTCCAGCTCGAGGAATTGTTTATTCGCTCGCCGCTCTTCGTTGAGGTTGGAGTAGTGCGCGATTTGTCCACGCTTAAGAATGAGTACCTCGTCACAGGTGTCTTCGACGTCGCGCAGAAGATGCGAGCAGAGAATGATTCGCATCTCGCGGCTGTCGCGAATCTCGCGGATCATCCGAATCATCCTTTGGCGCGCCGAAGGATCCAGCCCGTTGGTGGGTTCGTCAAGAATCAGGAGCTTGGGACCATGCACGATGGCTTGCGCGAGCTTGGCCAACTGCTTCATCCCAAGAGAATAAGTTCCTAATTTGCGGTAGCGTGACTCCGCTAATCCGACGTAGAAGAGAGCTTCATGTGCGCGCTCGAGCGCCATCTCCGGAGGAAGGCCGGAGAGTTCACCCATCATCTGGACGAACGATACGGCGCTCATTTTGGAAATGAACGCGTCATTTTCCGGCATATACCCAACCAGCGCGCGAATGGGCCGCATTCCGCTGCTGATGTCATGTGCGAAGACTTTTGCTGAGCCAGCGGAAGGCTTGTAGAAACCGAGGAGTGTATTGATCAGCGTCGACTTGCCGGCGCCGTTCGGTCCAAGCAGTCCGATCGCCTGTCCTTGAAGAGCGGCCGTGAGATTGCGAAGAATATCGCGATCGCCGAAACGAACCGAGAGACCTCGCAGTTCAACCAACGGCGGGGCACCAGTTTGCGTTCGTGCAACTGCGCTTGCTGGTGCTCCGGTTTGGGTAATCGTTGTCATTGAGTTTGAGGCGAGGGACGGTGCAGGGCTCCACCCAGAGACATCTGCGGTAGAAACGGGCCATTATGTCCCATCGTGAGAAGAGTCCCCAAATCAAATCCCATGAAACCCGTATTGCTGGCGACGACAATGCTGTTCGGTTCGCCGTAGGCATAAATCAGACCTGGCGCGGAGTTTGCAGTCAGAGCGTCGATGGACCGCCGCTGCTGTGCAGTCAGAGCTCCGGTAGCTTTGACTTGTTCCACCAGCGGCCCCACGACCGGCCCGATGTTGTGATACAAGATCCCCGAAAAGTTTGTGTAGCCGTCGCTTGGTACAAGTGCCTGAAATGTAGACGAGTGCGGCAAAGAGTATCCCGCTTCACGAGACTGAATTGCACGAGAGATCGTGGCTGCATCCGGCGCCGCGATCAGATAGCTGTCAACGAAGGTGTAATCAACCTCGATGCTGGGCTGGTTCGGACTGCTGATTACGAAGTACGTACGAGAATTGACCTGCCGCTTTGTGAGTTGCAGCGCGTGTCCTTGAGCGTTGCCCTCACGGTTGAACGCGTCAATCAGTTTTTCAATTGTAGACTGCAGCGTGGTTGGGTCGTACACCTCGAAGATCAGCTTCCAACGCGGTGTGGGAATCATGGGACCATCGAAGGCCCACGTGACTTCTCCGCCGAGGGGAGCGGCCAGATCATCGAGGGCGATAATGCCGCTCTTCGATTCGAACTCACTCAGGTGTTGCGAGAAGTCTGGATCGCCCGCCCCGATCATTTTGAAGACTTCTTCCATGATATTTTTCGGATTCTTGATAACCGCCGAAGTCACCATGCTGGCTTGGGGGGAAACAAATTCCAGCGATCCCATGGTGGCGGGTGCCGCCAGCCACGACGCCACTCCCTGACGCTGTGAGGCAAACATCAGATCGGCTCGGCTTTCCGGCTTTCCACTCACTTCGCGGTATTCCATGGTCAGGTAGCGAACGTCTCCGATTCCCGGCGGAAGTTCGTGTCGGTTGCTATGAGCTTGTACGTTGGCCGTGACAATTTGTTCCATGTCGGCGCAAAAAAGCCATTGCACCCCCTGTTCGTAAGCCTGCGCCACATGCTGATAGAACGGTGATGCCTCGATGTTTTGGCTGCTCGCCTGAGAACGCCTGGCCATAACTTGCAGTTCGGACGCCTCCGAAGTGGCGATCATCAACCCATTGTTGACATAGACCAATAGCGGATGTCCTGTTGAAGGCGCCGCACTCATCGGATCATGCACAATCTGAATGGCGGTCTGAGACGACTTCGAAGTTAGTTGCCTGTTTTCTTGCTGCAGGAAATCTTCCAGTCCGGGCTGGCGAACCCGGGCTAAGACGACTGGCGCCGTATAGTTTGTTCCCTGCTTCACTACGGCAAAAGCAATCTCATCCCCAAGATAACTGCTGAAAGTCTTGACTTGGTCGAGGACATCTTGCAACTTTGGTCCGCGCCCCTTCTGTTGCTGCTGCCACCACTCGCGCAATGCGGGACTCTGCTGCAAGCGATCATTGAAAATCTGGTTGGCTTCGCTGATGGTATTGGCCAAGTTAGGAATGGCCGCATAGACAACCGTGTTTCCCGGAACGAGCGGGAGAAGATCGGAAGTGTACCGTAGTCCCGGGCTGGGAATTGCGGCGAATTGCTTTTGCAGAATGGAGAAATCTCCGAGCAGAGCGAGATACTTCGCGGAGTTGCGGCTCCAGGAAATCTCATTCTGAATGGGAACTTTCGATACGGCCGCGCTTGAGGTCGCCTGCTGCCCGGCCAGCAAGTCGGTTGTATCGTTGGCAAAGTCGACATGAACCACACCCTCGATCACAGCGACACGCGATCCTTTTACCCCTCGATTGACCGAGAAGATTGTCCCTTTCACTGAGACCAATCCATCATCAGTAGCTACATAAAGATGTCCGGAGCGTTGCTTCGCTGCCTGCACGATGACCTGTCCGCCTTGGAGATGAATCGTCGTGCCCTTCCACTGACGAGAGACCGCAAGGTCGGCGCGCTCGCCCATTTCAACCAGGGATCCATCGAGAAGACGGACGACTGCCGTCGAGCCCTTCGCTGTGCGGACTTCGTCGCCGTTGCGGATTTCGTAGCCGCTGGGAATGATGCGCATGTTGTCGCCATCGATGGCGTACAGAGAGCCATCCACAGACTGTACTGCCGCGCGCACCGCATGTTGTCCGGGGAAGAATCCGTTCGAGATCGCGAATGCTGCGAGAACGACAGCGGCAACCGCTGCAGCTCCCATGGCCCAGCGCCACACAGGCCAGGAACCACGCTTCGTCTCCAAGCGCCAAACGGGCTGCAATTCTCCCTGGCTCTTGTGCTCCAACGCATGACGGCACGCCACACAGGCATGCACGTGATCTTCAAAGAGAAGCAAGCGGGCCGGAACAAGCTGCTTGGCCAAGTATCCCGGGATCAATGCCTGAAAGTCTTCGCACGTGCGAAGAGACTGAGGATTCGTAGCCACTTCTCCCACGATCGACTGCCAGACGCGCTCGCTGGCCTGGGTAACGACCGCTTCGGAGACCACCTCCTCACGAATGGTGGATAGCAATTGATCAAATTTGTCGTTCTTCATGATCTGTCTCCTAAGTCTGCTCCTAGTTCCTTGCGGAGCTGTCGCCGAGTACGGTGGACTATCACGGCCACCAGAACCTGTGAAATACCGAGCATCGCCGCGATCTGCGGATTAGTAAATCCTTCAAGAAACCTCAGAGTAAAAACCTCTGCCGAACGCGGCTCGAGTTTGCTGATCGCCTGCGCAAGCGCACGCCGCAAATCAGCCGTCTCGTTCGGAGCTTTGCCACCGGGGAGATCGATCAGTTCTACCGTGCGATCGGATTGTCTTGATCGCAGGATGTCGAGAGCGGCGTTAATGGCAGCGCGCCGAAGATAACCTTCTTCGCTCTGTAACGACTCCGACGATGATCGGTTTAGCAGGCGCAGAAACACGGTCTGCAAAACATCTTCGGCATCGGCTGCATTGCCCGTGATGCGATAGGCCGTCCGGAAGACCAGTCCGTGGTGCGCTCGGAAAGCTCGGTCGAGTCCGTCGGGAACGCAGATTGTCGATTCCTCTGCCAATGCGCTTTGCAGGTTACTACCTCCCGGTGTTGCTTACACCAGTAAAGACGGAAGGGAGGGCGGATTATTACAGGATCATCTCCATTCTTAGGTTCGGAGAATCGGCCTAGTCTTCATACCGGACGGGCAAGTACTTGCGGCAAAAGGACCTAGCTCCCAAGCTTTTCAGCGGTTCGAGGCCTATAACCATTGACGAAATCTGCGGCGTTGGTGCGTTTTTTTCCTTCAAGTTGCAGTTCCAAAAGTTCCAGCGATGTACCGTGGCTACATCCAACCAACAAACGGTCTCCTCGCACAATCAGCTGCCCCGGAGGGAGGCTCTCGGTTGAAAGTGCGATCTTCAAGATCTGCAGCTTTTTGTCTCGAAAGGTTGTGTAGGCACCTGGCCACGGTTGGAAACCTCGCATGCGGTTGGCAACCTCGGTCGCCGAGCGACTGAAGTCAATCAGCCCATCTTCTTTTTTCAAGATTGGAGCAAGAGATGCCCTAGCATTCTCTTGCTTGCGCGGTTCGATGGTGCCAGCCTGCAATCCCCGCAGTGTGTTGACCATCAGATCTGCTCCCATCGCGGCCAGACGTGGCGCCAGAGTTTCTGACGTGTCGTTCAGAGCGATCGCAAGCTCTTCCTGCAAAAGGATATCCCCGGTATCAAGACCGGCATCAATCCGCATCGTGGTGTTGCCGGTGATTGTTTCTCCGTTTGCGATGGCCCACTGAATCGGAGCAGCGCCACGGTACTTCGGCAGCAGCGAAGCGTGCAGGTTTATGTTGCCGAGTCGGGGCAGATCAAGCATCCACTGTGGGATGATGCGGCCATAGCCAACAACAATGATGGCATCGGCGTTGATCTCGGTCAGACGGGCGCGGAAGTCTTCATTCTCCTTGATCTTGTCGGGTTGAGCGATAGAAAGTCCGAGTTTTAGCGCACACTCTTTGACGGGCGAAGAGACTAGTTCCAGGCCTCGTCCTTTCGGCCGGTCTGGCTGCGTAGCGACGAGATGGATTCGAAATCCTTCCGCGAAGAGCTTCTCTAGAGTTGGAACGGCGAAGCGAGGTGTGCCGCAGAAGACGAGATCAAGGGATTGGGCCATCGGGTCATTGAGTCATCGAGCGATTGAGTCATTGAGCCATTTAATCATTTAGTCATTGAAAATCTCGATGCGGTAACGCGCCCATGCTTTTCATTGACTAAATGACTCAACGACTAAATGATTGAATGACTCAAGGTCTACCATTCTCCGGTCTTCATCAGCTTTTTGATCTTCCGCTTCATCAAGTCGCGCTTTAGTGCACTAAGATGGCTGATGTACAGCTTGCCGTTGAGGTGATCGGTTTCGTGTAGAAAGGCGCGCGCCAGCAGTTCTTCGCCCGTCTTCTCGTAGAACTCTCCGTTAACATCCTGGGCGCGGACGGTAACCTTATTGGGACGTGTGACGTTCTCGCGAAAATCCGGAATGCTCAGGCATCCTTCGCTCTGCGTGTGCTTGCCCTCGGTATGAATAATCTCAGGATTAATCAGAACTAGCTTAGCGTTGGGGTCTTCTTTGAACGTCACATCGATAACAGCGATCCGACGACCAATGCCGATTTGGGGCGCGGCGAGACCGACTCCATGGGCCTCGTACATCGAGTCAAACATGTCCGCAATGAGCTTCTTGAGCTCATCATCGAAGACTGTGACCTTCTCGGCGAGTTTCTCGAGAACAGGATTGCCGAACTTTACGATGGGATAGATCATCAGTAGTTTTTGAGTTGCTGACAATATCCTTTGAAATTGCGCATAGTTTCGGTCATCGAATCGCCCCCGAACTTGTCTAATGCGCAACGTGCGAGCGTGAGGGCAACCATAGCCTCGCCGGCAACACCAGCAGCCGGAACCACGCACACATCAGAGCGTTCGTAAGCTGCCTTTACGGGCTCTCTGCTCGAAAAATCAACGGACTGGAGTGGCCGACGCAAAGTGGAGATCGGCTTCAGATACCCGCGAACACGAATTTCTTCTCCGTTCGAAATACCACCTTCAATCCCGCCAGCATTATTGCGACTCCGGGAGAATGCGGTGAATCCGCTACCGGTGTAGCCGATTTCGTCGTGTACTTGGGAACCTGGAATAAATGCGGCAGCCACTCCAGAGCCAATTTCTACCGCCTTCACCGCCTGCAGTGACATAACCGCGGAGGCCAGCATGGCATCTAGTCGTTCGTCCCACTGCGCGTAACTGCCGAAGCCGGGCGGAACATTGCGAGCAACAACTTCGAAGACACCGCCCAGTGAATCTCCTGTCCGCAGAACCTTATCCACTTCTTCTTTCATGCGCTGTTCAGTCGCAGGATCCGCGCAGTTAAGAAGGACTTCGGTGCGATCGTACAGAGTGCAGATTTGACTCCATTCAATCTCGTGAGGGACCGTGATGCTGCCGGTCGTCACCACATGGCTGAGGACTTCGATACCGAATTCGCGCAGAAAGAGCTTGGCAATGGCACCCATTGCAACGCGTGCAGCCGACTCCCGAGCAGAGGCACGCTCCAGGATGTATCGCGCTTCGGGAAAGTCGTACTTCAAGGCACCCGCCAGGTCGGCGTGACCGGGTCGGGGAGACGCAACGCGTTTGTGCTTGGCCGGGTCGCCCTCCCCCACCGGAAGAGATTCCTGCCAATTCTTCCAATCGCGATTAGCAATCTCGATCGAAACTGGCGACCCGATGGTGATGCCGTGTCGTACACCAGACACGATATGGGCGGTATCGGTCTCAATCTTCATTCTCCCGCCACGGCCATAACCTTGCTGGCGGCGCCACAGTTCCCGATCAATGAAGGGCTGGTCTACTTTTAACCCTGCAGGAACCCCGGACAGGAACGCAAGCAAGGCTTCTCCATGGGATTCTCCGGCCGTGAAGTAGCGCAGCATAAATTTTTGATTGTACCTGAATGTAGCCGCAGAACCGGACTCCGGGCGGAAAATGCAGTTCAAAATGCACATTCCTACGGCTCATTGAATTTTCACAGCAACCGGAGGTTGCAGGGGCGATACAATACAGTACGTCAATTATTCTTGGCGGGATATAAGCGAGGATCGCGCCGCTCACCACTTTCTCTGGCCCGATAAGGAGTACCTGTGTGTCCCCACGCACAGATCCCAGAAGGTAGAACCATTCGATGTGCCCTGGTGCACGACTTGCTTTTGCTGCGGCAAGGGCTACGCCGATTGCTTGAGGACCATTCAGACATCAGCGTAGTCGTGGAAGCCGGAACTTCGGACGAAGCGCTCCAAAGCATTTTTGAGCATCGCCCCGAAGTGGTGATCGTTGAGCAAGCCGTGTTCGAGTGTCAGCCTGAGCAAGCAGAGCGCCTTATCCTGCAGGGGTCTCCAGCGAGTAAGGTCTTGTTCCTCGCTACTCACAAGCAGGAACAGCTTCGTCAGCAAGGTTTGTCAAATTGCGCGATACGTCCAACCTCGGCGGAAGAGCTCGTGGCGATGATAAGAACCGCCGCAGAAAGGGGAGCACACCACTCCGATGGCCCGCTAGGTCGGGTTCAGGAAATGCTTCCACGCGCTCGGGTCCTCACCGCGCGCGAGCGGGAAGTACTCAAACTGCTTGCCGAAGGCAGGACCGTCCGCTCGGTTGCGGCTCTGCTCGGGTTAAGTGTCAAAACTGTTGACGCGCACAAATTCAACCTCATGCGCAAGCTGGGGATTCACAACAAGGCAGAGCTGGTGATGTGGGCAATTCAAAAGAAAGTAGTGAAGGTGCCCGTCAATTTCTAGCGGCCAGAATTCGATTCGACTCTTCAGTCGCAAACCAATCGAATGCCAGGAATCAGCCTTTAAGCGCTAGGTCTGCAAGTTCGGCCAGACTCGAAACGGTGACATCTGGCGTAGCTTGAGCCTGCTTGACGGCTCCAACGCCTGGCCTTGCCGAAGGACGATTCACCCACACAGTAGCCAGACCTAGAGCTTGAGCCGGAACCACATCGTGATAGAGGCTCTGGCCGACGTGCAGGACGCGATGCGCAGGAGCTTTGACTCGGCTCAAGGCCAGCTCGAACAGTTTGAGCGAAGGCTTGTAGGCTTGGGCCTGCTGAGCCGTTATGACTTCGTCGAACTCCACCTGCAATTTGGGCTGAGTTGAGGCAAATAGATCATCGTCGATGTTGGAAAGTATCGCGAGCCGGTACTTTGCCTTGAGCCGATCTAGTGCACCGACAGTGTCGGGCCACGGACTCCAGGTTGAAAGTGAACGGGCAAGCGAGCCGAGTTCTTCTGAACTTGGGGTAAAACCTAGTTCCTTGCCGAATTGAACGACGACAGAAGCGAGTACGTCGTGGTAGGGCATGAATGGCCCGGCTTCGGAGCGCTGTTCGAAGTCGCCATAGAGTTTGAGCAATGTGGGGTCATCGATTTTCTTGCCATGCGCGGAAAGGACTCGACGCAACGCGGGCAAAAGACCTGCCTCCCAGTTGATGAGGGTTCCGTAGCAGTCGAACGTCAATATCTCGAAGCGGCTGAAGTCGAGCATCGACGCTATTATTTCAGGCTTCGGCAGTTGCCGGGAATGAAAAACCCCACATTTCGCGACGTCACGAAAAGCGGGGCCTTTGTAACTTGCTCTTAATGTTTCTTACCGCTTCACCTCAAGAGGTGCAGAAAGTTCGAACGTCACAGCGGATTCGGCGGGAAGAACGATTTCCTTGTTTCCAGTCAATGCGGCGCCACCAGTACCGGCACCCGCACCAGCCGCTGCGCCGATCGCAGCACCTTTTCCGCCTCCCGCGAGCGCACCGATGATTCCGCCCAGAGCCGCTCCACCGCCGGCCATAACCGCGGTGCGTTTTCCTTTACCCTTTTCCGTGAAGCTCTTCGCAGTTGCCTGCACCGGAACTTCGGCGCCTTTGATGTTGATCGAATCGAGACGGATCTGCAGCAAAGCACCCCCAGCAAAATGTCCCAGCGCCTTGGCGTCGACAACAGTTCCGCTCACGTTTGCCCCTTGAGGAATCGCCACTGCGTTGCCCACAAGAACCTCTTTGGCGACGGAGCCGGTGAAATTGTCACCCGCCTTGCTGACTTTCGATCCCACGGTGGAACCCAAACTGATCGTGATGGCTGTACCTGCGGGAACAACCAGCGGGGCCTTCTTAGCCTCCCGGTGCTCGGCGCGTTCCCGGTGCTCGCTCGCCTCTTTGCCCGTTGAGTTGTCAGTGCCTGCCGCGGGCTGGCTATCAGGAGAGGCATTTTCGGCGGCATTGTCAGCTGGAGGCTTATTGCAACCGATCACGAATGCGAGATAAACACACAATAACAGCACTACCAGGCGTGAGCGCATGGGGTTCCTCCTTAAATTTTCTCGGTACACGCAATCGTACTGGAATTCACTCTCCACGTACAACCACGAGGATAGTTACCAGGTCAATCGGAGGTGCATAGGACTAATGGGTTCACGGACGGATTTATCGCTGGTGGACTAGGCCGGGCAATGAAGCATTCTGCTCAGCTGATTCTGCACGACTCTCGTGATGATCGCTGACGGGTTCTGACGTTGGCTGGTCCGAAGCTGCCTTCGTTGCCTTCAAAAACTTCTCTGTATTCAGAAGCGGGCGCCCGAGTGAGGCGTTGTAACTCGTCCATGCTCCATCAAGGCTCGCCTCCCGTTCGAAGTGAGCTCGCATGGCCTCCATCTTTGAATCGAGGTCATCTAGGTAGTGCAACATCAGCGCTTCAGGAAACATCGGTAATTTCGGTGAGCCGAACTCGTACTCGCCGTGATGGCTAATGATCAGGTGCTCCACAAGGGTCTTCAACTCGTCAGGAAATCCTGGCAGCTTGGCGAGCTTCGCCTGCAACATCTCGAGTTCAATGACCATATGCCCGAGAAGTTGCCCTTTTGTCGAATACGTAAACGAGCGATTGTAGGTGAGTTCGTGGATCTTTCCGATGTCGTGCAAAAAAGCACCGGTTAATAAGAGGTCACGATTAATCTGCGGATAGTTCCTGCAAATTAGATCACTAGAGCGAAACAGGGAAACTACGTGATCGAGTAGACCGCCGATGTATGCATGGTGAAGCGTTTTCGCTGCTGGGGCATTGCGGTAAGCGGCGGAAATCTCCGGATCCGCCATGAAGGCCTGAACCAGACCTTTTAGATGAGGATTTTGAAGTCCGGAAACGAAATTGACCAGCGTCCGCCAAAGCTCGTCGATGTCCTTCGTGGTTTTCGGCAGGTAATCAGCAAACTCAATTTCCGACTCACCCAACTTGCGCAGCTTGTGAATCGTGAGTTGGAACCGCTGCTTGTACTTGTTGATCAGACCTTTGACTTTAAGGAAATCGTCCTGCTCGAACGCGTCGAGAACTTCGTCGACGTTATCCCACATCTTGGCTTCCAGTTGACCGCTGCGATCTCCCAAAGTTAGCGCCAGGTACGGCTCACCGGTCTTTTTGGGCTTGATCTGCTTCGTTACAACGACGAAAGTGGAGGTGACGACCTTGTTTTCGTGGCGGACGCAGTCGCAGATGTAAAAGTCCTTCATGGGATGTCTGAGTATAGAACAAAGAGAGAGACGGAAGACCGCCTTCGCGCGAAACCCACTCCAAAGCCAGCCCCGCCGCGGCTAGACTCTATATCGATGGCCGGAATTCAGAGTGGGATCCGGGGAAATGCACGTCCCAGAGAATCAGAGGATACCTAACTTTTTGTGCTTCTTCTTGCTGAGTTTCTTGGCGTCCGATTCTTTCTCAGAAACGGTTTCGACAGGCTTGGTCTGATTCGGACTGGCTCCCGTGTCTACATAGCCCGGCTTGACGTCGATATAAGCGTCTTCACGCAACTTCGTTAAATAACTGCGCAGCGCCGGCTGGAGCTTTTCGTAATAGAGAGCGTCTTCAATCTTCGGCAACGCGTCTTTGAATGGAGGGATGCCGGCTTGTTGATGATCGAGGACCTTGAGAATTACATACCCCTGCTTCGTTTGAATCACGTCCGTGACGTCGCCGACTTTCATTGCGAATGTGGTGTCTTCGAGTTGTTTAGCGAGTTGCCCGCGCTTGAAAACGCCCAGAGCACCACCGTCTGCTGCGGACGGCCCGTCCGAATTTTTCTTGGCGATGTCCTCGAAATTAGCGCCGCCACGAATCTGTTTAAGCAAATCATTCGCCTTGGCTTGCGCAGCAGCCTGTGCAGCCTCATCGGGAACCTGCTTCGCCGCTTGATCCAGCGGAGTCTCGGACGCGGCCCCCACGCCTTTTGGCTCGGAGGGATTCGGTGCTGTCGGTGCCGGTGCTTTTGCGGTAACTAGAATCTCGCTGAGGCGGATGGACTCTGGCTGTTCCATCTCGTTCTTGTGCTGTTCGTAAAACTGTTCTTCTTCCTCTTTAGAAAGAGCGAGATGGCCACCGACTTCCTGCCCGATCACTTTTCGAGTGATGATCTGGTTGCGCTGAGTTTGTTTAAAGTCCTCCCAGGAGATTCCCTGCTTCTCGGCCTCTTTTTCCAGGGCCTCCATGGAATCGAGGTTCATGCTCTTGCGCATTTGGTCGAGCTGCTTGATCAGATCAGTGTCCCCCGAAATGCCCAGATCCTTGCCCTTTTCCAGCAGCAGCTGCTGGTCAATAAGATCGCGCAAAACGTCTTTTTCCTTATCGCCATAGAGCTTGTCGGCGTTATTGGCATCTTGCTGTTTTGCCTCGTCGCGGAGTTGGTCTTTGCTGCGCGCAAGTTCCGATTTCGTAATGATTTGGTCGTTGACGCGAGTGATGATCTCTTCCACGACCTGCGCTGATGCCAACGCAGGAACAAAGGTCAAAGCAGTAAGGGTCACTAGAAGCTTTTTCATAGGAATTAGGGCCGCCACGCTTCTCGACTTGCGGGCAGACTGGATTTTCAGGCTAATGTCGTTATTTTACTCCAATGGCGTACATTTCACTGTTTTAGGACGCGGCTAACCAGCGAGAAGTTGGCTGGCCGTCAGGCGGCTCGAACCAGGGCAAGGGCGGTTCGGTCGTCGCAGGGGGCACGCCTCCCTCCGAATTCAGAAACTGCGTCGAGTACCGAGGAGCAGAGGGTAGTCGGGTTGCCGATCGGCAAGCTTTGGAGGGCCTTTTTGATTCGATCAAGGCCGAACGTGTCAGCCGATCCGTTCGAGTG
>Ga0126371_10002864_pt1 | contig 14992 bp, 16 predicted proteins | sample PanSoiMetaPlot_4_FD_110145 | JGI IMG/M metagenome (GOLD analysis project Ga0126371, IMG submission 110145) | Tropical forest soil microbial communities from Panama - MetaG Plot_4 | ecosystem: Environmental > Terrestrial > Soil > Tropical forest > Bulk soil | place: Panama | collected 2016-02-17 | reverse complement strand
TATCGCTCGCGTACTTCTTTCTTACAGTTGCTTACTTCTCTCTGGGATCAATCGGCGCCGAGTGGTTCGCGCCGATTCGCAACCTGATGCCCCTTCCAACGTTAGTGGGTCTGGTACTGGTTCTGCCAGCGCTCGGCGTCGCATTGGTGAAGCCGAGCGTCGTCGGCACTACGGCCAGGGCTTCGAATGAAAAGGTTCGCTCGGTTGGATATTCGATTTATTACACTCTGGTCAACGTTGGCAGCACGCTCGGTCCTTTACACGCGGGCTGGGAGGAAGATCACGGTAGCGCCGAAAACGTCTTCCGGATTGCGGCATTAAGTGTGTTTCTGATGCTCTTTCTCGTCCTGTTCCTGTTCAAGGAGCCGCGCCGCTCCGGAGAAGAGGCGCCTAGCCTCGGTCAAGTTGGAAGAAACTTCCTGACTGTGATCTCCAATCCGCGGTTCATGATTTTTCTGTTGATTTTTACGGGTTATTGGATCGTCTTCTGGCAGGAATTCATTGCACTGCCGCTCTATCTTTCGACGTACATTGATCCGCACGCGAACACCGCACGGATCCTCGCGACAGATCCAATCGTAGTCATCTGCTTCACGATGCTGATTGGGTTCCTGACCAAGCGGCTTCATGCATTTCATGCCATCGTGCTAGGGACGCTCGTTTCAAGCCTGGCGTGGATTCTGCTGATCGTGCGTCCTTCAGTATGGATGGCGGTGGCAACGCTGGTGGTGGTCGCGATCGGAGAGATTATTCAGCAGCCGCGATACTACGACTACATCTCACGACTGGCGCCGCCGGAGCAGCAGGGCACGTACATGGGATTTGCCTTTTTGCCGTTGGGGATTGGATCCTTCGCTGCGGGAAAGTTTAGCGGCTGGCTGATGCGCCACTATGGAGAGGAGATGCATCAGCCGCAGATGGTGTGGTGGTGGGTGATAGGCGTCGGGATTGCGACCACCCTGTTGTTGTGGATTTACGACCGAGTAGTTCGCGTCGAAACCACGACCCCTGCTTGACTTCGGTCCGACTGAGATGCAACATTCGCCTCCAGCAAGCGAATCGCTGAGGAGGCTCTATGCCACATTACCTGCAACAAGTCGCGTATTCCCAGGAAGGTTGGGCGGCCCTGGTCGCGAATCCGCAGAATCGCATTGAAGCCGTGCGGCCCGCGATCGAGAAACTTGGAGGGAAGATCGAAGCAGCGTGGTTTTCGTTTGGAGACTACGACATCGTTGTGATCACGGAACTTCCCGATAACGTCAGCGCAGCAGCCATCGCTATGGCGTTTGCCGCGGGCGGGGCCTGCAAGTCGGTCCAGACCACTCCTTTGATATCGCCCGAGGAAGCAACGCAAGCTCTGCGAAAGGCAAAGGAGTGCGGATATCGTCCGGCGACAAGCCGTGCGGCTTAACAGGGACAGGGAAGGCGGTCAAGACGGGCTGCTCTCTCCGTCCAGAAGCCACATTGCGCCCGTAACAAGAATCACCCCGGCCAAGATCGCCGCGCAGATCCGTGCTGTGCTCAAAGATGGAGGATCGGCAGAACACGCTGCCGGCGTGCAGTGGTTCTTCAAAGAGGAGATGAAGTCGCATGGATGGTATACGGCGGCGCTGAGGCGGGCTATTCGGCGATGCCGGCGTGAGATTTTGCGCGAGCACAATTTTGAATTTCTGACCAACGTCGGCGACCAACTGTTTGCGGGTCCGGTGCTGGAAGAAAAAGTTGCTGCGGTGTTTCTGCTCGAGGCCCTGGATGCGCAGTGCGGCGATCGCGAGTTCGCGATGTTCGAATCGTGGCTCGACCGGATCGGCAGTTGGGCGGATCATGATGGGCTAGTACATTACTTGATCTCGCCGTTGATGGTGGCCAAGCCCAGCCGCACGAAGTTTGCGTTTCTCTGGGCCAAGTCTCCCAATCGCTGGCATCGACGGGCTGCGTGCGTGGCTTTGATTCGAGGAGCTCGCGCGAAGATGTTTTTTCCTGAAATCGTGAGACTGTCAGATTCGCTGCTCGACGACGAAGATGACATGGTGCAGAAGGGTCTCGGCTGGCTGCTGCGCGAGACAGCCAAGTTTGATGCGAAGCGGACGGTACCGTATCTGATGAAGATTCGCGAACGCGCACCAAGGTTAGTGTTGCGAACGGCATGCGAGACATTGCCGGATCCACTTAAGAAGAGAGTCCTAGCAAGGGCTTGAATCCTTCGAAAACTGCAAATTGGGAGCCATTCCGAAAAGCGGGCACGTCGAGGGATGCCTCGCAAGTTCCGTCCCGGGAGATCCCTCGCTCCGCCTGTAGAACGGCTCCGCTCGGGATGACGCCTTAAGAGGCGCGAGAAATTCAAATTGATTCACTAGCCAAAAGGGCTCACATTCGCCCAAATCCTTGCACTTGTTTACAATAGGGGTTTGCCCATGAACCTCGCTGCGATCCAGACTACGCTGCGGCAACGCAATATCGATGGATGGTTGTTTTATGACCATCACCATCGTGATCCCATTGCATATCGGGTACTTGGGCTACCGACTAGCCTGATGGTGACTCGGCGCTGGTTCTATTTGATCCCGGCGGAGGGTGAACCGGTCAAACTGGTGCATAAGATCGAAGCAGGGCACCTCGATTCCCTTCCCGGCAAGAAGCATCAGTATTCGGGATGGCAGGAATTGTTCGACCAGTTAAAGTCCATTCTGGCCAAGCATCTCGATCTCGCGATGCAGTATTCGCCGAACAACAGTGTGTTTACGGTGTCTTTGGTGGATGCTGGGACCGTCGACCTTCTGCGAGGACTGGGAAAGAACATTGTGAGTTCGGCGGACCTGGTGGCGCAATTTGAGTCGACGTGGACCGACGAGCAGATCGACTCGCACTTCGCTGCGCGCGACAGCATCGATTCCATTGTGGCCGAAGCATTCAAGGAAATCGGTCGACGCGTGCGCAACGGCGGTACGAAAGAGCACGAGATTCAGAAGTGGTTTATGGACGCGTTCGGGCGCGATGGCTTGCTGACAGACGATCCACCGATCGTGGCGGTGAATTCCAACGCAGGCAATCCACACTATGAGCCGCATGCCAGCCGTCCTGTGCCGATTCGCGAAGGCGACCTGGTGCTGCTCGATGTTTGGGGTAAAAAGAATACGCCGAATGCGGTGTACTACGACGTCACCTGGATGGGATTTGTTGGAGGAGCTCCGTCGGACCGCATGCGGGAAGTATTCGAGGTCGTGCGGGACGCACGCGATGCCGGCGTTAGAACCGTGACGGATGCCGTCAACGCCGGTCGCCGCATCGCCGGGTGGGAAGTCGATCGCGCCACCCGTGGACACATCAAGAAGGCCGGATACGGAGAATACTTCATTCATCGCACCGGACATTCGATCGGAACAGACGTCCATTCCAATGGCGCCAACATGGACGATTTGGAAATCCATGATGAGCGGCAGATCCTTCCCAATTCCTGCTTCTCGATTGAGCCAGGCATTTACCTGCCAGAGTTCGGCGTACGCAGCGAAGTCAACGTGCTGGTGCGGGCCAAATCGGCTGAGGTAACGGGGAAAATTCAGCGTGAGATTGTGACCATCTGAATGGCTAATTCCACAACAGAAAAATCCAAAGCTGCTCCGGCAGAGACAACGAACGCGATGTCGGTCATTGCGCCCGCGGTGGGATGGCTTGTCCCGGGTGCGGGGCACATGATCCAGAAGCGCTGGATTCGCGGGGCGCTGTTGTTTGTCTCGATTGTGACCCTGTTTCTGCTCGGGCTGGCAATGCAGGGCAGGATCTACAAAGCGAACGGCGGGGACATCCTCGATATTCTCGGGTTTGTCGGAGATGTGGGGGCCGGGGCGCTCTATCTGATGTCGCTTGCAATGGATTGGGGTCAGGGCGCGATCGCTTTTGCGACGGCTGACTACGGAACGAAGTTCATGATTGTGGCAGGATTGCTGAATTTTATCGCGGTGGCGGATGCGTACCATATCGCGATTGGGAAGAAGCAGTGAAGTTGCCTTCAGCTCTCAGCCATCAGATCTCTGCTCAACCCTTCGGTGGGGGAAATCTTCAGTGACGATTACTCTTAATCACTTCAGCGCGGCGCTTGTATTTTCTCTCTTCGCGTCGATCGTCTTCGGCATCACGCATCGCGACAACGCTCGCGAAATGGTCCGCTACGGCGCTTATTGTTTTGTGATGTTCCTGGGCGGCGTGTTCGTGGCGGGCTGGCTGATGTGGGTGCTGAAGAGATAGACCAACACCTAGTGGAGAAGTAACCTGCTACGTCTCGCTCGGATCAGGCAGTTTTGCCTGCACCGGCACAGACGTTGCAAGCAACGTCTCTACGATTCTTATCAAACGGTTTAGCCCTCCCAGACGAACGCGTCGAAAATTCGCTTTGAATCAAAGTTCAGTCTGCGATAGAGTGCCACTGCTCTCGCGTTCGCTTCCGTTACGGTTAGCGATAACATGCAGAAGTTTCGCTTTCGTAGATTCAATTCTGTTGCCGCCAATAGCGCCTCGCCAATCCCTGTCCCTCGGTACTCCGGCAAAACGCATACCTGGGTCACGTGCCCGACGTCGTGCCGCACGCGCGAACACAGGATCAATCCGATCAGAGTTCTCGATTTGCGGTCCAGTGCAACGAAAGATGATTCGGTATCGAAAACTCCGCAGCCGGGAAAGCGAACGATGTTGTTGAGGAAGCGCAACGACCCGCTGAGTGTGTGGTACTGATCGTTGATCTGGGCATCGACGTGGCCGCGATACGCGGCCGTGATGACGGCGGCGGAGGGCTGGTAGTCAGATTCGGCCCAAGGTCGGATCTCGACCTCCGGGTGTGCGCTGAGGTTTGGCGGAGAGGATTTCCCGAAGGCGAGCACCATGAACAGACGCGGATGGCGCTCAAAACCAGTTTCGAGAAAGGGCCGGGAAACTAAGTTCGCCTCATGCGCCAGCAATTGAGCTTCGACGCGATGAATCCCAGGCGACTGTTGCAACGTCTCGATCACATGGGTCAGTAAATTGAGCTCGACTTTGCGGGCATCGGGCAGGCGGTTGCCGTTCGTGACATAAAGATCGCCGATGACTCCTTTGCTGCCCTCGTATACGAAAAAGGAATAGCCAAACACTCGACCGCGATCTACAGCCGCGTATCCGGGGAGGATTTTCGCGTCGACATAACGGAGAATCATTTCAGCCGAGCTGGTATAGTCCCAGCAAAGCAGCCTGGACCACAGTTGCGTCTCGTCATCGAGCAGAGGACGCAAATCGAGAGAAGAAAAATGTCTGAGGTCGAGGATCTCCAAAGGGCTCCTGCGGCGGGGTGCGCTGGCGGACAGCGACAACTACCGTCGCGAAAATCCGAGTGTAGATGGTCGGGCCCGGCAGAGGCAAACGGCGGGAACACATGGCGGCAACAGCCATTGGGGCGAGACTGAACCGCTGTGCGACGTCACATTTTCACGTGACTGAGATCACCAAACGTGATTCAAAGGCACGTACCTTCAGGCACGGAGCGACGGGCATGAGGGCCGTAACCGTACATAAACAGATGGGTTACGACGCGTGCAGTAGAAATCAGCGGCGTGCTCTTCCTCACCGCGCGTTGTGATCGCCATCACACCATCTGCGTGCGCTTCCCCTCATAATCACATCCTCCGCAGTTGATTTTCGGAGCGGTTGATGCTCTGACCCTGGGGGCTCAAGTGGCAAAAGGAAGAGTTTCGATTGTAGTCGAGCGCTGCAAAGCGTGTGGCTTTTGCGTGGAGTTTTGTCCCACGCACGTGCTGGCGCTCTCCTCCGCTTTCAATTCTAAAGGCTACCATCCGCCGCATGTCGTACATCCAGAGAAATGCAGCGGGTGCGACCTCTGTGGCATGTACTGCCCTGATTTTGCAATCTACGGGACGAAAGTGGCCGAAACCAAGCGGATCGACACAGCCGGAGAAGCCAAGGCCGCGGGAGGTGAGAAATGAAAGCCGATCCTCATGGAGTCCTGTCTGGCACTCATTTTATCGACGGGGATCATGCCTGCTGCGAGGGGGCGCTGGCAGCGGGAGCACGCTTTGCCGCGGGATATCCCATTACTCCCTCTACGGAAGTCGTCGAGCGGTTTGCGGCGCGCGTGCCGACCGTCGGCGGCACTTTCATCCAGATGGAAGATGAACTGGCGGCATCGATCGCGCTCCAGGGCGCGGTATGGGGAGGCGCGAAGGCATTTACAGTGACATCGGGGCCCGGCTTCTCGCTCATGATGGAGCACATCGGTTACGCCGCGATGACAGAAACGCCATGCGTCTTCGTGGATGTGCAGCGCGGGGGACCATCCACGGGCTTGCCCACTCTACCGGCCCAGGCGGACATGATGCAGGCGCGTTGGGGCTCGCACGGGGATTACGAAATTATCGCGTTGTGCCCGAATTCTCCGCAGGAATGCTTCGATCTGACGATCAAGGCCTTCAACCTGGCGGAAGAATTCAGGGTGCCGGTGATGTTCATGATGGACGAAGTGGTGGGGCACATGACGGAGAAGGTGGTGATTCCGCCTGCCGATCAGATTGAGGTTTTTCCGCGGAAACACACACACAAATCCATTGAAGACTATCTACCTTATGGAACGAATGGCGACATGGTGCCGGAGATGGCGCACGCCGGCGAAGGCTACAAGTTCCACGTCACCGGTCTGACGCACGATGAACGCGGCTATCCCAACATGACGGTTCAGACACAGGACAAGCTGGTGAAACGCCTGCAGAACAAGGTTCGCGCGGCGGCCGATCGGATCTGCCTGCTCGAGGAAGATGGCTTGGACGATCCGGATGTAGCGGTTATTTCTTACGGTATTACCTCGCGCGTGGCACAGCGAGCGATTGATCTGGCGCGTGAGCGGGGATTGAAAGTGGGCAAGCTGCGCCTGATCACGGCCTGGCCGTTCCCCGAAAAGAAGATCGCTAGGCTCGCCACAAGTGTGAAGGGCTTTGTGGTGCCCGAGCTCAATCTTGGGCAGATGGTGCGGGAGGTCGAGCGAGCTGCCGCGGGTAGAGCAAAAACTTATGCCGTCCCGCATGCCGGTGGTGGAGTTCATGATCCCGAAGAGATTCTAGAAGCGATTGTGGGGGCAAGCCGATGTTAAACGTTCTCGATGACACTGTGAATCCGGTCGAACCGTTTCTGCGTACCGACCGCATGCCGCATATCTGGTGCCCGGGTTGTGGCATCGGAACTACGGTGAATTCCTTTGCGCGCGCGTTGATCGAGTCAAAGGTCGACTTGACCTCACTGGCTCTGGTTTCTGGAATCGGCTGCACGGGACGCGTTGCTGGTTATGTGAAGCTTGATTCGTTCCACACGACGCACGGGCGCGCTATTCCGTTCGCAACCGGGCTGAAGCTGGCGAATCCAAAGCTGAATGTCGTTGTCTACTCTGGCGACGGCGACCTCTCAGCCATCGGCGGCAATCACTTAATTCATGCGGCGCGGCGCAATATCGACCTGAAGGTCATCTGCGTAAATAATCTCATTTACGCCATGACAGGCGGACAGACGGCGCCAACCACCCCGGGGCGCGCTACCACGTCTACGAACCCATACGGGACGTTCGAACCGGCATTCAATTTGCCACATCTGGTGGAAGCGGCGGGAGCCGTCTACGTTGCGCGCTGGACTACGTTTCATGTGCGCCAGCTGTCGCGTTCGATCAGTGAGGCGTTCCAGAAAAAGGGATTCTCGTTCATCGAAGTGATCTCACCGTGCCCGACGCTTTATCAGCGGCGCAACAAGATGGGCGACGGGCTCGACACCATGAAGTACTACAAGGAAAAGAGCAAAGTGAAGAACGGCGCGCCCACGAGCGAAGTCGGGCTCACACTGAACGGTGAGATCGCAGTCGGAAAGTTCGTGGACCGGGACCGTCCTGATTATCAATCGATGATGCGAGCGCAATACGTGGAGGCCCTCGGCGAGCGCTACATCGAAGAGCCAGAAATGGAGTGCGTATGCGGGTAACAGAAATTCGAATTGCCGGCTTCGGAGGTCAGGGAGTCATTCTCTCGGCAGTGGTGCTGGGCAAGGCAGCATCGATCTATGAAAACGGCTTCGCCACCATGACGCAGAACTTCGGGCCAGAGGCGCGCGGCGGTGCTTGCAGCGCGCAGTTGGTGGTTTCGGATGCTCCCGTGCTGTATCCGTATGTGAGTCGACCAGACATCATGGTGATCCTTTCCCAGGAGGCATATAACCGGTTCGCAGATCAATTGCGGCCTGGCGGCACGCTGATTATCGAGGAAGACTTGGTGCGGGTTTCAAATCTGAACCGCGACAAGATGATTTTCAGCATACCAGCAACGCGGTTCGCCGAAGAACTCGGCAAACGCATGGTCTTGAACTCGGTGATGGTAGGCTTCTTTACCGCGGTGACGACACTGCTCAGCGCCGAAGCGGTGCGAAAGGCCGTAGCCGATTCGGTACCGGCAAATTTTCGCGAGTTGAACCTCAAAGCGTTCGAAAAGGGCCACGAGTACGGACTAACCGCAAAAACCGGGACACCTCCAGAACTTGAGGAAGTGGGGTACGCAGAGGAGTAACTCTCGATATCTGCAGCGCACTATTGCCGCGCATGGAATGCCGAGCGGGCGAGGAACCTTTCTGCTGCCGCCGCTCTCGTAGGGATGCTTCGACTCCGCCGGAGTTCCGCTTCGCTGCACTCCTGCTGCGCTCAGCATGACAGTGCCGTACAGTTGGGATGATCCGGTCTTTTCTCAGCGGCTGATTACACCTGCGGCGGCGACCCAGTAGTAGTCCAGATTCTGTGGAGCATAGTGGCCGAGGAATGTGACACGGCGACCTGCCGTCAATTCATCGACATTGCTCTTCCACGACGGCGGCACGACCAGAAGATGTTCGGTGGCCGGGACACTTCCAGATTCATATCGTGAAACGATTTGGTCTCGATAGAAGGCCAAACCGTATTCGACTTCCCGGGACGCGCCGCACACCGCGATTGGCAACTTATGGGTTTCAACTCCAGCAAGCTCATTCGCGAGCGGGCGCGTTGAGAATTTCTGATCGATCGCGACCGTTCCGAGTTTAAGAACTGCGGCCACGGCGAGCACAACGGGAATCAGGGTAAGGAAGCGGAGCATGCGCCACTCGGATCGGCCTATTAGTGTCAAGGCGATCGCGACGCTGAGTACCAACGCCACGGCCACGGCGATCCATAGGGAAGGGCCACCGGGAAGGCGATGCTCATTGACGGTGTAGCCAATGAGCGCAGCAGGCACAATGGGCGCACAGGCCACCACCGCGTGTGGGGTTGCGAGCCATTTCGGCATCGGCGTCCGATTCTCTAACTGCTTGCGCAGATAATCCGCCAGCAAGATCGCTCCCGCAGGCACCGCGGGAAGAATGTAGCCAGGGAGCTTTGACTGCGATATTGAAAAGAACAGCAGCGGTACTATGAGCCAGCAACACGCGAACATGCGAAACTGCAGCTCAGGGTCGGAACCGGATGCGCGCTCCGCCCACCACACGCGAACGGATTCCACAATCGCGGCTATCACGAAAACTATCCAGGGCACGAGTGCAAGCAGGAGAACAGGAACGAAATACCAGAATGGCTCGGGGTGATGGTATAGGTTTGTTGAGAATCGAGCGAGATTGTGCTCTAGGATGAACTCGCGAAAGAACTGAGGATTTCGTATCTGAACGACGATATACCAGGGCAGCGCGAGCGCGCTGAACAAAAGAATCGCGGGAATCCATAAGCTCCTTGCGATGATCTTCCAGTCACGCACTGCCGCCGCAAAGAGCAGGATCACCACGCCCGCCAGGAAAGGCGCAACCGGACCCTTAGCCAGCATGGCGAGGGCAATGAATACGTAAAACGCCACGAGATGAATTCGCTTTCCGCTTTCACGCCAGGCCCACCATGCCAGCATGCCGATCCCGAAGCATGATGTCAGGCTCATGTCCATCGAGGCCGCCCGCGAGTAACCTATTATTCCCGCGCAGGAAGCGGCGATCAGCGCTGCGTCAACCTCGACGCCGCGACGAAAGCGTCGAAAAAAAAGATAGATGGCTACAACGAGTACCGCTGCATTGATGCCCGAAGGAACACGCGCAGCGGCATCGCTAACACCGATTGCCTTGTAGGCGAGCATGGCTTGCCAGTAATACAGTGGGGGCTTTTCCAGCCATGGTTTTCCGCCTAGCGTCGGAGTGATCCAGTCGTTTCGCTGCAACATTTCTCGCGCGACTTGTGCATATCGCGGCTCGTCGGCACCAATCAAACCGAACTGCGCGATGCCGTAGAAGAAGAGGAAGGTGCAGAAGCCGGCGAGGAGAAGGAGGTCCGTGCGGGATCGGGCGGTCATGGGGATTGACGATTTGCGATTTTCGATTGCCGATTAAAAAACACGGGCACGCGCATTCGACACTCGACGATCGGAGATCTATTGTACGGAAGGTCCGCGGCCGAGTTGGAGAATTACGGCACGAACGGCCTCGGCCAGTGGGCCGTCGAGCGAGCAACCGCTGGCACATTCGTGGCCACCACCACCAAAACTCTCGGCGACGCGGGCGACATCGAGCTTTCCCTTGCTACGCAGACTGACGCGGTAGCGACCATCGGGCAACTCGCGGAAGAATGCCGCCACCTCGACACCACCGATCGAGAGCACATAGTTCACCAAGCCTTCGCAGTCCTCTTCGAGGGCGTTACACCGTTCCATCTGCTTGCGCGTGACCCAGAAATAGCCGATGTGGTCGTCCAGATTGAGGTTGCGCAGAGCCTCGCCGAGTAATCGGAGCTTCGCCTCGGAGTGCGCGAAATAGATCCCGCGCGCGCAGTGGGCAGGATCGGCTCCAGCGAGCACGAGTTCCCGCGCCAATGCAAAAGTATTTTCGTTCGTACCCTGGAACATGAAGGAACCGGTGTCCGTCATCAACGCGGTGTACAAGCAGGTTGCAATTTCCGGCGAGAACTTAACTCCGGCCTCACGCGCCAGACGAAACACCATTTCGGCGGTGGCAACGGCGTGGGGATCAATCCAATTGACGTGAGCAAAAGGCCGCCCACTGACATGGTGATCGATGCTGATCAGAAATCGATCTTCCAATCCCTCGAGCCGCGTGCGATGGATGCTGTCACACTCCAGAATGATGGCCGCTTCATACGTTCCCGTCACGCGGTTCGCCTGCACCACCTGATCGGCGAATGGCAGGGATCGATAAATGCGCGGGACTCCATCGTGTAGTACGACATCGGCCTGCTTACCCATTTCGCGCAGGACCTGGCAGCAGGCGAGCGCCGATCCGACGGCGTCGCCATCGGGGCGGGCGTGCGACGTGAGCACGAATCGCTCGCGCTGTCCGATCTGTCGTAATACGTCCTCGAGCATTTCCCTATGCCTGCTTGCTTCGTTTTTTTGTCCGCTGCAACAACTCTTCCACGCGAGCCTTCGCTTGTTCGGCTCGATCCAGCCGGAAATACAATTCAGGTGCACGCCGAATGCGCAGCCGCTCCATCAGTTCGTGACGGATGTATTCGCGTGCTGCTTCGAGCCCCTCTAAACTCCTATCGGCCTCGGTGTCATCGCCTTCAACGTTGACCCACACTTCCGCGGACTTACCATCGTCAGCTACGTGGACCGACGTTACGCTCACAAGACCAATGCGCGGATCCGCTAGTTCGCCTTCCACAAGTGTTTCAATCTCCTCGCGAAGAGCCTCCCCGACTCGTCCGCGGTGGTGCTTCAGCCCGCGCTTCTCCACGACCCACCTCAGGTAAAACGGTTGAGAATATCAGAAAATTGGATGCCGGTCTTGTGCCAACTCGCGCACACGCTGTGCTATTGTCTACCGCTTTTGTATAGGTCTGTTAAGTACGGAGGTAACAGAGGTTTAGCAGCTACGGCAAAACGTCATGGCGGGACCTAGCCTTGCAACGCCTGGCTAATAGTACTCGATGTAAGAATCAGCGATTTCTGCACCCTGGTTATTTACGATCCGCGCCGCGGCATTCTCCACATTCTTCATCAAACCATCAAGATAGTCGCGCGAACCCGAAATACTGACCACACCGATGGTTGCGCGATTCCAGAGCTCGGCATTGTCGAGTTCGGCCACCGAGATGTTGAAGCTCGTGCGCAGGCGGTCTTTCAAACTGCGTACTACCTGACGACGGTCCTTGATCGATTGCGCCGCTTCGATGTGGAGTTCGAGCGTGAGGAAAGCGATCGGCATTGAGTGGCCAGTGGCCAGTGGTCAGTGACCAGTCATCAACTGACCACTCTTCACTGACCACTGATCACTGTTCTTAGGCAATTACCTCTGCAGCGACGCGTGTCGTGGTGAAGGCCTCGATGACGTCGTGCACCTTGATGTCGCCGTAATTCGCGATCGAGATACCGCACTCCATCCCGTTGGTGACTTCCTTGGCGTCATCTTTGAATCGACGCAACGATCCGATCTTGCCCTTGAAGACCACAACGTTGTCACGCAGCAGGCGAACTTCGGCGTCGCGCTTGATCAAGCCATCGATCACGCGACAGCCTGCCACAGTTCCAACCTTCGGGATTCGGAAGGTTTCGAGGACTTCCGCTCGTCCCTGATATGTTTCCTTGATGGTCGGTTCGAGCAGGCCGCTCATCGCGCGCTTGATCTCGTCCTGCAGCTCGTAAATGATGGAGTGCAGGCGGATATCGACTTCCTCTTGGTCCGCCAGTTCCTGCGCCTTCCGCTCGGGACGCACGTTGAAGCCGATGATGATCGCGTTCGAGGCCGACGCTAACAGCACGTCAGTTTCGGTGATCGCGCCGACACCGGAACGCAGCAGCTTCAGACGAACCTTGTCGTTCGAGAGTTTCGAGAGCAAGTCGCTGAGCACTTCCACGGAACCCTGCACATCACCCTTGAGGATGATGTTGAGTTCTTTCGTGCCGGCAGTCTTGATCTGCTCGGCCAACCCTTCGAGTGAAACGCGTGAACTCTTGGCGAGCGCAGCCTCGCGGGCTTTCTGCTCGCGATACTCAGAAATCCCACGGGCCTTGTCACGATCGGCCACGACTACGAATTGATCGCCAGCTTGCGGCAGACCTTCCAGTCCTAGAATCTCGACTGGAGTTGAAGGAGGAGCGGATTCGAGAGCCGAGCCACGATCATCGAACATCGCGCGTACTTTGCCGAAGACGTTGCCGACGACGAAATTGTCACCGGCTTGCAGGGTGCCGTTCTGGACAAGCACTGTAGCGACAGGTCCGCGACCACGATCCAGTTTCGCTTCGAGGACAACACCTGTGGCGGCTCGGTCGGGCGTGGCTTTCAATTCCGCCAGATCCGCAACGAGGCAGATCATTTCCATCAGCAGGTTGAGGTTGGTCTTCTGCTTCGCGGAAACATCGACGAAAACTGTCTTGCCACCCCATTCTTCTGGAACAAGACCGCGATCAGCCAATTGCTTTTTCACGCGATCGGGCAGAGCGTCGGGTTTGTCGATCTTGTTTACGGCGACGATGATCGGGACCTCGGCGGCGTGCGCGTGGTCGATAGCCTCGAGAGTCTGTGGCATCACGCCGTCGTCAGCCGCAACGACGAGGACGACGATGTCGGTAGCTTTTGCGCCCCGCGAACGCATGCGGGTGAAGGCTTCGTGGCCCGGTGTATCGAGAAATACAATTTCGCGTCCAAATGCCGGCGAGTCCGGATCGCTGATGCGCACCTTGTAGGCGCCAATGTGCTGCGTGATCCCACCGGCTTCCCCTTCGGCGACGTTGCTGGCGCGGATCGAATCGAGCAGCGTGGTTTTGCCGTGGTCGACGTGGCCCATGATCGTGACAACGGGCGGACGCGGCACCGCTTCAGTGGCGGATTCTTCTCCACCGGCGGAAGCGGCGTCGATGTCTTTCGCCGCTTGCTCTTCGAAGGTGATCACATTCGTGTCGGCGCCGAAGAAACGCGCCATTTCGCTGGCGAGTTCGGCATCGAGGGTCTGGTTGATGGTTGCGAAAACTCCGCGGGCCAACAAACGTGAAATCAGATCTTTCGCGCGGATATCAAGCTTCTCCGCAAGATCCTTGACGCTGATTCCTTCAGTGATCGTGATGTTGCGAGTGATCGGTGCAGGCTCGTTCGACACCACCATGCGAGGCGGTGGAACGTAGCCCTTCATCGGGCCTTCTTTTACACCACGCGGAACGTAGCGCTGTCCCGGACGACGCGCCGGCGCACCCGGACGACTTCCTGGACGAACGGGGCCCGGAGGCGGAAGCCCTGGCCCAACGCCAATCGGACGTGGCCCCATCGGGGCTGTGCGTGTCGGATGCATGGGACGGCGCTCACCGGGACGAAGTGGTGGACGCGGCGCACCAGCACCAGGCGGTCCTTGGGGACGCGGACGCTGGAAGATCGGCTGACCCGGTACAGGACGACCTGGCGCTGGACGCATAGTTCCCGCCGGAGCACCTGCATGGGCGGTGGGGGCTGGCGCAACTGGACGCGGCGGCGCCTTGTACACCGGACGCGGGCCAGTCTGCGGAACGATCATGCGCGGCGCAGGATTCTGCGACGTGGGCGTTCCCGCAGGTGTCGCCGGACGAGGAGCGCTCGGAGCAACTGGGGGCACTGGAGCTGCCGAAGCCGTGATCGGCGGTGCTGGCGGTGGTGTTGAAGGTGGTGCAACCACCGCCGCAGGCGGCGCTGGTGGAACTTGCGGCCGAACTGGCGGAGCAACTGCGGCTGCAGTTGTTGGAGTTGCAGGAGTTGGAGACGGCGGTGGTGGCGCGACTGGCTTCTCGGCAGCAGGCGGCACGATTGTCGGCCTCACCGGTGCTGGAGTCGGAGCAGCGACGGATACCGGAGGCGCTGGAGGCGCTGGTTTTGGGGCCTGAGGCACAATCGCAGGCCTCGGTGCAACAGGGGGCGTTGCGGGTTTCGGCGGCGGAGGCGCTGCCACCGCTTCCTTTTTCTGCGTAATGGCCCTCAGCACATCACCCGGACGGGAGATATG
>Ga0126371_10002863_pt1 | contig 14994 bp, 9 predicted proteins | sample PanSoiMetaPlot_4_FD_110145 | JGI IMG/M metagenome (GOLD analysis project Ga0126371, IMG submission 110145) | Tropical forest soil microbial communities from Panama - MetaG Plot_4 | ecosystem: Environmental > Terrestrial > Soil > Tropical forest > Bulk soil | place: Panama | collected 2016-02-17 | reverse complement strand
TTGGAAGATTGGGGGCGCTCGGCGACTTTTCCCCATTCATACCCTGGCCGTGCCTAATTTTTCGGAGGTTCCGACATGCGTGTTCGCAATATTCTCTACTTCTCCGGCGCCATGCTCGCCAGTGCCATCGCTGGCAGCCTCATGGGCCCCAAGCCCGTTCTGGCCGTTGCCCGCGAAATCATCGAGTTACAGCGCGACGTCACCGCCCTGCTCCAGGGACAAAAAGATCTCCAGACTCAGACAACCCAGGACCACACCGTCCAGAAAACGCTCATCGAGCAATCCTCGGATACGGTAAATAAACTCAACTCCACCATGTCTTCCCTCCAAAAATCTGTCCAAGATGTGCAGGCCAACTCCGGTACCCGCCTCGACACGATGTCTACGCAAGTCCAGGGACTCTCCGACAACCTCGAAGAAATCAAGTCCCGCCTGGGCAAACTCAATCAGCAATTGGTGGATCTGCAGAACTCGGTCTCCAGCATTGACGCGCGCCTGGCCGGCGGCAATCCCACCGGAGCTCCCGGTGGCGCTCCCGCCGCAATGCCCGCCCCCGGCGCTGCCTCCGCCTCTCCCTCCGGGCCGCCGCCCTCAGCCGATACCCTCTATTCGAACGGCCTCCGTGACATTACCAGCGGCAAGTACGAGCTTGCCCGCGCCGAATTCCAGGACTATCTCAGGTACTACGGCGACACCGACCTCGCCTCGAACGCCCAGTTCTATCTCGGCGAAATTGCCTACTCCCAGCATCAATACGATCAGGCCGTCGCCGAATACGACAAGGTAGTTGTCAACTATCCGAAAAGCTTTAAGCTCGCGCCTGCGCGCTTAAAAAAGGGCATGGCCCTGATCGAACTCAATCAAAAAACCGCTGGCGTTAAGGAACTCCGCGAAGTCGTCAAGCGTTATCCGGGCACCGAAGAAGAGCGCCGCGCACGTGCCAAACTCAAAGACATGGGCGTAGCGGTAACCGCCTCCGCTCACTGATCTTTTCTCTGTTCCCGCGCTCGCTTTTAAGCCAGGCCTTCGAAGCCCAATCGTGGCCCTTGCTTCTCCCAGCGCTTCCTTCCCTGTTTCCGGCTAACTCTGCGGTGAGCTCCCTTTGTTCCCCTGCGCGGTCCTTTCTTGTCTCGCCTCCTGAAAATTATTTACAACCGCCGCCAATTATGGCATCAAAGCAAACGCTTTCTTGCAATCGAGCTTGTCCCAGTAATCACTGCGGTACCCGCGAACTCCGGAGAAACCAAGAATGCGCTTAACCTTCGCGCCTGGAATGCTCATTCGTAGCAGTTGCCTCGCAATCGCACTTCTGCCCACTTCTCCCGTCCTGCTCGCGCAGAAAACCGAAATCTCGGTCGATTCATCCAGACCCGGCCCCACCATCGACCGCAACCTTTTTGGCCAGTTCGCCGAACACCTCGGCCATGGCATCTATGAAGGCATTTGGGTCGGCCCTGACTCCGCCATCCCCAATACCCGCGGCATTCGCAATGACGTGGTCTTGGCTCTCAAAGCACTACACGTCCCTAACGTCCGCTGGCCCGGGGGCTGCTTCGCCGACGAATACCATTGGCGCAAAGGCATCGGGCAACAGCGCGCCATCACTCTCAATCCCAATTGGGGCGGCGTCACCGAATCGAACGCCTTCGGCACTCACGAGTTCATGGACTTCCTCGACCAGATTGGCTCGCAAGCCTACCTCTCGGTCAACGTCGGCTCCGGCACGCCGCAGGAAGCCGCCGAGTGGCTCGAATACCTCACTACTGCGCAATCGACCACACTCGCTAAGGAACGTGCCGCCAACGGACATCCTTCCGCCTATAGCGTTCCCTTCCTCGGTGTCGGCAACGAAAGCTGGGACTGCGGCGGCAACATGACTCCGATGTATTATCTCGACCAGTTCAAGATCTACAGCCGCTTCGTCCGCAACTTCAATCCCGACCAGCAGGACAAAAATCAAATGCTCAAAATCGCCGTTGGACCCGGTGGCGGGGAGCCTCGCTGGACCGAATGGACCGAATCCATCATGAAGGCGTATCAGGAACACACCTGGAGCTGGGGCATGAACGGTCTGTCACTGCACAATTACACGGTCGTAAAGTGGCCGCCCGCGTTCAAATCCGTCGGCTTCGGGGAAGCCGAGTACGCGCAAATCCTGAAAACCACACTCGACATGGACGCACTCATCAAAAAACACTCCGCTATCATGGACAGGTACGACCCAGAGAAAAAAGTTGCCCTGGTCATTGATGAATGGGGCAGCTGGTACGCGCCGCTCCCTGGCAGCAATCCCGGCTTTCTTGTCCAGCAAAACAGTCTCCGCGACGCCATTCTCGCTGCGCTGAATCTCAACATGTTCGCCCGCCACGCGGACCGCGTTCGCATGGCCAACATCGCGCAGATGATCAACGTCCTCCAGGCCATGATCTTCACTGACAAGGAAAAAATGGTTCTCACACCCACTTATCACGTCTTCAAAATGTACGTGCCCTTCCAGGACGCCACCTTCCTCCCCATCACCTTTGACGCAGGCACCTACACCCAGGATAACTTCACCCTCCCTCGCCTGGACGCAATCGCGGCCAAAGACAAATCCGGCAAACTCTGGCTCGAGATCACCAACGTCAACCCCCACCAACCCGCTGATATCGAAATCAATCTCCCCGGCATTACCGCAAAATCTGCATCCGGCGAAACGCTTACCGCCGCAAACGTCGATAGCGTCAACTCCTTCGATCGCCCTAATACCGTTGCGCCAAAACCCATTTCCGCTAAACTGCAAGGCGGCAAGCTTGTTCTCCGGCTCGATCCCAAATCCGTCACCGTGATTTCCATCGGGCAGTAAAGACGGCAACTTGCACCAAGCGCCGGCGGTGCCAGCAAGCAAGGCCGGGCCGCAAGACCCGGGGCGCAATCCGCAAGTCCAGCGTCGCCGCAGACGCCGCAGAATTTTGCAAATCACACGAAAGGGTTCCGACCTCGTGACCAACCGCCATCTATTAACCGCCGCTGCCTTCACGGCCTTCGCACTGTCCGCTCCCCTGCACTGCTCGGCGCAAAGTCCGGCACCCAAACCGCTGCCCTTCTTGAGCCCCATCTTCGCCGACAACATGGTGCTACAGCGCGACAAACCCAACACCATCTGGGGATGGTCCGAGCCTGGCGACAACGTCACCATTGAAATCTCCGGTAAAACCGCCTCCGCCGTCGCCGGGCCCGACCATCGTTGGCAAGCGAGATTTCAACCACCTCCCACAGGCGGTCCCTACACCCTGATCGTCAAAGGCCATCAGACAATCGAACTCCACAATATCCTGGTCGGCGATGTCTGGCTCTGTGGCGGCCAATCCAACATGCATCTGAGCCTCGCCGCCGTTCTGAACGGCGCGGCCGAAGTCAAAGCTGCCAACTATCCGCAAATTCGCTTCTTCGACGTCGCCGCCCACGCCGCTTACCATCACACCGATCTTCCCGAAGGCACCTGGAAAGTGGTCTCCCCCGCGACCGCGGACCATCTTTCCGCCGTCGCCTACTACTTCGCACGCAAGGTGCAACAAGAAACGCGCCTTCCCATCGGTCTGGTCATTGACTGTCTCGGTGGCACTCCCGCCGAAGCGTGGACCAGTGCCGCCGCGCTTGCCCCGCTCAAGGACTTCGATATCCCGCTCGCTGAACTTGATCGGCTGCGCACCGCAGGCGCTCCCGAGTACGGCAACTACGTCATGCATTGGTACGATCAATACGACGTCGGCCTCAAAGAAAATTGGTCCGCCACAAATCTCGACGATTCCTCCTGGAAATCGGTGGACATCCCTGGCGGCTTCGCCGAACTCGGCGTCTCTGAAACGCCGGCCGTGGTCTGGTTCCGCAAGGAAATCACCCTGCCCGATCCGCTCCCATCCGGCGCCGCCCGGCTCTATCTGGGTTCCATCGAACGGATGGACACGGCCTTCATCAACGGCACCTGGGTCGGTGCCAGTGCTTGGGTCGAAAATCCGCGCGTCTACTCCGTCAGACCGGATCTCCTGAAACCGGGGAAAAACACCGTCGCTGTGCGCGTCTTCAAAACCAAACCGCAAGGCGGCTTTCTCGGCAAGACCGAAGACTTGAAGCTGGTCCTCGGCGACCAAACCTCAATTCCGCTCGCCGGCAAATGGAAAGCGCAACTGAGTGTTGATGCGCGCCCGCCGCATCCCTTGCCTATAGGCTTCGAAAACTGGCCGGTCATTCCCTCCGTGCTCTATGAAGGCATGCTCACGCCCATCGCACCGCTCTCGATCACCGGCGCTCTCTGGTACCAGGGCGAACAAAATTCCGAACGCGGCCACCAATACCGCAAGATTCTCCCGGTGATGATTGCCGACTGGCGCAATCTGTTCGGGCAGGGCGACTTCCCTTTCTACATCGTGAGCCTTCCTACCTTCCGCCATCGTAGCGAAATCCCCATTGACGACACTTGGGCGGAAACCCGTGAATCGCAAGCCTTCGCCGCCGACACCGCCCCCCATTCTTGCCTCGCCGTCACGATAGATACCGGCGACGCCGACAACCTCCATCCGAAAGACAAGCAGCCGGTCGGCGAACGCCTCGCTCTGTGCGCCCTGGCCAAACACTACGACAAAAATGTTGTTTACTGCGGGCCCACGCTTGTCTCGTTCGAACGCCTGCCCGGCTCTATCCGTCTCTACTTTGCCAATACCAATGGCGGCTTGGTCACGAGAGGACCAAAGCTGGCGGAATTTTCTGTAGCCGGCGACGACCAGAAATGGTATTGGGCCGAGGCCCATATCGAAGGTGACACCGTCGTGGTTTCTTCTGCTGCCGTTCCCAATCCGAAAGAGGTCCGCTATGCCTGGCAGTCGAACCCCGCCGCCACGCTTTACAACGGCGCCGGCCTCCCCGCCGTCCCCTTCCGTACCGACACCTGGACCGGCATCACCGACAACGTGAGGCCCTACTGATAAAAATTCGACTTTTTCGTCGCCATGCTGGCTCGTCGACAGGCGATATACGCAGTTCACCGGCAAACCCTCGAACTCGATGGCGGAGTGCAGGAAACGAGAACCGCCCGATGAAGCGGGCCCGAAGATTTTTGGTTTTACGGCAACGTACCTTCTGGGAGGAAAAATGCGGAAGCCGAATTGGCCAACGGTTTTGATCATGCTGGTAGGTCTGTCAAGCGCTGCCCGCGCTTATCCCCAGAACGCGGACTCACCTGCCTATCTGAATCCCGTCCTGCCTGCCGAACAACGCGCCGCCGATCTAGTCCACCGCATGACCGTCGAAGAAAAAGTCACGCAACTTGTCAACTACGCTCGCGCGATTCCTCGTCTCCATATCCCCGCCTACGACTGGTGGAGCGAGTCCCTCCACGGAGTCATGTCTAACGGCACCACCGAATTCCCCGAGCCGGTCGGGCTTGCCGCCACCTTCGATCCTGACGCTATTCATCGCATGGCCACCATCATCGGTATCGAAGGTCGGATCAAGCACATGCAAAACCTTCGCGCAGGCCACAGCAACATCTTCGAAGGTCTCGACTTCTGGGCTCCCAACATCAACATCTTCCGCGATCCTCGGTGGGGCCGAGGGCAGGAAACCTACGGTGAAGACCCCTTCCTCACTGCCCGCCTGGGCGTCGCCTTTGTTACCGGCATGCAAGGAGAGGACCCGAAATACTACCGCGCCATCTCCACGCCCAAACACTACGCCGTTCACAGTGGTCCCGAGCCCACCCGCCACACCGCCGACATCCAAGTCAGCAAGCATGACGAAATCGACACCTATCTCCCCGCCTTCCGCGCTACTGTGACGGAAGCCAAAGCCGCTTCTGTCATGTGCGCTTACAACAGCATCAACGGCCAGCCCGCCTGTGTGAACAAATTCCTCCTTCAGGACCAACTTCGCAGCAAATGGAGGTTCGAGGGTTACGTCGTTTCTGATTGCGAAGCCATCCTCAACATCTTCCGCGACCACCACTTCACAAGCACGCAGGCCGGAGCTTCTGCTCTGGCCGTCCAGCGCGGGATGGACAACGAGTGCGTGGATTTCGGCGTCGTCAAAGACGACCACGACTACAAACCTTACCTTGACGCCTTCAGGCAAGGCATCCTTAAGGAGAGCGAGATCGATGTCGCGTTGGTCCGCCTTTACACCGCGCGCATGAAACTCGGCATGTTCGACCCGCCCGAACTCGATCCTTACTCGAAGCTCGACGAAAAACTCCTGGACTCCCCGCAACACCGCGCGATGGCTCGCGCCATCGCCAACGAATCCATGGTCTTGCTGAAAAATGACGGTACGCTGCCCCTCAAAGGCGGTAAGACCAAAATCGCTGTCGTTGGACCGCTCGCCGATCAGACCAAGTATCTCCTTGGCAACTACAACGGCACGCCCTCACATAGTGTCTCGGTCATCGACGGCCTCAAGGCGGAATTCCCGGAATCGCAAATCACCTTTGTTTCCGGAACCCAATTCCTGAGTACGGAAGGAGAAGTGGTTCCCGCATCCGCGCTCAGCAGTTCGGATGGCCAGCCCGGGGTCGCCATCACTTTTGGCACCGGCGGTGTGTTCGGACCATCTCCGACCCCGCTTGCAACCGCCCACGCAGAGAGTATTGATCTAAAGAGCGAGTTTATTCCTCCAGAAGCCTCGGGCAAGTTTCCTCTGGTTGTCGAATGGAGCGGTTTTCTCACTCCCACCGAAACCGCCGCTTACAGCATTGGCGTTCGCGCTCTCGGTGACTTCGCCTCGGTCTCGATCGACGGCAAAACGATTGCGCAGGAATTCCTGGACACCACGCACCTGGAAGCCCGCGTGGGCCACATTTCTCTAGAACAGGGGAAAAAAGTCGCCGTCAAAGTACGTTATCAGATCCGCGACGCAGGCCCGATGCAGGCGCAACTCATCTGGTCGAAGTACGATCCCAAGCCGAATCCCGAAGCCAGCGCCGCCGCGCAGCAGGCCGACGTCGTAATCGCCATCCTCGGCATCACTAGCGATCTTGAAGGGGAAGAAATGCCCGTCAGCGAGGAAGGATTCACCGGAGGCGATCGCACCACCCTGAATTTACCCAAACCAGAAGAAGATCTTCTCGAGGCCGTGGCCGCCACGGGAAAGCCCGTCATCCTCGTCCTCGCCAACGGCAGCGCCCTGTCTGTCAATTGGGCCAACGAACATGTCAACGCGATACTCGAAACCTGGTATGCCGGAGAAGAGGGCGGCGCTGCGATCGCCGAAACACTTTCAGGAAAAAACAACCCGGCCGGACGCCTTCCCGTCACCTTCTATACCGGCGTCGAACAGTTGCCGCCCTTTGCAGACTATGCCATGAAAGGACGCACCTATCGCTATTTCCAGGGCGCACCTCTTTACCCCTTCGGCTACGGCCTCAGCTACACCTCGTTCTCCTATCACGGCTTGAAGCTTCCGAAACAGATTCGTGCCGGCGATTCCCTGGCAGCGGAAGTTATCGTCACCAACACTGGAAACCGCGACGGAGATGAAGTCGTCCAACTCTATCTGCATTTCCCTGACACTCCCGGTGCTCCCCTTCGCGCTCTGCGCGCCTTCAGGCGTGTGCAGCTCAAAGCTGGCCAATCACAGAAGGTCCATTTTGATCTGAAGGATCGTGATCTCAGCATGGTCAGCGAAGGCGGCGAACCCCTCATTCCCGAAGGCAAATACACGGTCTCTGTCGGCGGCGGACAGCCAAACACTTCCGCGCCCTCAATCCAAGGTTTCTTCCGCGTGCAAGGAACAAAAATTTTACCCGAGTAGAGACGCAAATATCTTCCGACAGCGTCCACGAAAACGCCTAAATCTCTTTTCCTGAGCACGATGCTGATGACTGCTGCAGGATTTTATTTCCGAGCAACCGAGCCTCTCGCAGTTGGCTCTAATCCCACTTCACTCGACAAAAAAAAGGAGGCCAAAGGCCTCCCTTGTTCCTATTTTCGGTTCTCGAATTCTCACCAGGTGCCGATTCTCAGCACCGCCCCTGTCGTCACCTTCAATCCATCCTGCGCCCGAATCATATCGACATCGGAAATCCACGAATGGGTATACTCGACGTTCACCACCCGCCACGCAAATGCCCGCGTCACCACCCAATCCACGCCGCTTCCCGCCGACATGCTGAACCCCAACGCCTGCTTCTCGACTGACCAGTCAAAGCGCGTTGGGTAATGAGCTAGCGTTCCCTCGCCGTCGCTCCATTCCTTCATCAACTGGGTCCGCAGCGCGGTGTCGTCAATCTCGTGCGTCACGCGCCGCCCACCAATCAACAACTGCGCGTAAGGAGAGATCTTCTCCGCCGCCCGCGGCGTCCACCGTGGCCCGGTGCCGAAAAACAGCGAATCCCCGCTCTGGTTGCTCGCCGGCATGTGCATCACCAGGCAGCCGCTCACCTCGGCCACCAGTTGCCATTGTGGATTTAAACGGGCAGCCCCCTGCCCGCCACCGCCAATGCAACTCCCGCCGCCTAGAAAACTCTCGTAGTAGGGAAACGCCTGCAACTCGATGGGCGCCTCTTTCGGATATTCCCGCACAAAATCCACACCGCCCACCGGCGTGCGTTTCACAAACACAAACGGTTTTTCCCCGCCTTCGCGGTACTCGCGCACCAGTTCCTTTCGAATCTCATAGTTTTCACCGAACAAATTCAACCTTGTCTCGCGTACCCACGGCGGCCGGAACGCCAGCATATTCGCCATGGTGCGTCCTGGATTCAAAAAGCTCCGCGCCAGAATGATCACCGCCCGGTTCGTGGTGCGGTTCTCCAGACCCATGATCCAATAGCGGTCCGCCGCATCTTCCGCGAGCATCGTGACCGCCCCCAGCGTCGGCGTATCCACCAGCGTGATGAACCCTGGCGACGCGTGCAGCATCACGTTCCCGATCGAAGCCTCGCTGGCTGGCCCGATCTTCCATTGTGTGTGCCATACCGCCGAAAATGCCGTGGACCGCAGCAGACTGATGTAGTAATCCCGGCCGTCACCGAGCTGCACCGTTTTATACTTCCCGTCGTTCTGTCGGAAAATAAACCCGAACACCGACCCTTCGATCGGGTGCCCTACATACGGCGCCATGAATGTGTCGCCGTCGCTCCATCCACGCAGCTCCGACACCGAGTTCGCCCAGTGCTGCGCCCAGTGCCCATTCAACGTGTCCCGCGTTCCCGGCTGAAGACTCAGGTTGAACGCGTGCATCATCCCCGTGTAATAGAGCGACTCCATCGTCGCCGGCATCCAATGCACTTTTGTGTCAGTGGACTCCGGCTTGACCGGCTGGATGCGCGATCCTGAAGCGGGGCTCGCATCAAAAGGATTTGTCCGCAACGCCTTCGCTGGCTCGTCGAGTCTCAGCGGACGGACCACCACTCCAGGCAGACTCGACACTTCCGGCAGCGCCAACGGGTCGTCCGGTGTCAACACGTCCCCGGCAAACGCCGACCTCAGCCAGTCCGATTGCGCATAGAGCACGTCACGGCGCCCGTTTTCAAGATTCAGTTTTGTTTGCGCGGTTGTTCTTGCGGCGAAGACTGCGAATGCGAAAACTCCAAAGACAACCAGCCTTCTAATCGCGTTCTTCATCAACCAATTTCCCTATCTGGAGCAAGGCAGGCGTCGTACTCCGCCTGGCGTTTCAAGATCTGATCTTTACTGCTTGGGGCGGCCAAAAGATCAGCACGGGGGCAGCTTGGGCAACCACAATTAAACAAAAAAGCTCCCCTGCTTTCAACAAAATCCCGCTCCACGGCACAAATTTCTCAAACCTCTCGGTTGCCCTGGTTCTAGTCCTTACTTCCCTCGCGCTGCTCGACCCAACCGGATTTGCTCCATTTGTTGCGTCCAGACCACCATCAGGATGCCTGGCGCGCCTGCCGACCATGCGTCTATGGTTCTGTCATGGACGTTTCTCGCGCGCCCGAGGTTTCCTGAGACTTGCCGCTACATTTCCGTTTTTTAACATACCAAGAGATCCGACACTCACTGTCCCAATCTCCGATGGCAGCACAATCATCACCGACATCACCAGCATCTAACCCAACCGGAATTCCGAGCGTTTGTTGCTTTTGAAACCGTCGCCGCAATCGTAATCGATATCCATGGCGACCGAGACATCGCGCCGCCAGCCGGAGTTTTCTCCGGTTCAACAATTTTAATTTCATTGATAACATCGACAGCCTTGGCAGCCAGGTCGCCGTCCGCCGCAGGTCTACCTCCGCCGTTATCCGGCTCGCCGCGCATACCTGATGGAATCCATGGCATAGATTGGTGACAACGTTCCCGAGATCCATTCCTGGCTCGTCGCTGCCCATTTTCCTCCAGCCGTCGGCGAACCTATTCCTAGTGACACGAGCAGGGAGAACGCCCGCGTATTTCGCTTTTGTTCCGTGGTCGTGTTATTGTCGTGTTTTACCTAGGAGCACTTCCCATGTCAGTGAACAAAGTCATCCTCGTCGGGCGCCTCGGCCGCGATCCAGAAACCCGCTACACTTCGGGCGGTCAGGCCGTCGCCAACTTCTCCGTCGCCACCGACGAAACCTACAAAGACCGCAATGGTGAACGGCAGAAGCGGACCGAGTGGCACAAAATTGTCGTCTGGGGAAAACAGGCGGAAATCGCTCAGCAATATCTCAAGAAGGGTTCACTGGTTTTCATCGAAGGACGCATCCAATCGCGCGAGTGGCAGGACAAGGAAGGCCAAAAGCGCACCGCCTTTGAAATCGTCGCCAACAACTTTCGCATGCTCGGCGGTCGCGGCGACGGGATGGCCGCCGGAGCCGTCGCAGGTGGCGGTTCCCCACGCGGCGGAGGCGACGACTACTCCCACGATGCCGGCCCGTCCGACGAATTCGGCGCCTCCAACCCTGAAATCTCTGACGAAGATATCCCTTTCTAGGTGCACAGGCTGCAGTGCCGCAAAGAAAAAGGAATGGGGAAACTCGCCCCGCTCTTTCTGTTGCTCGCCGCTTGTACTGGACCGTGAGCTGCCGCTCGTCCTCAGTCCATGGTCATTACCACCCGGAACTCCGCCTTCCCCGACATCATCCTTTCGTACGCATCATTCACTTTCGCAAGCGGGTACTTCTCAATCATCGGCCGTACTCCGGTCATCTCGGAAAATCGCAGCGTGTCCTCAGAATCCATCGCCGTTCCCGAAGGCCACCCCTGCACCCGCCGCTTGCCCATAATCAGTGCCGCAACCGAGATCTCCAGCGGCTCTCCGGAAACGCCAATTGTCAGCAACTCCCCGCCCGGCTTCAGCCCGCCCACCAGCTCCGACATCGCCTTCGCGCTTGGCGCCGTCGCCATGATCACCTTCGCTCCGCCCAGTTTTTGCAGCTCCTCGGCGGCGTTCGCACTCTTGCTGTCAATGTAAGCCACCGCTCCGAGCTTCTTCGCCAGTGTTTCATTCTCCGGGCCGCGCCCCAGGGCCACCGTGCGGTAGCCAAACTTCGCCGCATACTGAATGCCCAGGTGCCCCAACCCGCCGATGCCCTGCACCACCACCAGATCTCCCGGCCCGGCTCCGCTGTTGCGCAAGGCGTTGAAGGTGGTAATTCCCGCGCAAAGCAGCGGCCCTGCTTCGGCCGCATTCAAAGACTCCGGCATCCGCGCCACCGCTTCATGCCTCGCTATCATGTACTGACCATATCCGCCGTCCCGCGTCACACCATTAATTTGCTCGTACTGACACGTAATAAAATCGCCGCGCCGGCAAGACTCGCACACGAAACAGTGTCCGCCGTGCCAGCCCGCGCCCACGCGCTCCCCCTTCTTCCAGTCCGTTACACCCGGCCCAATCTCGTCTACCACTCCGGCCACTTCATGTCCCGGCACCCGTGGATAGGCGATAAACGGAAAAATGCCCTCTTTGGTGGCCGAGTCGCTATGACAGACCCCACAAGCTTGCACCTTGATGCGGATCTCCCCCGGCCCCGGCACGGGTATGTCCCGCTCGACTAGCTCAAATGCCCCTCCAGCCTTCCCTACCTGTGCCACCAAATTCTTCGCCATAAGGTCTCTCCCAGAATAGCTGCGCGTAATTTTGCCAATAAGCCTCAGCGGGGAAAATTCAACTCGATCCAGCCGGCGCCCGGTTGGATGTAGCTTCTCCCGCCCAGGTTAAATCTATCTGACACCCAAAAACGAACGCGCCACTGCAAATCTCGACCTGTTAAGCAGGCTCGATTTCTGACCGGCGCTCGGCTGCTCGAACTAGCGGCCAGGACCTTAAGACGTCGCGCCCGGTCCTCGGACACCACAAACACTTTGGTAGCCCACCAGGTTTTCGTTTTCCGTTTTCTATTTTCGCAGTTCAGTCGTTTGCCGCAGTGTTCGCCTCCGGCCGCATCAGCGAATTATGCAGGTTCAACACATACCACTGCCCTTGCCGCTTCCGGCACATGCTCATGCCATGCCCCACCACATGTTCGTTCGGAGCAATAATCTCGTACTCATACGAATACCAGAGCGCGTCCCCAAACGTCTTCACATCCTTCAAATGCATGATGTAGCTAAGATTCGGCGCATACTTCATGTATCTGTTCCGCAAATACTCGACGGCTTCCTTACGCCCGTGATACTCCCCATCCGGCGTGTACAGCACAATCTCGGGGTCAAAGCATTCCTCGAGCGTCTTCGCGTCTCCCTGTTCAAAGGCCTCCGAGCATCGATGCATCTGCCCTTCCATCTGTCCGTACATGGCGTGCGCATCAACAGCCACTGGCTCTGTCGAAGCCACCTGTCGCTTCAAATCAATCGTCACTCCCATGCGGTCGAGCAAATCCACACCGAGAATCCCGTCGATCTTTCCTCCGCAAGCCTTCCCGATCGGACTCAAGTCAATCGCCGGCAGCTTCAGGTCCCGCAGCTGATGACTCCCCAAATCCAGTGCCGGCAGCCGCACCTCCCGCGCACTGGTCGCGGCGGTGCCGCTCCACGACGTCACTTCAATCGCCTTTGATCGTCCGTTGGTAAACGAATTCAGGTTCAATATGGTCGTCGCGCCCGTATCCAACAAAAAACGCATTTCGCTGCCGTCAATCTTTACTCGCACCACGGGTAGCACATCGCACTTCTCGATAGGAATCTCGTCGCCACCTGGCGCCCCCGGCTTTTCCTGGGCCGCCGCTCCCCACACGGCGCCCAACCACAGCAACCCCAGGCTAAATCCCCGGCAAACCAACCTTCTTCTCGTCTGGTTCATGGCCCACCCCGTCGTCGGTTCCAATACCCTTTCCGATGCTCCCCACCCACTCCCGTTACCCTCCTGTTTTCGTTTTCTTTTACAAATCGTTTGAACTTTCCGCCCTCTCGGCTTAGCTGCCGACCGCCTATTCTTACACCCGCAAGAAAAATCCTACCTGCGCCCGAACTTTTCCCTTCCCACCTTCGTCTCTTCCTTAACGGCCCCGAGTGGTCCCAAGAGCTGGCGGCCGCAGCGTACAGCTCGCCTCGGTTGTGGCAGTTTTTCACCTCCGAGGTCCTTTCGAAGTTCGCAAAGGGGGGACCTATGTCGCTCCAATATCGTCTTTCTCTTTTGTTGTGCCTTACTTTCGCCCTCGGCTCGCTCTTGCTGCCGCCCGGCTTCGCCCAATCCACACCCGCACCAGATTCTTTCGAACTGGGGATCCTCTATTTTTCCGGCCGCTCGGTTCCCACAAATTACGAAAAATCCGCCGCTCTTTTCCGAGCAGCCGCCAACGCCGGCGATCCTCGCGCTCAGTTCATGCTCGGGCACCAATATGCCGTCGGGCTAGGCCTCCCCAAGGATTTGGCACGAGCCGCTGACCTTTATCGCGCGGCCGCCGACCAAGGCTACTCCCATGCGCAAAACAACCTCGCCAATCTTTACCAGCGCGGACAAGGGGTTCCCCAAGATCCGCAAACCGCCGTCCGGTGGTATCTGGCCGCGGCAAAGCAAGGCGACGCCATTGCTCAAGCCAATTTGGGTTCCATGTATATGACGGGAGGCGGTATTGCCCAGGATTTCCCCCAGGCCGCGCACTGGTTTCGCCTCGCAGCCGAGGCAGGTCAACCTAACGCTCAGAATGATCTCGGCGTGATGTACTGTCTCGGGCAAGGCGTTCCGCAGGATTTCAAAGAAGCTGCCCGTCTCGTGCAGGCGGCCGCCAAACAAGGACTCGCGTCCGCGCAAGCCAACCTTGGTTATCTGTACGAGCACGGACAGGGCTTGCAGCTTGACTACGTCACCGCCTTCGCCTGGTACACGCGCGCTTCCTCCGGCGGCAACCACGATGCCGCGATTCGCCTCGCCAGCCTGCGCCAAATCATGACCCCCAAACAACTCAATCAAGCTGCCGGCCTTCTCGCCAATCCGCTCCCCGCCGCCGGGGAGTCCGCGGCCACCCCCGCTCCCAATATCCCGACCGCCTTCACTTTGAGATCCCTCAACCCCTGACGCAACTCGTTGCAGCACGGAAAGATCCGGTTGCTCAATTCGCTCACCCCTTGCACTGGCCGACCCAGTCAGGGTCTTCTACCTCTTTCGCCCCTCTCCAAAAAATCGCAAAACCTGGGCCGAACCATCCCAGGCTTGTTCCGTCTAACTGCACATCCACGCGAGTGGTCCCAGAGTTAGCGGCTCTGCCGTCAACCTGCCTTTGCCGTCCAGGGTCTTTTCGATGTTCGCAAAGGGGGACCTATGTTGTTCCCGCGTCATAGAACGTTCTTTTTAGTCGCCTATTGTTTCGCACTCGCACTGCAACTTCTTTGGCCGGCTTCCTTGCAGGCGCAATCCTCCTCGGCCACCGAGATCTACCAACTTGCCGTCATGTACCTCACGGGGCATTCCGTAGCGCAAAGCTTCGAACGGGCTACGGAGCTTTTCCGTCGAGCTGCCATCTCCGGCGATCCCCGCGGCTACTTCATGCTCGGGTACATGTACGCGGCCGGAATCGGTATTCCGCAGGACTTCTCTCGTGCCGCCGATTGTTACCGTTCTGCCGCGGCGCGGGGCAACACC
>Ga0126371_10002862_pt1 | contig 14998 bp, 11 predicted proteins | sample PanSoiMetaPlot_4_FD_110145 | JGI IMG/M metagenome (GOLD analysis project Ga0126371, IMG submission 110145) | Tropical forest soil microbial communities from Panama - MetaG Plot_4 | ecosystem: Environmental > Terrestrial > Soil > Tropical forest > Bulk soil | place: Panama | collected 2016-02-17 | reverse complement strand
TCGGTTTTCCCCAACATGACCTGCGCAAATGCCAAACCCAGACGCGGCGGTGTCCTGCCTTCGTCCTGCCAGGCCTTTTCCAGCATCGGCAAGTCGGCCGGATTGCGCAAGCGCGCGTACCCTTCCGCGGCTGCCGCGCGCAGTTTGTCATCTTTGTCCGTCAGGTACCGCGCGTACAGGTCCCGGCTGCCCTCGTCCGGCAGCATCGCGACCGCAGTCAGCGCGGCGCGCCGCACCTTGACATCACGGGCCCGGTTCAGCGCGTCCTTCAGGTCGGGAAGCGCTTCTTTGTTTTGCAGCAGTCCCGCAGTCTCAATCGCTGTGGTTTGCACCTTTGTATCCAGATCGCGCAACAGGAACGTAATGCGGGGCGCCGCGGATTGATCCCGAATCTTCTGCAGCGCATTCAGCGATTCGTATATGACCGCCGAGTCTTTCGAGTGGAGCGCCTCCAGCAAGTCAGGCACGGCCTCTTTGCCGCGCAGTATCCCGATCGCTCGCGCCGCATTCGCGCGTGCCTCCATATTCCCTCCGCCCCGCGCCAGTTTGCCCAGCGCCGCCACTACTTCGGGCCGCGCTGTGACATACTGATCGACCACCTGGTCGTTGGTGTCGGTAAATTTCCCTTTGATGCTGGTGCCCACGCGCTTCAAAGAAGCTCCCAGCCCCGTCTGCACGTATCCGGGAAGATAAAAATTCACCAGCCCGTCCGTCGCCCGGACCTGCACTTCAGGATCGTTATCTTGGGTGGCCAGAGTCAACGGATCCAGGCTACGCTGAGTGCCGATTTCCGTAATCGCCTTCACTGCCTCGACGCGAACCTGTGGATCCGGGTTCTTCAGCAGTTCCTGAAGTTGCGGAATTGCGTTCGAGCCCCCTTTGCCAATCTCGCGAACGTCTTTGGGACGCACATCAGCCGCCAGAATCGCCGCGGCCGCACACGGGAGCAGGATCACTCGCTTGAGGTGCATATCTTTACTGTACCGCCGAGAACACATCACAGCGCCGCCTCGCGGTTCGGTGTCATGCCTGCTTCTGGGGTCGGAGAGCGGCCCCGCTCCTACCGCACGAATTCGACTTCGACGCGTTTGGGAATTAACCCTGCTTCAAAACCGAGATCCAGCAGCTTTTGCGCCGCCTGCGGCACAATCTCGCCGCCGTCCACGGTGAAGTGGTTGACGTACATGCCGACGAATTTCTCCGCCAGGCGCGCTTCCATGTCGCGCGCAAACTGCATTGCGTACTGCAGCGCTTCATCGTGATTGTCCAGAGCGTATTGAATGCTGTCGCGCAACAACCGGCAGCATTCGCTCTTGATCTCGGAATCCAGTGACCGCAGCAGGACGTTGCCCCCAAGTGGCAGCGGAAGCCCGTAGGTGGTCTTGAACCAGCGGCCCAGGTCGACGATCCGGTGAAATCCTTCCTTGTCGAACGTCAACTGCGCTTCATGGATGATCAGGCCGGCATCCACCGTGCGCTCGCGCACGGCGTTCGTGATGGAGTCGAACCGCGTGATCACGGGCTCAAAATCCGGCAGATACAGCTTGCATGCCAAATACGCCGTGGTCAACGTTCCGGGTATCGCAATCTTCTTCCCCTTCAGATCATCCAGTTCCAACGGGCGCGTGGAAATGATCATCGGGCCGTACCCGTCCCCGATGCTCGAGCCGCTCGCCATCAGGACATACTTGTCGGCGACGTATGGATACGCGTGATAGGAAATCGCGCTCAGTCCGTATAAGCCTTCCATGGCCTTCCGGTTCAAGGTCTCGATATCTTCCAACACGTGCCGGAACGCTACCTTGGCCGAGCGAACCTTCTTCGTCGCCAGCCCGTAGAACATGAAGGCATCGTCGGAATCCGGACTATGAGCCGCAACAATTTCCTGGGGAGCAACCGAGGTCATAGGTGGAATACTCTTCAGTGTACATCACGGTACCCAAAAACGCGCGATGCACACAGCCCGGAAACGTGAAAAAGGCGGCCCACCATTCCGGGTCGCGAACTGGAGAGTCCCGTTGGCGATCATCCGTTCCGCGCATGATGCGCAGTGCCAGAGCTAAATGCTGCTGGCAAATCCGACCGTTCAGCACTCCCTCTACTGCTTGCTCGCTTCCCGGAGGTGGCGCCGCCTTTCCGACTGGCCCGGCTCTATCTGTCACCTCCTGCCGGCCTCGAAAAACCGGCATGGAACCGATTCCACCTTTACTCTTACTCCAGCCCGCGAGACTTGTCAATGCTCTGGCCGTACTGTTTTTGACTAAGGAAAACGGGAAATCACGTTTAAGGACTTATTATCTGATAGACTCGGGAATACCGCGGCGACCAGTACTTTTCACCACCTCCGCCGCAATGCAACTTTCCGGAACTTTCCGGGTTCCTATCGAAATGCAGTATAGTAAGCCTGTTCCGTCCTGCATATTTTCAAAGAAAGATGGAACGGAATTCGCGAGTCGTCCCATCCACAGTAACGTGAGCGGAAAATATATTACAAGTCTGTTATCGATGCTGCTGGGCGCTGCTGGAGTTCCGGCAACGGCTCAAACTTGGGACACCAGCGGCAACGGCCAGTTGTCGGGCTCCTACTATTTCCGGGAAGTCGCTTGGCAAGGCCAAGCCGACGCCACCAATGATTTGAACTTCGCCGCCGCTGTGTACGGCACCATCGTGTTCGACGGCCAGGGGCACTACACACTGCAGGGAGCGCAAGAAGTGGACTTCAACGGAGGGCCCTCCGCTTACACAGTGCAGCCCGGCACATATTCGCTGGCGGCCAGCGGTTACGGCTTCCTTAGCAGCTTCCTGACCAATAACGACACGCTCAACCTGTTGGTTTCCAACGGCGTCATCGTTGGCAGCAGCACCGACAATGCCAACGGTTACAACGATCTGTTCATCGCCTCGCCGGTCTCATCCAACTCAAATCTTTCTGGGAACTATTCAATCGTCGGCTTGGATTCTCCGCCGCTCGTCCAGGGCAGTGTCCCCTACACAAGGGCATACAGTTTTTCGATGACTGCCGATGGCAACGGCGGCATCGGCAGCGTGCAGCCAACCGGCTACTTTGCCGCTAGCTCCAATCTGGTGAGGCAGGGCACTATCTCCGGCATTCGATACCACATGAGCGGCGGCGCCGCGGTCGTACAGTTCGCCGGTGAGCTGAATTCAGGCAACGTCACGGCCAATTTGATGTCCGGCCAAAAATACTTCTACTTCTCACCCGATGGGAACTTCGTCTTCGGCGGCTCGCCGACCGGCTGGGACATGATCGTCGGTGTGCGCCAGAACTCCGGCGCCGCCGTGAATTTCAGCGGCCTGTATTACACGGCAGGCTTCACTCAAGACGACTCCACCGCATCGGCCGGCTACGTGAACCTCAACAGCGGTTATGGCTCGCTGAACGCTCTGTCGAACGGCCTGATTCTGGCCCATCAGCGCCTGCTGTCGGTTACCCCTTCCAGCGGCGGGCCCTTTGACTACACGTATTCCGACGTCGCGTCACCTGTCACCAACGGCTATGCCGATTCGTTTACTCAGTACGCGTTCGGGGGTGGCGGCGCTTTCGGAGTCGGCTTCGCCAAACAACCCGGCCTCGGCATTGAGGTCCTCGTCCACACTCCGCCAGCCACCGGGCAAGGCGTCTACATCTACCCGACTGGCGTGGTCAACGCCGGCAGCCTCTCCCCGTTTACCGCCAGTTGGGCTCCCGGCGAATTGGTCTCCATCTTCGGAACCAACTTGGCCAACAAGACAGATACGAACGGATCGCTGCCCACGACGCTGGATGGCGTCCAAGTCCTGGTGAACGGCACCCCCGCCCCGATCTACTTTATCTCGCCGGGACAGATCAATGCGGTTATTCCTTTTGGTATCACCACGCCGACAGCTACCATCCAGGTAACCAACGCCAGCGGCCAGTCCAATACAGTGATCAACTATATCGGCGAAACAGCGCCTGGCGTGTTCAACAGCGTCACCCTTCCCGCTATTCAGCATTCCGATTACACCATGGTGACGCCAACCAGCCCTGCGCAGATTGGCGAGACGCTGCTGGTCTATCTCACCGGCTTGGGCGCCGTCGATGCATCCGGCAACGCCACCGCGAAGTTCACGGCCTCCATCGGCGGTCAAGCCGCAACCATTGGCTTCGCCGGAACCCAGTCGACCGTCGGCGGCGGGTATCAGCTCAACGTGGCGGTGCCGAGCGGTGTAACGGCGGGCAATGTCTACCTCGATATTTCCGGACCAGACTCGTACAATTCTGAGGTTGTGCTCCCCATCGGCACAGCTGGTGGGGCCACGGTCGCACCGCAGGCAGCGCAGCGCTCCCCGATGCGCCGCATCGCGCCGCAATCTCACCGCCGCCCCTCTATCGCGCATCTGCCCCAGTAACGGCAGCGATCTTGTCGCCGGTGTATTGGCAAAAGTTATCGAAAAAAATACCGTTTCGCCTGACACCAAAATTAGGACTTCGACGTTAATCTCGTTATTGATGCGCTCCGTGCCGGCAGCCTTGCTTCTCACCATGGCGTCCCTCGCGGCCGCGCAAACCTGGGATTCCACCGGAAACGCGCTGCTCAAAGGCGCCTGGTGTTTCCGTCAAGTCGTCTGGCAGGTGGGAGACAGTTCGGGAAATCTGAGCCGCGAGATCTCCCTCTCAGGCAACATCAACTTTGATGGGACCGGCAAGTACACTCTCACCAACCTGCACACCGCCGACACCGCTTCGCCTCCTGTCAGCGCCTCCACCAACGGCACATTTTCCATTGCCGCCAGCGGCTATGGCTCTCTTTCGAGCCCTCTCTTCAGCGGAGATCAGGTAAACGGTCTGGTGGCGCAAGGCATCTTTGTCGGCAGCAGCACGGAAAACCACACCGGCTATCACGACCTCTTCATCGCGGCGCAACTCGGCACACCGGTCTTTCAGGGATCGTACACGCTGGCCGATCTCGACTTTCCAACTGCCAGCATCTTCGATGCGCGCGACAGTCTCTTGCAGCTCAATCCCGACGGCACCGCGAATGCCAGCGGCTATGTGACGGCCACCGGCCTCGCGCCGCTCAACCAGTATTTTTCGGGCCTCACCTACTCGGTGACCAATGGCGTCGGGGCCATCGATTTCGGCGGGGCCCTTGCGCCATCGACCTTGATCGCCGGCCCCAAGGCGCTCTATTTTTCGCCCGACGGCAGCTTTGTCTTCGGCGGCTCGCTCACCGGTTGGGACATGATCGTGGGCGTCCACGCCGCCACCGCCTTGCCGAAGTTCAGCGGGTTGTATTACCAGGCCGGCTTCGATGAAGACAACACTCAGGTGCAGCCGGCCACTGCGCAGCATCCCGCCAGCGGCTCCGCCACACTCGACACCTATTACGGCGCTTTGAATGCGCTGCCCGGCGGACAGATCCTGGGCCACCGGCGCGTGCTCACTGGTTCCACGGGCAGTCCGGCCCATTCCACGTATGCCGGCTCCTACTCCATCAACTCCACCGGCACCGACGATTCCAACGACCAGGAGCACTTCTTCTTCGGCGCGGGCGGCGCCATCCGGATCGGACTCGGCAATAATCCTCTTTTGGGAATCAGTGTCGCGCTTCACGCGCCCGCGTTAACCGGATCCGCGCCCTTTATTGATCCGACGCAGATCACCAATGCCGCCAGTTCCGCTCCCTTCACCGCCGGCATCGCGCCGGGTGAATTGATTACGCTCTACGGAACCGGTCTCGCGGCGCAAACCCAATACGACCCGACGTTCCCCACACTTCTCGCCGGCGTTCAGGTGACCGTCAACAATCGTCCGGCGCCCTTGATCTTCGTGGGCCCCACGCAGATCTCGGCGCTGGTTCCGTTTGCGACGGCGGAGTCCGTTGCCTCCATTCAGGTGATCACCAACAAGGCGCCCTCCAACACGGTCACAGCCTTCGTCAACCGCACCGCGCCCGGCGTCTACACGGTGCCCTCCGGCGGTCTCGGCTATGCCGCTGCCCTACACGGTGACTATTCGCTGGTCACGCCCGCCAGCCCCGCTCAACCGGGGGAAGTCATCCAGGTTTTTGTGACCGGATTGGGCGCCGTGAGCCCGGCTGTCGGCGACGCCGCGCCGGGGCCCGTGAATCCATTCAGCTCGGCGGTGAATGCCATCACTGCTTCCATCGGAGGACAACCCGCTACCGTCCAATTCGAAGGCCTGGCGCCGCAATTGAGCGGTCTGTATCAGGTCAACCTGCAGGTGCCGGCGGGCCTTAGTGACGGCAGCGTGTATCTCAGCCTCGCCGGCCCCGACTCCACAACCGCCGAATCCCTGCTCCCCATCGCCTCCGCCAGCCAATAAGCTCAGATCCCTCCGCCGTCGGTCAACTGCACATTCCCGGCATTCCCGCTGGCCAACTGTGCAACTGCTGCGTCCAGCAGATCAGTATCCTCTTCGAATCGCTCGCGGTCCAGCACCACGACCTGATCTGCCGGCACGCCCGCCGGCAACGCCGCCGCGTCGTCGCACAAAATCGAGACCAGTCCCGCCGCGAAGCCCGTCCGCACGGCCTGCTCGAGATGCTCTGCCGCTTCCACCACGTGCACCAGGTATCCCAAATCAAACAGGTGCCGCTCCAAAAGGCGTGTCGTCTCCAGATTGCTATGCATGAGCCGGATCACATACGGCCGGTGCCCGATCCGCGCCAGCCTCTCCGCCCCCGTCACCGGACCCGAGTGCCGGTGAGCGTCCGTCCGCGTGATCATCCCCGCGCCCATCGTCTCGTTCGTAATCGAGTCGATCAGAATGAAACTGCCCGTGGCGCGGTCTTTCCGGTACGCATCAAAAAACACCGGCCGCTGCGCTTCCACACTGACCACCCCGATTTCGTTCAGCTGCAGCTGGCTCGCCCGCGCATGTCCGAGCGTCTGAATGTCCACCTTGTGCCGGATCTCCCGCACCCGCGCCTGGACCAACTGCGTCGTGTGCTTGAGCAGATACGGCCGGTGCTCTTCGAGCGGCTTCTGATTCATCCACACCACCGTGGCCTCGAAGCGCCGCCCCGCGTGGGGGCGGTTGTCCGTGTGTACCAGCATGTCGCCGCGGCTGATGTCGATCTCATCTTCCAGGCACACCGTCACCGACATCGGCGCATAGGCCTCGTCAAGCTCGCCGTCGAATGTCACAATCGACTTCACCCGGCTGCTTCGGCCCGAAGGCAGTACCGTGATCGCGTCGCCCTTGCGGATCACCCCGGAAGCGATCTGTCCCGCGAAGCCGCGGAAATCCAGGTCCGGCCGAACCACATATTGCACGGGGAACCGCAGATCGGTGAAATTCAGATCCCTGTCGATTGGCACCGTTTCCAGATGTTCGAGCAGGCTCGGCCCTGTGTACCATGGCGTGCGCTCGCTCCGCTTGACCACGTTGTCGCCCTCGAGCGCGCTGATCGGAATGTACCGGATGTCGTGCGCCGTCACCTGCTCGGCGAACGCGCCAAAATCCGAGCGAATGGATGTGAAGACTTCCTCACGGAAATCCACCAGGTCCATCTTGTTCACCGCCACCAGCAGGTGCGGAATCCCCAGCAGCGTCGCAATGTAGGCATGCCGCCGCGATTGCGGCAGAACGCCGTACCGCGCATCGATTAGAATCACCGCCAGGTTCGCCGTCGAAGCGCCCGTCGCCATGTTGCGCGTGTACTGCTCGTGCCCCGGCGTGTCTGCAATGATGAATTTCCGTTTCGGAGTCGCGAAGTAGCGGTACGCGACATCAATCGTGATGCCTTGCTCCCGTTCCGCTCGCAACCCGTCCGTCAGCAGCGAAAGGTCCAGCCCGTTGGTCGTCAGGTTCTTGGTAGCCTTGCGCACCGACGCCAATTGGTCTTCATACACGCCCTTGGAATCGTACAGCAGCCTGCCGATCAGCGTCGACTTTCCATCATCCACGCTACCCGCCGTCGTGAACCGTAGCAACTCGGTTCGCGCCGTCTCGGTCAGCCAGTCCGCGGCCTCGATCTCCACGCGCGTCGCCGCCGCCATCTAAAAATATCCCTCGCGCTTCTTGATCTCCATCGACCCTTCCTGGTCGTGATCGATCACGCGGTTCTCGCGCTCCGACCGCCGGAATTGGATCATCTCCGCAATTATCTTAGGCAGCGTGTCCGCCTCCGACCGGATGGCGCCCGTGCAGTACGTGCATCCCAGCGACCGCATCCGGCACATCACTGTTTGTGGTTTTTCACCGGGCAGCAGCGGCATGTTGTGCTCGAGCGGGATCAGCGTGTCCCCACGCACCAGCATCTGCCGCGGTTTCGCATAATACATCGGAACAATCGGAATGTTCTCCAGGTAGATGTAGTGCCACACGTCCAGCTCAGTCCAGTTCGAAAGCGGAAACACGCGGATGCTCTCGCCTTTGTCGATCCGGCTGTTGAAAAGGTTCCACAACTCCGGCCGCTGATTCTTCGGATCCCACTGCCCGAACGAGTCGCGGAATGAGTACACCCGTTCCTTCGCCCGCGATTTCTCCTCGTCGCGCCGCGCCCCGCCAAACGCTGCGTCGAAGCCGCCCTGTTCCAGCGCGTCCAGCAGCGCCCGCGTCTTCAGCAGCGCGCAGCACTTCTGCGTTCCCAATCGGAACGGATTCGCGCCGTCTTCGATCGCCTTTTTGTTCGTGTGGACGATCAGCTTGGCTCCGATCTCGGCGCAAAACCGGTCCCGGAATTCGATCATCTCCTCAAACTTGTACGTCGTGTCCACGTGCAGCAGCGGAAACGGAATCTTCCCCGGGTAAAAAGCTTTCTGGGCAAGGCGCACCATCACCGAAGAGTCCTTGCCGATCGAATACAGCATTACCGGCTTCTGAAACTCCGCAGCCACTTCCCGGAGAATATGGATACTCTCGGCTTCCAGCGCGCGCAGGTGGGTCAACGTCCGGTCGGTCATCGGGTTCTGGGGCTTTGTGCTATGGTCGGGGTTTAGACCAATAAATTCAGCTTACAACACAATCATTATGAAGTCTATCGGCATTATGGTGATTGCCGGGGCCGGGTTGCTGGCGCAGACCGGTCCCGTTTCGGCCGAGCGCATCCGCGAGCATGTCAAGTTTCTCTCCAGCGACTTGCTGGAGGGCCGCGGCGTCGGCCAGCGGGGTGGAGACCTCGCAACCGAGTACATCGCTACCCAGTTCGCCCTGGCTGGCGCGCAGCCGGCAGGCGAAAACGGCAAGTATTTTCAAACGGTTCCGCTGGTCGGCGTCGAAACTCAACCCGGCGCCCAACTGACCGCATCGGCCTCCGGCAAAACCGTCTCCTTTAGCTGGCTGACAGATTTCGTCGGCGCCAGCGATGAGCAGCGTCCGGAAAGCCGCTTCGAAGGCGAAGCCATCTTCGTCGGCCACGGCATCACAGCCCCGGAATGGAATTGGGACGACTTCAAAGGCGTGGACGTGCGCGGTAAGGTCCTGGTGCTGTTCACGAACGAACCCAATTCCAGCGACCCCACGTTTTTCGAGGGCCGCGCTCTCACCTATTACGGCCGCTGGACTTACAAATACGAGGAAGCGCTCCGCCATGGTGCCGCCGCCGCCATCATCATCCACACCACCCCCACCGCCGGCTATGGCTGGGACGTCGTTCGCAGCTCCTGGGGCCATGAGGACCTGCAAGTCCAGCTGCAGTCTGGAGAGAAAGCTTTGGCCCTCGCCGGTTGGCTCTCGCGCGACGCGGGCGAAAAGCTTCTCGGCTTGTCCGGCAACAACGTCGACGAACTGCTGGCAGCCTCCGATTCTCGAAACTTCCGCCCCATCCCGCTCGGCATCCGCATTCGGGGCGACCTCCAATCCAAGGTGCGCCAGATCAACTCCCGCAACGTGGCGGCGATCGTACCCGGCAGCGATCCCCAGTTGAAGGACGAATGGGTCATCTTTAGTGCGCATTGGGATCACCTCGGTAAAGGCGATCCGGTCGATGGAGATCCCATTTATAACGGTGCCGTCGACAACGCAACCGGCTGCGGCATCCTGCTCGAATTGGCCCGCGCCTGGGCTGCCTTACCGCACAAGCCGCGCCGGTCCGCCCTGTTTCTAGCGGTCACCGCCGAAGAAGGCGGACTTCGTGGATCCGAATTCTACGCCAACCATCCACTCATTCCCGCCGCCAAAACCGCCCTCAACTTGAACTACGATGCCATCTACCCGTGGGGCCGAGCCAAAGATGTGGTCCTCACCGGCGCCGACCGGACCTCCGTCTGGCCCACCGCCCAGGCCGTCGCCCGGCGCCTCAATCTCACTATCACGCCCGACACCGAACCCGAGCAGGGCCACTACTTCCGCTCCGACCACTTCTCCTTCGCGCACGTCGGGATCCCAGCGTTTTCTATTGGCCACGCCACCCAGTTTGCCGGCAAGCCCGCAGACTTTTACGGCAGATCCTGGCAGGAATTCAACGCCAGGCACTACCATCAGCCTTCAGATGAGTTCCACGCTGACTGGGACTTCACGGCCCTGGAGCAAGCGGCGGAATTTGGCTTCATCCTCGGCAGCGAAATTGCCAATCAGGACGCGCTACCCGGCTGGAAACCCGGTGATGCGTTTCACAGGTAGTGTGTTAGTCTTTTCCTGAGGAGTCCACAAGGAGGCATGAACGTGACACGCAAGATGTTGATCTGTTTGTCTGCGGTAGCCTGTCTGGCTACGCTGACCTGGGCCGCCGGCAAGATTCTGCATCCGGAAATGACCGTAGAGAACGGAAGCTACGACAAACCGATGGCAACGATCGGCGAGAAACCGGGTCAGCCCTGGTCGGGCACCACGACGGCCGCCGGCGTGGACAGCAAGCCGCAGCCCGGCAAGCCCGTGAGCGTGGTTGGGGAGATTGTTGATTTTTCATGCTACCTGCAGGTCGGAAAGCACGGGGAGAAGCACCGCGCCTGCGGGCAGAAATGTGTCCAAAACGGAAATGCCGCCGGTCTGCTGACCAAGGACGGCGCCCTCTATATGCTGATGGCCGAAGAGCACGATCCGCGGCGCGATGGCGGTGTCGATATTCGCGCCGTGGCGGCCGATCACATGGGGCACATCGTTACAGTCAACGGAACCGAAGCTTCGGTAAACGGATATAACGCGATCTTCGTTCAAGGCTTGACCAAGAAGTAAAAATGTCTACCAATTCGTCCCGTCAAGGGGCCGTGGCGGTCGCGCTCACGGCCCTTTGCCTGGCAGCGTGGGCCGGTGACCGGCCACGCTCACCCCTCGGATTACCCTCCATCGAGTGGCCCAAGAACAATCCTTATTCGCCGGCAAAGGCGGAGCTAGGCAGGTTGCTTTATTTCGACAAGCGGCTCTCCGCCGATGGCTCCGTTTCGTGTGCCACGTGCCACGAGCCGAAATATGGCTACACCGATGGGTCCGCTGTCTCCACCGGCATCCGCGGGCAGAAAGGAAACCGCAGCGCACCGACCGTCATCAATCGCGCCTTTTCGATGGCGCAGTTTTGGGACGGGCGCGCCGCCACGCTCGAAGAGCAGGCCAAAGGTCCCATTGCAAATCCGATCGAGATGGGCAACACCCATGACGCTTGCGTAGCGACCATCTCCAAAATCCAAGCCTACCGTCCTCTGTTCGAGAAAGCGTTCGGCAGCGACACGGTGGATATCGATCGCATCGCGATGGCCATCGCCACCTTCGAGCGCACTGTCCTTTCCGGCAGCGCGCCCTACGATCGCTACAAAAAAGGCGACAAGAAAGCCATGTCGCCTGAGCAGGTGCGCGGCATGTCCGTGTTCTTCGATAAGGCGAAGTGCGACCGCTGCCATGAGAATTCGAATTTCACGCTGAACGCCTATTCGAATATCGGGGTTGGGATGGACAAACCCGATCCGGATCTTGGCAGGTTCAAGGAGACCAAAGACCCGCGGGATTGGGGCGTGTTCAAAATTCCGACTCTGCGCGAAATCGAGCACACCGCGCCCTACATGCACGACGGAAGCCTCAAAACGCTGGAAGAGGTCGTCGATTTCTACGATAAGGGCGGGATCCCGAACAAGAACCTCGATGCGAACATCCGCAAGCTGAACCTGACCGATCAGGAGAAGAAGGATCTGGTCTCGTTCCTGAAGGCGTTAAGCGGCCAAGGCTGGCAAGGCATCGAGCCCCCGGCCGAGTTCCCGCAGTAGGCAAACCGCGGTCAACGATCCCCGAACCTCACGGCCAGAGCTGCTAATCTGACCGCAATGCACAGCGGCGTTCTCAGCCGCGCGCGTGAGCGCGGGGTTTCTCCGCATGCTCTACAACGCCGAGTAGCGCTGGCGGCGGTGCAGCAGCCAGAGAAAGAACGGGCCGCCTAATAGGGCCGTGACGGCGCCGACCGGCAGTTCTACGGGCGACAACGCTGTGCGCGCCACTAGATCAGCGGCGATCAGGAACGCGGCGCCCAACAGCAGCGAGCCGGGGACCACAATCCGCAGGTCTTCGCCGAACATCAGCCGCACCGCGTGCGGCACGATCAAACCCACAAACCCGATGGCGCCGCCCACTGCGACCGTCACACCGACCAGAATTGAGCAGATCACATGGACCACGGTTTCCGAACGCTCGACGTTCACGCCCAGCGCCCCTGCGGTTTCCTCTCCCATCGCGAGCAGATGCAACTCGCGCGAAAATGCCAGGAGCGCGATCCAGCACGGCGCGAGAAACAGGAGCATTCGCCACACGGTGTCGAAGCCAATGGTTTCGAGGCTGCCGATGATCCAGCGGAGAATCTGCAGGGCGCGCGAGGAATCGGTGACGTATTGAATTGCCAGGACCGCCGCGGACGCGATCAGATTCACCACCACGCCCGCCAGCAACAAGGCGCCCGGCAATAGAAGGGTGCCGCTGCGCGCGATGCGATGCACCAGCAGGACCGCAATTATCGCGCCGCCGAATCCGCAGACAAAGACAATCGGAACACCGGACACCGCAGAGCCCCATCCAAAAGCGATGGCGATGCTGGCGCCCACGGCGCCACCGCCGGAAACTCCCAGCGTCGCCGGCTCCGCCAACGGATTGCGAAACAATGCCTGCAGCGCGGCGCCGGCCACCGCCAGCGACGAGCCGATTAGCGCCGCCATCAGCACGCGTGGCAGCCGCAGCCGAAAAAAGAGCGTGCGCGTCAGAGGGTCCGAGCGGAGCGCCCTGAAATCGATCGTACGGCCGCCCGCCCACAACGCCAGCGCCATCACGACGAGCAGCAACACCGTCAGCAATGCCAAAGCGCGCCATAAGCGAACCGCGGTGGTACGAGACTGCGCGTGTTGGAGCATTAGTTGGACCAGATCAGCGTGCGGCCGTCGATGCGGCGCGTGCGCACGTGCGGGTCCTCGTACACTTCGGCCAGAACCGCATCGGTGAGCACCTCGTCAGGGCGGCCTTGCGCCAGCAGCGTGCCGCCGCGGAGCGCGAACACGTGATCGAAGAGCGGGTCGATCAGGTGCAGGTCGTGCGTGACCACTGCAGCCGTCAGCCCTTGCGCGTCGCGCAAGGCGGCGAGGGTGCGCACCAGCGCTGCACGGTGTTTGAGATCGAGCGCGGCGGAAGGTTCGTCGAGTACCAGGCATTGCGGCTCTTGTGCCAGCGCGCGCGCCACCGAAACCATCTGCCGCTCGCCGCCCGACAACTCGGTGACACGGCGTTCGGCGAGGTGCGCGGCATCCACGGTCGCCAGCGCTTCCAAAGCCCGCGCGCGGTCCCGCTCGTCTTCGAAGCGGAAGCGCGGCGTATAGGGGCTGCGTCCGGTCAGCACCACTTCCAGCACCGTGAACGGGAACGCCAGGGTGTACGCTTGGGGTACGTACGCAATGCGCTTGGCGGCTTCGCGCCGCGGGATGGAACGCAGAGGAGCGCCGTCGAACAGGATTTCTCCACGCGCCGGCGTGAGCAACCCGGCGAACAACCGGACCAGGGTCGATTTGCCGCAGCCGTTCGGACCGATCACCGCGCTCAGCTTGCCGCGGCTCACTCCCATCGATACCCTGCGGATGACCGGCGGTCCCGCAGCGTAGGAAAATTCCGCCGCGCGAGCCTCGAGGATCAGGCTCAATGAACCTCCCACTCCCGCACCGGCACCTCAGGATGCAGCAAGCGCGCGAACACCACCGCTGTGCGGGCGATCAGCTGAGAATCGTGCGGGACGAACTCCTCGCGAACCCGGTAAACCTTTCCGCGCCGCACCGCGTTCACCTCAGGCATTTCGCGCCATGGGTCGCTGTCGGCGTGGGACGCGGGCACCAGATCCAAAATGATGTCGGGATTCGCGGTCAACACCATCTCGGTGCTGACTTTGCCATATCCGGCGCCGGCCGCCGGGGGAACTACTCGGCCGCCGGCAATCTCTGCCAGTTCCGCCAGGAAGCTCCCCGGAAGAGCGCCGTACATATCGCGAAGCGTGCCGGGTGTGCGGTCCACAATGATCAGGACACTGTGGCGTGTCAAGCCCGCCGCCCGCTTACGCACCGCATCCAATGCGGCCTTGGTCCGCCCTGCCAGCTCAGTGGCCTGCCGCTCGTGGCCGGTCGCCTCGCCGATCGCTGCGATCGCTTTGAATGCATCCTGCACGGTCTGGCTCGGCGCCAGCACAGTGCGAATCCCCAGTTGCCTCAGCTGATTCTCGAGGAACGGCGCCTGCGCCTCCGAAAACGCGACCAGGTCGGGATGAAAGCCGGCTACCTTCTCCACGCTTGGCGTGGCCCAGCCGCCGACCTTGGGCAGCGCCTTGGCTTGGGGCGGATAGACACAATACTCCGTGACCGCCACGACTTTATCGAACGCGCCGACACCGTACAGAATCTCGGTCTCGACCGGAGAGACGGAAACGATACGCTGCGGCGGCGCCCCAAAAGCCACGAGCGCCGCCAAGCCCAGCACCCACCGCGTTGGCGCTCTAAAACTCAAATTGCAGCCCTCCTCTGCCGGTTGCACCGGGCGTGCGGTAGCCACTTTCAAAATAGCTCTGATTGAAAACGTTGGAACCCTTGGCAAACAATCGCAGCGCCC
>Ga0126371_10002861_pt1 | contig 15002 bp, 10 predicted proteins | sample PanSoiMetaPlot_4_FD_110145 | JGI IMG/M metagenome (GOLD analysis project Ga0126371, IMG submission 110145) | Tropical forest soil microbial communities from Panama - MetaG Plot_4 | ecosystem: Environmental > Terrestrial > Soil > Tropical forest > Bulk soil | place: Panama | collected 2016-02-17 | reverse complement strand
TGTGATGCTTCCTTCGTGGGAAATCCACGCTCAAATGGATACTCTGACTTGGGTGGTTTGAGCGGTGGGATAGGTTGCGCCGCCATGAGCCTTCTCCTTCATTGATTGTTGCGGCGCACTTTTTCACCAGCCATTGCTGCCTGACGGAGTCAGAGTCTGACGTTCCGTCGCTTGCGCCGTTGGGTTAGAAGCGAAGCCCGAAACCTTTGTTGCCAGTTTGCTCAGGCCCCTGGAGTCAGAGGACAAGCGGCAGTTAGGTCGTACCCACCAGGCGGGTGGTACCCAGCTGTTTCTGCCCGGCCTCGAAAGCAGCGTGGGACGACTTTCTACTTGGCCAAGTTCGATCATCGCGGCTCGATCTTTCCAAACTACTCGAGCCGGTGAGTTCGCCGGGCACCCATCCCTTTTTGTACAACTTTGCCCGAGTGACTGGCACCAGGGAAGGAACAAACCCGCGGTTCGAGTAGTCTATATGGAATTGAAAGACGATCGACGCGTTACCGGGCCCTGACAGTTCAACTTTTCTACGGTTTGAGGCACATCAGCATGACAATCCGTTTAGGCCGCGCTCTCGGCTTGCCCACGTTCGTTGTTGCCGCGCTCTCGGCCTTCGCCCAGATCGCGACTTCGCAATACGACAACCTGCGTACCGGCGCCAACCTGAGCGAAAAGATCCTTACCCCCAAAAACGTCAACGCTCAGCAGTTCGGCAAGCTCGGCGCATGGAAGGTCGACGGGCCGGTCTACGCTCAGCCACTTTTCGTACCGAATCTCGATGTCCCAGGCAAAGGACGCCACAATGTGCTCTACGTGGCGACGGAGCACGACAGCGTCTACGCCTTCGATGCGGATCGTCCCGGCGACGCGCCCCTATGGCAGGTATCGTTCCTCGATCCAAAGGCTTCCATCGAGCCGGTACACGGCGACGAACTCCAGTGTCCGTTCATCCGACCCGAGGTGGGCATCACCTCCACACCGGTCATCGACATGCGTACCGGCACGCTCTTTGTGCTCGCACGCACACGGGTTTACCACCGTGTTACAGCCAACGACTACATGCAACGTCTGCACGCGCTGGCGATCACGACGGGCGTCGAAAAATTCGGCGGGCCAAAGCTGATCCAGGCCTCCGTTCCCGGCAAAGGAGCGGCCACGTCCAGCGGGCGAATCTCTTTTGACCCGCTTCATGAGAATCCACGTGCCTCCCTCCTTCTAGTCAACGGGAATGTGATTCTCACCTGGGCATCCGCGTGCGACGTTCATCCTTACCACGGTTGGGTGATGGCCTATGATGCCGAGACTCTGTCACAAAAAGCGGTGCTCAACATCACGCCGGACGGCACGGAAGGCGGTATCTGGGCCAGCGATACCGGGCCTGCGGCCGACAGCTCGGGGAACATTTTTGTTCCCACTGGCAACGGCACGTTTGACGCAGCTTCCGGCGGCCGGGACTACGGGGACTCGGTCCTCAAGCTCGATCCCTCCAGCCTGGCGGTTCTCGACTACTTCACGCCTTTCGATCAGCAGAAGCTGAGCGACGACGATGCCGATCTTGGATCGAGCGGGCCTACGCTTTTACCCGATCAGCCGGGCCCGCATCCTCATCTGCTGCTCCAGCCCACCAAGGGCGGGCTGATCTATCTCATCGACCGCGACCGCATGGGCAAGTTCCGACCGAATGGCAACGCCATCCTTCAGCAGATCGACACCCGTCGCGGGGGCTATGGCGCCATGGCATATTGGAATGGCCACGTTTTCTTCGCTGCCAGCAACGATCACCTGCGCGACTACTCATTGAGCGGCGGCATCCTCAAACATTCTGTCCAGTCCAATACGCTTTTTGACAATCCCGGCGCCACGCCAGCGGTTTCGGCGAATGGAACGCGCAATGCGATCGTATGGGCAATCTCGACACGAACGTGGAATGGCAAAGAACGGCCTGCGGTTCTCTATGCCTACGACGCCGCCAACATCTCCCGCGCGATCTATTCCTCAGAAGAAAACGCCGCGCGCGACCGGGCCTCTCTGGCCACCCGCTTTGTCGTACCGGTGGTCGTGAATGGGCGCGTTTACTTCGGCACCAGGGATGAAGTTGAAGTCTACGGCCTGCTCAAGTAAAGCGAATACAGTCCCGCACTGCGTGAAAACGTACCGCTGGTGGATTCCCGTGGCCGGCTTTGGATGTGGCCAAAAAAACATTTGCACTCGTTCCTGATTCAGACGGTCTCATTCGCGATCGCGACCTTCTTGCCCATGCGGCGGCCGACTTCAGCGCAGGTGGCGACGGTTTCATCGTCGGTTGCCGCCGCGCGAACGATCTCCAACTGTTTCATTTCTTGAACCGGACGGGAAAAACGCAGGCCTAGGATCTGCCCCGGACGGTAAGTGACCGAGGCAATCTCGGTGACGCGGAGCGTAGCCGTAGTCGAGGCCAGGATAGTGAGCGGACGGGCGATCTTGTCGAGCAAGGTAAAGATTTCGAGCTTCGACTCCATTTCATCGGGAACGGCTTCGATCACCAGGTCGGCCGGGCGCGCGGCGTCTTCGACCCCTCCGGCATACTCCAGGCGATGGAAGGCGCGCTCAGCCTCGGCGCGTGAGAGTCTGCCGGCGACGATAGCCTGGTCGAGATGATTGCGGATTTCGCTCTCTGCTTTGCGTAGGATCGCGGGAAGGATATCTTCAAGAATGGTCCGATAACCGGCTAGCGCGGCGGCGTGCGCGATCTCCCGGCCCAGGCTTCCGGCGCCGATGACGCCCAGAGTCCGGATCTCGGCCATGCGCCGGCGGTCAGCCCTTCTCCAGGTTGTCCATCATCTTCACGTAGTTAGGATCGGCTTTGCGCATGTACTCGCCCAGGCGCCTCCGTTCGTCCTCATTCATGACAGGAATGCCAGCCTGGATACGGCGCAGCGTGGCGGCGATGTCGTCAACGTAGTTCATCAAGCGGATCAGTTCACCAGTCACTACCATTGCGGTTGCTTGCTCCTTATATCAAATCATTCATTGTCAATTTTTCCTTAGAAATAGTAAAGCAGCAGCGGGTTCGCTCGCACAGGCTTGCCGGCGCGCATCTAACCGGTTTAAAGTTTGCTCCATCGGCCCGGCCACTTCAGCATGCGATCCCATAGCGCACTAGGCACTCCTGAAACTATCGACCTCGCGGGATGCGTGGAAAGGCTGGCGTCTCACGACAGAGGCGCGCGTCCGGTGGCCACGTACCGGCTGCAGTTCCACGCGGGCTTTCGTTTTGAAGACGCCAGACGGCTGGCGGGTTATCTGCACGCGCTGGGGATTTCGCACCTGTACTCGTCGCCGGTACTGCAGGCGCGCGCGGGAAGCCTGCACGGCTACGACATCACCGACCACAACCGGTTAAACCCGGAGATCGGCAGCTACGAGGACCTCGAGGCGCTGACAGGCGAGCTCAAAAGCTATGGCATGGGCATGGTTCTCGATTTCGTGCCCAATCACATGGGGATCGGCTTCGGCGCCAATCCCTGGTGGCGGGACGTACTGACCAACGGCCGGACGTCGGAGTATGCCGATTTCTTCGACCTGCAATGGGACCCGTTGAAACCGGAATTGCGTGACAAGCTCCTGCTGCCCATCCTGGGAGACCAGTACGGCGCCGAGCTCGACGCCGGCCGCATCCGCCTGGAATTCGATGCCGACGGTTTTCGGATCGTATACGGCGACACGAAGCTGCCCGTCGATCCGCAGACGATTCCCATAATCTTCGAGCCCGTCGCGGATCAGATGGACGGCTTCGGGGATCGCTCACGCGCCAGCAACTACGAGATGGAGAAACAGGAGCTGCGGGATCTGCTACTCGGAATGCGCAACCTGCCCCCGCACGCCACTGCCGAGGCCGAGCCGGCGGAGAAACGGCGCCGCACCCTTCCTCTGCTGATGGAGGCCTTCACCGCGCTTGAGCGAAGATCGTCCTGGATCCGGCAATTGACGGAGAAAGCCGTGGCGCAATTGAACGGCCGGCCGGGCGAGGTGCGTAGTTTCGACTGGCTGCACCGTTTGCTCGAGGCCCAGGTATACCGGCTGGCCAACTGGCGCGTGTCGGGGGAAGAGATTAATTATCGGCGCTTCTTCGACATCAACGATCTGATCGGCCTGAGCATGCAGAATCCCGCCGTCTTTGCCGCGACGCACGAATTGCTGCGTCGCCTGCTGGCCGAGGGTATGGTCGAGGGCGTGCGCCTCGACCATAGCGACGGCCTGCTCAACCCCCGCCAATACCTGGTGCGACTCCAGATGCTTTACGCGGCCAGCCGGTGCGTGGGGGCCACGCCCCGCGCGCCGCTCGCCGAAAACGGAATCGAGCTCGAGGTGCAGCAGGCCTTTGGGCAGCGTGCCTGGGCCGAAGGCCAGCCCCCGCTCTACTCGGTGGTCGAAAAGGTCCTCTCGCCCGGCGAAGACTTGCCCGAAGAGTGGCCGGTGGATGGTACCACCGGTTATGACTTCACGGCGCTGGTGAACGGCCTGTTCATCGACGGGCGCCACCAGAAGCTATTCACGAACCTTTACCAGCGCTTCATCGGCGGCTGGCTGGACCCGGACCTGGTCATCTACAACAGCAAGAAGCTGATCATGTATTCATCGCTCGCCAGCGAGCTCAATGTGTTGGCTCACATGCTCGACGCAATTTCCGCCAACGACCGCTATGCCCGTGACTTCACCCGCAACGCGCTCAGCGACGTGATCCGGGAAACCATCGCCTGCTTTCCCGTCTACCGCACCTATATCGACGAACGTGGGCAGGTCAACGAACGCGACGTAGCCACCATCAACGAGGCCATCGTCCGCGCTAAGCGGCGTAATCCGAGCAAGGCGCCGGCCAGCTTCGATTTCCTGCGCGACATCCTGCTGCTGAAGCGCCGGGCCACCGAAGACGCGCCGGAACGGTACTCGAAGAAACTGCATTTCGTCCTGAAATTCCAGCAGCTGACCGGTCCGGTGATGGCCAAAGGCCTGGAGGATACGGCCTTCTACGTCTACAACCGCTTCGTGGCCGTCAACGAGGTGGGAGGGTCGCCCAAACAGTTCGGCGCAACGGTGGGCGAGTTCCACCGTCACAACCTGAAGCACGCGGAACATTGGCCATTCTCCATGCTCGCCACGTCGACTCATGACACCAAGCGCAGCGAGGATGTCCGCGCGCGCCTGGACGTGCTCTCGGAGATGCCCAAGGCGTGGGGCGCGCAGGTGTTTCGCTGGCGCAGGGCTAATCGCTCGCGCAAGCGGAGGCTCGGCGACGGCCGCAGCGTACCCGACTTCAATGAAGAGTACTTGCTGTATCAGACGCTGGTGGGGACGTGGCCTTTTGATTTTCCGGTGCCGCAATCACGCCGCGACTATGTGGAGCGCATCCAGCGATACATGACCAAGGCAGTGCATGAAGCCAAAGTCAACCTCAGTTGGATCAGCACCGATCCCGCGTACGTGGAGGCCCTGCAGCAATTTGTGGAGAAGATCCTGCGTGCGGGAACCGAACGGAGAGCCAACGCCTTCCTAAGCAGCTTGACAGCCTTCCTGCCGCCAATCTTCTTCTTTGGCGCTATCAATTCGCTGGCGCAACGGCTGCTGATGATCGCCTCGCCGGGCAACCCCGATATTTTCCAGGGTATGGAGCTTTGGAACTTCAGCCTGGTTGATCCTGACAACCGCCGTCCAGTGGACTTCGCGCTGCGGCAGGGTCTGCTCACGGAGATGGATCGGCGGACCGACGGCGGCGATCTTGCTGGTTTGTGCCGGGAGCTTCTTGCCGGCTACCTGGATGGACGAATCAAGTTGTGGACCACCATGCAAGCCCTGCGCGTCCGCCGCCAGCTAGGTGACTTGTTTCACTCCGGAAACTACATCCCGCTTGAGGCCGTGGGGTCCAAACGCGAGCATGTTGTGAGTTTCGCGCGCGAAAAGAACGGGCAGGTCGCGCTCGTAGCGGTCCCCCGCCTAAGTTTCACCTTGGCTGGCGGAGTTGTCCGTCCCCCGCTCGGTGAACTCTGGGAAGACACCGAGATCCCGGTTCCGGCCGGCGCCCCTGAGTTTGTGGAAAATGTTTTCAGCGGGGAAAGGATCCGCGCCACATCGGTCGGCACCTTGCTATGCCGCGAAATCTTCGCGCACTTCCCGGTCGCTCTGCTGGTGTCCAGGTAGCGTGCTGGTAGCGCGGTCGCACATCGCGGTAAGCGCGGCCAACCTGTCGGCCAAATCCGCTGTCAGCACCCCGGGGACGAAACGCCAACCCCAGTTGCCCTCGAGCCGGGATGGGGTATTCATGCGCGCCTCGCTGCCCAGACCGAGGACGTCCTGCAGCGGCACCAGTGCGAACCTGGCTACGGAGGCAAGCGCAACGCGTATGAAGGCCCAGACGATGTCTTCGTTCAGCGGCCCCAGATAGGCCTCGGCGTGGGCTCGCTCCTCCCGGGTCGCGCCGGACCTCCACCATCCCAGGGTCGTGTCGTTATCGTGGGTGCCGGTATAGACCACGCAGTTGCGAATGTAGCTGTGGGGTAGATAGATGTGCGCGCCGGGATCGCCAAAGGCGAACTGCAGCACTTTCATCCCGGGAATATCCAGGCGGTCGCGCAAGGCATGGACTTCGGAGGTGATCAGGCCCAGGTCTTCGGCGATGAATGGCAGGTCGCCCAGACGATCGTTGAGCACGCGGAACAGTTCGTCCTTGGGACCCTTCATCCACCGCCCGTGGACAGCTGTTGGCTCCGATGCTGGGATCTCCCAGTAGCTCTCGAAGCCGCGGAAGTGGTCGAGTCGGATGATATCGCATGTCCGCAGCGCCCAGTCGATGCGCTGGAGCCACCACTGAAAGCCGCGCTCGCGGCAGACGTCCCAGTGGTAAAGAGGATTGCCCCAGCGCTGGCCGGTTGAGCTGAAGGCGTCGGGTGGCACGCCGGAGACGACCGTGGGCTGAAGGTTGTCATCCAGCCAGAAAAGCTCGGGGTTGCGCCAGACGTCGGTGCTGTCATAATCGACAAAGATGGCCACGTCGCCGACGATCCTGATCCCGCGCCGGGCGCAGTAACCGCGCAGCGCCCGCCACTGTTCGAAGAAAGCAAATTGGATGGCGCGCTCCACCTCGAGCTCGCGCTGGTGCTCCATGCCGAACCGGTGCAGCCCCTCCGGCTCCCGCCGGGCCAGCTCCCGCGGCCAGGAGCTCCACACGGCCCGGTGATGCACCCGGCGGATGACTTCAAACAACACAAAGTCATCGAGCCACCAGGCGGTCTCGCGTTTGAAATCTTCAAAGCGGCGACGGTTGCCGTCGCTTTTTTCGAGAAATGTCTGCGCGGCCTGGCGCAACAACGGCATCTTGAAGGATTCGACCTCTTCGAAATCAATGCGGTAATGTGGCGTTGCCGGAAGGCCCCGAGTGATCAGGTTTTGGTCAATCCAGCCGTGTCGGGCGAGCCTTTCCAAGCTCACCAGAAGCGGGTTGCCCGCAAAACCAGAAGTGGCCGAGTAGGGCGAATGGTTCATGCCCGGCGGCGATAGCGGGAGGACCTCCCATAAGCCTTGCCGGGCGCGCGCTAGAAAATCGGCAAAAACATAGGCTTCCGGACCCAAGTCGCCGATGCCGCCCGGGGAAGGCAGCGAGGTAGGATGCAGCAGGATTCCTGCAGAACGTTCGAACAGCATCTCCCTAGTTCACGCTACCCGCGGCCCTTGGCCAGGCGGTCCATCTCAGTCTTGTTGAACTTGACCTTGTGCTCGGCTTCCAGTTGCTTGGTGAGGTTGCTCATGAAGAGTTCCAGGGCCTGCTGCTTTTTCTGGCTGTCGATTTGCTCCTTGAGGCTATCACGCTCCTGAGCGAACTGGGGATCAGTCGCGGACGCCTCCTGGCGGTCGATCAGGGCCGCGACGGCCATTTTTTGCCCCAGGTTGATGGGCCCGCTGATTTCGCCCGGCTTCAAGGCAAAAACTGTGCTTGCCGCGCCACTCAAGGAGCCAATTTCGGGAACCTGCGAGGTCCGGCCGACCAACTCGCTGGTCTTTACGGTGGCACGAAATTCCTTTGCCGCCTTCTCAAGGTCGTGCTCGGCATGGGCACGATCGGCCAACTGCTGCGCCCTCTTCTCGAGCAACTCACGGGCGCGGTCGGCCTTAAAATCGGTGGCCACACGGTCCTTGATTTCATCGAACGCCGGCGTCCGCGCGGGGATAATTCCGGCGACCTCGTAGACTACAAAGCCCTGATTAAAGCGCTGCATGTCGGGCGCTTTTTCCTGGGCAGCGAACAAGGCTCCCATCACCTCAGGGGCGGGTCCCACGCCGGGCAGGCTGTCAGTGCGGCTCACCGGGTTGCTCTCCACGACCTGGACTCCGGCCTGAGCGGCTGCCTTGTCCAAGCCCTGCTTCTGGGCGGTTTCCTGAGCAGCGCTGGCCCGATTCTGGACGACGTCGCTCACCTTTTGCGCCTTGAGCTCCTTCTCAATCTGGTCTTTGACTTCAGATAACGGCTTTATTCTGGCCTGCTCCTTCTCGACCGTCTGGATGATATCGAAACCGAGCGGCGTTTCCACCGGCGCGCTGAACTGCCCCTTCTCCTGCGAGAAGGCGGCCTTTTCGGTTTCAGGAGAAGGAAACTGTCCTTTCTGGATCCAGCCAATCTCGCCACCGTTTTGAGCAGTCAGAGTATCCTCTGAGTATTTCTTGGCCAGCCCTGCGAAGTCTGCTCCCCCTTTGAGCTGCTTCGCTATATCCGCTGCCTTGGCCCGCGCCGCATCCACCGCCTTCCGATCGGGCTGTCCGTCAGGGCCCGGAGCAGGCACTTTGATCTGAATGTGGCGGACCTTGACTCTTTCCGGCATTCGGTACTGGTCCACGTGCGCGGTGTAGAAGGCCTGGATCTCGGCTGGGCTCACCACGACCTTGCTTTCGGCGTCTTTGTCCAGGAGCACAAAGTAGCGGAGACGACGCTTTTCTGGAACGGCGTTTTTGTAGCGCAGCTGGTTGGCCTGATAGAAAGCTTTGAGGTCAGCGTCCGTAGGCTTGATTTCCTTCTGGATGTCGTCCAGACTCAGGAGCGCATACTTGAACTTGACTTTGAGATTCTTGTTCTTATACTCCTGCTCCACTTCCGCCGGGGTGGCGCTGACGCCGGCCGCGACGGTGTTGAAAAGCTTGCGTGCCAGCAGCCGGTCGCGGGTCTGGGCTTCGTAAGTCTCAGGCGTCAAGCCGGCCCGAGCGAGCATGTCAACATACTCCTTCTGGCCCACCCATTTGCCGCCAGGGAAAAAGTACTGCTTGTCCGGACCATTCTGCAACTCGTCGCGGATTTCCTGGTCAGAAACCTTCAACCCCAGGCGCTCAGCCGCATAGCGTACCTCCTGGGTCTGAACGAGTTGCTGCACGGCCTGCTGCATCAGGATGGGCATATAAAAATCCGGGACCCGTTGCCCTTGTGCCCGCATCTGCTGCTGCACCAGTTTGCTGACTTGTTCAGTGCGTATCTCTTCGCCGGCAACGCTGGCCAAAACGCCGTTGCGGTTGCTTGCGTCAACATTGCTCATGAAACCGGGGATCAGATAAGCCGCCATGCTCACCACGAGGATCGACAGGAATCCCCCGAGAATGTATTTTGCAGCCTTATTGCCGCTTTGCAGGAAACGAATCATGTTACGGAAAGCTCCGAGAGAATATGAGGACTCCAAACATTATATAAAAGGACTGGCGGTCGCGGCTCGTTTACTGAGCGAGATTGGCTCCCGAGAGCGCGGGCAAACGGCCTGGTCCCTGGCCGACGCCGGAATTGCCGTGTTATGCTGCCCGAAGTTGGCCGCAACGCCCGAGTCCAAAGGGCACTTGTAACATGAAGCTGCGCGAAGATATCCCACCGCCCGAGCTCATCGATTCCCCGCCCGCCCCGCCGGACACCTCCTCCCGCCGACTGGCGGCCGGCGCCATCAGCTTGTGCCTCCTGCTTGCCGTCTTCTGGCTGATTGCCCGGCTGTTTCGTCTCAAACAGCTGGAAGACTATCCAGTATCGACTTTCTTGAGTTTTATTCTTCTGTTTGCTCCTTACTGGCTGTTCGGATTCGGGGCCGCCGACTGGCTGCGCCGCCTGTTGCCGACCAGCGTGAAGCGCGTCGCGGCCTCAGGCCTGCTGACGCTGCCCTACTTCGTGGTCGCCATTCCGCGCCATGAATTTCAATGGCCGGTGGCCGCCGTCCTTGTCGCCCTGGCCGTGCTGAGCGCCGCCGCGCTCGCGGCTTCCCAGAAGCCGGGAAGCTGGGCCGACCTGCTTGTTTTGGCCGTCGCCGGACTGGCCATCGACCTCGGTCTGCTCAATACCGCCGGCCTCCTGGCACGGCATGGCATGATCTGGCCCCCGGGCCTGGGTGGTTTTCCCAAGATGATGCTGGCCAACGTGGCTCTCTACTGTTACCTGGTCATCAAGCCCATCGAGGGAATTGGGTATGATCTGGTGCCCCGCTTTTCCGACTTCAAGATTGGACTGCGGGAGCTGGCTTTCTATACACCTATTGTCATTCCGGTCGGGCTTCTCCTCGGTTTCCTGCATTTTCATCGCGCCTGGCCGCAACCGTGGCTGCCACCTGCAGCCTGGATCTTTACCTTCATCTTTGTTGCGCTGCCGGAGGAGCTGTTCTTCCGCGGGCTGGTACAAAATCTGCTCGAACGTCGTCTGGGACGCTATGGTGCACTTTTTGTGGCTGCGGTCCTGTTCGGATTGTCCCACTTCAACAAAGGGGGGCGCTTCAACTGGCGTTACGTTCTTCTGGCCGCGATCGCCGGCCTGTTCTACGGACGCGCCTGGCGCGAGAAGCGCCGGCTGTTTGCTTCGTCTGTGACCCATACGAGCGTCGATACCCTATGGTCCTTGTGGTTCCGATAGCGAAATCAACCAGCAAATAGCAAACCAGGAGTTGGCTCGATCCTCCGCCGCGACCCGACCCGAAATCCATGAAGTCTTAAAAAGTAGTTGACAACGTCAACTTAATATGTTGCTATCGTCAATATAATGGAGTTGGCCCATGGCGGAAAACAGCGTTGTTTCTCAGGTGGAGGCGATTCGCGGCTTCAACAGGTTCTATACCCGCAAGATCGGCGTCATCGATGGCACCGCGAGCAGCCCCTTCTCTCTTGCCGAGGCTCGCGTGCTGTACGAGCTCGCACACCGCGAGCGGCCCACGGCCACTGACATCGGCAAGGAGCTAGGGCTGGACGCCGGATACATGAGTCGCATCCTTCGCGAGTTCGAACACCGAAAGCTCGTGACACGAGAGCGGTCAAAAACCGACGAACGAGAAAAGTTTCTTTCCCTCACCGCGAAGGGACGGAAAGCCTTCGCGCCGCTTGACGATCGTTCCAATCGCGACGTGGCGCTCATGCTCGAACAGCTCTCTCCCGCCGGGCGGCGGGAGTTGGTTGATTCGGCCAAGACCATGCGCAGGCTGCTTGGCGACAAACCAGAGCCAACGGTTCCCTATTTGTTACGACAGCACCAGCCCGGCGACATGGGATGGATTGTCTATCGGCAAGCAATCCTCTATGCCGAGGAGTACGGATGGGATGACACATACGAGGCGCTGGCGGCGGAAATTGTTGCGCAATTCATCAAAAATTACGATCCGAAGCGCGAGCGCGCCTGGATTGCAGAAAAGGATGGAGCCAGAGTTGGCGGCGTGTTCGTTGCGAAGGCGCCCGAAGAAGTCGCAAAGCTGCGGTTGCTGCATGTGGAAGCCGAGGCGCGCGGGCTTGGAATTGGCAAGCGGCTGGTTGAGGAATGCGTCCGATTTGCACGACACGCGGGATATCAAAAGATCACGCTCTGGACACAGAGCATTCTTCACCGAGCTAGACACATTTATAAACAGGTGGGGTTTCGGATCGTGCGCGAAGAACAGCATCATAGCTTCGGGAAGGATCTTACGGCCGAGACCTGGGAACTTAACCTGCGGAACGGAACCTAGGTCTCGGCCGTTTTTGCAGGCTTGGTCGAACAGTGCGTCTATCGAGTCAGGAGGACGTCAGTTCGGAAGTACAGTGAACTCATCTCCATCCTGGCGGCGGTTTGAAACTTTCAAGATCAGAGATGGTCAGAGCGTATTCGTTAGGAAAAAATTGAATCTTAGAAGAAACTCGACCATCGAAGTCCAGTTATTCTCTGAGGGGCCGGCTCAAAGCGTGGACGATGCCATGCTAAGGCTTGGGTATGCTGGCCGATGGAAGCAGTCGTTCAGAAACTTCGGATGCCGCACATTAGAATTAGAGGAGCATTCAACCGCCCCGAGGAAGTGTCGACCGGTCCTGAAGCCGATGGTGGCCGCGTTTTCGTAGAGTCGATTTCATGTATGGATAACAGTGAGTCGAAGTCACAGAGGGTCTCCTCCGATCGCGATGAAGTAGCCAAAGAATTGCTTATTGCTGCTCGTGGCGTGGTATATCCCTGGCATTGTGACCACATGGGCCACATGAATGTGATGTGGTACACCGGCAAATTTGATGACGCCACCTGGCACTTGTTCAACCACATTGGAATCACTCCTTCCTACTTGCGCAACAATAAACGGGGGATGGCGGCCGTACACCAAGAAACCACTTACAAACGCGAGCTGTTAGCCGGGGATCTGATCACGATCCGCTCCGGCATTCTGGAAATCCGCGAAAAGGTGATTCGGTTCTATCACGAAATGCTAAATGACGAGACCCACGAGGTTGTTGCCGCGACCATTCTTACCGGAGTGCATCTGGATACCGGAACCCGTAAATCGTGCCCATTTCCCACCGGCATTCTCGAGCGCGGACGACGCTTGATAGTGGAGGCCATCCCAAAATGACACAGCCAATGGCAATGTTTTAACCGATTGGCGGTTTCCACTAGCAGAACTGATCCCAGGGCGGTCTGTTAGCATCGAAGAAACGGCATTATGAACCACGAAGCAGGGAAATTGTTAGTGGTGGAGTGCGACGATGCCCTCCGAGAACACATCCTTGCTCTACTGAGAGAAGCGGGATACCAGGTCTCGGGAGACTGCGGGGAAGGAATGAAAACAGTTCTCTCCCTTGATCCGGACGCAGTGATCCTGGGTGCTGATCCACCCCAGTTGGATTGCTGCGACCTGCTTTCTCAAATCAAGAGTTCCGAGCAGACCCAGAACATACGTGTTGTGATGCTTTCTCCCGGAGGATCGGCCGAACGCACCCGGGGCCTGGATCTCGGCGCCGACGACGTGCTGTCGGTGCCGTTCGATCCGCACGAACTGCTGGCCCGGATGCGTTTTCAACTGCGCAGCAAACACACGGCGGACGAGTTTCGGGAGCAGCTGCGTCTTGCCGAGGAGAATCGAAGTGCAACCCAGCAGGTGGTAACAGCTGTCAACAAGGGCCGGCGGACGCTGCGGGCCGGCCTCCTGGCTGCCGTTATCGTGCTGGCGGTTGCTGCCTTGGTTTTTTTCTTTTTTTACCGTCGCACCCAAGAACAGAATACCCGGGTCTATGCCGCCATCACTCGATTGCAGAACGGCGTGATGTCCCAACAGGAGCTGGTGGATCGCTCACGCCGGATCCTTGAAGACCAGCAACGCGGGGCGACCAGTCCACAAAAGCTTCAGCAACAAATCGATGATCTTAGAGCGCAAATTTCAGCCGGCAAGACAGCAGATACTTCCTCCGTCCACAATCAATTAAACGTGATCGAAGGACGCATTCAGAAGCTCGAGACCGAGGGCAAGGTGGCACAGACCATTATCAAGTCCTACGAGCCGAGCGTCTGCCTGATCCGTGTCGTGCTAGCCTTCCGCGACCGCACGACCGGGTTGAGATTGCATTACGCCGGATTGACCAGCAGCGGAGAGCCCACCAAGGACGAGCACCAAAACCCGCTGGTGAGCCTTACCGGGAACGGCCCGGAAGTGCACGTGACGGTGTTTGGCACCGGGTTTCTCGCCTCCGCGGCCGGGCAAATCCTCACCAACCATCATGTGGCTGAGCCCTGGTGGCAGAGTGACGATTTGAAGGAAATGCTCGATCAAGGTCTGGAGCCGAAGATCATCGACATGTCGGCATACTTCCCCGGCGTGGCCCGCGGGATACCGATCAACACCGAGAAGATCTCCTCTGCCGCCGACGTTGCCGTGGTAAAGGGAAATGTTTCACAGCTCAAGATCAACAAGATCGCCTTGGCGGAGGGCGCCCGTGCCGCCATCAGCGGTGGCGCCGTCGTGTTGCTGGGATATCCCACGGCACTGGACGCGATCCTGGCCCGGCTCGGCGCAGACACGCTCGAGTCCATTGCATCGGCGTCCAAGGGCGACCCGGAGAAGGTGATGGATGAACTTGCCCGCCGGGGCCTCATCAGGCCTCTCGCAACCCAAGGGCACATCGGCGACATTCTGCCCGACAAGATAGTCTATGATGCCCAGACCAGCTCGGGTGGCTCTGGCGGTCCACTGTTCAATAGCGAGGGCAAAGTCATAGGAATTAATTTTGCGATGGTGCGTGAGTTCGGTGGATCGAATTTTGCTATTCCCGTTCGCTACGGGAAGTCACTGCTGAAGCCGTAAGCCGGTAGAGACCCGCTTGGGATTCGGCACCGGCGACCTAGTCTCACCCGCTGGACGGCGCCGCCGTTGCTTGTGCCGGGAGATTCGATACCTTCGTGGCCACCGAGGTCGGCACCATGAGACTGCCCGCGACCAACAACGCCGCTCCACTGAAGGCCAAGGTGTCTGCCACGTAATCCAGTTCTCCGCTTATCTCAACCGAGGGATGAATAAGTTCCATGGGCATATAGATAACAAGTACGAGGACCAGGTAACTCATGCCTATGATTACCCCGGCCAAGCTGCCCCGTTTGCTAAATAGAATGCTCAATCCGCCTATGAGAAGGACGGCTCCAGTAAGCCACGCCCAAACGATGTGCCCAGGAATCCAACCTGGCATCAGTCTCGCGAGCGGCACACCCGGAACGTACGCCGGGTACAGAAAGTGCTCGATGGCGAAAAAGA
>Ga0126371_10002860_pt1 | contig 15004 bp, 16 predicted proteins | sample PanSoiMetaPlot_4_FD_110145 | JGI IMG/M metagenome (GOLD analysis project Ga0126371, IMG submission 110145) | Tropical forest soil microbial communities from Panama - MetaG Plot_4 | ecosystem: Environmental > Terrestrial > Soil > Tropical forest > Bulk soil | place: Panama | collected 2016-02-17 | reverse complement strand
TCGCCGCCGCCGTTCTTGGCGGCAATGCTGATTTCCTTAATGAGACGGGTGAAGATCTTGCCGCGCTTGGCATCGAGCGCGCCCTTCTTGTGTTTAATTGTGGCCCATTTTGAATGGCCGGACATAGGAATACCTCGTATCTAAAGAACTGAAATTGCGCAGGATTCGCCTTCGGAGGAGATCACTGGATAGCCTCGGAAACGAAAGCAGGCGAACGCCGATTATAGCACGCGACCCCTTGGGAATCGGCCAGTTGCGGGGGCCAGCAGGTTGGCAGCGAGGTTACCGTTGGGCATTTGGCGCAGGTAAATACTGGTTGGGACTTGTCGTTTTATGGGCCGGAGGGGCAAAGTCCCTCGCTCCAGAGTTCGTGTACTGAGTGAACAACCCTCGCTCGGGATGACAGCAACATGTGAGATCAGGACTGGTTGGGAAATCCTGCTCCCATATCTTGAACGGGGCTGGTGACGGCGATTCGTTCAAAGGCGGCGACGAGTTCCCTGGCCCGCGCGATGGCAGTCTTCACCTCGGGCAACGACAAAGATGACTCGTGACTGGCTGCGCTGTCCCATGCTTCGGTGACCCAAATGACGTTGGCGTCGAAGGAATCCTTTGCGACGACGTAGCTGAAGCAGCCGGGCATCTTGTAGGTACGTTTCGTGAGAACTTCGATGAACTCATCGCGCTTGCCCGAAACAGCGGTGATTTTCGCGATCATTCCGTACACGTGGAACTCCTTATAAGTTCGAGACGGTAAAGAGATTCAGCGTCCGTAGTCTACTCTGAAGTGTTTTGGCTTCGTGAATCAGTGCGACGACGGCAGGATGGTTGATTTCGTTCGCGCGGAGCCGGGCCCAACGGACCGCCATGTCAGCCAGTCGCCAGACTTCTGCTAAGCTGATCGGCGCAAAAATTCCGATTTCAATTGACGAGGGAAAAATCGTGGAAGTCGTGGCTGGAGTGGATCTGGGCGGGACGGCGATTAATTACACGCTGGTGGACCGGGAGGAGAAGTTTCTGATTGAAGGATTGTGCGAGCATCCGGCGCTGGCGAAGCAGGGTCCGGAGATCTGTTTACAGCAGATCGCCGATGGATTGAAAGTGGCTGCGGATCGTGCAGGAATCGCGATGACCGATGTGGTGGCGATCGGGCTCGATACGCCCGGTCCTGCAAGCGCGGCGGGACAACTCAGCGCGCGTGGATCGACGAACTTTGTGCATCCCAAATGGGCAGGGTTCGATATTCGCGAAGGCCTGGCGCGTAAGTTGGGCAAACCGGTGTCGTATCTGAATGACGCAAATGCGGCAGCACTTTGGGGGCATTATTCGATTTTCGGAGCGAACAGTCGCGAGACATCGATCTCGGACGTGGTGGGAACGGGAAATGGCGGCGGAATCATTTTGGATGGGAACGTCGTGAAGGGCAAAAACGGATTCGGTGGAGAACTTGGCCACGTGCTGATTCCCTACCAGAGCATCGAGGTCGTGGAAGGCGTCGAGCCGCAGTGTAATTGCGGAAGGATCGGAGATCTGGAGTCATTATGTTCGCTGACAGCGATCGAGAAGACTCTGCTGCCACATTTCCTGAAGAAGTATTCGGGACATGAGTTGAGCAGGCAGGATCCGCACCAGGCGGCGAAGGCGGTGCGAGGGTACGCGGACAAAGGCGACGAGATGTGCAAGGAAATTTTCCGCGTGCAGGCACATGCGCTGGGCCTGTTCTTCGATGAGATGATCAATACATTCGATCCGGATGCGCTGATTGTTGGCGGTGGGGTGCTTGAAACGAGCAAGGAATTTCAGAAGTGGTTTCTTGATGAGATTCGGCAGGGGATGCCGAACCAGCGCGAAGAGCAGGTGGAGATTCCGATTCACGTGATGCCGAACGGCGATACGGCCGGTGCGCGGGGAGCGGCGCTGGAAGCGTTAAAACTTGCTAGAGAAGGCGGGCTCGCGTAGGTAGAGGGAGGGCGGGACACCGGCGCTAGCGAGATCCCTAAGTCTATGTGGAGCGGGAAAGGACCGCTCGTTGCGCCTACTTCGTCAGTGCTTTTGCCTGGCGCTCTTTGTATGCGTAGACGACGGCTAGCAACGGCGCTGAGATCAGAACTCCCCAGAACGGAATGAGTATGCCGAGGACGATTGGCGTGAAGAGCGATGCCCAGATGGGCACGCGGGCGGTGCGCTTCATGATGTAGGGCTGGAGTAAGAATCCGTCGATGACCACGATGATGGCGTAGAGGATCAGAACGTAAAGTGAGTGTTCGAGATCTTTCCAGTGGATCGCGGCGGCCAGTGCTGGACCAAGCACGCTGAGAACGGGTCCGATATGAGGCACGATCTGCAGAACAGCGGCCAGAAGAGCCCAGAAAGGTGCCCACGGGACTTTCAGCAGATAGAGACCGATCCACCAAAGCAAGGCAACGGCGACGGAGTCCTGAAACTGGGCAATCGCCCAATTCTTAAGGGCACCTGCTGTCAGTCGGGCGTGTTCTCCGAAGTCCATTGGTGTTCGGTGTTCGTTTCTCGAGGTTGGCTCTCGGCTCTGTGCTCTGGGCAGTCCGCACTCGAAGGTGCCGTACCCGGTCTGTCGTAAAAAATCCGACTATCCCCATCATTCTCAAGAAATTTCCAGGGCGTGTAAACCCGGACGCCGGGGATTTCGTCCATACTCATAGCAGCAACAATCAACTGCATGGAGACAGCACTGACCCCCGCGCTCGGCGCCGCGGCACAACGTATCACGGCGGAAGACTTTGAGGTGATCGTGCGCCGGCACCAGCGGCGTGTCCATCGGCTGCTGTTGATGCTGCTGCGCGATCCCGAGGAAGCCGACAACCTGACGCAGGACTGCTTTCTGCGTGCTTACCAGAGCATGGGAAGTTTTCGCGGGGAATGCAGTCTGGAAACTTGGCTGTTGCGCATTGCCGCGAACCTGGCACGGGATCACGCGCGGAACCGCAAAGTCAGCTTCTGGAAAAGGTTGCTGGGATTTGGGGAAGAAGACGATGAAGTGAACGCGGATGTTTATGGCGCGCCCGAAGCATCCCCAGAGAGAACGGTGTTAGCGCGCGAGGAAGTCCGGGCAGTGTGGGATGCAGCGAACGAGTTGTCGCAGCAGCAACGCGCGGTTTTTATGCTGCGGTTTGTTGAAGAGATGGAACTGAACGAGATTGCCACCGTGCTTGGATTGCAGGTGGGAAGCGTGAAGACGCACCTGTTCCGCGCCCTGCAAACCGTCCGGGGCAAGTTGAAGGATTCGAAATGAACACGAATGAGAATTCCCATGAGCCGCTGGTGGAGCGGGCGCTGATCGGGTTCGATCTGGCCTCCGAGCATCACTTGGCCAATTGCGAACCCTGCCAGCAGGAGCGCGAAAGAGTGCAGGAAGCGCTGAATCTTTTTCGTGCTGCCAAGCGCGAGTCCGCAAACCGGCCAGAGATTTTCTGGGAGCAGCAGGCGGCGCGAATTCGCGCGGCGCGCAATGAACAGATGAAAAGATCGCGGATCGCCCTGTCGTTGACGCCGGGATTGGCGGTGCTTCTGTTGGTTGGAATCACACTAGTCACTCGAACTCCGAAGGTGGATCCGGCACCGACGTCGATCAGTGCGGCTGCAGTTCAGCAGGTTTCCGACCAGGAGTTGTTGATGGAAGTGGAGCGTGCGGTGCAAAGCGGCACTCCCCTTTCGTTGGAGCCGGCGACTTTGATGGTAGAAGAAGACGCGGACAGCAGGCCAATGAATTCTCAGAATGCACACAAGGAGCTTCGAACTCATGAAGACTAAGTGGGTTGTGGCGGTATGCGGCGTGGTGATGGCTGGTATGTTGCAGGCACAGAATACCCCTCCTCCTCCGGGCGAGCCGGTTCCGCCGCCGCATCCGCATGCCAAGGGCGGCCGTGTGATGATCCGGCACGAGGGCGGAAAGTGGTGGCAGAACCCCGAGATCGCGTCGAAGCTACAGCTGACGGATGCGCAGACTGCGCAGCTAAACCAGGTGTTTTTCGATCACAAGATGCACCTGATCGACTACGGCGCCGAGATGGAGAAGCAGGATCTGAAACTGCAAACGCTTTTGGATGCCGATCAACCCAATGAAGGCCAGGTGAGCTCACAGGTGGACCAGGTGCTGGCCGCGCGTGGAAAGCTGGAGCGCGAGTTCACGATGATGAATCTGGATCTGCGCAAGGTTCTGTCGCTGGATCAATGGCGCCAGTTAAAGGCGGTCCGCGGTGATGTGGGTGGACCGGGAACCCGCATCATGATGTTCAAGAAGCAGTTCGGAGGGTCGGTGGGGACGGGTCCCGAGGGTGGAGATACGTTCTTTTACCGGCAGTTTCACAGTGAGGGTGGCGGAGAGGATCTGCCTCCGCTGCCGCCACCGGATCTGGATTGAGAATGGGGAGGGGGAACGCCCTCCCGACAGCCGGCGGGACGCCGGCGCTACAAAGCAACTTTGATGCTACAGCCGCTCGGCGCTTTTTTCCCGGTGCCGGGCGGTTTTTCTTGCGTGTTAGACTCAAAGTATCCCGCACAGGAAAGGCCTTCGCATGAAATTCGGTGTTCTCATCTTCCCGGGTTCCAATTGCGATCACGACGCGTACTGGACGATCCAGCAGGTTGCCAAGCAACCGGTGACTTTTCTATGGCACGAGTCGCATGACCTGGAGAATTGCGACGCAATCATCGTGCCCGGCGGATTCTCGTACGGGGATTATCTAAGAACAGGGGCGATCGCAAAGTTTTCGCCGGTGATGGAATCGGTGCGGAAGTTCGCCGATGGCGGCGGGATTGTGCTGGGTATCTGCAATGGATTCCAGATCCTTTGCGAATCAGGATTGCTGCCTGGCGCCTTGATGCGAAACGTCGGATTGAAATACGTGTGCAAGCCCGTCCACGTGCGGGTGGAATCGGCCGATACTCCGTTTACAAACGCGTGCCGGGAGGGCGAGGTGCTGACAATTCCCATCGGGCACATGGAAGGCAATTACTTCTGCGACGAATCGACGTTGGCCGAACTGAAACGTGACAAGCTGGTCGTGTTTCGGTATGCCAGCGAGGCGGGGGAGATCACCCGGAGCGCGAATCCTAATGGATCACTTGAGAATATCGCTGGTATCTGTAGCCCGGGACGCAATGTGCTGGGCATGATGCCGCATCCGGAGCGAGCGGCCGAACCTGAGTTGGGCGGCACGGATGGGGTCAAAGTATTTCAGTCTCTGGTTGGGGCGTTGGTCTCGAAATAAGGGCGTATCAAACTGAAACAGATCTGCGTGCAATCCACGCGATATTTCTTGGCTGAAAACGTTCTCTCTGTTAGTCTCCCGAAACTTCCCCTTGCGCTTTTGCCAGGACACTCTGGTCGAACAGTACGGAGGAGTGTGCCTCATGGCTTTGCGCAACGTTCTGGGACCCCTTTCAGAACAATCCACTCAAGATGAAACCCTTCTAACTCCGCGGGAACGAGAACTACTCACCAACATCCTGCGAGAAATACGGAACAACGGCAGTGGGCCTGAAACCGAAAGGACGCTAACGGCAATTCTTGCGCGCGCGGTTGGGGAAACGCTGATGAGCCGAGCGTCGGAGGCCGCAGGGCGCGATGTGTTGCGAGGAATCGAGTCGCAACTGGGTGCACGCGAGTTCGATGGCGCGTCGGAAAAAGTGTTTTTGGCTTCACCGCCTCCACCCGCGACAGGGCCAAGACCTCCATCTCCGTCGGGTCCGGGGCCGGGGCGCCTCGTGACGGCGGAGCATGGTCTCAACGAACAAACGATTTTCCTGAGTTCACCTCCGCCACCCGCGACCGGACCGCGGCCTCCGTCACCTTCGGGACCGGGACCCGGACGCTTCGTCATGGCAGAGCACGGGCGCGACGAGCAAAAGATCTTCATGAGTTCACCTCCGCCGCCCGCGACCGGACCGCGACCGCCTTCGCCGTCGGGGCCGGGACCAGGAGGTGGGTTTTCGGTGATGAACCGGGGAAATTCTTTGGCGGTCGTCGAAGATTCTCAAGTATTGCGCGCGGAGTGCGTGGTGTTCGAAGAGTTTCTCGCGCCCGAGGAACTGAAGACGCTGACGCAATACGCGCTGGGGCGGGAAGTCAATTTTCGGATCAGCGAAGTGATTTCGCCAGGTGTAATGGGCACGGTGGTCGATGCGGAGCATCGGCGTTCGCGCGTGCTGATGGATCTGGGTGGTCACGAGAAGTTGTTCCGGGATCGGATTGAAGCGGCGCTGCCACGCGTGTTGGAAAAGCTGGGCCTGCAGAAGTTTCCGATCACGCGGTTCGAGTCACAACTGACCGCGAGCAATGACGGCGACTTCTTCCATCATCATTTCGACAATGCTGAGGAAGAGATCGCAAGCCGCGAACTCACCTACGTGTACTTCTTCCATCGCGAGCCGAAGGCGTTCCACGGGGGCGAACTGCGCCTGCACGACGCCGAGAGGCGCGATGGAAGCTGGGTCACTACGGGGAGCTACAAGGCCGTTGTGCCGGAACAGAACGAGATAGTCTTCTTCCCGAGTTCGCTGTTGCATGAGATCACACCGGTCGTGTGTCCATCGAGAGCGTTCGCGGATAGCCGCTTCACGGTGAACGGATGGCTACACCGATAACGAACACCGAGTGGATCGCATGGATGACGAGACTGATGGAATCCTCTGCGGGGGTGGAACGATCTCCGCAGAGAGATTCCTCTAGCTATTGCTGTCTTCTTGATGAGCAGCCGACGCACCTGGTTCCTGAACGACTGCTACAAAGATTACGTGCGACGGATCAGTCTTCGGAATTGAGCATTAATGTAGGTTGCCTGGGCGGGTTGCCTGAAAACCTGCGGGCAGCGCTGCCACTCGCGGAGATGTTTGGGAACGAACTGCCTGCCGTGTGGGTAGAGGATCCGGCGACAGAGGTGTGGTCGGCGTTTGTCTTGAGCGAAGGGCTGCTAGAGCTGGTGGCAAGCCTTCGAACTCACCCGGATGAAATTCCTGTGCTACTCCAGTCGATCAAAAATCTGCTGCAACACGCAGGAATTCTTGTGCCATCGGATCACGCGAACCAGCGACGCGCGAGGTGGAACCAAACGATCGAGCGTTGTTGCGCCGAGTTTCGCAAGAAGGGCTACGCGGTTGTGGATGGATTGATCCATCCATTTCAGTTGGCGGAGATGCGGCGGTATTTTCGGCGGCAGATTCGAACCGGCAAGGTGCGGCTCGGAGATGGACAGAGCCCTCTTCGCTACATCGCGCACAACGATCCGGTGGCGCGATTCTTTCACGTGCAGTTGACAAAAGCTGTGAGTGATGTGGTTGGCGAACGAGTGAAGCCGTCGTACGTGTACATGGCTTCGTATCTGGGCGGCGCACAACTGGAGAAGCACACCGACCGCGAGCAGTGTGAGTTTAGCATCACGTTTTGTCTCGACTATGCGCCCGAACCCAGCGGAGCGACGCCGTGGCCGGTGTATCTGGATACTTCCGCTGGAACAACGACAATTTACCAGGCGATCGGAGATGGTTTGCTTTATCGCGGGCGCCGCTTGCCTCACTACCGAAAAACTCTGACCCAAGGAAACACTTCCACTTCCCTCTTTCTTCACTATGTTGCGGAGGACTTCGACGGCGCGCTGGAATAGAAGCTATTTCAGGCCTGCGATCACGTAGAGCGTGGAGAGGTTCTGGTAGTAGCTATAGGCGAAGCGGGTCGCGTCGGGACTCATCACGATCGGCGCGATTGAAACCACGCCCGCGCGTTGCGAAGGTTCCTGTTCACGGACGAGCGTTCTCTTCCCAGTGTGAATATCGAGACGGAAGATGCGTGCCGGCATCTCACCAAAATGGTAGACGTACAACGCCTTGCTATCGGCGGACCATTGCGCCGAAGTGTCGCCGGGTTCGATGCCGGGAATCTGCGCGACGGAGCCAGCGTCGGCATCGCAAATGACGAGCGATGCATTGGGTCCGTGGGCCGCAACGAAGTGACCATCCGGTGAAATCCGAAAAGCGGCGATACCTTCAGGCGTGACCGGACGGGGCTTTCCACCGTCAAGATCGAGCAGAAAGCCGCGCACGAGATGGCCAGGCTCATTGGCGTTGACAAGGATGTGTTTCCCATCAGGCATGAAGCGCGCCGAACCGTTCTGCACGTGCTCGAACCCGGAGAGCGGAACGTCTTTGGGAGTGCCGGGGCCGATCGGAAGCAGCGTGACACGCGGCGGATCGGTGGTAGCGACGTCGAGCGCCCACTTATCGTCGGGAGATAGTCCGCCGGCGCTGCCATCGCCGAGATGAATCGGTGCGCCGTTCATCGCCCGAACCGAAACGGCGTAGCGGCCTTCGAAGGGCTCGCCCGATTCCTCGAACAAGACCCATTGGCCGTCGGCGGAGATGTCCTTCACGACGCTCCAGTCATACCAGGAAAGGTTGTGCGCGCGATTGTCCGGAGAAGCGATCGCTTCAAGAGCGACTCTCTGGCTCTCCACTGAAACGAGGACGCGTCCATCCGGAGCGATGTCTTGCAGGTTGAGACCTTCGGGCGCGGCCAAAATGAGCCGGGTGCGGCCGTTCAGGCCTACCGCCATCAGCTTGCGGTTGTATCCGGCTTCGATGGCGGTAAACCAGACTTCGTCTCCCTTTGGATTCCAGGCCAGACCAGCTTCGGATTCCCACTCAGACGATAGCGTGTGCAGGCGGCCCGAGGAAACGTCCACGAATTTCACGACACCGCGGTCATCCCAGAGCACAGGATGATCCATGAAGGCGATCTTGTCTCCGGAGGGAGAGAAGCGAATGTTGGTGATGGAACCAGGGCTTTCGTAGAGGACCTTGCCTTGAGGAAATTCCAGGCGGCTGTGGCCGTCGACCGTGTGCACGACCCCGAGTTGGCTTTTCGGGGACGGATCCCAATCGGCCCAGCGAACGTCTTCGAGTAACTCGCGCGGCGAACCGCCGGCAAGAGGAGCCTGCGCGAGCGTGCCTCCGGTGTAGTCGAGCGACGTCCCGTGAAGGCCACGAAGCTGGAGTGCCATCTGGTTCGTCTTCGATACCGCGAGCAGATGCGCATCGGCCAGATCGAGTTGCTGCGTCTGCGGTGACGCGGAGACGGTCGAGAACAGCCGCGGGGGATTTCCGTTCCAAGAGGCCTCGTAGACAACGCTGCGGCCGTCGGAAGCAAAGCGAGCGCTGTAGACAGTTCCCTCTTCAAACGTGAGGCGATGGTATTCAGGCGCGCTCCCGCCGCGATGAATCCACGTGCTCGCGAGCCAGCCGCAGCCCAGCAATGCAACGGCTGCGAGAGCGCCAAGAAGAATTTTTCTTACGGGGATAACGCCGATGTGCCAGAACCCTCTCGCGTGCCCTTCGGCGCCTAGATTCTGTAGGGCGAAGGCAAGATCGCGGGCCGATTGAAAACGCGCTTCCGGCTCTTTTTCAAGGCAATGATTAACGATGCGCTCGAACGCGGCGGGAACGCTGGCGCGCTCGCGAGTGACCTCGGGCGGCGTTTCGCGCAGTACGGCCGTAATCGTGTCGACATCGGTCTCGCCGCGGAAGGCGCGGCGACCGCTGAGCATCTCATAGAGAATCGCGCCGAGGCTGAAGATGTCGCTGCGCCCGTCGACCGACTTGCCACGAAGTTGCTCGGGAGACATGTACGCGACGGTCCCGAGCACGGAGCCTGTCCGTGTTTGCGTGGTGAGACTCTGAATCGCGGGAGTCTTCGCAGTTTCCGGGTGGATAAGCTTGGCGATGCCGAAGTCGAGGATCTTGACCAGGTTCTGCTTTGTGATGAAGAGGTTCTCGGGCTTTAGGTCACGGTGGACGATATTTTTCTCGTGCGCGGCGATGAGTCCTTCCGAGATCTGCAATCCGAAGTCACAGGCTCCGCTGACGGAGAGCGGCCCATCGGCAAGGCGCTCACGCAGCGTTTTTCCTTCGAGCAGTTCGGAAACGATGAAGGGCATGCCCTCGTGCAGGCCGATGTCGTAGATCGCAACGATATTGGGATGATTGAGTGCGGCAGCGGCACGAGCCTCGAGTTCGAAGCGACGAAGTCTGTCCGCGTCTTTCGCCGTGGAGGGGTGTACGAATTTTAAGGCAACATCACGCCCGAGCCGTTCGTCCCGTGCACGGTAGACCTCGCCCATGCCACCGGTTCCGATTTGCTCAAGGACCCTGTAATGACCTAGGACTTGGCCTTTCATTCTTGGGGGCGCGCTTAGCGGAGGATGTTAGGGCTGGGCTGGAAACAAGTCAATGGGGACTAGTAGTAATGCCCTGTTTGTCGATTCCAATATCGGGACGGTATGCTTTGTGCCCAACGTGAAAGACTTCTTCTCGCTGCAGTCTTCCGGGACGACCCTCGGCCGCGAAGCGGTGGCCGGCCTCACAACCTTCGTGACGATGTCGTACATCATCGTGGTGAATCCGGCGATCCTGAAAGCTGCCGGAATCCCAGCGGGTCCCTCGATGATTGCCACCATAGTGACGGCGATCTTCGGGACACTGTTCATGGGGTTGTACGCGAATCGACCGTTCGCCATTGCACCCTATATGGGGGAAAACGCGTTTATTGCGTACACGGTTGTCCAAATTCTTGGTTATCACTGGCAGACAGCATTGGCGGCGGTGTTTCTCGGTGGCGCTTTGTTTGTGGTGTTGACCGTGTTTCGGTTGCGGCAATGGCTTGTGGAAGCGATTCCTTCCGGACTGCGCTACAGCTTCGCAGTGGGGATTGGGTTGTTCCTGACGTTCATCGGCCTCAACGAAACAGGGATTGTTATGTTGGGAACCACAGGTGCTCCCGTGCGAACCGGGCACCTGACCGCGGCGCCGGTGCTGGTGGCGGTGTTTGGATTTGTGCTGATGGCGGGGCTGATGATCCGGCGTTTTCCGGCGGCCATCCTGGTGGGGATTCTAGTGACGTCGTTTGTGGCGTTTTTGGCGAAACTGGCTCCGGCGCCGACGCAATGGGTCAGCCGGCCACCTAGCCTCGGGCCGATTTTCTGGCAGATGGATTTCCGAGGAGCACTGACTTGGGGATTCTTTCCAGTCATTCTGACGATCTTCGTTATGGCGTTCGTCGACACGATGGGCACGTTGATTGGGGTTTCGGCGCGGGCCGGGTTTCTCGACGAGAATGGAAACTTGCCGAAGATCGAACGTCCAATGCTGGTTGATGCGCTCGCGACGATGTTCGCGGCGACGGTGGGGACAACTACCTCGGGAGCGTACATCGAATCAGCGACGGGCGTAGAGGCTGGAGGCAGAACCGGGCTGACATCGGTGGTAACGGCATTATGTTTTGTGGGAACGCTATTCTTCTCACCGTTTGTGAGTTCGATTCCGCCGCAGGCGTATGGTCCCGCATTGATTGTCGTAGGGCTGCTAATGTTGGCACCGATTACCAAGATTAAGTTCGATGACTTCACGGAGTTGATCCCGGCATTTGGCGTGGTCGCGCTGATGAGCTTTACTTACAACATCGGCGTGGGGATCACGGTTGGGTTCTTGCTGTATCCGTTTTGCAAGGTCATTTCCGGGCGGGCACGCGAAGTAAAGCCCGGACTATGGGTGCTGGCTGCGTTGTCGCTGCTGTTTTTCGCGTTTTATCCGTATACGTGAAAGAGGCACATCCACCACCGAGGCACGGAGGGCACGGAGGGAAGCGAGACAGGATTTACTTTTGGGGGCGAGATTTTCTATGGTGCGTTTTGGGATCGTGGGATTTGGATTACATGCGGTGCGGCGGCTGATGCCAGGCTTCGCGCTGGCGCAGCGCTGCAGGGTAACTGCGCTCTCGAGTCGGGAAATGGAAAAGGCACGGGAATCGGCGGCGGCGTACAAGATCCCGCAGGCGTTTGATTCGACGGCAGAACTTTGCCAGTCAAGAGAAGTGGATGCGGTGCTCGTCACGACTCCGAACGCACTGCATCTATCGGATGTGCTGACTGCAATCGAACACGGGAAACCCGTTTTGTGCGAGAAGCCGATGGCGATGAACGCGAGTGAAGCGCGGCAAATGGTTGAGGCGGCGCGAAGTGCTGGGGTGCTATTGGGTGTCGCACATATTTTTCGTTTCGAAGATAGCGTGGCGCGTTTTCGAGAGCGGATCGCGGCTGGACAGATCGGACGGCCGATTTTCGCGCGATCCGAGTTCTCGTACCTTGGCAAGGCGCATGCGCGCAAGTGGCTGACTGATGCGGCGCTGGCGGGCGGCGGGCCCATCGGCGATGTGGGCGTGCATTGCGTCGATGCATTGCAACACATCCTGCAGGATCGAATCGTTCGCTTGGGAGCGCGGGGCATGTGGGACAAGGAGTCGGGCGGGGTCGAGGCGGCAGCTGTACTTGCGTTGGAGTTCGAGCGCGGAACCTTGGGCAGCGTGATGGTCTCGATGCGTGCTGATTATCGCACCCCGGTTGAGTTTGTGGGCGATGAAGGCAGCCTGCGAGCGGACGACGGGCTGACGGTGGACCATCCGATCACGCTGGAGTTGCGGCGATCGGGAAAGGTCGTCGAGACCGAGGAGATTTCCAACAAGCTGGCTTATGCGCGGCAGGTGGATGAGTTCGCCGATGCGGTTGAGGGCAAGGCGCCGTTTCCGGTTCGGGGTGAACAAGGCTGGCAGAATCAGGAAATTCTGGACGCGGCGTTTCGAGGATTGAAGAGCGGCAAAATCGAAGACGTGCCGCAGGTTGCTTAGGAGACCAGGCTTGGAGAAAACGGCAGACAGGAAGACAGTGCTGGTCACCGGGGCAAACTCGGGGATCGGGAAGGTCATTGCGGAGAGGCTCGCGCACGCCGGCTACGACGTGGCGATGAATTTCAAGGTGGGTGAGGAAGTCGCGACCGAGATTGCTGCCGGTTTGCAACGAGAGTGTGGCGGTCGAGCGATTGCCGTCTACGCGGATGTTGGCAAGCGTCAGGACGTCGATCACATGTTTGAGGTGGTTCTCGGTCAATTCGGGAAGCTGGATGCGCTGGTCAACAATGCAGGCGTCCAGGTCGAAAAGCCATTTCTCGAAATAGAAGAATCGGAGTGGGACTTCGTTCTGAACACGAATTTGAAGGGCTATTTTTTGTGCCTGCAGCGAGCGGCCCGGCACATGAAGGAGAGGGGCACGGGCGCGATCATAAATATCGGATCGGGTTGCAACAAGATTCCCTTCCCGAACCTGTCGTCGTATTCCGTGAGCAAAGCGGGAATCGACATGCTGACGAAAGCGGCGGCGGTGGAGTTGGGTCCGCTGGGGATCCGCGTGAATTGTGTGGGGCCTGGCGCCATCGATACCGAGCGCACCAAACAGGAAACGGCCGACTTTGCGGGGGCATGGGCAAAGTTAACGCCCTTAAGGCGGATTGGAACACCTGAAGATGTCGCTGGGGCGGTGGAGTTTCTGTTGAGCGATCAGGCGTCGTTCATCAATGGGCAGACCGTGTGGGTGGATGGAGGATTGTTTACTGCGGCTCCGTGGCCGGAGAGGTATGGGGGGTAATTGATGAGACTGGTCCAACTCAGAGAGAACCGGTAAGTTCCACTTGAGCTGTGATGATTCAGTGGAAAGGCGTTGCCGAACTTCGCTCGGCCGGGACAGACGGGGCGTCTGTCCCCACGTGGGTGGTGGTGGAATTGGAGTTTAACGGTTGCGTCTACAGACTTAGGGTTGGCCAGCTACTGGGTCGGTGATGGGGTCGGCGGATCCATTGGAGGGATGGCCATCATCTTGGCCGGCGGGACACCCTTCGCCTGAAGGATTGCCCAGTGCCACTCTTCATCCGGTCCAACACGCATGGCCAGTGGCGTCTTGAAGACTGCGGTCGTTGCTGGCAGCGCGGTGGCGTGCAGATGATGGATGGTAGTGGTATCGGCTGCCTTCTGGTCGCTGATGACGGTCTCCGACGCTGCTGGAACGAGCCGCCCTTGGCCATACACGCGTGCCGCCGGGCTCGCGTGATGAACGATCGTTAGTCCAACTGTAATCTCTTCCACCTTCCACTCGGTTCCGTTGAAGACCGAGACCTGCAGTCCTTCATCATTCAGAATTGCCGGACCGTCGAGCTTGCGGAGTTCGTCATCTGGCAGATCGATCGGCACGTATGGGCGCGCGAGCAGAGATGCGGTGTTTGAGTTGAACGATAGGCTGCAGGTCACGTCGGGCGCCGAGACCTGGAACGTCTTTCCGGCACTGTCGAAGGAGTAGAGCAGGCTCGTGCCGTTCATGCGATGGCTCTGCACTTCATCCATGACCTCGGAAAGGTTGTCGTTGTCGATGATGGTTTGGGGCGCGTTGGTGTGGGCGGGCTGCGGTTGTTGTGAGGCCGGATCGTCTTTCTTTTTGCGAAGTGCGCGGGCGACGTCACCGAGGGGGACCGGAGCGTCTTCGGACTGAGCCCAGGCGATGCAAGCAAAACAGACAGCGCAGAATACCAGCGCAAGTCCCTGCCAAAGCTTTCGCTCCATGCTCCCTGACTCGGTCATTCCCAAAGGCTCTTTCCCGTGGCCCACTTCGTGGTTTCGACCCTGAAAACAGGCCTCAGTCCACAAGGATCTATATGAGAATTGTAGCGAGGGCGGCGGAGGTGAAAACGAACGTAGGTGCTAGAACCTTGGAAGGACAGGTTTTATGGAGAGAAGAAAAGAGGGCGCGCACCATCGACGAAGTGGCGTGCAACGGGGCTACGCACCCTCAAACGCGCAGAACTCAAAGACTACAGAAGGCCCGATGTACGATACCGAACGACCGGATCTACCAGCGGCTGACGTTTGAAAATCCAACGGGCCACCGCAAATCCCAGCGCCGCATAGCAAACATGCATAAACCGCATAGCCCCACCCCCGGGAAACACAAGATGCTTGGTCGCACCTTAGGGGAGGAGCCTCTTACGGAGACCAAGTTAGCGCCGGTGACGCGGAAGTGCAATGCACCAAAAGTGCTATGTGCTAACACTGAGGTAATAGATGGTCACCATTGGTGAAGCGGTTACTTCGGAGTTTGGGGGAGGG
>Ga0126371_10002858_pt1 | contig 15005 bp, 13 predicted proteins | sample PanSoiMetaPlot_4_FD_110145 | JGI IMG/M metagenome (GOLD analysis project Ga0126371, IMG submission 110145) | Tropical forest soil microbial communities from Panama - MetaG Plot_4 | ecosystem: Environmental > Terrestrial > Soil > Tropical forest > Bulk soil | place: Panama | collected 2016-02-17 | reverse complement strand
CGGTCGACCCAACGCCCGGCAAACGAACCGGCAACGGCGCCCATCACATAGCCGGTCGAAAAGGCGAGTGGCACGGCAAACATCGCGAGCAGCGCGGTGTTGGCGAGCGCATCGGAGACTTCGAGGAACACCGGCCGACGGGTCGCGATCGAGATCCCGAAATCACCGGTCAAAACTCGCCCGAGCCAGATCAGGAACTGCACCGGCAGAGGCCGGTCGAAGCCGTAAGCGTGCTTGACTATGGCGATTGTCGCGGCGGTCGCATCGGGCGGCATGACGGTCTGCAGCGGATCGCCGGGCGCGATATAGACGAGCGAAAAACACACGACGCTGACCCCGAACGCGATCGGGATCGCGTACAGGATGCGCCGCAGGATGTAGCGGATCACTACTCGACCGAAATCGGCGTCAGATCCTGAAACCAGCTCTGCGCCTGCACAAAACCATGCACCTTGGGCGACATGGCGCGCGGATTGAGGTCATGCGCGACGAAGATCATGGCCGCCTCCTCGTTCATGCTCTCGTTCAGCTGCGTCAACAATTTTAGGCGTTTCTGCGTATCGAACTCGGCAAAGATGGCGGTTATCAGCTTATCCATTTCGGGATTGCTGTGATGCCCCCAATTGGCGCCTTTAGGCGCCCATTGCGGCGTCCACACATGGCGGATCAGTGCATTGAACGGGTCCTGCGTCTGCCGGCTGACATTGATCGCATTGTAGTCGGGGTGTTTGTCGACCCCCTCCCGGGTAACGGCGAGCAGCGCGTTCCAGTCCATCGGCTCGAGTTTCACGTCAAATCCGGCTGCGTCCATCTGCGATTTCACGAGCTCGTTCATCGGCAGAGACTGCATCTGCCCAGAGCCAGAGGTCGAGATTGCCAATGTCACTTTACACGGAAGGCATTGGGCTTCTTGCAGCAGCCGCTTCGCCGTTGCCGGATCGTATTCATAGATCTTCGGATGCCCGTAATATGAGGTTGACGGCGGCAGAGTCGAATTACCCTCGATCATCAGCCCGTTCAGCAGATCCTTCATGTCTGCGCGGTTGAGCGCGTAGTTCGCCGCCTGGCGCACGCGCTTGTCGGCGAAAGGGCCGTTCGCGAAGTTGAGCTGGTACGTCCAGTTGTGCGGGTAGGCGTTCGTGACGATCTGCATGCCTGCCGCTTTCAGCCGGTCAATCGCGTCCGGCGACGGTGCCTCGATCCAATTGACTTGGCCGGAGAGCAACGCCGCGGTGCGTGTCGAAGCCTCGGGCATCGGAAGCAAGACCAGCCGGTCCTGCTTGGGCACGCGCGCCGTGTCCCAGTAATTCTGGTTTGGCAGCAATCCCATGCGCTGGTGCGGCACTGCGCCGTCGAAGCGATAGGGGCCGGTGCCCGACGGGCGCTGCGCATATTCTGTCCAGTTGTATTTGACCTCCTTGGCGCGGCACGGGCTGATCAGCAGCCAATAGCTCAGCTCGTACGGCAGCAGCGAGTCGGTCACCGTCGTGTCGAAGGCGACCGTGTGCTCGTCAATCTTGCTCACGCCGGCGACATTGCCGAGGTAGAAATGCGCTTGGGCGTATTGCGCGGCATCGAACTCGGGTGCTTTGTCATTGGCCGAGTGGCTGTAGTTCCACACGACGTCTTCGGCTGTGAAATCGCAGCCATCGTGCCATTTGACCCCGTTACGCAGTTTGAAAATCCAGCGCCTGTCATTGCCTTCGTCGACGTGCCACTCGGTGGCCAAGCCCGGTTTTATGTCGGTGGCCTTGTCGACGGCAGTCTTCGATAGATCCCACAAGATCAGCGAGTCATAAAGGTTGTAACCGACAAAGCGGTAGCCTTCGAACCCCTGGTCGGGATTGCCGGTCGTGATCGGCAGGTCCCCCGCCGTCATGCCGACGACCAGCGTGCCGCCCGCCTGAGCAGCGACGCCTGCAAGCGAAATGCCCGCGCAGAATGCTAGCCCCAACGCCGAGCGCAACATATCGGATTTTGCCACCCTCACCCCCGGCGCGATCTCTTTGCCGCTGAGTCGTCCGCGCCGTTCGCGGCGATACGGCGCGATGGGCTGGTGCGCCACAACTCTACGGCACGATGCTGATTGGCGTCAAATCTTGGAACCAGCTTTGGGCTTGCACAAACCCGCGGACCTTGGGCGACACTGCTCGCGGGTTCAAATCGTGCACAACGAAGATCATCACCGCGTCGCGGCCTTCGAGCTCATGCAACTGTGTCAGTAACAAGAGCCGCTTTTCCTCATCAAACTCGTTGAAGATCTCGTTGATCAAACGCTCGGCTTCCGGACTTTCGTAATGCCCCCAGTTTGATCCGGCGGGCGCCCAATAGGCTTTTGCGACGAGCTTGATGATCGCATTGACCGGGTCGAGAAGGCCGCGCGAGAAATTGAGCCCGTCATAGTTCGGGTTCTTGTCGACGCCGCTGCGGTAGACATCGAGCAATGTGTTCCAGTCCATTGTCTGCAGACTGACTTCGAAGCCCGCTTCTTCGAGTTGAGCCTTGACGAGCTCGTTCATCGGCAATGGCTGCATCTGCCCGGAACCCGAAGTCGAGATGCCGAATGTCACTTTGCAAGGCAGGCAACCGGCCTCCTTCAGCAACGCGCGCGCCTTTGCCGGGTCGTAGTCATAGGTCGGCGGGTGGCCGTAATAGGGAAGGGTAGGCGGCACGACATCGTGTTCGGGGATCGCCGTGCCACCGAGCATGTCGACGACGTCCTGCCGATTGATCGCGTAATTCGCTGCCTGGCGGACCCGCAGATCCTTGAACGGTCCACGGGTGAAATTCAGCATATAAGGCCAGTCGTGCGGGTAGACATTCGTGACGATCTGCATTCCCTCGGATTTCAGCCGGGGGATCGTGTCCGGCGAGGGAGCCTCGATCCAATTCACTTGGCCTGACAGGAGCGCCGCCGTCCGGGTCGATGCTTCGGGCATCGGGATCAGCACGAGCCGATCCTGCTTCGGGATGCGCGCCTTGTCCCAATATTCGGTATTGGGCACCATTTCGAACCGCTGGTGCGGCACAAAGCGGTCGAAACGGTAGGGTCCGGTGCCGGAGGGATGCAGCGCATATTGCGCCCAGTCGTAATGCAGCTCTTTTGCCCGGCACGGGCTCACCATCATCACATAGCTGAGACTGTATGGAAAAAGCGATTCGACAAAATTGTTCTCGAACGCCACGGTGTAGTCGTCGATCTTGCTGACCGACTTGATGTTCGTCAGAAAGCCGCGGCTGTACGCGAATTGCTGCGCCAGGAAATAGGGCGCCTTCTGGTCCATGCGGTAGGAATAATTCCAGACCACGTCATCGGCTTTGAAGTCGCAGCCGTCATGCCATTTGACGTCCCGGCGCAAATGCACGATCCAGCGCTTGTGGTCTTCGGGGTCAATCTCGTAAGACGTGGCAAGGCCAGGCTTGATTTCCGATGCTTTGTCGGCCTTCGACAAGTCCCACAGCAGCAGCGAGTCATAAAGGTTGTAGCCGACAAATCGGTAACCCTCGAAGCCTTGGTCGGGGTTACCAGTCGTGACTGGGATATCGCCCGCTGTCATGCCGACGGTCAACGTGCCGCCCGTCCAGGCGGTTGACGCGGTCAGCAGGACCCAGAGGACCCCAACCGCGCTCAGCGAGCGGGTGCCCCAGCGAGCGAGGAGCCGTCTGGGCAGCTCTTCGCGACTTACAGCCATCGAATGTCCTTCCGCGTCGGGTTTCAGGTCCCCGGTGCGAAAGGATCAGCAAGCGACGTGCCAAAAAATCCGGGTTGGCGCTCGCCCGCCGGAGCGGTCATTGCGGGCTCCGAACGCGTCACCCGTTGCGAGATCTGCCTAAACTCTCGGCAAATCCCGCATATCCGTTGCCGTCTCGATCAGTCGGCCAAGGCGGCAACGCGGCCCCTCGCGTCAACCGAGCGAGGGATCTGCAGCCAGAAAAGTGAAACTACCGCAGAGAGCAGCGCGCAAAGGGCCAATGCATAAAGACCGCCCGCAAAGCTGCCGGTCACGTTCTTGGCCCACCCGACGAGCGTCGGCCCGAAGAACCCGCCGAGATTGCCCAGCGAGTTGATCCACGCAATCCCCGCGGCCGCAGCGCCACCGGTGAGGAACATCGTCGGCATCGACCAGAATGGCCCCTTTGTGCCGTAGAAGCCGATCGCAGCAATCGTGATGCCGACCAGCGCCCACCACGTGCCGATCGTCAACCCTGCAAACACCAGTCCTACCGTGGAAATGATGCAAGTCGTAAAAAGGCTCCAGCGCCGGTCGCCGATGCGGTCGGACAGCCAGCCGCAGAATACCATACTGATTCCGCCGGCAGCATAGGGGATCATCGTCAGCCACCCGACTTGCATGTTGCTGACGCCGAGCTCCTTGATGATTTGCGGCAAGAACAGCAGCATCCCAAGGCTGGCAGTGACGATGCCGATATAGTTGATAGACAGCATGATCACCTTCGGATCGACGAACGCGCGCAACATTCCAAACCCGTGATGAGCTTCGATCTGGCGCCTCTCTTGCTTCATCCTGTCGGCCAGCCAGTCGCGCTCCTCACTGTGGAGCCAATGCGCCTCGGTCGGCCGATCCGTCAGATAAAAGAACACCCAAATCCCGATCAGTACCGTCGGAATGGCCTCCAGAAGGTACATACACTGCCAACCCTTAAAACTCATAAGACCGTCCAACCCCAATAACGCGGTCGAGACCGGTGCGCCGCTCGCGACGGCGATCGGCAAGGCCAATGTGAAACCGGAATTGATGCGCGCGCGATGCTGGTCGGGAAACCAATAGGTGAAGTAAAGAACAAAGCCGGGGAACAGCCCAGCTTCGGCAAGGCCAAGCAGAAACCGTATCGCCATAAAGCTATAGGGGCCGGTTGCGAAGGCGGTGGCGCCGGAGATGATGCCCCAAGTGATCATAATTCCCGCGATCCACAGGCGCGCACCGACCTTCTCGAGGATGATATTGCTCGGCACTTCGAAAAGGACGTAGCCCCAAAAGAATGCGCCGGCGGCCATGCCATACCACGCGGCGTCGAGACCCAGGTCCTTGTTCATCGTCAGCGCCGCAAAGCCGACATTGATGCGATCGAGATAGCAGAAGAAATAGGTGAGCACTGCAAACGGCAGGATGCGCAGATACACTTTGCGCATCGTCGATTGTTCAACTGCTGTGATCACGTCGTCCTCTAGGTGGTTTAGTGGCATATCAATGCCGTAGCCTAACCTTTACGATTGGCAGATCTGCGGCAATTGACATGATGACGCGGATCATGCACGCCCACCGGCCGGGATCTAGTTATCGGCTATGGCGTTCGCGGTGCGGGCCTCGGCTTTGATAAGGATCAGAAAATGGCATCCATCCCTGAGAATTACGTCGATCTGCTTCAGCAAAAGAAAGCCTTCGCCAATCTGGCGACGATTATGGCGGACGGATCGCCGCAGGTTACACCTGTCTGGTTCGATTACGCGGATGGGGCAATTCGCGTGAACACCGCGAAGGGCCGGGTCAAGTCTCGCACCCTGAAGCCTGGGGCACAGGTCGCACTCGCGATCATGGACCCCGACAACGCCTACCGCTACATGCAGATCCGGGGCCGCGTTCGCCGCGCCACCGAAGACGGTGCCGATGGTCATATTGATTCGCTCGCAAAGAAATATCTCGGAAAGGATACCTACCCGTTCCGCCAGCCGGGCGAGGTTCGCGTCATGTATGAAATCGAGCCGATCTCAGTCTCCGGCATGAGCTGATCGAACCGTTCCGATCCGAGCCTCCCGCGCACCACCTCCTCGCTCGTCTTGCCAATTACCGCGATTGCGGCATGCTGATGGCCGGCCTCTCCGCCGTGGCGAGGCTGATCGGAAGGCATGGAGGAGCAGAAACGATGAACTGGACCGATCGGCGACGGCGGTTTCGGGCAATTCTCAAAGGGGATCGCTGCTACCATCCGGCTTCGGTATTCGATCCGCTGTCGGCCCGCATCGCGCAGGATCTAGGCTTCGAGGTCGGCATGTTCGCGGGCTCGACGGCGTCGCTGACCGTGCTCGGCGCGCCGGATTTGATCCTCATTACATTGGCTGAATTCGCTGAGCAGGCGTACCGGATCAATCGCGCGTTCGATTTGCCCTTGCTGGTTGACGCCGATCATGGTTACGGCAACGCGCTCAATGTGATGCGCACCGTGCAGGAATTGGAGACGGCGGGGGTGTCGGCGCTCACGATCGAGGACACGATCCTGCCGCGACCCTACGGGCCAGGCGGCCGAGACCTGACCTCGATCGAGGAGGGGGTCGGCAGGATGCGCGCCGCGCTGGCCGCCCGGCAAGACCCGGAGCTGGTGATCGTCGGACGAACCATCGCAATGGGCTCGACCAGCACCGAAGACGCGATCGCGCGCGCCAAGGCCTATGCCGCGGAAGGAGTGGACGCGTTCTTTTTTGTCGGCATCGCGGATCGCACCCAGCTAGAGGCGGCTGCGGCAGCGATCGACATACCGATCATCATGGGCGGCGGGGCGTCAGGCCTCTCTGACCGCGACTACCTCGCCAGCAAGCGCGTTCGTGTAGCCCTGCAGGGTCATCAGCCGATCATGGCGGCGGCGCAGGCCGTTCACGACACATTGAAAGCGCTGCGCGACGGCGTGCAGCCGCGAGATCTGAAAGGGGTGCCCTCCGCCGAGTTCATGGCAAAGGCAACGCGCGACGCCGATTACAAGCGCTGGACAAAGGAGTTCCTCGGCGGGTGAAAATCGCCGAGCGCGCTCTCACGCATAGAGCAGGTTCGCGAGGAACCGCAGGGACGCGGCGACGAGAAAGATGCCAAAGCCAATTTCCAGCCGACGTTTTGGCAGCGCATGCGCAAGGCGGGCGCCGAGCGGTGCAACATAGCTCGAGATCGGTGCGATCATGACGACGCCGATCACCGAGATAAAGCCGATGGAGAGCGGCGGCAGCTCCGCCTGATGCGGCAAACCCGCAAGTAGATAGCCGATCGTGCCAGCGATCGTGATCGGGACGCCGAGACCCGCCGACGTCGCAACGGCATTGTGGATCGGAACGCCGTAAAGGGTCATGACCATTGTCGCAAGGGAGCCACCGCTGATGCCCATCAGCGAGGAGGCGAGTCCGACACCGAAGCCGTAGCCGGTCATTCCGAGCCGACCCGGCAATTGCCTACCGAGCACCCAATCCTCGCGTCCGACGAGGAGCTTAGCCGCAATGACACCGGCGATAACGACGAAGGCCGCTTCGAATGCCTCCGCCGGTGCGACAGCCGCCGCGAGCGAACCGATCGCTACGCCGACCACAGCCGGCAACCCCCAGGAGTGGAGCACCGCCGTTATTACCAGCCCCCTCGCACGATGCGCCTGGTACGACCGCACCGCCGTCGGCACGATGATCGCCAGCGAGGTTCCGACGCAAAGCTGCATGCGCACCTCTTCCGGCACGCCAAGAATTCGGAAGACCTCGAAGAGCACTGGAACAACCACCGCACCGCCGCCAATCCCGAATAACCCCGCAAGGAGACCCGTGATCACACCGGCGGCCATAACGGCCACGGCCAGCCAAGCGACTTCGCTGAGACTAACTCCCGACATGGTTAGAGGCGGCCGTGGCGCCGAAGCAGTTCGGTCAACTCGGCGATACTTTGCCAATGCTCTACGCGATCGACGGCACCTTCGACCTTGGCGACCCCTTCGGGAGTCAGCACAACCCCCGATAGCTGATGGAACTTGGCGCGGATCTCAGATTCGGCAAAGGGCTGTTGAAAATCGCCTCGATGACTCTCGCAGGCCCGCATGCTCTGACGGCCGTCAGTCAGGGTTATAGTGACGCGGGCGGGTCTGAGCCGCGGTGCAACGGCGCTCATCGCCGGGTCTTCGATCACGTGCACGCGATGGCGCAGTGCCGCGATTACCGGATCGTCGAGAGCGGTATCATCGAGTGCCTCGTATCCCAGGCTCCCTCTGACCGCCATTGTCGCCGCGGCATGCGGTAATGAGTATTTGGACGCGAAGTAGTTGGGCGGATCAGGGTTGCGCATGACCGATGCGAAGCGATAGGTCGCAACATCGATACGCGCGATGTCGTCTGGCTTCGGGTGCAGTTCCGACAGCACTGCATGAAGGCAGTCGAGCGCCGGATGGATCGGGTTGCAGCAGGCATAAAGGCGGAAATAATTTTGCGTGATGTGCCACAGTGTACCGAGATCATCGGTTATCCGCGCGGGTGAGAAATCGCTTCCCACCAAGCTGCCGAGCGCTTCCTCGATCGCGTCCGCCTGCGCTTCGAAGCCCGCATGCGCCAGTTCGGGCGCGAGGGCCGCGGCGAAGCCGCTCATTCCGCCGGCGACATTTAGCGTCGTCGCACCGGCTACCGCATTCGTGTAGCTCGGCGTCAGCAACAGGGTTGTCGCGATGCGCATCGTGCGGCTAATCCCAGCCGCGTCGAGCCCATGTAATCGCGCTCCGGCAGCCGCGGCCGCCAGCAATGACACTTGACCGTTCTGGTGGGCGAGCGGCCGCGGTGTGAACCCACCGGCGAGCCGCGCAGCGACGTCATAGCCGAGGACAAACGCCGCGAGCATGTCGCGTCCGGAGCTTGCGAGATGCTCGCCGACCGCCAGGACCCCGGGCAAGACCTGCATCGCCGCTTGACCCGAAACGAAGCGCAGCCCTTCGCAGAGCTCGATCGATCGCCCTGCAATACCGTTCAAGAGCGCCGCAGTGCGTGGATCATGGGTCGGCCAACCGCTCGCAAGCACCGTGGCCCCGATGCCGGCCGTGCGGACGAGCCGGTCGCGCAGCTGCCGCACCTCCGGCCGTTCGGAGCCCGCGAGGATAACTCCCAAGGTGTCGAGTAATACGAGCTTCACATGCCGCCGGACTGGCTCGGGAACTTCCTCCCATTGGGTCCGCGCAACAAATTGCGCCAATTCCTCGATCTGCTGACCCATCCCTTATCGCTCCCGATTTGGGGCTTGCATCGAAAACGCCGGTAGCCTACATCAACGGACACGGGGTTGTGCAGACACTCCGTCAGACGGCCTCCGTCCAAGTTCTGCGCCACTCGTTCTGCGAGGAGCGCACCGTCATGGACGCAGGTCGTTTTTCTATTTCTCCACAAAGCCTCTATCGCGAGCTCGGCACTGGTGCGGCGCCGTTCCTGGTCGATGTCCGCCGCGACCCGGTATTCGAGGCCGACGATTGGATGATCCCCAGCGCCGTCCGCCGCTCGCCGGAAACAATCGAGCAATGGGGCCGGAGCATCGCGGCCGGATCCTCAATCGTTGTTTATTGTGTTAAGGGCCACGAAGTTAGTCGGGGCACCGCGGTGGTCTTGCGCGGGGCCGGCGTGTCGGCGTGCTATCTCGAAGGCGGCATTGCCGCCTGGACAGAAGCGGGGCTCCCGTTGCGACGCAAGGTCGCGCAAAACCCGGCCAGCTGGATCACGCGCGAGCGCCCGAAGATCGACCGCATCGCTTGCCCATGGCTGATCAGGCGCTTTATCGACCCGGAGGCCTCTTTTCTCTACGCCCCCACCGAGGAGGTGTTTGACGTCGCGAACTCGACCGGTGCCACAGCCTACGACATTCCGGGCGCCGAGCCGTTCTCGCATGACGGCGAGCTCTGCAGCTTTGATGCGTTTCTCAAGGTCTACGGGATCAAGGATCCGGCGCTCGACGCACTCGCATTAATCGTGCGAGGCGCCGATACGGCGCGCTTGGAACTCGCGCCGCAGTCACCAGGCTTGCTCGCGTTATCGCTCGGACTTTCCGCCAATTTCGCGGATGACCACGCGATGCTCGACCGTGGCATGGTCATGTATGACGCGCTTTACGCCTGGTGCCGCGATTGCCAGCGCCAGACGCATAATTGGACGCCAGGAGCTGCTGCGTGACAGCGGATCCGGAACCCTCTGCGGTCGTAATACCGCGTCGCTCGATACGAGAAATCGTCAGCTATTTTCTGCGTTTGGGTACGCTCGGTTTTGGCGGTCCCGTGGCGCTCTGCGGGCTGATGGAGCGAGAACTCGTCGGCGAGAAGGGCCGGCTCACAAAGGAAGAGATGCGCGACGCGATCGCAGTATCCCAGTCGCTGCCGGGGCCGCTCGCGATCCAAGTCGGAATTTTCATCGCGTATCTGCGCGGTGGGTTCTGGGGAGCGTGGGCCGGCGGTTGGGCATTTATCCTGCCGAATTTTCTGATTGTCGCCGCATTGGGCGCAGCTTACGTGCATTTTGGCGGCCTTAGCTGGATGACGGCGATCTTCTACGGTGTGAGCCCAGCGGTGATCGCACTGATCATCCATTCCTGTTACCGCCTCGCCAAGCTTGGAATGGAAGACTGGCTGCAATGGGTAATTGCGGCCGCCTGTTTTCTCGTGACTGTCTGGCTCGAGGCCGAGGTGGCGGTGTTGTTCATTGGCGCCGGTATTCTCGGCATCCTTTACTACGGATCGTGGTTTCGGGGTGGCAGCGCGCCGATCGCGCTGCTCGCCATTGCCCCTTTGGGGATCGGGACGGCGACGGCGCCGACGGTCTCGACGCTCGGTCATCTCCTCGGGTTCTTCCTGAAGGCCGGCAGTCTCACTTTCGGCAGCGGGCTCGTCATCGTGCCCTTTCTCGAGAAAGGGCTCGTGCAGCAGACCGGATGGCTCAATGGCCGCGAGTTCCTCGTTGCCGTGGCGGTTGGCATGCTGAGCCCTGGGCCGGTTGTCATCACCGCCACCTTCGTGGGCTTTCTCGTTGCCGGCTTCTGGGGCTCGCTCGTCTCGACGATTGGGATCTTTCTGCCGTCTTTTATTCTGATCCTGGTCGTCGCCCCGATCCTCGTGCGCCATCGCGCCAACCGGAATGTGCAGGGCTTTGTCAAGGGGGCGTACGCGGCTGCGATCGGAACGATCCTCGGCGCCTGCGTACTGCTCGGGAAGATCGCAATCGGCGATTGGCTCACTGCACTCATCGCTGCCAGTAGCCTTGCGGTCCTGTTCCGTTGGAAGGTCAGCAATCCACTACTCGTCGCCGCGACCGCGGTCATCGGGTTGATTGCCTTTCCGATCCTTCAGCCGACGTGGGTAATGGTAAAATAGCGAAGATGGGGGCGCTCCAAATGATTCGGCCGAGGGTATACCCGTTGGGCCTTTTGGTTGCGCTGCTTGGTTTTTCGACTAACACACTGGGGCAGCGCAGCGGTCCTATTTCTGTCAATTTTTCGGCGACTGGACCAGGCGGAGAACCAGCTGATTTTACATTCTGGCGCACCGGCCAGGGGCCAGCAGGACAATGGACCGTCGTCGCGGATCCGACGGCAGCGGGCGGTCGCGCGATTGCGCAGGTGAGCAAGGATCGCACGGACTATCGCTTCCCGCTCGCTGTTTACAAATCCTACGCCGGGAAAGATCTCGAACTCTCGGTGCGCTTCAAACCTGTCGCCGGGACGGTCGATCAGGCCGGCGGCATCGCCGTGCGGTTGTCAACACCCGATGACTACTATATCGCCCGCGCAAATGCGCTCGAAGACAATGTGCGCTTTTACCGAGTGGTCAAGGGCAAGCGTGAACAGCTCGCCAGCGCCAATGCCAAGGTCGCGGCAAACCAGTGGCATACGCTGGCGCTGAAGGCGGAAAGAGACCGTTTCACCGTGTCCTTTGACGGCAAGCCGCTACTCTCAACGCAGGATCGAACCTTTGCAGATGCCGGCAAGGTCGCACTGTGGACCAAGGCCGACAGTGTCACCTATTTTGACACGATCTCGATCACGCCGCTCGACTGATCGAAGGCCCCGGGATGGCGACGGGCTCTAGTTGGATTGCCAGCAAAATCCCATTGACGTTCCAAGGGCAGCAATGCATATTGTCGTTGTCGGGCTTCACTGCAGTCGCCCGGCGACCCAAGGCATTTTGCCCGAGCACTGCATCGTCCCGCTCGCAGGGCCGAGAGCTTGTGGTGAAATGCATTCATCCCAAAACTCAGATCCCTCGGCGGCATGGAGCAAGCCATGTCCGAAGTTACGTTGTTCGGTTTTCCCCGTAGTGTTTATGTCCAGATGGCAGGAATCGTCCTGACGCACAAGCAGGTTCAGTACGCGTTCCACGATCTCGAAACAGAAATGAACACACCGAGCCATATTGCACTACACCCATTCGAACGGGTGCCGATCCTGCGACATGGCGATTTTACGGTCTACGAGACCAACGCCATCGTCAGCTACGTGGACGATGTGTTCGACGGCCCGAATTTAACGCCGTCGGATCCACAGATGCGGGCGCACATGAACCAGTGGATCAGCGCGGTGAACGCGTACTACTACCCATACCTGATCTATCATGTGTCGCACGAACGCAATGTCTTCCCGCAGTTGGGCATCGCGTCGGACGAGAAGGTCGTGGCATATGCGATGCCGAAGGTCGAAATATGTCTGCAGACCCTTGAACGCGAGCTATTGCGGACCGGAGATTTTCTCATCGGGCCGGATCTGAGCCTGGCCGATTTTTTCATGTTGCCGATCATCCACGGCTTCGGCTTCGCACCGGAAGCACAAGCGATGTACCCGCGATTTCCGTCGATCTGCGCATGGCGGGAGCGGATGGAAGCCTTACCCACAATGAAGCGCTTCCGCGCCGCGCAGCCCCCGCGAGGACCGATCGAGCATGCCCGCAGGTGGGTAGTCTCGCACCGACCGAAATACTAACCGTACGCGGGCCTGTTGCGCTAGTGAGAGAAAGGCGGCAGCTGCGGGGATGCAGACTCCCGTCAGAGGCCCTCCTCCAAGCTCTGCTCTTCGGCGTATGTCGGAAAATCGGCTAAAGCGAGGGAGGACCAAATGCCCTACGAGATGAAACCGCTTCATGTGATCCCCAGCGGCGGTTTTGAGAAGGAGCGAGATGATAAGCTCAAGAGCGGTTCCATTGATGTTGCTGTACGAGGGAGGACATCATGAGGTTTAATCTACGACGGCTCGCGCTTTCGGCTCTGCTGACCGGTGCCCCAGGTCTCGCCATCGCCGCAGATGACTGGCAAACGCAAGTCGGCGAGGCACTCGGAAAACCCGGTACAACGGCGCCCGGCGGCATCTACCGCGTCGGTCTGCCGCGCGCCGATCTGAAAGCCACGCTCGACGGCGTCGAGCTGAAACCGGGCTTTGCGCTCGGCGGCTGGCTCGCATTCGAGAAGATGGGCGAGCAAGGCATGGTGATGGGCGATCTCGTCTTGACCGAGACCGAGGTTAATTCCGTCATGAGCAAGCTTGCGGCAGGCGGGGTCGAGGTTACGGCGTTGCACAACCATCTGCTGCGCAATCAGCCGTTCACGATGTACATGCACGTGCACGGGCTCGGCGATCCGGTGAAGCTCGCCTCTACGCTGCACGCGGCGCTGGCGGAAAGCAAGACGCCGATGTCCGCCGCTCCCGCGGCACCGGCTCCGCCGCCGCAGATCGATCTCGACACCGTCGCAATCGATCAGACACTCGGCGCCAAGGGGACCAATAACGGAGGCGTCTACCAGTTCAGTATTCCGCGTGCCGAACCGATTAAGGACGGCGGTATGGATGTACCACCGCCAATGGGCTCGGCCAATGCGATAAATTTCCAGCCGACCGGCGGCGGCAAGGCGGCAATCACCGGCGACTTCGTATTGATCGGCAAGGAGGTGAACCCGGTGCTGAAAGCGCTGCGGGATCACAGCATCGAGGTCACGGCGGTGCACAATCACATGCTCGACGATCAACCACACCTCTAGTTCATGCACTTCTGGGCCAATGACGACGCGAGGAAGCTCGCGGAAGGGCTGAAGGCCGCGCTCGCGCAGATCAACATCGCAAAGAGCTGAGCGTGCTTGCCCGAGCGGCATTGATAGCAGCCGTGCTCACTGCACCGGCGGTGGCGATCGCGCAGACGGCCGGTGCGCCGTTGGTACTCGAGATGAAAATCCCGCTCGGTGAAGTGAGCGGACGGATTGATCACTTGGCGATCGATTTGTCGCGACAACGGCTGTTTGTTGCCGAGCTCGGCAACAACAGCCTTGGCGTGGTCGATCTGCGGGCAGCCAAGTTGCTGCGTACGGTTTCCGGAATGGCCGAGCCGCAGGGCGTCGCTTACGTCCCGTTTGTCGACAGCATCTATGTCGCAAATGGTGGCGACGGCTCGGTGAGGGTGCTGCGAGGCGATGATCTTACGCCGACCGGGCGCATCGAACTGGGCAATGACGCCGACAATGTTAGAGACGATGCCCTGCGCAATCGCGTGCTGGTCGGATATGGAAACGGAGCGCTCGCCGTAATCGACGCGGCGAGCCAGACCAAAATGACCGATCTTCGGCTCCACGGCCACCCGGAAGGTTTCCAGCTCGACGACGCGACGTCCCAAATCTTTGTCAATGTCCCGGATGCTCGCCAGATCGAAATCGTCGACCTCGCATCAAAAGCCAGCCAATCCTTGCCGACGCGAGATGCGGGATCGAATTTCCCGATGGCGATCGACCGGGATGGGCGCCGGGTGCTCGTCGTTTTCCGCAACCCTCCGACATTGATGGCGTTTTCGATGCAGGAAAGACGACTCATCGCGAAGCTCGGTACCTGCAGCGACGCCGATGACGTGTTTGTCGATCCCAAGCGTCGGCGCATCTACGTGAGCTGCGGCGAAGGCGCGCTCGATGTTCTCGAACAAAGTGGGAGCGAGTATCGTCGTTTGGCACGAATATCGACGATACCGGGGGCGCGCACTTCGCTGTTTGTTCCTGAGCTCGACCGACTCTTTGTGGCGGTGCGGGCGAGGTCGAACGAGCCCGCGGCGATTTGGGTGTTTCGGCCCGTTCCATGAGGGCTGGCGGCGGCTCTGCGCTGGCGCTGGTCGCGCCGCTTGCGTGTTGGTGCGACGCTGCACAAGCCTACCGGCCGTTCAATGGGACGGATGCGGCTGTGGCGGAAACCGGTGCAGTGGAAATTGAGCTCGGACCGGTCGAAGGCCTTCGCGAGGAGGCCAACCGCACCCTGTTCGCTCCCGATGTG
>Ga0126371_10002857_pt1 | contig 15006 bp, 22 predicted proteins | sample PanSoiMetaPlot_4_FD_110145 | JGI IMG/M metagenome (GOLD analysis project Ga0126371, IMG submission 110145) | Tropical forest soil microbial communities from Panama - MetaG Plot_4 | ecosystem: Environmental > Terrestrial > Soil > Tropical forest > Bulk soil | place: Panama | collected 2016-02-17 | reverse complement strand
CCATCGCCATTACCCCGGCAAGTCCGATGGAGCTTGTTCGCTCGTTGATCTCCATCGTCCGCGGCCTTCCCGGTGTAACAGTCCGGTCGGCTCCTGCAATTACTGTTTCGGGACCTGCTCAGCGTTCACTCACGTTATGGCCTGCACGCTCGCGGAGTCGCCTACTCGGCAGATTTCATCGTCTGCAATGCTGTCGATTCGTGGGCTGCTCGTCAGTTGAAAGCAGTCGGCAGCGGCGTCTATCTGATCGGTGACCCGTTGAGTCCGTTGCCGCCGACGCTGTGGGGCTTGAGCGTCTCGCTATCTCCGTCGATGCCGGTGGGTCATTTTCTAGTCGGCGTGCGCAACGAGTGCGCGATCGCTGACCGACAAGCTGCGACGGTTGAGATCAGCAGGGAGCATGCTTCGTTCTTCACGCAAAACCTTGTCGTGATCTTGACTGAAGAGCGACTGGCGCTCTGCGTCTATCGGCCTGAAGCGTTCGTGTACGGCGCGCTCAGCACGTCGGGCAGCTAATAAAGTTTCGGCGACACCCGCCGAAAAAAGCTCTCGGGTTCTTCTCCCCGAGGGCTCCTTTCAGAAGCGGCTCGCGTCCATGTTCGGCTCGCGGGCCGCATTTTTCTGCACATGAATCTGCCGGACCCGCTTTTCAAGTTATTCGCTATGCGGCGGCGGGGGCGCTGTCGAATGGAACTGTCATAACTATCTTCGTACCCTTGGTCGGTACGGAATGCACCTCAAGCGTTCCACCAAGTATGCGTGCGCGTTCTCGCATGCTGAGGATGCCGATCCCATTTGATGCATTGTTCTCGGCAAGATCGAACCCTCTACCATTGTCAGACAGAGTTAGAGAGATCGCCTCACTGTCTCTTTTCAGCCGGACCTCAACCGTTGAGGCTTTGCTGTGCTTAGTCACATTACGAAGCGCTTCCTGAAGCACCCGAAAAATGCACAGTTTGGTCTCGGGATTTATTGCGTCGGGTATTTCGTCGCAAACGGCGTCAATTTGTATCGCGTGTTGCTGCGCGAACTCCTTGCAATGCGACTTAACATTTGCAGCGAGTCCCAGGATTTCTAACTTGGAGGAGTGCAAGCGATGAGAAAGCGAGTGGAGATCCATTGCGGTCTCGTGCGCCAGTTTACGCAGCGCCCGCATTCGCCGATCGGCTTCTGGAGAAGAACCCTTAATCATCCCGGAAAGCAAGTCCAGTTCGCTTGCGAAAAGAGCGAGCCTCTGGCTGAAATCGTCATGGAGTTCCCGTGCGAGACGTCGGCGCTCGTCTTCTTGAGCACTAATCAGGCGTCCACTAAGTTCAATGCGTTCTTGCTCAGCCGCCCTGCGTTGTGTCACGTCGAAAACCACTCCTACCATGCGGAGCGGCTTCCCCGTGTGATGGTAGTAGGCCTGCCCTCGTCCGTGTATCCAACGAACTTCGCCGTCGGGCCGCACTGCGCGCAGATCAATAAGATAGGGTCGGCGGTTCTCGAAACAATCACGCCAGTGCCGGATCACACGGTCGCGGTCGTCCGCATGCAACGCATCGATAAACGTTTGGAGAGTGACCTTGCCGTTTGCGGGCGCACCAAACATGTCGCGGGTTTTCTGGTCCCAATACAGAGTTTCGCTTAGCTCGTCCCAGTACCATAATCCTAAGCCGGATCCGTCCGCTGCGAGCGTGAGCCAGTCCTCGCTCCTCAAGAGTGCTTGTTCCATACTGCTAAGAACACCGTCGATGAACATTGCACTATCGCTCGGCAACCGGGCAATCTGCGCGGAATCCCGAAGCGCCCTGAACTCAAGTTGTAAAGCTGTTGCCCTTTCGCGTAGTGCGTTGCTTTGTCGAATCAGATCCTGTGACTCGCGAAGGGCCTTTCGCGCTCGGCCTGCGAACGATTCGCCATGTTGAACGTGTCGCATAAAAAAGGCGTGCTTCGAGTGGCGGCGAGTCTTCCGTAGATGAGGGGACGAGCTTACCACTCATGTGGCCTTTTTCGTCCTGACAAAAAGCCCGAGACGGTCAAGCAGCCTGGGGCGCCGTTGCACCATTTTACTTTTATCGACAAAAAGCCCCTGTTTCACGAGACAGCAGCGAGCATCGCTCGTAAACTGTCGCCTACGACTAGCGCTAAGCAGATCACTTAGAGCTTTTGAGGGGGGCGGTTCTCATGCCTCCGACCCTCTTCGCAACTCACGCATGAGATGAGCGATGCCTGCGACAAGTGCCCGAAATGCGGTAGCTCTGATCTCCTCACAATCGGCGAGCAACAAGCGTGCAAAGCAGAAAACTGCAACTGGCATACCGATGGCTTCGAGAAGCTGCTACCCCTAACGCGATGGCAAGCTGAATTTATTGCTGGCGCTCAGCGAGACGTTCGCATCGCTCTTCAAATGGGTGATGACGCGATGAAAGGATGCGCTGACAAATGTACGACCGTTTTTCGCGTCAGTTTTCGGCGACACTGAACTGAGTCAGCAAGCCAGAGCCGTTCAGGAGAAGCTGTGTCGCAATGAGAGCAGCGCAGTGAAGCGAAAGATCACGCTGACAGCGTCGACAGTCTCGCGCGAGCTGCCGCCGCCTGAAACGAATGGCAGCGAGCAATCAGACGCTGCGCAGCACAAGTAGTTGCCGAAGCGACCAGGACATCCGGTTGATCCGGAACGCGAAAAGTCCAAAGCAGCAGTTCGCAAAGTGCTGGACGAGAATTACGATAAAGTCGTCAACGAGCAGATGACGAGCACCGAAGTTGCCTCTGAACTGATTGAAAGAAATGAGCCGTGCTGGCATCGTAATGGCTGGAAAGACCCGACCGCGATCAATCTCATCAACAGAGAAATGATCAACTTCCGAAAATTACAGTAATTCCAACAACTGCTCGGCTCGCTGATCGGCGGAATTACTGTAATTGTTCACGCTGACCCCCTCTGATCTAGTTCCACGAAAGATTTAATTCTTACAAATCGACAACCTTCAGCACTGTGCGCAAAATCGACGACGCGAAAGAGATCAGCGCTCTGGAAGCACCTCGGGCTGCGTAGTCGCGTTCGCTCTGTGAAGGCGTCGACTAAGCAGCCCAGAAGGAGATCATCGTCGATGCATGATCACATCACAAAGCGATCTCAGAAAGCAATCTCCCCTACGAGTGCCACGTGCTGCAGGCGAAAGTCGATATTCACTCTGCAGCTATCTCAGTCGTGTCGCCGCTCGACACAACTCAAAAGCCAGGAGCTATCACATAAATCTGTGAGCTCGTTTCACAGATGAGCGACGCAGGCTTTTCACCGAAGACTGTGACGCTCTACAGCGCGCTCGTCAAGCAAGTCGTCGCCAGCGCGATCGGCGACGATGGCGAGCCACTGTCTCCGCGCACGTGGAATCACGAATTTATCGATATGCCGCTCGTGGTCAACCAGCGTACGCCGAGCTTCACGGCAATCGAGATCGAGCAGATCATCAACCGAGCCAATGCCAATGACCGACAGCTGGCTGTGCTCTATGCGTTGCTACCGAGCACAGGTCTACGCATCGGCGAAGCTCTTGGTCTGAAAGTGACAGACTTTCACGATCGCGCGCTGAACATTCAGCGCGCTATCTGGAATGGACAAGAGACGACGCTGAAGACGCGCTTCGCGTATCGGAAAGTCGGTCTCGCGCCGGACGTCGCGCAGATGCTCGAAGCCTTCATCGGGGAACGCAAAGACGGTTATCTGTTTCGCAGTCGTACTGGTGGCCCACTGGCAGACCGGAACGTGCTGCGACGCAGTCTGCACCCGATCTTGAAAGCGATGGGCTGGAAAGACGGCGCACTCGCTGGCTTTCACGCTTTTCGCCGCTTCAGAGTCACTTATCTGCGAAAGCAGAAGACGCTCGAAGACGTACTGCGGTACTGGACTGGCCACGGAGACAAGACCGTGAATGACCGATACTCGAAACTGTCGCAAGATGACGAGTTTCGCAGAGCAGTCTCTGAGCAGGCGGGCACTGGTCTGTCGAGCAAATTGTTCGCACAAATCGCGATGTTGTACCCAGCTGTACCCGTCAACCCGCACTTGCAGACAGCTGCGCAAGTGGTGGTGAACTAACGAATGAGCGGCCTGAGAGATTCGAACTCCCGACCTTCTGGTTCGTAGCCAAAAGGTAAATCCACTTATCTCTCTCGTTCTCAATCGCTTACGTGTTTCTCAGGGCGCGTTTTGTTTCACCCCAGTTTCACTCCAGATCGCGGGTGAACAAAAAAGCAAAATTCTGCGCGACTCTGCCTCTGATTTTCCACACTTGCGACCTTGGCAGAAATTTCGCGAGCAAATTTCCACCAGTGCCTAGCGCAGGTCCAGTCACGTGCAATACGCGGACAGCAGTGTAGGCCCTACGGTAGATGAGGCCGACATTGTCAGAGATGGCGATTTATCGCCAATTGAGGACTAGAATCAGCACCGCACGCTCTTCGGAGTGGATGCGGTGGAAGCTCCGCAACTCTCACCTGATATTTGTACACCGGCAATCCAAACGTCTGGACTGCCGGTGAATATCCTTTCTTAGCTCAGTGACTTGCGTGGGCTGCCAATTCAGAGCTGAGAACAGGAAGAAGTTCGAACCGACCTCGATCGCACGGCCGGCGGCTTCCGCTGCGTCCATCTTCTCCGATGAGGTGATGCCGCTGGACCCATCAGCAGCCGGCCAATCGGCCTGATCCATCACAAGGATTGGCCGGACCTCCCACCAAATTTGCCCAGTGGTCACGAAGTTGTCGTCCACCACGTGATCATGATTTGGGGTGGGCACGAAGATCGGCTCCTTGGGAGGGCCGGGTATCTTGTGCAGGGCAACGAGCGTCGTCGACAGATCAATCGACGACGCATGCATAGTGCAGGTGCCGGGAACGGGATGGCCGGGATCGGGACACTGCGTCGTAATGGCCGAATTCACCTTCTTCTTCCACGCTTCCGGAATAAAGCCGAAGACCTTCACGAGCGCTTCTCCTAACCTCGCGCCACACAGTTCGTCGGGCCTCGGTCGATCGGGACATCTCATTGCATGCTCGGGGTTCCGGTCTTGGTCGACCGAGAACATAGGGAGCAGCACATAAAGGTGCGCCGTGTTAGCGATGTTGCCGCCGGTAGGATCCTGGGTCGGCTCCGTAATGGGCTGGCAAATTGGCGTTTGCATTTCGTGCGGATCCGTCTGCGCTAACACACCATTGAAGTCGAGATCCAGGTTGGGTTGATCGACGCAGTCAAAATTCTGCGTGTATGTGAACGTGGTTAGTTGGTCAGCCCCAAAGCCATGGGTCTGATTCGGGGCCAACTGCGCGGACGCGCTGAGGGTTGCCAGGGTCACCCATACCGCGGTGATCAGAACGAAGCGGAGAAGTTTGTGGCTGTGGGCTTGTGAATACGGAGTTTGCAAGCGGATCATATCGTCACTCCTTAGCTCTCGAATAATTCGAGCTATCTGGATGGCCTCACCGGCCACCGGTTTAGTCATGCGATTGACGCGTGCTGTGCCCGCAGTTGAGCGATGCCATGACCGAATGTATCGCCCCCGCTTTTAGAATTTGAGACTTAACAGGTACTGAATCAGGTCACTCTTTTCGCCATCCGTGAGCCCGAGGTTCATGCACTTGTCGTAGTGGTTGACGACAGCATTCAAATCAGCGAATCGTCCATCGTGATAGAAGCCGCCTTTGAAGTGAGTGGTGATGGCTCCAATGGGAGACGTTCGGTAACGCTTATCCGGCCCACGGTCTGCCTGGAAGCTGTCTATACAAACATCAGTGTTTGTATGCAGATTCCATCCCGGCTCGGTCCAGAGCGGTTCAGCATGACAGTTGTTGCAACCGGCTTTTCCGCTGAACAACTCGTCGCCGCGAGCGGCAGCCGCTTGATCGAACGGTACAGTTGGGTTCGGAGCAGGAATGGATAGTTGGTAGAGCTGCAGAGACGCAAGTTTGGACGTGATCAAGTCATCATCCGGGTTGATGTGAGGCAAATCTCCAAAGCCGTTGGCCGCGGCGATGGGAAATTGCGAGGCGTTATTGAGGCGAGGATCGAAAAATCTTCCTTTCCCGTGCATCTCGAGGTTGGCTACGAAGGCATTCCAGTGTGGAACGGATCCCCATCCAATCCAGGTGTGCAGGTTCACACCGCCGAGACCGAACGCCGGCGGGATCAGCGATGCGCCTGAAACGTTCGTGCCGGTGGTCACGCCATCGCTCACCTGTTGCGGGTTGAATGCCTTTCCGTCGAGCAGCAGTTCAGCGTCGAATTTTCCCGGCCCCCAGCTGTTCAACACCTTTCTTACTGTCGCCTGATCGGTAGACAGCAACTGAGCAATCGAACTGAGATCAGGCGCCAGCGCAACAATCGCCCCCACATTCAGATCGCGATTCGCCCATCCATCGAGACGATGTCCGATGCAGCCAGTCCCGGGGTTGGGCGTGACTTGGCCGGCGCAGAGCGCGAGGTTTGAATTGTCAACCGTGGAGTGACACAAGGCGCATTGAATCCCCACCGATTGCAACGTGCCCGAGGAATTGAAAACGCCGGTGATGCCAACCACGGCGTTCAATTTGAGGAGAGCCAGCGTGACCGCGGGATCATCAAGATTCACTCTCCCTTTTTCGATTTGCTCCACCAGGTCGCGGGGAAGCGCGTCGACGTCTACTTTCAGCCCTACCGCCAGCGCTGTCTTGGGACTTACTCCTGGACCAACGCCACCAAGTTTCGCTCCCTCGATTGCCTGATGCAGCTTCAGCGTGTCACCCCAGAACGCTTGGTCGCCAAAGGTGTCGAAGCGAAAGATTTGCTCTCCCTGCTGCACCTTTTGCATCGCGTTCTGCACGACGGCATTCTTGTGTGGGTTGTCCGCGCCGGCCCGCGCCGCACGACTCACTGCAATCGTGGAAACGATCAATAAAACCGTGGTCGATACGATCACCTTCAAACGTATTCTTGGTTCCGACATCTAGAATCTCCTAAGTCCTTGCTTGAGGACTCGTTGAGAACATGACGAACTGTGCCCTCCGAAACCATGCCTTGGAGGAGCAGTTCATCCAGTTCGCTCACTGAATCGAGTTGGTTCATGATCTGCCGTATCCTGCCGACAGAAGCTGGTGAATCGGAGGGTCTCTCGCACAAGCTCGAAATTTAGCTGAGCTTTTCAAAGCAACTTCTCAGGCGTTGTCGTGGCGCGACACGACGAACGAGGCTGGACGCATCGGCCACAATCGAGACCGAACGCAGGACTGGTAAGCAGCGAGCGAATCCTTAGAGAGGTGTACGAAGGGGGGCGTTACACTTTTGATGTCACTGCGGCGTAAAGATTTTGTCAGTCTCGGAATGCGGGGATCGAGACCTGAACACAAATGTCTCTGAGTTGTCTGGAAAGTGCTGCCTAATGGTCATTTCCTGGCCCGGACGCACCAAGACAGCTTTTCATTCGTGTCTCCGTGTAGCGCCTGCGTGCTCGCGCTGCCATTTTCCGCCCCGTACTGGCGTTTGTTCGCCTTTTTAGGTGTCAATGAGCGAAATATTGGTTTTACGTCAATTGAGCATTCGCCTCCGCCCGTAGAGCGATTCGCCCGGGCCCCGATTTCAGCATTGCGTCGCAGACCCGACAGAGTTCAGCCCCTTCAACGCTGTACAAAATCGCGCAGTGAACCCGGCTCGCAAGCAGCAGCGCGAGCATTAGAGAAGTCGGCGGTAGCGCAAGCAAGCTCGAAAAGGGAAAAATGCAGATGTTCAAAGTTGGAGACCGGATCGTCGGTAAGGCGGCAGGGCCGAGCTTCTTCCGCAAGATTGCTGGGAAACACGGTTTAATCGTGAAGGTCGATGTTCACAATCTGATTGGGCCTTATCTCGTAAGGTTTGATGACCCTAAACTCGGAACAGGTACCCTTCGCGAGTCTGATCTAGACCCTGAATAAGAGCGAGCCTCGGTTCGTTAAGCGCAAAGCGTGGCGCAACGGAACACAGACAAACCGATTTGGTATTGGACCAAGGAAGCTAGAGGCTTTGTCGAGACTCTTGAAGTACCGTGGGGTTTCTTCTAGCCCGTCCGTCGAACCGCTCGAATCACTGCGACCAGCGCAGCGAAGGCACCCACGATCACCACGAGCTTCACTGCAAATAACATTGTGCAGCCCTCAGCAGGGAGGTCTCTCGTTGGGAATTTGGGCGGCCTTGAAGCGCCGTTGGCGTTCTTCGAGAAGGCGATTGATTTCATTAATGAGCGCCATGAACTTGCCCGGGTCCTGTTCCGCTCGGGCAAGCTCGCAGAGTTCGATCCATCGTTCTTTCTTTGGTGTATCCATACAAATTGGGGAGGGACTGGGGAAGGACGGCAACTATCCATATCTCAGAATGAGAGAAAATGGGACACGCCAAGATGCGCCATGCGAGATTTGGGACGGTTGACTGGGTGCAAAATTGCCTGCGCGGCCCGGGTCAGCAAGCGTAATCGCGATGCTGCGCCAAAGCAGCTCACATCACGCAGCAGTCGGAGGATCCTTGGGCAAGCGCCGCGGTCCCTTGCGGACTTCCTTGCTCGGGCAAGCTGGATTCGCGCACTCCCGAACGGTTAGCTTTCCAGTTCGAGCGTCGATCACAAGCTCCAGTTCTTGCCCACATTGCGCGCAGTGTGGTGCGCTTCGGTTTGACGTGTCGACATCCTCGGGCTCAGAGCGACTCTTCTGGATTGGAGGGTGTCGTTCTTCCTCTGTCTGATCTAGGGCTTCGTTCAATTCTCCCGCTAGTTCAACGACCTTACTGGGATCTTGCTCTTCACAGAGTTGTTTAGCAATCGCTGACCAAGAGCGTTTTTCGTCCTTAGCAACGCCATCATGATCATTGATTTTCTGCAAGTAGCAATCGCTATGAACTGCTTTTCCCTCGCTGTCGGCTTGTGCAGTCTCGATTGATACTTGCTTGTTGCAGATTGGACACAGCAAAGATGTGTCTGAGGGCGGCTGTTGGGACTTGTGAGGAAGCGGGTTCATGGAAGATACCCCACAATTCTTTGATCACTTTTTTATGGTGAGAATTATCGCGAGAACGGCCTAAGAAGATATTCGGAATGTATCAAATCGCGGCCCAAGTTCGAAGTGCCAAAGTGCGCCAAAACGCCGGTGGAAAAACGCCATGGTCGTACAGGGGAGATTGGACTTCGTTGCTTCAAAACAATATCGTGCCCTTTTCCTCGTAAGCTTTGAGGATTGACTCACTAATTGGCCGATTGGATCATTCGAGCACAAGGGAAAGAGATCAGCGTGCCGGAGTGTGCACAGGCAGAAATTGGAGCGGAGACTGGAGAGGACGGTGAGATGAAACCCGTGACGGCGGAAGAAATCATGCGCGAGCTATCGGACCTGCGATCTCAGTGCGAGGCGGTGCGGCGCGAGACAAAGCAACTGATGTGCCGGACCTCCCGACTCTATGTCGAACTGGAGAATCTCGCGCACGATCCGGCCAGAAAACTCGCGCTGAACAATGGGAGGAAATTATGAGTGCGAACGAGGAACAGGCGGTCGCTCGGCAGCTGCTCATCACCTTGCAGAAACTCCACGCCTCGATTCGGCAGCTCGTGCGGAATCAGGAACGGATTGCGGAGGAACAATAGATGGCGAGAAAGGCAGTGGCAGAAGCGTCGATGCTCATTGCTAATCATGGCATTGCAATCGCCACGCTCTGGCGTCAGGCCGGATTGCCCATCGATGAGACGGACCAGCCGTCTCTCAGCAATTGACAGTGACTGATAGCGGCAAGGAGAATCCCTGCCAGCACTCCGGGCCGCTGCAACAAAGCACCCGTAGCCGCTCAGGCAATACCAGCGTAGCCGCGCAAGCACTCCGCAGGAACCCAATCCAAGAACAATTCAATACAGGGGTGCATCGTCATGGCTGATCTTGCCGTCATCGAATCCGAATTGAAACGATTCATCGAAAATCACAAAGGACGCAGTGCTACCGTGGACGCAAGGCTTCTCCAAATCGACCAAGCGTTGGTCGACAAGGCGCAAAGCGGCCTGACGTTCAGCCTGCATAACGCACCCGTGCAAACGATCGCACACTGGATCGCGGCCAGTCGTCAGCTCATCGACGACGCGCCTGCGCTCTCCGACTACATCAATACGCGCCTGCTCTTTGGCCTGAAACTCGTCGAGGAAGATCAATTTCTCAACGGCGACGGAACTGGGCAGAATATTTCGGGCCTGCTTATAAACGCGACCGCGTTCAGCGGCTCAACCGCAGGGACAAAGATCGACATCATCGGCGAAGCCATTGAGCAATGCGGCGCGAGCGGGTTTCAGGCCGACGCCGCGGTAGTCAGCCTGAAATCGTTTTGGGATATTGCGATGACCAAAAGCACGATCGGAACGTACATTCTGGGCGACGTGCAAAACAGCCCTGTGCCGCGAGTTTGGTCTCTGCCGCTCGTCATCAGTCAAAAGATCGCCAACGATCAATTTCTCGTCGGCAATTTCCAACTCGGCGCGGCCGTCTGGGACCGTCAGGACGCGACGGTCGAGGTTTCCCGCGAGCATGTTTCATTCTTTACGCAAAACATGGTCGCGATCCTGTGCGAGGAAAGAGTCGCGTTAACCGTGTTTAGATCGTCCGCATTCGTGTCGGGAACGTTTCCTGGCTTGAGCAGCTGAAAATTTCGGCTGAACCGAAACACTCTTCGGGTTTCCAGCGCTCACCTGAAACCTTCCAGATCGGCTCGCGAGGGTTTGACTCCGCGAGCCGTATTTTCCTCGCGCGAGCCGCCGAAGGCCCTTATGGAAGAGTTGCAACCAACGCTTCGATGTCCTTCGCCGCCTCTTGTAGTTCCAACATGCGATCATGTTGGCGAGCAGAGAAAACTCTATGGTCGTGGCCATCACCGTGTAGGCCGTGGATCGTAACCAGCTCGGCACGAATAAGAGTGCATTCCTCCAGTAGTAAACGCAAACCTTCGAGGCCTGCCGCTGTCGTGTCCCGAAATACACGAAAGATTTCGGCTGCGGTCGGATCGCCGTCAAAAGGTTGACCAAATAACTGTGGCATCGCCGTCTCCTTGGCACACGATGTGCGCCAACGTACGCCGCTCGGATCGTCAAGGGTGATTCAGCGTAGCGGTTGTTCGATGGCGTCTCGCAGCGCGGCCTCAATCGCAGGGAAAAGCTCTCTCGCGGCGTAAGCCTTCACAACGTATCCGACAGCGCCAGCGGCGAGAGCCTGTTCAATGATTTCGGGCTCTAGGTATTGCGAAAGGAACACAATCTTCGAGTTTGGGGATGCGCGTCGAATTTGCTCAGCTGCATCGATGCCGTTCAACACGGGCATCCCAATGTCGAGAATGATGATGTCAGGCCGCAGCTCGGACGCGTGTTGAACCGCTTGCTGTCCGTCGTAGGCTTCACCCGCGATCTGCCAATCTGGACGCTCGTGCAATACCTTCCGAACCTGCGTGCGCCACAGGCAGGAATCATCGGCGATGAGAATGCTTATGTCTGGCATCCAACATTCGATGGCTTCCGATGCAAAACGGGAGTGCGCCAACTTGCGCCACGGCGGGTCAAAAATCGATACGTAGTTTTAGCGTTGGCTTTAGTCGGGCTTTCGAAAACGGAGTTGCTCCATGATTCGGTCCAGCGAGGTTCGCAATTGCAAAACAGACCGATTATGAGCAGCACGCAAGCTGTGGCTTTCGCGCCGCAGATTTACGTGCTCTGACATAGACTTGTGCAACTCTGAAATGATTGGCGCGTTGCATACTTTCCTTGAAGGATCTGACGATCTAACGGAAGTATTGTGTAGCCAACTGTCAAGGTCGGCCTTGTAGGCCAGCACCGAGCCATGGCTCTTTCCTGGGACCCGCAGCACTGGAAGCCGCAGTTCGTCTTCATATCGTTGCACCGTGCGAACGCCGCGACCGAGGTACGATGCAATCTCTTTCCAAGAGTTGAGCACTGATATCGTGGAATTGACCGCTTGAGTAGCCATCGCTTGTCCTCCCAGCCGAGGAAAATCACAATTATTTAATCATGGAATACCTGGCTGTAGGGGATTTTCCCATTTTGTCCTGGCGGCGCTCGAATCGTCAAAACGTGCGCTCGCTGCTGGCGTCAGACTGAACTGCACGAGGAAAGCCTTCATGAGCAGCCAGTTCCTGGCGGCGATTCCGACACAAGGATGTCTCTTCTGCCGCGTGACGCCTGGCGCTCGCTTGCCTTGATGCAGGATCGGGTCATTGATCAGAATTCCCTCGCGCGTCACCTGCTTTTCAGCTTCGGTCGCTCGGTGGTAGGCCATTGCTGCGGCTTCCAGTGCCTGCGCGTCAGGCGCGCAATCCATTTGCATCGCCTGCAACTCTGCACGCCAGAATTCGTAACAGTCGTGCGCGCGGGGCGGCATGTGCTCTGGCGCTGGCGGCAATCCTTCTTGCGCATGTGGCTCGGCGGCCAGTTTCGTCTGCAACCTGTGCTTTCCAAGCCTGTGCGCGTCGCCTTCGTTGATCTTTTGCTGCGTCGGTTTACGTGGGGTAGGCATGTTTTGCTGATTGTTTACTGATGTGCAGATTTTAATGCTCGTCCGCCGCGCGCTTCGGAGGGATGCAGTGCCAGAGATTTGACCGCCTATCCCATCGCAGGGCAGCGCCAGAATTTGAGCAGCTGACCATCGCGGCCTTTGCTGCGTCGGGGCCGGGCCCCACATCGTGTGTGTGATCGTGTCGCCCGCCGACACGCCATCTGTTTTACAAGAGCATGATTTGTTAGCATTCGCCGGACAAAGAATACGCCGCACAAAACAATCGAGCCGCTGACGGCGCGCATCCGCCAACGGCTCAACCAAAGCGCCTATATGCGAGGCAGCCATGGCACGGTTACACCGTAGCAGTTCCTATTCTGCGCGACAATCCCAACGCAAAAAGAAACGCGAGCAGCAACTCAAACAGCAATTACTCGACGCCGCGCCTTTCATCGCCAATCCCAACGAAGAGCGAGATCGAGGAATCGACGACTACATTGTCTGCCGAGAATGCGGCGAGCATTTGAAGCGAATCTATAGCCGTCATCTGCGTTCGCACGGCATGACGCTGGCCGACTATCACGCAAAATTTCCCGACGCTCGTGTGCAGTGTGTCACATTAAGAAAACGGGAAGCAGCCTTCCAGCGCACACTTCGCGTATCGCAACCCAAAAAGCACATCACTGCCGAGCAGAGATCATTCGCGAGTAAGGCTTCGCTTGCTCTTTGGGCTGCAAGGGCTCACTATGAGCTAAGCCGCTTGGTATCTGTGGTTTATAGTGGAAGGCTGTGGATGGCTGTGGAAACCACTAGGCAAACATAAGGCGAATAAAGGGGTTACGGGTTGTGGGGGAATCTTGTGGAATCCGCCAGTCAACGAAAATCGAGTAGTTTGGAGTATTGATTTGTTCTCGGTCGAGCCTCATATTTCGCGGCGGCCCGACGCTCTTGACTACCTAAAAATTCGAGTTGCATAATTCCGTCGTGGAGCTGGCGGCCATGACTACAGAGTCCACACAGGAACTACTCCAAAAAGTACGGGAACATATCCTACAAACCCAGAAGCTCGTAACGGAGTCACGGCGGCTCAGGTCCGAAACTGACGCTCTAATACGGGCGAGCGAGTACACCCTCTCGGTTCCCATCTACCCTACTGAGCTCATTTTCACTGTCGTCGTCCCTATTAATAAATAAAGACAACAGACAGACCCCATCCAAAAGAAGGAATTCCTTTATCCTTCCTTCTTTTTTGGATTATGGGCGGGAGACAAAACGACACCCCCGGTCGCGATGTATAGCCTTGTCCGCATTCAACACGGAAACCTGTTCGTGTGTTGCCTGAAGATCAGCGGTCACGAGTCCGGCGTATCGGCGAACCATTTCGAGCGACGAATGCCCGAGTGCTTTCTGAAGATGAAACAGGCTTCCGCCCCGCCGTAGGTATTCCGTGGCGAACGTGTGGCGCTCGGCGTGAACGGTCCGCTTCGGGGCAGGGAAGCCCAATCGACAACAAAGGTTCTTGATGTCCCGGAGCACGTTGCGCTGACTCATCTTTCGTCCCGCTTTCGTGCTGAAGATCAATTGTTGAGGATGCGGACAGAAATCCAAAATGAACTTTGCGAGCACGCGGCGGAGTTCCATCGAGAAGGGAATTATCCGTTGTTTGCGGCCCTTGCCCGTCACTGTGAGCAAAAGGTCGTCAAGGTTGCAATCCTGAACTCGCAAAGATAGACACTCATCAATACGTGTGCCCGTGTCCAGAAGGGTCAACAGGAGCGTATGCAATCGGCGTTGGAAAAATCCGTGGGGCTGCCAGCGGACAATGCTCTGAATTTGCTTCTTTGAGTATGTGGCGGGCACGTAGCTTTCTTGTTTCAACTTCGCCACTCGCAAAGGGGAACCGGCCCAACGAAGGTATGCGTTCACTGACCCGATGCGACAATTGACGGAAGTGGCGTTGAGCCCCGCTTCACGCATCCGAAGCACGAATCCGCGGAGTTCTTCTTCCGAAGGCCCTTCAACACCGAGCCAGTGAAGGCTCTGTTCGTGCCATTCAATCGTGCGCGGGGAAACGTTCTTGAGGTAGCGTCTTTCCTGGATAAACCGCTCGAATAGTTGTCCCATCCCTGCCCTCCAATACAGCGGATCAATTGGAGGAAGGCCCCCCGCGTATGTTGTAGATGGCGCGCCCTGAGAGATTCGAACTCCCGACCTTCTGGTTCGTAGCCAGACGCTCTATCCAACTGAGCTAAGGGCGCGGAAATGGATGGGATGCAACGCTGGGATGCAACTTGTAGATTATAACGGAAATGTCCGGCTCTGAAAAATTCCGCCCGCCAATTCAACCGGGAATTCTCAACATGGAGCGATGCGAGTCCTCCCCCGTCCGAGCTCGTAACACCCCCTCGCTACCCTTTCCACCTCAGGGGTAAATCTTGCTTGCCAGGGAGAAATTCCTACCTGCCATTTTTACCAACATACAAGCAGTATCAGCGACTT
>Ga0126371_10002856_pt1 | contig 15008 bp, 14 predicted proteins | sample PanSoiMetaPlot_4_FD_110145 | JGI IMG/M metagenome (GOLD analysis project Ga0126371, IMG submission 110145) | Tropical forest soil microbial communities from Panama - MetaG Plot_4 | ecosystem: Environmental > Terrestrial > Soil > Tropical forest > Bulk soil | place: Panama | collected 2016-02-17 | reverse complement strand
CGAGAATTCTGGCTCTGTCTAGCAGAAGCAGCCAAGAAAATGGAGTTGTCGGAGAACGCAGAGCGGTACGAAGAACAAGCCAGGATCGCACAGCACTAACGCGGTTCTTTACTCGTAGGCTTATGTCTTTTCTCTATGGCCTCTGTGCGCTCTGTGCTTAATCTGTTTCGGTTTCCAGCGCCGTCAACGTCTCCTCATCTACATCCCACTTCTTCAGGATCGTGAAGATCGTTTTCGACCGGAAGCCGGCGCGCACCAGCTGCCGGAAGATGCGTGCCGTTTGTTTCTGATCGTTGGGCTTGGCGAGCCGCTTGCGCTGCAGATACGCGCGCGCCTGCCTCTCTTCATTGACCTCGTCAAAGGTTGCCGACACGGCCTGATCGATTACGTCGCCGTGTACGCCCTTCACCTTGAGGTCGGTAACCACGCGCATGCGTCCGAACTTTTCGTTGTCGCGTCGGAAGGAAGAGTAAGCCGCCGCGTATTTTGCGTCGTTCAGGTAGCCTTGGTCTTTAAGCTTGCGAATGATCAACTCGACAAGAGTCTGTCCAAATTCAGTCTCGATTTCGACCTTCTGCCGCAAGAGCCGTTTCAATTCCGCGACCGTGCGCATGCGCCGCGCAAGTGCGCCCACTGCGTACTCGTACAATTCCTCTTCGGTATAGACCTTTTTCCTTGGGCCAGAGAACGACATGAACTAAACCTTAGCGCAACGCGCGAGATGTGAAAAGGATTTGCATCAGGGTTCCTGTTGATCGTGTCCACCTATTCCACAATCAACCGATCCGTCACCTTGAGCGAGGTGAGGCAAAAGCGGAATGAGTCGAAAGACCCCTCGTTGCCCGAAACCACCTCGAACCTCGCAAGGGATCTTCTTGCCTGCGGAAGTGAAGTTTAGGTGATCGACTTTGCTGCCCCCTTGCTGTCACGGTGCAAGGAGTCGAAACAAAAAGAGGCGCGCTCGAGGCGCGCCTGTGAGTTCAGGAGGACAACATTGATGACGCCGAACTTTATCTCCCGCCGAATCCGGCCGACTGCATCGCCTGCCGCGAGATGTCGGCGGTCGAAGCGATACCCTGCATACGCAACTTGAAGTCGTCGGCGTTGGATGCGTTTTCGAGAGCGGTTTCGTAGCCGATCAGTCCAGCCTGGAACAGATCCCAGAGCGACTGATCGAACGTCTGCATGCCGTACTGCGAGGTGCCGGCCGCGATGGCATCGCGAATCGAGCGCGTCTTTTCCGGAACCAGAATACATTCGCGGATGAACGCGGTATTAATCATGACTTCGACGGCGGGCACGCGGCCATCGGCGTCGGTACGCTTCACCAGTCGTTGGCTGATGATGGCGCGCAGAATGGCCGCCAGTTGCAAGCGAACCTGCTTCTGCTCAGGCGGTGGGAAGACGGCGATGATACGGTTGATGGTTTCGACCGCGTCCAATGTGTGTAATGTCGAGAAGACCATGTGGCCGGTTTCGGCCGCGTGGATTGCGGTGCCGATGGTTTCGAGGTCTCGCATTTCGCCGACGAGGATGACGTCCGGATCCTGACGGAGAGAAGCGCGCAGCGCTGCAGAGAACGAGGGCGTGTCGACTTCGATCTCGCGCTGGTTGACGTAGCCTTTCTTGTCGCGGTGCAGAAATTCGATCGGGTCTTCGATGGTGATGATGTGTTCGGCTCGCGTCGAGTTGACGCGATCGACCATGGCAGCTAGCGTGGTGGACTTACCGGATCCGGTGACGCCCGTTACCAGCACGAGCCCGCGGGGCATGTCGCAGATTTGTTCGACGACTTTCGGCAAATAGAGTTCATCGAGCGCACGGATCTTGGTGGGAATAACGCGGAGCACCAGTCCCACGTTTCCGCGCTGCTGGAAGACGTTCACACGGAACCGGCCCAGACCGGCCACGCCGTACGCCATGTCGATTTCGGTGGTCTCTTTGAATTTTTGCTTCTGCCGGGCCGACATCATGCTGAACGCCATGGTCAGCATGTCTTCCGCGCTGATGCGCGGCTGATCGGTCAGCGGGTGCAGTTCGCCATCGATACGCAGGTGCGGGTAGTTTCCAACCTTCAGGTGCAAGTCTGACGCGCGCCGCTCCATCGCGATTCGCAGCAGATCATCGATATTCATTCGACACGTCCCCCAATAGAACCTCTTGTATGATGGCGCGTTTCGTCACCTTCCCCAAGATGACCTAAGTAACGGGGAGGCAGCTAGTAGCCATAACCATTAGCTAGTAGCGCACAGCGCGAAGGAGCATGCGGGAGATGTGTGAGCAACGAGTCCTATACGAACGCGCAGTGGCTGACAATAAATAAGGGCCGCTCGGCTACCGGCGGCCCTGGCGGACTTGTTGGTGAGATCTTATGCGGCGTCGGATTCGGGCATGCCCTGGAACGGCTCGTCGTAACTGCCGCCGTAAATCGACGGGCATTTCGAGCCCATGGGGCGCAGGTAGGTAGCGAGCGCTCCACGATGATGGATCATGTGATTGTTCAGGAAACCCAAGTATGCGAACGCAGGCAAGTTGAACGCGCCGAGAAAATTGATCGGCGTCACGAGTTGTTCTCCCGTCAAATTGCGGACGCGCTCTGCTCCTCGATCGATGTTGCGTTGATACCAGTCGAGCAATTCGGCGACGGTGGTCGGTTTGTCGGCGGGATTTTCCATTTTGAATTCGCCGTCGGCGATGCCATCGAGAAATTGCACGTCGGTGTTGGCGATGTGCCACGCCAGTTCCCATGCGCTGCGTGCGTGGGGATCAGTTCGGTAGTCACGCTTCTCATCAGGAATCGCGGCCAGGACTTTCTTGGTGATCGCAACTTCGCCAGCCAGGCCCTGCAGCATCATGTCCCGGTAGGTTGTCGCGAATTCGGCGGTTACACCCTGTTCTGCGGTTGCCATTGTGCGCTCCTTAGATCTTCTTGTGGATCTCCTCAGTGAATGGTCCTGAAAATCAAAAGGGGCGCATTCATCAGCGCCCCACATGATCGAAATTCGGCAGCGATCTTACACCTTCTGCAAAGTGTTTGCCGAGGCCTTAACTACACAGTCACCGGCTGCTTGCTTCGTACCTTCACCGGAGTGAGCCAGTTGTGCCGATCGGCCATTTCGCCATTGACGATCGCGTAGAACTCTTTCTGGATCGCTTTTGTGATTGGCCCGGTCACGCCCTTGCCGACGCTGATCTTGTCGACCGAGCGGATCGGTGTGATTTCAGCGGCAGTGCCGGTGAAGAATGCTTCGTCAGAGATGTAGAGCATCTCGCGGGGAATGACTGCCTCCACGATTGGAATATTGAGATCGCGCGCGACCTGCAGCGCGGAGTCACGGGTGATGCCGGGAAGGACGGAGTTGCCGAGCGGAGCCGTTTGCAGCACGCCGTTCCGCACGATGAAGACGTTCTCGCCGGAACCTTCGCTCACGTAGCCGTTTGCGTCGAGGGCAATACCTTCGGCGTATCCGTTAATGATGGCTTCCATCTTGATGAGCTGCGAGTTCATGTAGTTCGCGCCGGCTTTTGCCATCGCCGGTAGCGTGTTGGGGGCGAGGCGCGTCCACGAGGACACACACACGTCGCAGCCGGTGTCGGCGTCGGAGGTGAGATATTTTCCCCACGGATAATTCACGACGTAAACTTCGGTCGGCGAATTGAAGGGGTTCACCCCGGCCTCGCCGTATCCGCGCAGGATGACCGGACGTAGGTAGCACGGCCATACGCCGTTGTGTGCGATGACCTCGGACATGGCTTTGACGATGTCTTCGCGGGTGTAGTCCACGTCGATCCGATAAACCTTGGCAGAATCCAGCAGACGCTGCGCGTGTTCCTGGGCGCGGAAAATTGCGGGGCCGCTCGGCAGCGAATAGCAACGGACACCTTCAAACACGGACGAGCCGTAGTGGATCACGTGCGACATGACATGAATGCGCGCGTCATCCCAGGCAATGAGCTTGCCGTTGTGCCAGATTTTCTCGGTCTTTTGAATCGCCATGAAGACTCCTCACCAATGAGTTTCGATGCTGTAGCTTTGCAGGCGGCGCGATTTCTCGCGAGGAGGGAGCGCAAGCGCTCGCAAAATTACACTCGATTATAACCGAGCGATATCAAGCTTTTGAGCGGGTGTGTCGGAGATTTTACGATTCGAAAGAATTGAAATTTGGAAACGAACGTTACTTGCCGGACGGTCGGTAGGCGAGAAAAACCGTTTCGAGTTTCACGTTTCGAATTTCGGGGAAGGCAACACCGGGCTGCGGAGCTTCGCTCCGCCGGACAAGGGGAGGCAGTCGCCCGTTAAGTGCAGTCGCTCATTGGATTGGAAGGCGGCCATCGACCAGGTGGCGGCTACTTTTTCACGATCAAATTCCTGTAAAATTCTGCGGATCGCCGAAGAGCAAGGAGTCCCGCAATGCGCACGATTCGGCTCATTCCTCTACTCGCTTGCAGCCTTCTCCTTTCAGCTTTGTCGAGCGCCGATTGCATCAAGGACGAGCGATCGAGCAAGACGTCAGGACTGTTGATCAGTGAGTTCAATCTCGCCGGAACCCAGGCGCTGAGTTCGGAGGAGGTTTCCGACATCACCAGTGGATTCGTTGGATCATGTTTCAACGACGATTCGGAAGAGTTAAGCGAGTGGATTCGCGCAGCGTTCCAGAACCGGGGCTATCTGATGGTATCGATCAAGAATGTGCGGATCAAGGCGGACGATCCGTTGAGCGTGCCGAAGCAGGTGGCAGTCGAGGCGGAAGTCACGGAAGGACCGCGATGCAAGTTGGGAGAGATTAGCTTCACAGGCAATCATGCGTTTTCGTCAGATAAGTTGCTCGCGGAGTTTCCTGTAAAGAAGGGGAGCGCGTTTGAGCGGGACAAGATCGCGCACGGTCTTGAGAGCGTCATGAAGCTATACCTCGCGAACGGCCACCTTGAAGCAACGATGGTTCCGAATACGCGTTTCGTGGGCGAGACGGTCGCCTTGAACATCGATGTGGACGAGGGGCCTCAGTTCCGCATGGGGAAACTGCAGATCTTTGCCAAGGGCGAACAGGCTGACAAATTGCGTGCGGTGTGGGGCATTGCGGAGGGCACCGTTTTTGACGAGTCGTATTTGGAGAAGTACATCGAGACCAACCGGGGTCTGATGCCCGCAAACTTTACGCGCAAGTCTGTGCAGGTCGTTCACGATTGCCGAGAATCAAGGGTGGAAGTACGCCTTCCGATCGATCCACTCGATCCGCGCTCCCTGCTACCGGCGAAAGATGTCGATTGCGACTCGCGTTACGCGCGTTATCGGCAATAATTCAGCGCTGTTCAGCGGTCTGCAGGTCATTTTTCAGCAGGCTGACCTCGACTCGGCGCGTGTTGTTCCGCTTGGCGCCGTTGCTGTCGCGGCTGGGAGTGTCGGCGTTGCCCATGCCCAGTACGAAGATGCGGCGCACCGGGACCTGGCAGTTGAGGACAAGGTAACGCGCGACCGAATCCGCCATGTCCAGCGAGTTGGCAATCGCGGCTTGGCCAGAACCGGGGGAGTAGCCGCGCACTTCGATGACGTAGTTCTGCTGATCCTTCACCGTGGAGCCGAGCTGATCGAGGGCATCTTTCGATGACTTGCTGAGAGCGGTTTGGCCGGGGCGAAAGCGAATTTCTGTCTCGGAGCCGGCGCCTTTGTATTGGCCGACACTGCTGGCCATGTACTCAACTTTAGAAACGTGAGTAGTGCTCTGGTTCGCGGCTTGCAGCGCGGCGTTCGCACGGTTGGTTGCATCGGTGCCATGCGAGTCGGCTTCGCTGGTCTTTGAAGACGCCAGCTGGATGCCCTGCTGATTGCGGGAATCCATGTCCTTGATCAATCTTGTGTGCTCGGTTGCAGCGGCATCGAGATCGTCGAGGCAATTCTGGATGGGCTTGATGTCCTCTCGCACGTCCTTCTTGCTAGTGATGTAGTGCCCGAAGATGTTGGCGACATTGGGCTCGCTGCCGTTCCAGAAGTCACCGGTCGTACTCGGGGTCAGCGGCTCCTTGCACGTGCTACCGACGTTTTGTACAGGCGCCTGCGCGGGAGGGTTGGAAGGAGCTTGTTGTGAGAACGCGAGAAGGACAAACAGTGTGGGCGAGAGCAGAATCGCGATGACTCGGCCTGTCATTTCGACCTCCTGCCGGGTGGCATTGCCGCATGAAACCGAGGGGCCTGACATGGAGAAATCAGTGGTGGATCTCGAACTGATTTTCGGGCTAATCATACGCTAGGTTGGGCGTTCGGGGACTGTAAAGTCTGGCAGGGCGGGATCGAGGACTCCCGTTGTGGGCCGAATAAAATGGTTCGCGTGAGGTGGTCATGATCGCGCGTCATTGGCGGGGCTGGACGAAGGTGGGGAACGCGGAAGCGTACGAGACGCTCTTGAAACAGACGGTTCTTCCGGGGCTCAAAGCCATCGAAGGGTATCGCGGGGCGTATGTGCTGCGGAACGACGGTCCTGACGAAGCGGAGTTCGTGGTGGTCAACTTCTTCGATTCGGTTGATGCGGTGAAGCGGTTTGCCGGGCCGGATTACGCGGTTGCCGTTTTCGAGCCGGAAGCGAGGAAGTTGCTCAGCCGGGTCGAGCCTACGGCCACGCACTATGAGGTGCGGGTGAGTACGGTGTAGTCAATTCGGGTGGCGGGAATGCCTTTGGAGGCGCTGGCAGGGTTGACAACAAGGGGTCCTTCGACTCGTTCGGCTATCGCCTCACTTCGCTCAGGATGACAGGTGCAGTTGGCCTTTCACCGCGGATGCCTGGTGCGGCGCAAGGGGCCTCCTCGGGCAATGACGCCTCGGTCAGATGCTTGGCCAGGTACACTTCGCGCGATTAGCGTCGCGAAAAAGCGTTTAACCGCAAAGGCCGGAAAGAAAAGCCGCAGCGGGCCCAACGACAAATCAAAAGATTAGCAGCTGGTTGTTATTGCCCCCCGCCGGATGGTATCGATGCTGTCGTAGTGGTCTTGGCAGTTCCGGGCAGTTCGTCTCCGCGGAAGTATTTCTCTTTAGCGCTACGCATCACGGGCATGGCTGCGTAGGGCTTCGAGTAGTCGTTGCCGGCATTCCAAAAGAGGAAGCCGACACCGCCTTTTTCTTTCGATACACGCACTTGAGTTTCGATGTATTCGGGTGAGTACGTCTTCGTTCTCCAGCGGAAGGCTTGCAGCCAGGGACGGATCACGGAGTTGCTGTCTTTGGTGATCAGCTTGAAGCGATCCATGGACTCGCCGATAAAGTGCTCGGGGGCGTCACCGGGGTGGTCGTAACCGTCCATGCCAAAGAAGTGCGACGGGTAGATCATTGGTGAAAGCACGTCGCAGTACTTCGCCATCTGCACGATATCCTGCCCGGTGTGCGAAAGATCGACCGGACGCTGCCACGCCATCACGCCGAAAACGTCAAGCGAGAGCAGAACACCCTTGGGGTGAAGCTCGGCGTAGGCGCGCTTGAGGAAGTCGGCAATGACGTCTGAGCGCTGCCACTTCGGGTGTTCGGTCTGGAAATAGAAGCTGGCATCTTTCTGGTCGCCTTCGGCAGGGAAGCGAACGTAGTCGAACTGGATCTCGTCCACTCCGGAGTCCGCCACATATTTTGCCAGGGCGATGTCGTATTCCTGTACCTTGGGGTTCGAAGTGTCGGTCCAGACCAGCTTGCCGTTTTCACGCCAGGGCTGGCCGGTGCGATGCGACTTCACCGCAAGCTCAGGATGGGTTTCAACCAGTCGTTGGTCGCGGAACATGGCGATACGCGCAATGGCGTGCATTCCTTCGCTGTGGAGGAAGCGGGTGAACTTGGGCAGATCGCGAATGTAAATGTGCTGGCGGCCCGCGAGCGGATGGTCGAAGGCAATGTTGACGCTGCCATCGCTGTCTTTGATATCGAATACGACGGCGTTTCCGCCGACTTCACGCCAATGCTTGATGATCCGGATGCCGTGGTCGCTGCTCGCCATGACGCCCGTCAGGTAAATAGCCCGGACTTCGAAGTCTTTGGGCACAGCGATCGATTTCTCGACGATTGGGGCGGCCAGGATGCCGGGGACGATGATCTGCTCTCCGGTTTTGAGGTTGTTTCCCGAACGATTGCCGTTGGCCTTGCGGATGGCATCCGCCACCTCGCTGGAAGTGAGGTAGGATGTCCGCTTCAAATACTGCCTGGAGACCGAACCGATGCTGTCTCCACGTTTGGCGGTATAGGCTTCGGCACCCGGAGGAGCCGCCATTGGAGCCGGGGGCTCGGTAGGTTTGGTCGTCGGAATGGACGGCGCTTTTGCGCTGCTGCGCACGATCTTTGGGGACTGCGATGTCGCTTGAGCGGCCTCAGCAGAATTTGAGTAAAAAGTGAAGGCAGTGAGGACAACGAAAGTCCCAAAAAGTGTGGAAAAGGGGCCCAAACGACGCACGTTTTTTCTCCAAGGAACTGATTCTTGGGCGGATACTAACCCGCGTCTTTTGGGGCTGCCAGTTACGTCGGACCAGCGCCAGATAGGGTGCTGGAAAGGAACGGAACGCCTCACGGAGCATCACGGATGCGCAAACAATTTCGCTTCCGCGACTTCCGGGGGATTTGCGAATAAGTCTCCTGGAAACGGCTAGAAGCATCTAAGGCTTCAAGTAGTGGGGAGCCGGGCAGTTACTTAAGGGATGGTCCACGGCTTGCAGTATCCGTAGGCGTTGTTAACGAGTTGTTAGCGACTGACACTTTTTGTCGCTTTGGGGCAGTTCAGAAAAAACAACCACGTCGTCCCAGGAATGAAGCGATCTGGCCTCGCTGTAAAAAAGGGGCCTTGAAGACCCTATGAGAACGAATCTCGCCACTGTGCTCGATCCCAATCGTCGAAGCAACGATGCCCGGGAGTTCGATAATGCGCTGCGCCGCAAGATCGTCGGACAAGACCAGGCCATCGAGAAGGTCGTAGAGATCTATCAGATGTTTCTGGCCGGGCTGAACCCTCCGGGGCGTCCGGTTGGGAACCTACTGTTCCTGGGACCTACCGGTTCCGGCAAGACCCGTGTCGTCGAGGCTCTGGCCGAGTCTCTCTTCGGCGATGCGCGCGCTTGCATCAAGATCGACTGCGCTGAGTTCCAGCATTCCCACGAAATCGCGAAATTGATCGGGTCGCCTCCGGGCTACCTGGGTCACCGCGAGACCCATCCACTGCTGACGCAGGAAGCGTTGAACCAGTGGCACACCGAGAAGCTAAAGCTCTCGATTCTGCTGTTTGACGAGATCGAGAAGGCGAGCGACTCGCTGTGGCAACTGCTGTTGGGGATCCTGGATAAGGCCACGCTCACGCTGGGTGATAACCGCCGGGTGGATTTGTCGCAGTGCATCATCATCATGACTTCGAACCTGGGCGCAGGGGAAATGAGCGGACTGGTGGACGGCGGGATGGGATTCGCGACGCAGGTGACGGAAGTCGACGCGAAGCTCGACGAGAAGATTTCGCGGACGGCGGTGGACGCGGCGCGGCGGAAATTTACGCCTGAGTTCATGAACCGCATCGACAAGGTCGTGGTCTTCAAGACGCTGCGGTCGGAGCACCTGAGCCAGATTCTTGAGATCGAGCTTGGGATGGTGCAGCAGCGGATCCTGTTGGCCGCGGGCGCGAACCAGTTTGTCTTCAACTGCACAACCAAGGTAAAAGAGTTCCTGCTGAAGGAAGGCACGGATCCGCGGTATGGCGCTCGTCACCTGAAGCGGGCGATCGAGCGGAATATCGTATTCCCGCTGGCGAATCTTGTGGCGACGGGACAGGTGAAGCTCGGCGACTTCGTTCGTGTCGATCTCACCGGCGAGAGCCATTTGACCTTCGTGAAAGAGGCGGAGGGGGCGATGGTGCCGGCGATGATGGAGCGCTTCGGAGCGGTCGCGGCGAATGCGCCTGCGGCAGCGCGGGCGGCAAAGACCGTGAACAGCCGTCGGGAATTCGGAGCGACGCCGGGGTTAGCGGAAACGAAGTAGGTTTGTTCGAGCCTGAGGGGGAAGATTAAGGGCGCCGAAAGGCGCCCTTTTTTGTGAGTTTTGAATTGTCGGGACTCGATTATTCCGGGGTCAGACCACGATATCCGCCGTGATTTTCGAAAACCGTCATCAGCCGCGTTAGCTCGAAAAGGTCCCGAATGCGGGGCTGAAGATTGGTGAGTTCCAGGATCGATTGCCCTTTGCCGGCGGCCATGTGAACGCTGACCAGGGCACCTATGCCCGAACTATCGATGTAGTGGACGTCCTTCAGGTCCAGTACTACGCGCTTGCGACCGGGGATGAGAGCACGAATCGTGCTCTGCAATTCTGCCGAGGTTGCAGCGGTGATCCGGCCCGACGCGTGGACCACAGCTTCTGCGTCTTGTTTCTCCGTACGGAGTTCCAACTCTGAGTTGGGTGTCACGGGGTTCGCTGCCATTGGAAGTCCTCCTATTTTGCCTCCCAAGGCAGGGCTCGCCAAGAGAGACTCGGGTGATTGGTCTTTCGGTCGCTGAGGGGTTCGGGCCGAGTACATCCACGATACCCGCTCGGAATGCAAAGTCAAGAGGGACCCGCGCGTGGGCGCACTCCATCGCAAAGAATGAGTTGTACTTCAGTCTGCGGCGTTTGCTTGCCAACATGTGGATCAATGAATGAAATGATTCCATAACAATGTCGGCTCCCGTGGCAAAACTGACAGTTCCAGTCCATCTGCTGTCGGACTAAGGAAACCCCACGAGACCGACTTCGATTGCGGGCAGCGTCCGGCGTAATGGTTGCAACCGGAGGTCATCGTCTCATGGGAGGCCACATGAGCTCCGTTCTGGACAGAAGACTCTCGCTTGTCGAGGGCGGCCCTTTGGATCGGCTTCAGCTTCGCCTGGGACTGATGAAGCTCCAACGACCTCTGATCGTGAGGAGGGCCGTGATATTTGCCCTGATCGCCTGGCTGCCGCTGCTAATTCTTTCGGCTTTGCAGGGGGTAGTCCTCAGGAATGTTAGGATTCCTTTCCTCTACGATCCTTCCGCCCACATCCGTTTCTTGTTTTCCATGCCCCTGCTGATCGTGGCGGAGGTTGTCATTGGCCCGCGGATTGTTGCGGCCACAAGGCATTTCATCACGTCAGGACTCATTCCGGAGGATCGCCTTCAGGATTTCGATGCCGCGATTGTTGACGCTATCCGACTTCGAGATTCTACCGTCGCCGAAGTGATCATTCTGGCGATTACTTACTTGGGCGCCTTTTTGTCAATTCGGTTTCTTTCCGCCACTGCCTCAAGTTGGCACTCAATAGTTTCGGAGTGGGGTTATCGGTTTACGTTGGCGGGCTACTGGTATGCCCTCGTGTCACTCCCAATCTTCCAATTTTTGGTTTATCGGTGGCTGTGGAGAACATTTATCTGGTGTAAGTTTCTGCGCCGCGTTTCAAAATTTGATTTACAGCTGATTCCGACGCATCCGGACCAGGCGGGAGGGTTGGGTTTTTTAGGAGAAACACACCGTCTGTATGCAATCTTCATCTTCGCCTACGCTGCCACGGCTGCAGCGGTGGCTAGCCGGGAGGTTCTGTTCGATAGAGTACCCATCCAAAGCTATAAGATTCCCATAGCCGCGCTGATCATCCTGATGCTGCTTCTCTTCCTCGGACCCTTATTTATGTTCGCACCCGCCCTGCTGCGAACACGCCGAAAAGGCCTACATGAGTACAGCACGCTCGGTTGCAAGCTTGGCCGCCTTTATGATCAGAAATGGGTCAAGGGGATGATTCCTGCGGGCGAATCATTGCTTTCCACTCCCGACAATACTTCTCTCGCCAACTATAGCCGCGACTACGAACTGGTAGACCGCATGAGGGTTTTTCCCTTCGAGCCCAGAACCGCTGTTGCACTGGTGCTAGCTGGCCTCATCCCCATGGTGCCGCTGCTGGCCACTGTCATGCCGATGGAGGAAATATTCAAGCTCGTTTTGAAAACTTTGGCTTGACCTTGTGGCTGACGGTTTTTTAGTTTTTTGTTCGCCAAAAAACCGCGCCAGTGATCGCTATAGCGATGTTACGTCAGGATGCAGTCTCGCCCGGATAGTTGAAGAAGAGCTGATTGCCGTCTGGATCATCGACCACCAGGAGCCGGTAGCCCCAAGAACCGTCTTTCACCGTAACTCCCTTGGCTTCGAGTTCCACGCGCAGCGCATCCAGCGCGGCGACCGCGTTCTCGCGCGTTGGCGGTTCGACGTTCAGGGAGATGAACAGCAGCCCCTTGCCAACCTTCCCCGGCCAGGTGTTGGCCAGGATTAGAGCGCAGCCTTGCCTATCCACCTGTGCAACGCCGTCCTCATCGTAGCGCCAGGGGCAAGTGAAGCCGAGCCGATCAACGTAAAAGCGGAGCGAAGCCTCAAGGTCGGAAATGTGTAGGACAGGGCGCGCGAACCAATCTGTCATAGGCTTTTATCCTGAGTGAGGACCAGATCTCGCGAGTATCGCACAGGGGTTATCAACTATTGAGAACAGACACGTTTGCACATGCACGCGGCGTTTGTTTGCCTTTTTAAACGATCGATGCCCAAGAAGGCGAGTGTCGTGTCGGTGATCGGTATCCGGTTTTCGGTGTTCGGGAAAAGCACGCGAATGTGAGGGTGGTGGAATCCCACCCTCGCGCAAAGAACACGTCTTAGGTGAGGCATCCGCATGAGGTGGCTCAATGAATAGCTCACGCGCAGGGACCACGTAGTTTTTTCGCGCACAGGAGTGTGCGCGCCACACATGCGGGGCGCCCGGCTGAGAAGGCGATTGGGTGGGTACCCAAGGCTTTTGCACTTCGAGGTTGTACGCGGCGCAAGCTTTCTGCATCAATTGACTCGCTCCGTTCAGCCACGTAAGATTCGCTGCCACGCAAGGAGATCGCATGGGCCGACATCGTAGCGCACGGGTCCTATCACTTTTTTCGTCGTGCCCATGGGTGTTGGTCTTGATATTGGGCTCAGCTCTTGGTGTCGCGGCGCAACAGTCCGATGGCAGCAACCAAAGTAGTCCTGCAGACGCGCATGCTAAGCAGCAGACCCAGGAGAGTTCGGCCGTGGAGGCAACTTCCACCTTCATTGGCTATGCGACAAACGGGTCGTTCGTATTTCCCGACATCGCGACAAGCCCGGGCCCTCTCACGACGGGAGGGAAATTCAAACTTTTCGTGAATCAGAGTATTTCCCCACCCTACATTTTGGTAGCGGCCGGCGGAGCCGCGATTGACCAGGCTCGAGACGAACCCAAAGGATTTGGTCAGGGATGGGGCGCGTATGGCAGTCGCTTTGGAGCAAATCTGGCTACCGGCGCCAGCAGCAGCTTCTTCGGCACGTTTGTGTTAGCCACTTGGCTTCATGAGGATCCCCGGTTTTTCCCGCAGAGCAATCCTTCCTTCTGGCGCAGCTTGAAACATTCGACGAAGCGAATCGTTGTCACGCGAAACGATGCAGGGAAGGACGTATTTAACACTTCGGGCCTGATGGGAACGCTCGCGTCGGAAGGGCTTGCAAATGTGTACTTGCCGGCGTCCGAGCAAAACGTTGGTAGAACGTTTGCACGTTTCGGTGTGGATCTGGCTTGGCGCGTGGCTGGGAACATGTTTAAAGACTATTGGCCGACCTTCTTTCGCAATATGGGTTTGAATCGGCTGAAGGTGATTCCCGACCCTGGTGCGCCCCAAGGCCATGGCTCACGGTGAGAGGTTTTCCTCAAAAAGGCGCAGGAAAGCTATTCCAGCCTGTCGCGCTAAAACCAGCCTCAGTAGTGGCCGCTCGTAATCTACGGGCCCCCACGTTCCGGGGATACACTCGCTGCAAATAGTAGACGAATTATGCAGCAACCGCTCCAACCTGCGTTCCAGCCTCCCCAGCCAGATTGTCTCGTCTGGTACGCAGGCGATCCTTGCGATGTGCTGATACAGCAGTATCACCAGGCAACGGAGCTGTCTCAGCGAAAAGAGTGGCAGGCCTCGGTGATCGTTCCCCTGCAGAAGCAAATTGACGATCAGCAGAGGATCATCAAGTCACTGCAAGTACAGATTGCTGCGCAAACGAATGCGGTTTTGCAGAGTGAGGCGCATACTGGAGCGATTTTCTCGGGGATCGGAGCAGGATTGGGCGCCGCACTCGCGTTCATTGTGGCACTCGCCTGTTTTCGGAGACTAGCGAGGAAGTCTCCCATCATGAAGCAGGAACAGGACGAGGCCGCTCCCAGCACGCAATTAAACGGGACTTCGCTCGCCGCATCAAAGGCAGCAGTTGCCACCTGCGATTCGGAGAGCGAACAGCACGTTTATTCCGCCTACCATCCTTGATCCGCAGATTCAGTTGCAAAAAAACACGCCGACTCTTTTCCTCATTCCAAGTTCAACCTTGTGGGCTTTCTGTTGGGCAAGATGCCGAAGTCTGGTTGCCTAAACAATGCTTGGTTCACTTGAGACTTAAGAAAGGACAGTCGAGGCGACGCTTTTATCCGCCCTGCTTTAACTCGGTCAGGACCTGGCGGGCGATTTCTTTCAGCGTCTCGAATACGCCGGGTCCTTGAAATGCCACGGCTTCAATGACGGGTTCGTTTTTGCGGCGCAGTTCTTTCGCGAGCGAGGCAACGGGCAAGACGTTGGGAAGGTCGCGCTTGTTCAATTGCAGGACGTACGGAATTTTGAAGAAGTCGTAGCCGTGTTCTTTCAGGTTATCCATCAGGTTATCGAGCGCTTCGACGTTGGCGTCCATGCGCTCTTCCTGGGAGTCGGCAACGAAGACGATTCCATCTACACCGCGCAGAATCAGTTTACGGCTGGCGTCGTAGAAGACCTGTCCGGGAACTGTGTAGAGATGGATGCGCGTTTTGAATCCGCGGACAGAGCCGAGGTCGAGCGGCAAGAAATCGAAGAAGAGAGTTCGCTCGGTTTCGGTGGCGAGCGAAATCATCTTGCCTTTCTGTTGTTCCGCGGTCTTCTGGTAAATGTGCTGCAGGTTCGTTGTTTTGCCGCCTAATCCGGCGCCGTAGTAAACGAT
>Ga0126371_10002855_pt1 | contig 15008 bp, 20 predicted proteins | sample PanSoiMetaPlot_4_FD_110145 | JGI IMG/M metagenome (GOLD analysis project Ga0126371, IMG submission 110145) | Tropical forest soil microbial communities from Panama - MetaG Plot_4 | ecosystem: Environmental > Terrestrial > Soil > Tropical forest > Bulk soil | place: Panama | collected 2016-02-17 | reverse complement strand
GAATTGCCGGCGGGCGATCCGCTGGCGAATGCGGATTTTCTTGCCGTGGCCGACCTCGACAGCGCGCAACGCACGGCGCGGATATTCCTCGCCGCGAAATTGACGCGCGGCGAGATCGACGAGGATTTCGGGGATTTGATCGCGACCGCGGACACGATCGCGTGGGATGCGCGCACCGAAGCGGTGCTGGCGCGGCGGCGCGCGACGCTGGGCGCGCTGGTGCTCGACGACAAACCGCTGGCGAAGGCCGATCCAGCGAAAGTCCCCGTGGCCATGGCAGAGGGAGTCCGCGCGCTCGGCATCGGCGCGTTGCCGTGGAGCAAAGAGGCGGAGACTTTGCGCGCGCGGGTGGCGCTGCTGCGGCGGCTCGACGGCGCGGTGTGGCCGGATTGGTCCGACGCGGCGCTGGCGGCGAGCGTCGACGACTGGCTCGCGCCTTATCTATCCGGCGTGACGCGGCGGGCGCAGCTCGGCGGCTTGGACCTGGCGGAGATCCTGGCCGCGCAACTCTCCTACGAACAGCGCCGCACGCTCGACCGGCAGACGCCGACGCATGTGATGGCGCCGAGCGGCTCGCGCGTCGCCATCGACTATGGCGGCGAAACGCCGGTGCTGGCGGTGAAGCTGCAGGAGATGTTCGGCGCGCGCGAAAGCCCGGCGGTGGCGGACGGCCGGGTAAAACTTCTCATTCATCTATTATCGCCAGCGGGACGGCCGCTGGCGGTGACGCAGGACCTCGCCGGCTTCTGGCGCAACGCCTATCCGCAGGTGCGCGGCGAGATGCGCGGACGTTATCCACGGCATCCGTGGCCGGACGATCCGCTGGCCGCGACGCCGACTAAGCGCACGAAGCGGCGGTAGATTCGATCAGTCCAGTTTAAGTCGAGAGCAAAGAACGTCATCCCTGTTTCACCCGCTTGCGGACACTACGCGGCCTTCGCGACGACGAGATTATTGTATAATTTGATTTCCAAATGATTGGGTTATCTCTATGGGGGCAGCATGGATGATCCAGCACCAGTTGAGACGGTAGTTGCGGGCCTCAGAAACGCGGCACGCCAACTCAAAGACGCGATCAAAAAAGCAAATCAACTTCCCGATCCGTTTCCCTCCGAATATTTCGACGAGGTGCTGCATCATATTGAGGAGATCGATTCTACCGATGTGGATAGCATTCGCGTCGCTACACACCTTCGGGAAAAATTGCTGCAGACCGCCGATATGTACCAAGGCGATGACCTGAGCGGTCTGAGCTTTCTAAGGACTCTCCACAACGATTTATTTTTGGAAGTCTCTCGCTTCTTGCGTATCGCAGACGCTGCACAACGATTTCCCGAGCTTGAGCGCGGCAAGAACAAGTCGACATTCACCCCAGCGGAATTGGATCGGCAACAGCTCTTGATACGCGCGTTGGAAGCACTCCGGGATGCAAAACGTGCGGAGGGGGAAGTTCACAAATTTGTTCAGCAGAACGGCCTCGTCAATATCGGGGAGATCAACCTAGGCGATATAAAATTGAATGTTGAGCTCGCACTTACAAAAGCGCGGCGAGCAATCACCTCAATTGTGATCGAACTAAAATCGAATCTAATCGACATAGATTGGCTTGGCGAATTTACGCGGTTCGTCAGTGAATGCGCTGAGGCGATCGGACGAGCGGTTCAGAAGATGGACGCATCTGTCCGCGATTCGTCAATGGTGAAAGCGATACTTAGCTTCGTTCGGACCACTGTATCGTTGACTCAAGAATTTCGCTCCCTGTTACAGGGTTTCGTGCGTAAGCCTGGGAATCTAGGTTCGGAACGCACGGAAGCGCGTGCCGATCCCGCAAAAATGGGCGTCGAAATAGGTCAGAAGTACCGAGATAGCTTTTCTGTCTGGCAAGTTGACGCGCTGATGCTGACAACCCCAAAGGAAGGGCTCACTGGACGTCTTGAAGATGTGTGACATGCACGACTAGTTTCAGTGTCGCGCAGCGAGACCAAAGTGATTGGTGTATCTGTGCTTCGGGATCGCAAATTTTATGTGCAGATCGACGTGTCCGCTGAAAAAAAGTGAAGCCGCCTCAAACTTCAGTGCCTTCGAATATCGCCGCCTTGGTGAAACTGAGGGAGAGCTAAAGCTCCGCCGTCGGCTCGGCGTGCGCGAGATGGGCGCGCAGCGGGATCTCTTTCCAGGAAAGCGTGAGGGCCAGCGCCACCGCCATGATCACGGCGCCGCAGGCAAAGGCCCAGTGGAAGCCGTATGCCAGCGCGTTCGGCAATGCCGCGCGCGCCGCGGCGCCGACCGCCGACGCATCGGCACCGCCGCGCAGCAGCGTGTTGGCCAAGCCAGATGCCCCGACCTGAGCCAGGCGCGCATTGAGCGCGGCCAGCAGCACCGCCCATAGAAAGGCCGCGCCGAACGAACCGCCAAGTGAGCGGAAAAAGGCGACGCTGGCGGTGGCGGCGCCGATGTCGCGCGCTTCGGCGGCGTTCTGCGCCGCGACCAATGTCGCCGGCATCGCGCCGCCCATGCCGATGCCGAGCAGCGCGACAAAGCCATCGACGTACCAGGCGGAGCTCGCGCCGGTGGCGAAAGCCAGCGCGCTGAACGCGACGACGGCGAAGGACAGCGTCAGCATCGGCGCTTTTTTGTAGCGGCCGCTGGCGCGCATCCATTGGCCGGTGGGATAGGCCCCCAACACGGTGCCGCCCATCAGCGGAATCAGCATAAGGCCGGTGTCGCCGGCGTCCTTGCCGAGAACCAGCTGGATGAACACCGGCAACAAAACGGTCGCGCCGAACATGCCGGCGGAGACGACGAAGCCGATGAGATTGGCGGTGAGGATGACCGGGCTGACGAACAGGCGCGGCGGCAACAGCGGCTCGAGCGCGCGTATTTCCTGCAACGCGAACAGGACCAGCAGCAGGATGCCGACGCCAGTCAAGCCGAGGATCGGCGGCGACAGCCACGGGAATTCGACGCCGCCCCAGCTGGCGACCAGCAAAAGCGCGACGACGCCCGGGATCAGGATGGTGGCGCCGAGATAATCGATGCGCGGATAACCGCCATGCACCGGCAGGCGCTTCAGCGCGTTCCAGCACAGCACCAAACCCAGCGCGCCGATCGGCAGGTTGATCCAGAACACCCAGCGCCAGGTGAGATATTGCACGAAGACGCCGCCCAAGACCGGGCCGCCGACGCTGGCCAGCGCCCAGACGCCGCTCATATAGACCTGGTACTTGCCGCGTTCGCGCGGCGAGATGACGTCGGCGATGATCGCCTGCGACATGCTGATCAGGGCGCCACCGCCGACGCCCTGAATCGCGCGCGCGGTGATGAGCTGACCCATGCTTTGCGCCGAGGCGCAGAACGCCGACGCGGCGCCGAAGACGAAGATGCCGATGATGATGAGGCGCCGGCGGCCATAAAGATCGCTGAGCTTGCCGTAGATCGGCGTCGAGGCGGTGGAGGTCAGCAGATAGGCGGTGACGATCCACGACAGATGCTGGATGCCGTTGAGATCGTCGGCGATGGCGGGCAGCGCGGTGACCACGACGGTCTGATCGAGCGCGGCCAGGAGCAGCCCGATGAGCGCACCGGACAGGATCTTCAGAATCTCGTTATGGCTGAACTGCGCCGGCGGCCCGGCCGCGCGCGTGGCCGACATGGCCATGATCTGCCCTCTCTTCGGGCGGAGGGTTTATCGCGGCGGGGCGGCCAAGTCACCACCCATTCGGCAATGGCAGATTTGCGCGGGCGGCGTGCGGCAGACATATCTAATAAGGTGGTGGAACTTCGCGAACGCTGCATCGGCCGCATTGGTGGCGCAACGATGAAGGTCCACCGGGTTAAGTATATCGTCATCGCCGGGTTCAATGTCGTGGTCGTGATGCGGCACGACTATCCGCCTTTTCAATTCGTGCGAAGTCTTCGGGATTTTCCTTTCCCCTTCGCCATGGCCCTCTCCCCATCGCGCCGATGAACGATAGCTTTGCAGAAAGACTGCATTAAGTTCTGGTCTGAAGTAGTGCTTCGCCTGACCCAGATATCTCAGTTCCTGTCGGCCGGAGTATAAAGTAGTTACGCGCTTTTGAAACGGAGCGTCCATGAAATTGCGGCGGTTCGCGCTGTGCTGCGGCCTGGTTTTGCTAACCGGATGCGGCAGCGCATGGACGAAGCCGGGAGCGAGCCGGCAGGATTTCTACGCCGATCAATCGATTTGCGTCGACGAATCCCAGCGGCCCGGCGGATCGGTGTTCATCAATCCCCTCACCGGAACACCGGGCCAGGAGTGGCACACCGACAGTCACCGGTTCGCCGCGTGCATGGTCGATCACGGCTGGTCCAAGAGCGGCGGCTGAATTGGATACATCGAAACCCACGTCTATTTGTGGGAGGGCGTATCCTGCTGTTGCTTGTGCGCCGCCAGCAGATCGAAGGCCGCGGCGATGCGAAGCAGCTCCGCCTTAACTTCTTCGTTCTTGGTTTTTGCAGCCTCGATGCGCGCGAGCAGCGCCCGCTCGCGATAGTACTCGACGTACTCGATGCTCCCCGGCTCCCCCGACATCAACGGACCATACCGGGACGCGTGATGGATTTATGTCAGGCATTCCCCGAGCCGCGCGCCGAAAACCCTGTACGGCGGATCAGCCGCACGATGGTTAAAGCGACGGAAAGGTTCCGCGCGCGGGTTCAGCGCAGCGCGGTCTTGGCCGCCGCCTGCCACATGTGAACGGCGAGCAGGTAGAGCCCGCGCTCCTTGCTGTGTTCGCGATGATCCGGCGACAACGATTCATCCGACGCGCCAGCCACCGAATGCATCACCGGCAGCGGCTTGATGTCCAACGGCGCCAGGTGCCGCATCCGGCGACGTGCGACGACGAGATCGTCCGCCAGAGCCGTTGCCACGTTGCGATCGAGTGCTGCCATTGCGGTCACAAAAATATCATCCACGTCGACTCGGGAGCGCACCAGACCCCATCGACGCAAATGCGAGATTTACGAGTCGCGGCAGGCAGACAGCACGCCACCGGGCGCGAGCGCGGCGAGATCGGCGAAGGCGGCACGTTCGAGCTTGGGCTTCGGCGTGAAACGCAATGCGGCGGCAAGCAACAAATGCGCCGGCGGATGGCGCGACCAGTAAGCGAGCAAGTCGCGCATGGCGGACAGGTCCATCGCGTCGATCTCGGGCCAGGTGTAGCCGCAAGCGGTGGCGACGAGGGCGTAGAGATCGGCCCAGTTCACTGGTCCGCCGGCGGTTCCCCCGCCGCACCGTCCTTCGGCACCAGGCCGGAAAGCTCGGCGATACGGCCGACGGCGGATGCCAGTTCATGCGGTGTCGCTTCGAGCTCGAGCAGCACGTCGCGTGTCAGATCGCAATGATCGCGCGCCAGCGCCGCCGCCAGGATGTCGATCGCCGCGTCGATGCTGTCAGCGGCGTTGAGCCTTGTAGCGTGGGCGAAGGCCGGCAGGACGATCGGAGTTGGCCGAGCGTGAGCGGGCGAATCGCGTAGTCGCGGACGCCGAGGGTGATGGTTGCGTTGGTTATTCAGATTGTAGATTGCGCTGCGTCATTGCGAGCGAAGCGAAGCAATCCAGAAGCGAACGCATCCCCTGGATCGCTTCGGCCCGCTACGCGGTCCTCGCGATGACGGCTTAGGAGGCTTCGGCAAACGACCGCTCCAAGACATTGCTCGCATGCTTGGCGAGATCGCCGCTTTGCACGAATTTGGCGGGCTCGGCGGCGGATGCGTGCACGCAGGTGGCGCCCAATTCAACCGATGCGTCGTGGACCCGCTGGATGCGTTCGAGATCGGCTTCGCTGTTGCGGCGGCCTTCCTTGGCGAGCGATGCCTTGTAGACGTCGATGATCGCTTCCGGATTGGCCGGCCGGTCGACCAGGCTAATCTCGATGAGCTCGATCCCGGTGATGATTCGATGGTCGGCGGGATCGCGCGACGTGACGCGGCCGCCTATTGAGAATCCTTTGTAAACCCCCTGCTTCACCTTTTCCCAGGCGTCGTCGTCAACCACCTTGGCGGCGATGTGCAAGCCGCGCGCATCGACGCCGGCCTCCTGCGCGACGCCGACCGCCGACGGTTGATGCATCTCGCGCACGTTGGCGAAGCGCATGTAATCCGGCAGCGCGGCCTCGACCGCCTCGCGCTTGACGATCTCGCCCTGGCTGTCGAGCGCCGGCGTCGAGGCGTAGCCGATGGCGAGGCGCTTTTCCGCGTCGCATTTTTCGAGGGGCACGAAAATTCGCATGAGATTTCTCCGCAAATGAAAAGGGCGCCCGAAGGCGCCCGTGGGGTTGAAGCGAATTCGACGATGCCGGCTAGACGGCGCCGAGCAACTTGCCGGCGACCGATTGCGCCCGCGCCGTATTGCCGGCCAGACCCATCTTGGTCTTCTCGATCTGCAACAACTGCGCGGCCAGCGCATCGGCCGATTGACGGGCGCGAATCATCGAGACGATCGCCGGCACGTAAGCGTCGTATTCCTCCGCCAATTTCGGCTGATCGCCGATGCCAATCGGGTCCCAGTCCCGCATCAGGATCGCACGTACCCGCGCATGCATGTCGTCCGCCATCGTCGCGTTCCCCGCTGGTGCTACCATGCCGTCACCACGCCGCCGGCCGGATTGAGTACCACAGTCGCGTTCCGGCCGACATACCTCGTGGTGCCATTGGGCCGGCGCAGAATTTCGAGCGGATACTTCACCGCGTCGAGCATGTCGCCGGGCAATACGCCGCGATTGATCGTCTGGTTGAGGCCGTGGCGGGTGAAGCCCCCGATCAAGCTGTCGGCCAGTTGTTCGCCGGCATGCGGCGCGGAAGCGCCACCGCCCGGTGCATCGTCGGCCGGCGCGAACTGACCGCCTTGCGGGCCAGGACCGTAGTGATTCGGATTGAAGCGGAGGAGCGCCTGATTGGGTAGCGGATCGAGGCCCAACTCGGCGCGCACCTCGTTGACCGACTTGATGCCAGCCTTGACGTAATCGACCGCGATCGACGCGATCTTGGCCGGATCGCTCGGCGCGTCGTCGCTCCAGGCGAATTCGAGATCGGGCGCCGAAAATTCGCGCGCGATGATTCGATCGCAGAGCTGCTTCACCCAGTTCTTCAGCGGCAGCAGGCCTTCAGCGAGCGCCGTGTCCTGCGCGGTTTCGGCGGTCGCCCGATTCAATTGCTGAACGAAGGGCTGCGGCGACACCGAGAAGGCGTAGCAGACGACCCGCGCCAGCCATTCGTCGAACGGATCCTTGAGCGCCGGCTCGCGCGTCGGGATGAAGGTCTTGGCGACGCCGCCGGGCACGAACTTGGCGTGGCGGCGCTGCGCCGTGTTGCCTTCGTGCAGACTGTCCCAGTAGCCCTGGAACTGACGGATCTGATCGGGCGTCCAGGTGTCGGGCACGCCGATCAGCGCCTCGGGGATGTTGCCCTCGGTGTAGTACTGCAGCGTCCAAATCTGCCGGCGCAGCGCGACGTTGACCGTCATCTGCACCTGCTCGACGGGACTGAAACCGTACACTTTGTGCACGCGCGGATTGCGCGGCGCGTAGAGCAGCTCGTCGGTGGTGTAGTCGACCGCCGGCAGGCCCTTCAGAACCTGCTGATAGGCGGGCTCGGGATGCTGCGGCGTGCGGCCCCAATCGTCGATGACGCGCTTGATGGTGGCGCCGTCGAGCGGCTCGAGCGCGCACAATGTGCCGTCGCGCGAACGGCGCAGATAGAGCGCGGGTGCGTCGATCACCAGCAAATCTTCCAGCACCAGCCGCAGCCAGGTCGGCCACGGATGGACGCCGTCGGGACAGGCGAACAGCGCGGATATGGCGGTGATGCGCGGATCGGCTTGCGGCCCGCCCGGCTGACGGGCACGGACCGACCAAGCCAGCCGTTCGATCTGGTCCTTGCGGCTTTCGATGACCAGCCGGATGAGATCGTAGGAATCCGCCAGCGCGCGCAATTCCGCGAAGGACGTGCCTTCGTAAGCGCGCGGCCGGGTGACGAGGTTATAGCCGGACGGAAAGTCGAACTGCCGACCCGCCACCTCGGCCGGCGCCTGCGGCGGCATCGGCGCCAAGGGCCCGAACCAGCCGCCGGCATCGCCGGTGACGACATAGCCGAGCGCGCGCGCCGCACGGGCGACGATGCCTTCGGCGATCGGCGTCGCGGCGGGATTGGAATCGGTCATTTCGGAGCCCTATACTTTCCGCACGGCTTGGGGGGCGCGGATGCAGAGAAACCTATTCACGGTCGCGGTGGCGGTCGGCCTGGTGCTGGCAACATCGGCGCTGGCGCAGAAGAGCGACGACAACTGGCGCCAATGCGCCAGCGACACCACCGCGCCCGACGCGAAGATCGCCGCCTGTTCGGCGGTCATCCAGACGGGCGGCACGACCAACAAGACTCTCAACGCGGCGCTCTACAACCGCGGCGGCGCCTATTCGGCGAAAGGCGACTACGAGCATGCCATCGCGGATTTCTCGGCCGCGCTTAAGCTCAACCCCGACGACGGCATCACCTATATCGGCCGCGGCAACGCCTATCTCCAGAACGGCGATTTCGACCATGCCAACGCCGATTTCGACGCGGCGATCCGGCTGCACACGCAACCGGCGGTCGCGTATTCGGGCAAGGGCATGATCGACTTCGTGCAAGACCGGTACGACCGCGCCATCGACGATTTCGGTAAAACCATCAGCCTCGATCCGAAGGAGTCCGAGGGCTTCACCATGCGCTGTCTCGTGCGTGCCATCGTCGGCAAGCTGCCGGGCGCGTTGGCCGACTGCAACCTGGCGATCAAGCTCAATCCCGAAGACGCCGAGGCCTACAGCAATCGCGGTTTGGTCTATCTCAAGCTGAAGCAGCCGGCCGCCGCCCTCGCGAACTACCACCAGGCCTTGCAGCGCGCACCCGGCGGCGACACGCTGCTCTACGGTCAGGGCGTCGCCAAGCACATGCTGGGCGATCAGAGCGGCGGCGACGCCGACATCGCGGAGGCCACGAAGCTTTCGCCCGACATCGCGACCGTCTTCGCCAAGTGGGGTGTGACCGAACGGTAACCGCCTGCCCCCTCGCCGCAACTATCCGCCATCGAGTGCATTACGTAGGCGTTTAGGGTGAAACGGTGAGGCAGTTGATGGTTGATCCTTATCACGTCTGGCGTGCGCGGCTGGCTCTAAAAGTCTTCATGCATTTCCAGGGCACGGTGAACCGGGAATGTCCGATTTGCGGTTATCACGGCAGCTTTTTGACCTACGGCGATCCGCCCCGCGCGGACGCGCTTTGTCCCAACTGTAGTTCGCTGGAACGTCATCGGCTGTTGCGCCTGGCGCTCTACCAGTTTCCACTTCCGGCGCAGGCGGAGGTACTTCACTTCGCGCCGGAGCGCGCCGTCTCGGCCATGCTGCCGACCAACAATTATCACTCCGCCGACCTGGACACGCGAATCGCCGAACAGAAACTCAACGTGGAAGCCATCGCGCTGCCGAGCAAAAGCGTCGACGTGGTCGTCGCGAACCACGTGCTCGAACACGTGGACGATCGCAAAGCGTTGCGCGAGATCCATCGCATTCTCCGATCGGGCGGCTTATTTCTTGCCACCGTTCCGATCGTCGAGGGGTGGGACGAGACCTACGAAAACCCGCATGTCGTCAGCGCGATCGAACGCCGCGTCCATTTCGGCCAAGAGGATCACGTTCGCTGGTACGGGCGCGATTTCCGGCAACGCGTCCAGGAGGCCGGCTTCGGGCTGGAAGAATTCGTCGCCAGCGGCGCCGACTGCGCCCGGTACGCGCTCATGCCCGGCGAGCGCGTTTTTGTCGCGCACCGTTAGCCGACCGCGCCGCGTCGATCGTCATGCGGCCGGTTTAACTCGTCGCCGCCTTACTTCTTGGTTTCGGCTGGAAAGCGATGCACGAAGCGCGCGCGGTCCCAGATCTCGAAGCCGGCGTATTTGTCCTTGCGTTCTTCGAAGAGTTTCCGCGCCTGCGCCAGTGCTGCCGCGTCGGACGCATCCGTCAACAACTCGACGGCCGCGATATGGCCGTCTCGCATGAAATAACAACGCACGTCTCTCCCCCGTTGCCGATCTTTTGCCGGCCTCTACCGAATTATTACAAATGTCGGCACCACGGCGACAAGGCCGAATTTCATCAGGCGGCCGATTTTCGCTTATTGCCGTTCTTCTTGCCGTTGCCGTTCGCGGGAAAGCGGTGCACGAAGCGCGCGCGATCCCAAACCTCGTAGTGGGTGAATTTGTCTTTACGTTCCGCGAACAGCGCCTCGGCCTCTTTGATCGCGGCTTCGTCCGACGCGTCGGTCAGCAACTCGACCGCGCCGATATGGCCTTCCCGCAGGAAATAACAGCGCATGTGACCCTCCCCCGCTGTTCTTCCAGTCACATCCGTCCCAATAGTTGCACGCGCCGGTTACAAGCCCGAGTCTTATCCGGCCGTTACGTCCGACACCGTACAAAAGCGCCCTTCGCTGAGACGGCGGCGACGTTGCGCCGCCTCGTATTTGCGAAACCGGAATGCTTCGAGTTTTGTCGAATTATCTCTTGACGTCCAAATTCGGGCCGCTTACATTTCGATGATTATCGAAATATCGGAGGCGGCGAATGAAGGCAGAAAACGCGGTGACGGCGCTGGGCGCGATTGCACACGACCATCGCCTGGCGGTCTATCGCATGCTGGTGAAACGCGGGCCGGCCGGCTTGCCAGCGGGCGACATCGCTTCACGACTTGAAATGCCGCCGTCGTCCCTCACCTTCCATCTTCAGCAACTGCTGCGCGCCGGGCTGGTGACGCAACGGCGGCTCGGCCGCCAGCTGATCTACGCCGCCGACTACACGGCGATGAACGGCCTCGTCGCCTATCTCACCGAGAATTGCTGCGGCGACGCCACCGCTTGCTCTCCAGTCTGCCAGCCGGCGATCAAGCCAACCCGTCAGAACCGGAGGTCGGCATGAAGCGCTTTCACGTCCACGTCTCGGTCGAGGACATCGACCATTCGATCGCGTTCTATACGGCACTGTTCGCGACAGCGCCGACAGTGCTCAAGCCGGACTACGCCAAATGGATGCTCGACGATCCGCGCGTGAATTTCGCTATTAGCAAACGCGCGACGACGTCTGGCGTCGATCATCTGGGCATCCAGGTCGAAAGCGAAAACGAACTGGATGAAGTTTCTGCCCGGCTCGAACAGACTCGTGGCCCGACCTTCACGGAGAAGGCGACAACCTGCTGCTACGCCAAATCGGACAAGCAGTGGGTCGCCGATCCGCAAGGCGTCGCCTGGGAGACCTTCCTGACGCACGGCGAGGCGCCGGTCTACGGCAATACCGGCGCGACCGAGCGGCTTGCCGAGGCGACGGCGCCAGCGCCCGCCTGCGGCTGCGGCGTGAAGGCCTGAGCCACAATGGCACCGCGTATCCACAACGTCCTCTTCCTGTGCACCGGCAATTCGGCGCGCAGCGTCATCGGCGAGGCCTTGCTCAACCATTGGGGCAAGGGCCGCTTCCACGCCTACAGCGCCGGCAGCCGGCCGAAGGGCGAAATCAATCCGCTGACGCTTGAGGTGCTGCGTATGGCCAAGCTGCCAACCGCGGGATTGCATTCCAAAGGCTGGGACGAATTCGCGAGGCCGGACGCGCCGCTAATGGATTTCGTCTTCACCGTTTGCGACCAGGCGGCCGCCGAAACCTGTCCCGTTTGGCCGGGCCAACCGATCACCGCGCATTGGGGCGTTCCCGATCCGGCAGCGGTCGAAGGCAGCGACGCGGAAAAACTGGCCGCGTTCCGCGACGCTTTCTACCGGCTCGATACGCGCATCAAATTGTTCCTGGCGCTGCCGTTGGAAAAGCTCGACCGGCTCGCCTTGCAGCGCGAGGCAAAGCGGATCGGCCTCACAAACACACCCAAAGACGCCGCGTCGTGACCGTCGAAGCCAAGGCCAGCGGCGAACCAATCGTTGCGCCGCGCGCAGTCGCGTGTAGCCGGTTGGCGGCCATCGAATTTATCGCCACAGGCTTTCTGCTTATGGCAGTGGTGGGCTCGGGCATCATGGCCGAACGCCTTGCCGACGGAAATGCCGCGCTCGCCCTCCTTGCCAATACGATTGCGACCGGTGCCGCATTGCTGGCGCTGATCCTCGCCTTCGAACCGACCTCGGGCGCACACATGAATCCGATGGTGACGTTGGCGGCGGTCGTGCTTGACGGCTTCGACCGGCGCCTTGCCGCGGCCTATATCGCGGCACAAGTGGCGGGCGCGATCGCCGGCGTCTGGCTTGCACACCTGATGTTCGGAATGCCGATGCTCGAACTCGGCACGAAAGTACGCACCGGCGGCGGCGAGTGGCTCGGCGAAGCGGTCGCCACCTTCGGCCTTCTGGCGACGATCTGGGGCTGTCGAACCCGCCCCGCGCCGGTTACCGCCTTCGCCGTCGCCGCCTTCATCACCGGCGCCTATTGGTTTACCTCGTCGACTTCATTCGCCAATCCGGCGGTGACGCTGGCGCGCGCTTTAACGGATAGTTTCGCGGGAATTCGCCCGCAGGACGCGCCGGAATTCATTTTGGTGGAACTTGCCGGTCTTGTGATTGCCATCCCGGTGATTTGCATGATGAAACGAGCCGACCGAGCGACGCGGTCATAGCTCAACTTGTTTACTCAGCCGCAGCGAGACCGCGGTAGTAATCGAGGATCGCGGCGTCGCGGTTGGCGATCAGGTCGGTCACCGCCCACACCAGCGCATCGAGCCGGTCGGGCGACGTGCCCGATGCGGCGCGGTCGAAATCGGCGGTGAAGGCGCAAAGCTGGTCTTCCAGCGCGGCGAAGCCGCCGACGTGATGCACCCGGCCCTGCTCGTACAACGCCGCCACCGGCTCGGCGCGCACCACCTTGCCGCGCGAGGCGTGCACGGCGCGGAAAGGTGCGTCGCTCGCCACCGAACGCAGCGTCGCTTCGACCATGTCGCCGCCATTGTTGACCTCGGCGACGATGCGGTCGGCGGCGAATGTCTTGTAGGCGGCGACCGCCTGCAACGCCCAGGCGCGCGGCGTCAAACGGCCGGAGAGATCATCGAGCACATAGATTTGGCCGTCGTGCGCCAGGCCGGCGACGACGATGCCGGTTTCGTCGGCGCCTTCGCCCGACGATACGGCCGGATCGACGGCGACGACGATGCGCGCGAGATCGGGCGCGGTTTTGACGCGCGCGGCCTCGATGACGTCGCGCGACCACAAGGCACCCGGTAGATCCTCGAGGAGTTCGGCTTCGAGCTCCTGCCGGCCGAGCCGCGTGCCGCGATAACGCCGCACGACCGAATCCAAAAACGACGGCGCCAAATTAAGCGCGTTGTCGAAGGTCGAGCCGCGGGTGACGACCGTGCCCGGCGAGGCCAGCACGTCGCGCACCAGTCTGTTCGGCTTCGGCGTCGTCGTGACCACGGCGCGCGGATCGGCGCCGAGGCGCAAACCCAGCAGCAGATTGTCCCAGGCGGCGGCATAGCGCCACGACGCAAGCTCGTCGCACCAGGCGAGATCGTGCTGCGGCCCGCGCAGCCGTTCCGGCTCGTCGGCCGAAAAGGCCAGCGCGACCGCGCCGTTAGGCCAGGTGAGCCGGCGCTTCGAACTTTCGTAATGTGGCCGGTCGTCATCGGACGCGATGGCAAGCAAGCCGCTGTCGCCTTCGATCATCACGTCGCGGACATCCGCGGCGGTGGGACCGACCAGCGCGACGCGCGCGGCCAAGCCGGCTTCGACGCGGGCGCGGACGAATTCGGCGCCGCTGCGCGTCTTGCCGAAGCCGCGGCCGGCCAGCAGCAGCCAGACGCGCCAATCGCCGGGCGGCGGCAGCTGATTGGGTCGCGCCCAAAATTCCCAATCGTCGAGCGTGCGGCCGTGTTGACCTTCATTGGCGCCGTCGATGGGCGGCAACCATTCGGCTTCCGGGACTTTTCGGGCGAGAATTTCGGCGAGACTTCGCGCGGGACTGATTGCGTTCACGATTTCGGCGGCTCCGTTTCCCCGCGCGCGAGGCGCTTCAGCCGTTCGACCAGAACGGTGCGCGCGTCGCGGTTGAGGCGGCGATGATCGTCATACGGGCCGCGTTCGCCTCTTCCCAAACCGAGCAGGCCGGTGTGACGCGCAAGGAATTCGAGCGCGGCATGCTTGTCGTGGAGCCGCACGCGGCCGGGCTTGCCGTTGCCGGGCGGATCGACGCGGGCAATCGCGCCGCCTTGCCAATCGGACAGCAGATTGCGGTCGCGCAGCTCGAAACGGTCGGGCCCCCAATCGAGGAAGTCGCGCATGTCGGCAAAGGCGATCCGCGCATACTCGGACAGAACCCGGTCCGACGTGACGCGGCGGCTTTCGGTGCGTTCGGCTTCCGCCTTGGCAATCGCGGCGGCGATATCGTGACGGTGCAAAAGCTCGTGCGCGTGTTGCCGAACGTATTTGCTGCCATAACCGACGCGTCTCGCCGCGGCGCCCGCGTTGCAATCGACGAGGTATTCGGCGACGAAGCGGCGTTCCCGCTCGTTCATGCGGACGACCCCGGCTTCGCCGCATCGCCGGAAAGGCCGAGGATGCGGGAAAGCGTATCGAGCGCACGCTGCTTGTCATGCGTGGCGATGGCGACACGGTTTTCCCAGCCGTCGTCGATGCTGACCCGCGCGACAGCGGCGGCTTCGGCGGGCGAGAGCGTGCGTGAATCCGCCACCGAAACGCCATCGGGCCCCCAGGCGGTGAGCTTGCGCCAATCGACGAAGGCGATGCGCGAGAGCTCTTCCAACACACGCTCCGGCGTGATGCCGGTGCGGCGCGCGCGCTCGGCATCGCGGCTGCAATCGCATCTTTGACGTCCCGCCGTCGCAACAACTGGCAACCGCGGTTATGGGCGCTGGTGCGGCCAAAGCCGGCGCGGATGGCGGCATGCTTGCAATCGAGATCGATCAGATATTCTTCGACGAAACGGCGGTGACGCGGCGTCATGCGGACTCCGAGGTGGGCGTG